>ERZ772764.544-NODE-544-length-25905-cov-3.148859_pt1 | contig 25905 bp, 18 predicted proteins | sample MGYA00512163_ERZ772764 | MGnify/ENA primary metagenome ERZ772764 (study PRJEB29015, sample SAMEA2737903) | human oral metagenome | biome: human oral; feature: human-associated habitat; material: dental | place: China | collected 2094 ... | reverse complement strand
TCAACCATACCCTCAGTACAGTTAATAAAGTTTTGCAGTCTATGTGAATTTGTCAAAGCTTTGAAAAAGGGTTGTCGGTATGATTGAATTATAAGGAGTTTTTTTATAAACATATATCTAACCTACCCAAGCTGTAAGTATTATTCGTTACAGTTTAGGTAGGTCGTTTATTTTAGTCAAAAAAATAAAAATATTTGTTGACAAAACTGCTTATATTTGTTATAGTACATATAGAACAACTACAAAGGGGGTTGAATATGAATATAAATAAATTTACGCAAAAATCAATTGAAAGTATAAATAATACAGAAAAAATAGCCTATGAATACGGTAACCAAAAGCTGGAGCAGTTACATTTGCTTTATGCTTTAATTATGATAGAAGATTCTTTAATAAAAAGCTTGCTTGAGAAGATGGAAGTGCCTGTTACAGGACTTGTAAATAATCTTGAAGAAAGGCTTGCAAAACTTCCTAAAGTAAGCGGAGCCGACAAGTATATGAGCAGTGAGCTTAACAGGGTGCTGATCGATGCCGAAGATGAGGCAAAGCGAATGTCGGACGAGTATGTGTCTGTAGAGCATCTGTTCCTTTCCTTGTTAAAACACCCCGACAAGGAAGTAAAAGATGTATTTAAGCTTTATGATATAACAAGAGATAAGTTTTTGAAGGCTCTTGCAACTATAAGAGGACATCAAAAGGTAACTTCGGATAATCCGGAGGCTACCTATGATACGCTTAATAAGTATGCTACCGATCTGGTGCTTAGAGCTAAGGAGCAAAAGCTTGATCCTGTAATCGGAAGAGACTCCGAGATAAGAAATGTAATAAGAATACTGAGTCGTAAGACTAAAAATAATCCGGTACTTATAGGTGAGCCGGGAGTAGGTAAGACTGCGGTAGTTGAGGGACTGGCACAGAGAATAGTAAGCGGTGATGTACCGGATATGCTTAAGTCCAAAAAGCTTTTTGCGCTTGATCTTGCAGCCCTTGTGGCAGGTGCCAAGTACAGGGGAGAGTTTGAGGAAAGGCTTAAGGCGGTACTGGATGAAGTTAAGAAAAGCGAAGGCGAGATAATCCTTTTTATAGACGAGATACATACCATAGTAGGTGCAGGTAAGACCGAGGGCAGCATGGATGCCGGCAATATGTTAAAACCTATGCTTGCAAGAGGTGAGCTGCACTGTATAGGTGCAACCACCTTGGATGAATACAGGAAGTACATAGAAAAGGATAAGGCACTGGAAAGAAGATTCCAGCCGGTTATGGTTTTGGAGCCAACTGTGGAAGATACCATATCAATACTCAGAGGACTGAAAGAAAGATATGAGACCTATCACTCAGTAAGAATTACCGACTCTGCCTTGGTAAGTGCAGCGGTACTTTCAAACAGGTACATAAGCGACAGATTCTTACCCGATAAGGCAATAGATCTGGTGGACGAGGCTTGCGCTCTTATAAAGACGGAGCTTGACTCAATGCCTACCGAGCTTGATGAGTTAAGAAGACGCTGTATGCAAATGGAGATAGAAGAGGCTGCCTTAAAGAAAGAAGATGACAGTTTATCAAAGGACAGACTCGAGCATTTGCAAAAAGAGCTTGCAGAACTTAAGTCGGAGCTTAATGAGCAGATGGCAAGATGGGATCATGAAAAAAAGCAGGTTGAAGCCTTAGCCCAAATCAGGGAAGAGATAGAGCAGGTCGGAAGGCAGATAACCGCCGCCGAGCAAAGCTACAATCTTGAAGAGGCTGCAAAGTTAAAATACGATACCCTGCCCAAGTTAAAAGAAAAACTTCAAAAAGAAGAAGAGCAGCTTAAGGAAGAAGACCTTAAACTGGTACATGAGGTGGTTAATTCGGAAGAAATAGCCCGTATCATATCAAGATGGACGGGAATACCCGTAAGTAAGCTTAACGAGTCCGAAAGAGCCAAGGTACTGCACTTGGATGAGGTATTAAAGAAACAGGTAATAGGACAGGAAGAGGCTGTAGAAAAGGTGTGTGAAGCTATACTTCGTTCAAAGGCAGGTATTAAGGACCCGAGTAAACCTATAGGATCCTTCCTTTTCCTTGGACCTACCGGAGTAGGTAAGACAGAGCTTGCCAAGTCTCTTGCCAAGGCTTTGTTCGATGATGAGAACAACATGGTTCGTATCGATATGAGTGAGTATATGGAGAAGTTCTCGGTAAGCCGCCTTATAGGTGCACCTCCGGGATATGTAGGTTATGACGAAGGCGGACAGCTTACAGAGGCGGTAAGAAGAAAGCCTTACTGTGTAGTACTTTTGGATGAGGTGGAAAAGGCACATCCGGATGTATTCAATGTACTTTTACAGGTGCTTGATGACGGAAGAATTACGGACTCTTTGGGAAAGACCGTAGACTTTAAGAATACCATTATCATCATGACTTCAAACATAGGCTCAAGCTACCTGCTTGAGGGTATAGAATCAGGTGAGATAGAAGAGGCTACAAGGGAAATGGTAATGCAGGATCTGAGAAATCACTTCAGACCTGAATTCCTTAACCGACTTGATGAGATCATTATGTTCAAGCCGCTTTCTAAAGACAGTATAAGTAATATAGTTGAGCTTATGCTTGATGATATCAGACAGAGGATAGCGGACAGAGAATTAAGCCTTGATTTAAGCCCTAAGGCAAAGGAATACATAGTAGAGTCGGGTTACGACCCTATGTATGGAGCAAGACCGCTTAAGAGGTTTTTGCAAAAGCATGTGGAAACTGCGGTGGCAAAGCTTATACTCAGTCAGGACTTGCACAGCAAAGATAATATCTATATAGATATGGATAATGGTAAATTAGTTGCCAAAGTGGCAAATTAATACAAAGATATATACGAAAAGGCTGCCCTTGGGCAGCTTTTTTGTATTGTAACAGGGATGTAAAAAAATCTATCTTTGATATGCCAAAGAGTAAATTTTTTACTTGATTATTAAAAAGCGGTGTAGGGTATTACTACTTGATTTTAAATTTGGTGTAAGTGCCTAAACTGTGCTATAATAGAGCAATAAAATATAGAAATGAGGTTGATAATGATTCGAGCGTTTTTGGTTATATTGGAGATCATAGGGTATTTGCTTTTTTTCATACCTGTACTGCTCATAATATACATAGTAAGAATATTTAACAAAAAGCTGTCGGGTGAGATGGCACAATATTTTATAAGAGGCGTTTTAGGACTTGTTTTAGTTACTACCGGCTCAAAGGTGGAACTTAGAGGTTTGGAGAATATACCTGATGAGGCGGTACTTTTTGTGGGTAATCACAGAAGCGACTTCGATATAGTTATAGCCTATGCAAAAACCCCTAAAAGACTGGGCTTTGTTGCAAAGGATGAAATGAGTAAAATACCTCTTTTGGCTCAGTGGATGAAGCTTTTAGACTGTACCTTCCTTGACAGAAAAGATGTAAAAAAAGGAATGCAAAGCATATTACAGGGTATAGAAAATATCAAAGAAGGCACTTCCATGTGGATATTTCCCGAGGGTACAAGATATTCGGATACGCCGGCTAATGAGGTGCAGGAATTTAAAGAAGGTTCATTTAGAATGGCGCAAAAAGCCAAATGCCCTGTAGTGCCTGTTGCCATATATGCAAGCGATAAGATATTTGAAGCGCAAAAACCCAGGATAAAAGCGGCTAATATAATTATGGAGTTTTGCAAACCCATAAGAATAGAGGAACTTGATGCTATGCAGCAAAAGAGGCTTGGAGTGATGGCAAGAGAAGAAATCACACAGACTTTAAGTAAAATAGTATAAAAATAGCATTTATTACTCAAATGATTATATGAAAATGATATTGACAAAGCTAAGGTAAAATCATATATTTAGAAAAACAAAGAGATAAGTATAGAAAGGAATAGTATAATGAGTAAGGTATTAGTAGTTTACTTTAGCCAAACAGGTAATACGGAGGCTATGGCAAAGGCTGTAGCAAAAGGCGTGGAAGGTGCGGGGAAGGAAGTTGAACTTATAGAAGCTGAGAATGCGAGCGCTGCCGATTTGGAGGCTGCAAAGGTATTTGCACTCGGTTCACCTGCAACAGGAACAGAGGAAATAGATGATTCCTATATGGCACCTTTGATGGATGAGATAGAAGGAAGCCTTTCAGGTAAGAAAGTGCTGCTGTTCGGTTCATATGACTGGGGCGACGGAGAGTTTATGAGAACTTGGGAAGAAAGAGTTACCCAAGCAGGCGCAGAGCTTGTAACAGGAGCAGGTATTACTGCAAACTTAAGTCCGGATGATGAAGTAACAGAAGCACTTAAAAAGGCGGGAGAAGAGTTAGCGGCACTTGTATAGTTTAAGATAATTAAGAAAGCCTTTACATAATCAAAACAATGTAAAGGCTTTTTTTTAATGTTGTATTGGTATATAATTAAGTCTTATAGAATTCAGGGGTATAAAAGAGGTATTATGAGTAAACCGGATTTATTGGATATAAGACAAAAGATAGATGCTATAGATGAAAAAATAGTAGAACTGTATAAAGAAAGAATTGATGTATTAAAGGAGGTAGCCGAGTACAAGAAGGCAAATGCAAAACCCGTACTTGATATTGCAAGAGAAGAGGAGAAGATATCAAGCTTAAAGTCCAAAGTGGAAGGAGACTTTTATAAAAAAGCCGTTGAGGAGTTATATGGGCAAATAATGAGTACCTCAAGACTCTATCAATATTCACTTATAGACAGCAAAGAAAAGAGTGCCGCTTTTGGTTTTAAGATGCTTGATGAACTTCCAAAGACAGATGGAAGTGCCAAGGTAGTATATCAAGGTATAGAGGGGGCTTACTCCAATATAGTTGCAAAAAAGTATTTTGCAGACAAGGCGAAATTATACAATGTAAGAAGCTTTGAAGAGGCTATAATTGAGGTTCTTGAAGAAAGAGCCGACTATGCTCTGCTGCCTATATTTAACTCTTCTGCAGGAGCGGTATGGGAAGTATATGATTTATTAAGGGAATTGTCAGTATATATCGTAGCCGATTACGAGTATAATGTAGAACATGCACTGATGACGATCGAGGGGTCAAGTTTAAGTGATATAAAAAGTGTATGTTCACATATACAGGCACTTAGTCAGTGCAAAGAATATCTTGCCAAGCATAGGGACTGGCAAAAAATAGAAATAGCCAACACGGCACTGGCGGCAAAGAAGGTAAAAGATGATAAAGACCCTACACAGGCGGCTATAGCGGCAAAAGAGGCTGCAGGCATATACGGGCTTAAAATACTTAAGGAGCAGGTAAATAAGTTCAAACATAATACAACAAGGTTTGTGGCGGTTACTAAAGATAAAATATATCAAAGTAGTGCAAGTAAACTAAGTATAAGTTTTGAGCTTAAGCATAAACCCGGAACCCTATATAAGATATTGGCAGGTTTTTTATTTAATGACATTAATATGCTGAAAATAGAATCCCGTCCGATACCTGAAAGAGTCTGGGAATACAGATTTTTTGTAGATATAGAAGGCAGTCTGCATGAGTCCAATGTAAAAGATGCGATTTACTTTATAGAGCAAAATACTAAGGAATTTAGAATATTGGGAAATTATTAATAAAGATATTGTTAGCCTAAGAAAAGCTTATGAGGTAATGAATATGACAGAAACGGATGATCTGAAATTCATAGATAGTCCTAAAAATTTTATAAACAGAGAATTATCATGGTTGGAATTCAATAAAAGAGTATTAAAAGAAGCTAAGGACAGAGAGGTGAAGTTATTTGAGAGGTTAAAATTCCTGGCTATCACCGCCTCCAATCTGGATGAGTTTTTTATGGTAAGAGTTGCTTCTCTTAAAGATATGGTAGCAGCAGGTTACAATAAAGAAGATATATCGGGGCTTACTCCCAAGAAGCAATTAGAGGAGATAGCACTTATAAGTCATGAATTTATGGATATGCAATACCATATATATAACCGAAGCTTAAGACCTGCCTTGTCTAAGGTCGGTTTAAGGATCATTACAAAACATGAGAAACTTTCCGAGAGCGAAGCTGTTTACCTTGATAATTATTTTAAAGAGGCTATATATCCGGTACTTACGCCTATGGCGGTGGATGCCTCAAGACCTTTTCCTCTGATAAGTAACAAAAGCCTTAATATAGCGGCTTTGATCAAGAAAAAAGAAGGCTCATGGTATAAAACAAAGCCGGTTAAGCAAAAGAATAAAAAGAAGGACAGTTACAAGGGATATGTCGGGGAAGGACTCGACTTTGCTGTAGTAAAAGTACCCTCAGTACTGCCCAGAGTTATAGAAATACCTCAAAAATACAGTTCAAAGCCTGAAAAAAGTCTTATATTTTTGGAGGAACTTATAGAAAAGCATATTGATATGCTGTTCCTAAACTATGATGTTATAGCCATGCATCCTTTTAGAATTATGAGAAATGCCGAACTTGACCTTGATGAGGAGGATGCGGCGGATCTTTTGGAAGAAATCAAAAAAGGGCTTAAGAACAGGCGTTGGGGCGAGACTATAAGGCTTGATGTGGAAAAGGGTATAGATAAAAGGCTGCTGAAAATATTAAAAAAGGAACTGGAATTAAGTGGCAATGACATATATTACATAAAAGGAGCCTTGGATTTAAGGGCGTTGATGGAGATATATAAGCTTGAGGGCTTTGAAGAGTTTAAGAATAAGGTTTATAAGCCGGCTCCTGTCAAAAAGCTTTCAAATGAGGATGATATCTTTACTAATATAAAAAAATCAGATATACTGTTAAGTCATCCGTATCAAAGTTTTGATTATGTTACAGATTTTGTAAGGGCAGCCGCTTATGATAAAGATGTACTGGCAATAAAACAGACCCTATACAGGGTAAGCGGCAACTCACCCATAATAGCGGCACTTGAAAAGGCGGCTGAGCAGGGAAAACAGGTAACGGTTTTAGTAGAGCTTAAGGCAAGGTTTGATGAGGAAAACAATATCAATTGGGCTATAAAGCTTGAAAAAGCCGGTTGTCATGTGATATACGGCTTGCTTGGTCTTAAGGTACACAGCAAGATAACTTTGGTGCTTAGAAAAGAAGAGTCGGGCATAAGAGAGTATGTGCATTTGGCTACAGGTAACTATAATGACAGTACCGCAAAGCTCTATACCGACTTCGGTATGTTTACTTGCAGGCAGGACATAGGGCAGGATGCCATAGCAGTGTTTAATATGCTGAGCGGCTATTCAAAGCCTAAGGGTTTTAATAAACTTATATTAGCGCCGATATGGATGAAAAAAGAATTTATAGAAATGATAGAAAGCCTTACCGATGAAAGTCTAAAAGGCAAGGACACAAGAATAATCGCAAAGATGAATTCTTTGTCAGACAAAGAAATTATACTGTCACTTTACAGGGCAAGTATGGCAGGGGTGAAAATAGACCTTATAGTAAGAGGAATCTGCTGCCTAAGACCCGGTATAAAGGGGATTAGTGATAATATAAGAGTTCGTTCCATTATAGGTAATTTTCTCGAGCATGCAAGAGTATTTTATTTTAAGACAGAGGAGAATGAGTGTATATACCTTGGAAGTGCGGACTGGATGCATAGAAATTTGGAAAAAAGAGTGGAAATAGTATTTCCGGTGGAAGATGAGAATATAAAGAGTGAAATTAAACATTATCTTGATCTGCAATTAGATGATAATGTAAAAAGTTATATGCTTGATTTTGAAGGAGAGTATAAAAAAGTAAAACACAGGGGTAGAGATAAGATTTGTTCACAGAGTATACTTTCAAAAGAAGCATGGGAATCTGTATAGGAGAGGAGTAAGGGGATGAAGAGTACGAAGAGTACGATAAAGAAAGCGAAAACAAGTTATTTGCAAAAAGATGATTTGGGGCTTTCGGAGATTTGGTTATGGGGAATGTTTGTAATATTTCCGCTGATGTATCATGACCATTATTTTGATATATTGGAGACAAAATTTACTACTTTTGTAGTTTTAAGTTTAGGACTTATAGTACTGTTTTCTTTATATAAGCTGATGTCCTACTTTTTAAAAGAAGGTGCAGGAAGAGTAAGTTATATAGATTTATTAAAAAATAATTTTGATATCATAGATATAAGTATGCTTATTTTTATACTTATATCCATAATATCAACTTTGACTGCGGCTCCCTATATAAATGAGGCATTTTGGGGAAATGAAGGCAGGCATACGGGTTTGTTTTTATTACTCTTATATGTGCTTTGCTTTTTTATAGTAAGCAGGTATCTGGAGTTTAAGCCTCACTTTATTAAGACATTTCTTATCGTAGGATTTTTGATGTGCTTATTCGGTATAACGGATTATTTTAATATGGATCTGCTGGAATTTAAAAAGAAGATGCAGGAAGAGCAGGTTCATCTTTTTACATCCACCATAGGAAATATCAATACCTACACTACCTTTGTAGGTTTTATAATAAGTCTGTCGGCAACACTGTATATATTTACAAATGATAAGAAAAAAGAAGAGCTTAAAAAGTCATTATCGTATTATATATGTACCGTGGTAGGTTTTATGGCACTTACTATGGGAAAGTCGGATAACGGTTATCTTACAATTATAATGCTTTTTATGTCCTTACCTTTATTCGCTTTTGCAAGTATAGATAAACTTAGAAGATATTTCACCATACTTGCAAGTTATGTAAGTGTTATCAAGATAATACAACTGATTGAAACGGTTATGGGAGATAGGGTATCAAAGATTGAAGGACTTTATACTTATATAGTAAAATTTCCCTATTTAACTTTAGTAGTTATAGTACTTTGGATAATTTCAGCCCTGATTTTTGTGCTGGAATACAGGAAGACCGTAATTGAAAGAGGCTTTGAAAAAATCAAATCGGCAAAGCTTCTTACTATTATATGGTCAGGGTTTATAATACTTGCCTCAATAGTCGGTTTATTTGTGATATACAAAGTAAACATGGGAGAACTGGTTATAAATAATCCCATAATTGAATACCTTAAGTTTGATGACAGTTGGGGAACTTTCAGAGGCTATATATGGAGAGCCTGTATAGAAGAGTATAATAAACTCAGTTTTATACATAAGATATTCGGTACCGGACCCGATACCTTCGGCATATATATGGTTAAGGATATGGTAAGGCAGAATGATATGTTTACCGTTACAGGTCAGATATTTGATTCTGCACATAACGAATATCTTCAATATCTTTTTACTATAGGACCGATAGGTTTAGCGGCATATCTGACAGCGCTTTTATCAACAGTATATGCTCTTATAAAAAACGGACTTGATAATAAATACATGGTGGCTATAGCAATGCTTATCATGTGTTATATGTCTCAAGCGGTAGTTAATATTAACCTTCCTATAAGTACACCTATTTTTTGGGCATTTCTGATGATAGCTAAGGCAATGCTCAGAAAAGAAAACACAAAGTCAAAATAAAGAAAGGAGTTTATTTATGAGAAGAATAAATTCAGTATTAAAAGCAGCAATTTTAGCAATGGTTCTTCCTGTAGTTATACCGGCAGGAATCAAAGTGGCAAATTTATCAATTGGCTCAAGTATAATAGCCAATGCAGCAACACCGGGTAATGCAACACCGGGTAATGCAACTCAAAGTAACGGCGACCGTGGTGGAAGCGGCGGCGGTGGTGGTTCAAGCAGACAAGGTGCTTCAGGAGCGGGAACTACTACAGGTAACAGATCAATAAACAGATCAAATGTAGGAACATGGGTACAGGATGATAAAGGATGGTGGTACAAAGGTGCCAACGGAAGTTATCCTAAGTACATGTGGATGGAGATCGCTTATGACGGTCAGACCGATTGGTACTATTTTGATGAGCAGGGATATATGCTCACAGGTTGGAGAAATATAAATGATAAGTGGTATTATCTCTTTGAGAAGACCGGCGGTAGAGCCGTAAAGGGTGCTATGGCAAAGGGATGGATAGAGATAAACGGTAAGTGGTATTATTTATATGAGAGGAAAGAGGGAGATAATCCTGAAGGCTCTTTAGCAGTAAATACCACTATCGGTGGATATCGTGTTGATGGAAACGGTGTATGGGTACAATAGAGTACTGTTTATGTAGATTGTAATATATTGTAGTGGATTATACGCTATGATATAAGGAGATATGAAACCTCATTGCGGTTTAATCTTACTCAAAACTCTTTAAAGCTTTGACAAGTTTAAATAGATCAAGGACGCACTCTTTCGTTAATAAGCAGCGAGAGGGCGCAAAGCAGCCGGAGTCTGTTAAAATTGTAGTTTGCTTTGTAGGGGTGGGTGAGTTAGAGATTGACTTGCAGTGGGGTTTCTTTATGTTTATCTTATTTGACTTGCAGTGTAATTATGTTATTTGATCGTATTGCGATCATTATAAGGGCAGAGAAGCCCCTACCCTTATAATAAAAAATATTGTGAATTTCATATAAACTAATCAAGTTTATTATACACCGGTGCGGCAACTGTCTACTCTTCAAGACAGTAATCCATCAATCCGCCGATAAACTTCTTGATCTTGAAATTGGCTTTACTTGAACTTTTACCGCATATAAAATTGATTTCTGTTCGCATTTGCTCAAAGCCGAATAGCCTATCCCCATATTCATTATATATAGGATCTGCATAATCTTCTATACCACGCATGGCAAGAGAGGTTATAGCGGCGCTGGTGGCACGCCTTATACGCTGCTCTATGCTCTTTGGATTGTCACCAAGTTTATCACACAGATCACGCATAGGAATGTCCCTTATATCAAGCCCCTTTTCTAAAAGATAGCTGATAATATTTATAATATCCTTAGATCCGGTCTCGCTTATAATACCTATATCTCTTAATATAGTTCTGAGTTTACGAAGATATCTGTCTAAAGAATCATCTTTATAATTCTCGGGAGCGGCTTCTATAACAGGCTGCATAGGCATAGGAGCTACAGGAATACTTCCAAGGTTGGCATTGCTTATCTCTATAGCACGCTTTAGCAAATTGCCCATTTCCAGATTTTTAAGCACATTGGAAAGCTCGGTATCATTTACCGGTTTATGAAGTACAAATTCGACACCCTGTAAGTAAAGCTCATCCAAAATAAATTCGTCCTTACCCTGTAATAATACTAACAAACGAGCATCCGGCGCCATACTTTTAAGTTTACTTATGTAGGCATAGATTTCTCTTTGAACAAGCTTAATATCACATATTATAACATCAGGTCTTTTCTCATCCAAATTGTCTATAGTAGCTTCCTTCCAAGTATCAGAACTGCCGATAATGTCTCCCAGATTTTGCTCCGTTATAAGCCTTTTGAGTCTGGCTTTAAGAGCGGCAATACATTCTACCAAATAAATTTTCATAAATTATGTTCCTTTACTAATTATTATATGTATTTAGAAGAGTTTTAAAACATTTGTATAATGACATATATTAGTTTAGATACCTTTATATAAGTTATATAATAGCAATAAAATTAATTATATACAAGTATTTGCTTGTAGAAAATTGTAACTTTAATAAAAAAATAATCACAAAAAAGCTTTTTTAAGGAATTATAAAAATAAGACTTGTTGCCATACTGCAAGCGTGATATATTATAGAAGGTAATAAAAAATATATATTTTATTAAAAAATATGAAATATCCACAACAATATTAAGTAATGTGAATAAAAATGTGGATAACTTATCAGATAAAGTCGGTAATTTGTTTACAGGGAGTTTGGTATGGAAGAAAAGGATTTGGAAGTAGATGGTAAGAGTGGAGTATCTGAAGAGGACTCCAAAAAATCAACTGATGAAGCTATGGGAAAAGATGTTAAAGAAACTGATAATAAAAATCAGGATAACGGTAAAAAGAATACAAATGATGAAGTAAAGTTGGAGGACATTAAAAAAGAAGAAAGCGAAAAGCCAAAGTCGGAGTCGCCCAAAAAAGAAGAAGTTGTAAAAGCCAAAGAAGATACGGATAAAAAAGAAAGCCCCAAAGAAGGCGAAAAGAAAGAAGAGGGCGGTAAAAAGGATGAGGCTGTAACAGCCAAAGAAGATACGGATGAAAAAGAAAGTCCTAAAGAAGGCGAAAAGAAAGAGGAGGGCGGTAAAAAAGATAAAGGCAAAAAAGCCTCTAAAAAAGATAAGAAGAAAAAGGCAAAAGAGGGTAGGGATAAAAAAGAAGATCCTAAAGAAGAAGATAAAAAAGAAAACCTTAAAGAAGACGAGAATAAAGAAGAAAGTAATAAAGAAGAGAGTAAAGAGGAAGAAAAAAGCAAGCTAAAGGAAGAAGCAAATAAAAATTTGGAAAGTGTTGCTTCAGAGGAAAGTGTCAGCGAAGAGGATGTAAAAAATAAGAAAAAGAAATCCAAGTGGACAAGGATATATGCCGCTTCAATTTTGGTACTTGGACTTGCTATAGTGTATTTTGGAGGAGTGCATTACTTTAAGAGAAGATTTTTACCTAATACTGTTATTAATTATACCAATGCAGGTTTTTCAACTATTGATGAGCTGGATAAAAAATTACAAGAACCGCTTCGTGATTATAGCTTGGAGGTAGTTGCACGAGAGGGTGAAAGACACATTATAAGGGCAAGAGATGTAGATCTTCATTATAAACTTGATAAGTCTATAGATACTGTATTGGCAACACAGGAAGTTTATAAGTGGCCTATGTATTTATTTAAGAAAAATCCTTATAAAGTACCCGTTACCGTAGAAATGGATAATTATAAATTGGATTATGTGTTATCAAATTATAACTGCCTTACGGAGTCAAGCTTCAAAGAAGCAAGAGATGCTTATATAGCAAGCTACAGTAATGCTGAAGGCTATGTAATAGAAAAAGAGTATGACGGAACCAGACTGGATGTTGATAAGGCGAAGGAGACAATAAAGTCCTCTTTGACAGCACTTAAAATTATAGATGATTTGGATGCTGACGGTTTGTATGACTTTGCAAAAATCAAAGAGGATGATGCCCATCTTTTATCGGCACAGGATATACTTAATAAACATGCGGCAACAGTTATCAACTATGTCGGCGGAGCAGTGCTTAACGGTGAGAGAATAAGTCAGTGGATAGGCATAGATAATGAAGGAAATCTGATATTGGACGAGGGAGGTATCAGAGCCTTTGTAGATGAGCTTGCCGAAAAGTATGACACCTTGGGGAAAACCAGGGTATTTAAGACTACGGATGCCAGAGAAGTGGAAATACTTGCTAAAAAGTATGGTTGGCAGGTAGATAAGGAAGGAGAGTTCCAAGCAATTAAAGCCTCTATATTGGCAGGAGAGCAAGTGGACAGAGAGCCGTTATTCTCATCAAGAGCCGTTTCACTTGAGGGCAATGATTTCGGCAATACCTATGTAGAAATAGACCTTGGCAATCAAAAACTATATTATTATGTAGACGGGCAACTTACACTTAGTTCCGACATAGTAAGCGGTGCTTTATGGGGTGGCAGAAAAACTCCCGCCGGTCTTTATAAGGTAAATTATAAGGCGAGAAATGTAGTCTTAAGAGGTCCGGATTACGCAGCTCCTGTAAGATACTGGATGCCGTTTAACGGAGGTATAGGTATGCATGATGCCAACTGGCGTTCAAGCTTTGGAGGAGGTATATATAAGTCGGGCGGTTCACATGGCTGTATAAATATGCCAAGCTCTTCCGCAAAAGCATTGTATGATATTATAAACAAAGACTGCCCTGTAATATGTTACTATTAATCAGAAACCCTTGTTTTATGAACCCGGGGTACATGTAGAATCAATAAGTGCCGACAGCTAACCAGTAGCTGTCGGCACTTTTGTTATTTATAGCAACATAAACAATAGCTATTTATCTACTCCGATTCCTTAAACAGCTATTTCTTGTGGGCTGCATATAAAGAAACACTCCCTATTTCAATCTTTTTAGCGTTTAGTACTGTTAATCATCTCTACCTAGTTGTTTATGTTGATGTGTTCCTACACCTTTCTCCTCCGCCGGTATCTTAGGCACATAAACCGTTAAACTATCTTGCCAAGGACAATCTGAGACCGCCGGTACTTGCTTTATCAAGCCGTTAGGCGAAGATAAAGCTTAGTACCGCTGCGAGGCTTTAGTTAAGGGAGCGTGTCCAAGGCAAGATATGTTTGTAACGGTTTATGTGATAGATAAATTTATATTTTAACCATCCATTAAATCAAGTAAGTTTCTATTAAATCAACCAATTCCTTAGGGTTTTCAATATGTGGCATAAGTTTTGCTCTTTTTATAACGCAGCTTTCAACATTTTTATTAACATAATTATACATATCTTTGATAAAGGGTCCTTCTTTATCTTCACTACCATACAGTATACTTATACTGTGATTTGAGTTAGAGAGGCTTTTTTTTGAGTCGTTTTTTATATAATTCGAAACCATACTTTTATATAATGATTTCGGGCTTTTTCCTATATGTGCATTGTTATAATATAATTCAATCAATTTATCTGATATAAAATATTTATGAGAAACTTTTTTAGTAAAGTTATTGTGGATGTTATTTTTACTCATAATAAGATTATAAATAAAAGTTCCGATTATAGGTGTATTCAAAATAAAATGTAAAAGTTTGCTTAATTTATAAGGCTTTTGCTCAAGTGATGTAGGAGATACAAGTATAACCTTATCAAATTTATCAGGATTTAATGCCAAAGATTCTATTATACTTGCTGCACTTTTTCCATAGGCAACCACATCACAAGTACCGGCTATAATGTCCTTACTGAAGTCAGAAATCAACTGGGTGTAAATGTATGAGGTATAGTTTGTATCAGGTTTTGAAGAATGACCGCAGCCTATTAAATCCGGAACATATACTGAATGTTTTTTTGATAATCTTTTTGCTATTCCAAGCCACTCACTACTGTTTGAATAAACAGATATATCATGCAGTATAAGTAAAGGTTTTTTATTACCGGAGTTGAATGCAGTATAATTAATATCCCCTAAGTTCCATTTGTAAATTTTTTGTTCTTCAGAAATTGATTTACTGTTATGTGCTGATTTTATAGATATAAATTTATTTATCAAATGGATTATTCCTAAGCTGCCGGAAAACAAGGTAAGTAAGCTGATTAACTTATATTTTAGCTTCATATATGACTCCTTTACAACCTTAAATATAGTATATTTTATCAAATTATAATTGTTTATGCCAGTGTAATGTATCTTTGATATCCGGCTTTATTACCACTTTGTCAATAGATTGTAACATATATAGTCAAAGAAAATTAAAATCTACTCTCCTAGTGCTGATATTAATTAAATGTCAATGATATACACCAGTGTATCGTTTCTTAAATAAGTATAGCAAAGAATCTGTCCAAACTGTAACATTTGAAGTGAATCTTTCTTTTGTAAGTCGTTATATAGCTTGACAAAGGGTAATTTGAAATGATATGCTGTAAATGATAAAAGTTACAGTTCAGATAGTTCATTCATCTTCGTCAAAACAAGCTAAAAAAGCTTAATCTTATTTATAAATTAGACGAAGATGAATATTGGTATTAGATATATATGTATAATATGTGCCTGAAAGAAAGCTTTCATTTGGCATATTATTCATATATATCCAGCTTACCTGAACTGCAACATAAAAAATTATAGAAAATAAATATAAATATATGGAAGCAGGTGAAATTCCTGTACGATCCCGTCACTGTAAGGGTATATATTACCTAAGTCAGATACATATTTTACACATAGCTTTACGAGAGATGGAGCTATATGACAGTCGGGGATTTCTTCGGCTTTTTTTATTTTCTAAAAATGAGAGGAGTATTTATGAAAAAAATAAAAAACAGTAAGTCGTATTTTTTTGTTGTACTTTTGCTTGTAATGATCGTTTCAGCTTGTAGTTCCAATCAAAAAAGTACTGAGGAACAGACATCAATTGCTGTAAGTGAACAAACATCAAATACTGCAAGCGAGCAGACATCAAGTATTTCAAGTGAAGCGGATAATGACGCTTATTATCCCGTAACTATTCAAAATTATAAATATTCAAAAGATCCTGTGGATATCACATTTGAAAAAATGCCTGAGAGAGTGTATGTTGTAAATCCGAGTTCATTGGAAAATATGTTAGCGCTAGGTCTTGAGGATAAGATAGCTAAGGTATCTGTTGGAGATGAAACCACTGAACAAGCGGCGGAATTTATAAAAAAAATGGGAAGTACCGAGCTTACAAAAGAAGAGGTACTTGGTAATAATATAGATTTTATTCTTGCGTGGTACAGTACATTTAGTGATAAGTATCTTGGAGAGGTAGATTATTGGCATGAAAAGGGAATCAATACCTACATGGCACTTAACAGCAGCGTAAAGAAACCTGCTCCAAATACATTGGAAGATGAATATGAAGACATCAGAAATCTGGGAAAAATTTTTAATGTAGAAGATCGTGCGGAGGCTCTTATAGCAAAAATGGACAAAGGAATTGCTGATGCACAGGAGAAAGTAAAGGAAAAAGGAAGGATAAAGACTATTATTTTGGAAGTGGAGAAGGATAATCAACTTAGGCTTTACGGACCGGAAACTATAGGTGGTGTAATTGCCGAAAAGGTAGGTGCGGATCTTATGACCAATGAGCCTCGTATCACTGCAGAACAATTAATTGAGCTTAATCCTGATGTGATATTTACTGTATATTTCGGTTCATCAGATGAGTTAAATGAAAAAACGGCAGTTGATTTATTGAAAAATAATCCGGCTTTGCAAAGTATTTCAGCAATTCAAAATGACCGTATATATCCTACACCATTGGCATATACCTATGTACCGGGAGCAAGAACATTGGAAGCTATTGAATTTTTTGCTAATAAGCTTTACGGAGAATAAAATATCAAAGGAGTTATTGGGTTATGAAAAATTTTGCAAATAAAAAGTATTTTAACCTTTTATTAATACTATTATTAGCATTATTATTGTCAGCTTGCGGTACGCAAAAGCCGACAAATGAATCTGATACATCCAATGCAACTGCTGTAAGTGAGGCATTAAGTGCAGAAATACAAAGTAGTGAAGTTACGGAAAATACATCAGATTATTATCCGGTAACTATTCAAACTTATCGTCATTCAAAAGAACCCATCGAACTTGTGTTTGAAAAAATGCCGGAGCGAGTATATGCAGTAAATCCAAGCTCTGTTGAAAATATGATTGCACTTGGATTGGAAGATAAAATTGTAAAAGTATCTTTGGGAAGCAGAGATAGACTTACTGACGCCGGAAAAGCACTATATGATAAATTAGGCGGTCAAAAAGAAACCTTATCAAAAGAAGAGATACTTAATAATAATATTGATTTTATTATAGGCTGGTACAGTACTTTTGATGATAAAAGTCTTGGAGAGGTTGACTATTGGCATGAAAAGGGAATCAAGACCTACATTGCACTTAACAGCAGTATAAAGAAACCCGCACCCAATACATTAGAAGACGAATATGAAGATATTAGAAATTTAGGAAAGATTTTTAATGTGGAAGATCGTGCGGAAGCACTGATTGCTGAAATGGATAAAAAAATTGCAAGCGCGCAAGAGAAGGTAAAGGAAAAGGGTAAAACAAGAGTAATTATTTTGGAAGTGGAAAAAGAAAATCAACTTAGACTTTACGGACCTGAAACTATAGGAGGAATAATTGCCGAAAAAGTAGGTGCCGATCTGTTAACCAATGAACAGACAATTACTGCTGAAGAACTTATTAATTTAAACCCGGATGTAATTTTTTCAGTGTATTTTGGATCGGATACTGATTTGACAGAAGAGTTCTGTGTGCAAAAATTAATGGATAATCCGGCACTTAAAAGTATCTCTGCAATTCAGAATCAGAAAGTCTATCCGATAACTTTATCTTATACTTATGCAACAGGTGCAAGGACACTTGAGGCAATTAATTATATATCCGATATTTTATATCCGGAACTTACACAATAAACAAAACCAATGAAGAAAAACTGATTGTTATTTATGTAATGAGAAGGATGGACATGGCATAAAAATGTCAATATCCATCCTTTTTTTATTAGAAGGGAGTCTTATGGAAAAAAGGAATATGAAAATGCTAAAAATAGGAATGATAGAAATATTACTATTTGCAGGAATTTTAGCATCACTTATTTTGGCTGTACTTGTAGGTTCTGTTGATATTACAGCAAAAGATGTATACAGCATAATTATTAATAAGATATTTAATATACCGATTAGTGAAAGTATTACGGCAGCGCAGAGAGATATCGTTTGGGAGCTTAGACTTCCAAGATTAGTTATGGCAGTATTGGTTGGAGCGGGACTTTCACTTTCAGGAACAGTAATGCAGGCAATAGTAAAAAACTCACTTGCCGATCCGTATATATTGGGAATTTCATCGGGTGCATCACTCGGTGCAACTCTAGGAATTGTTTTAAATGTAGGTAAGGGGCTTTCTACTAACTTTATATCTATAACTGCATTTATAGGAGCACTGGGTACTTCATTTTTGGTTTTACTTGTTTCCGGTGTAAAAGGTCGTGCAAATTCCGTAAAATTATTACTTGCAGGTCTGGCTATAGCCTCGCTTAGTTCGGCACTTACAAGTTTTATTATATGGATGAGTAATTCTCCTTCAGAAGCGGCACAGCGTGTAAGTTTTTGGTTGATGGGAAGTTTGGAGCCTGCAAAGTGGTCTCATATTTCTTTTATGACACCTATCGTTATAGGAATTTATCTTTTCTTTGTAACACAATACCGTACACTTAATTTGATGCTGCTTGGAGATGATGTTGCTATTACACTGGGAAAAGATCTTTATTGGTATCGTATTATATATTTGGTTTTAACCTCTGCATTGGTGGGAACAATAGTTTCTATATGTGGAATTATAGGTTTTGTGGGTCTGATAATTCCTCATATTATACGCTCTATTTTTGGGACAGACCATAAGATAATTATTACTCTTGTTGTATTGTTCAGCTCTATATTTATGATTTGGATAGATGTTATTAGTAGGATAATTCGAAAAGGAAGTCAGCTTCCTATAGGAGTTATTATTTCTTTGATTGGCGCACCTTTGTTTATTTATCTACTTGTCAGCAAGACTTATGGATTTGGAGAAAAATAATGAAAATAGAAGCAAAAAATTTGGAAATTAGCTTTGGAAATGAAAAAATTCTTAAAAGTGTAAGTATGCTAATGCCTGAGAAAAAAAGTATTGGAATAATAGGACCAAACGGTAGTGGGAAAAGTACTTTTCTAAAATGTATTTATAGAGTCCTAAAACCTGATAAGGGCGTTGTGTATATTGATGAAGTAGCACTAAATAATTTATCTGTTAGGGAAAGTTCAAAAAAAATGTCAGTAGTTGCCCAGCATAATGAGCAAAGTTTTGATTTTTCCGTTATGGAAATGGTCTTAATGGGACGCTCACCACATAAAAGATTTTTAGATCGTGATACAAAGGAAGACTTTGAGATTGCTAAAGATGCTATTGAAAAGGTAGGAATGAGTGATTTTATTAAGAGAAGTTATAATAGTTTATCGGGCGGAGAAAAACAAAGAATTATTCTTGCAAGAGCATTGGCTCAAAAAACAGAATGTCTTATACTTGATGAACCTACTAATCACTTAGATATAAGATATCAATTGCAATTTATGGAGATTGCTAAACAACTTGGTGTTACTGTTATATCTGCAGTTCACGATCTTAATATAGCTTCAATGTACTGTGAGTACATATTTGCACTTAAAAACGGTAAAATTTTCGGTCATGGAACACCAAAAGAATTTATTACAGAGGAAATGATTAAAGACTTATATGGTGTAAAAGCTAAAATAATAAATGTAGATGATAAGATTTGGGTTAGATATACAGGTTTAGTTGATGAATAGTGAAAAAACATCATGTTCCATGTGGAACATGATGTTTTTATAAAAGGTTAGGTTTATAGGGGAGTTGGTAACATAAACAATTATAATAGTTGGTGGGTATAGTTATTAGTTTATAAAAAACTCCGTATAATTCAATCATACTCGCAACCCTTTCTCAAAGCTTCGACAAATTCACACAGACTGCGGAACTCGCTTGTCCACCAAAAAACGGTGGACTGACGCTCAAACAAGTCCTCGTCTGTGGAATTTGTACCTCGCTTTATCAAAAGGGTTAACCGCTAAAAAGATTGAATTATACGGAGTTTTTTTATCTCTCCCTCCGTATCCAATTAGCAACATAAACAATAGCTATTTATCTACCAATCAACGCTTAAGTCTCCTATCCTGCAAATAAAATCCCTTCAAACACTTCATCGATAGGAAGTCCCTGTATAGTATAACCGTAGCCCATTTCATCGTCATGAGTCATAGGTATCCTGACTATTCTGCCGTCTAAAAGCTTATAGTCGGTATATGAAGTTGAGTCTGTCTCATAGGGATAGAAGTGTGTACCGGAAGGTATGGTAGTGTTTTCAGTAACTTCACCATTTTCAGATAAAACACTGACTGACAGATCTACTTTTGAAACAAAGTCAAGTTTTGACTCTACCTTATAAACACTGCTTAGTGCTTTGAATTTCTCATCGGTACCAAATTCATATATATTGCTTACAGAAACAGTGCTGATCGTATATATTCTGTTTGAGAGCAGTATCTTTTTAGGATTGTATGCAATTAAGCCTGCAGTGGAAAAGTATGGGTAGGGTTCAAATTCAGTATCTGATACAATCTGAAGTTTATTAAGGTCAAGCACACGAACAATGCTTCCGTCATTGTCACCTCTTTCATTAAACATCAAATAATTTTTATCATTGACCCTTGCAAATACAAACTCCTCTATAGAGTAGCCTGACAAATCGCCGGCGTCTATTTTGCTGACATTACCGTCTATGTCAACGATATACTCATTTATACTATAGGTTTGTGCATCGATACTTGTATTTAGCTTTATATGCTCAGGAGTCTTATCACCGTTTAAGTCATAATAAAACTCACCGTTTGAGGCTACACTAAAAGTAAATTCTACAGGCTCTGCCACATATTTTTTATTATAAAGCTCAGGGTATTTGGAATAAGGTATATCGAACTGTATAAGCTTGGTGTAAGAAACGGAATCCTCTGTAACTTCTACAGGTGTAAATATACTTACTCCGTTATATCCCAAAGTCCATGCTATCATTTGGTCAGCCGTATAGTCATTTTTGCCGCTTGCTTCATCGGCTATCATACTCTTTACCCTTGATTTGAATTTATCCGGGTCTTTTATTAATGTATCAAGCGTAAAATCAGAGTAGATCTTATCAAAATCAAAGTTAAGGTTCATTATGTCGGACAAGGCTATCTTCTTGCCCGTTTTACTGTCATAGGTAACTGATGACAGCAGACTCAAATCATTGTAATCACCATATGCTTCTTCTTGTAAAAATATGCTTAAGATTCTGTTATCGGCTCGACTTACAATATAATTGTTTTCGTAATACATATCTTCATCGGCATTTTTTTCATAAGAAGCCTTAGATTGAGTATTTAGCTTATCAATAGCCTGTGCAAGTTTATCGTAGCCTGTACTGTTAAGATTAAGCTTATTGTAAGTACCCTGTTTTTGTGAAGTATTTACAATGTCCAAACTTACATCAAGGTCCAGAAACTCAAAATCACCGTAATCAACTACATCCTCTTCATCTTCTTCCTCCACTTCTTCTTCATCAGTGTCTTCGGTTTTATCCGTGTTTTTCTTTTTTTTCTTTTTCTTTTTTGCTGTAGTTTCCTCGGTATCTGCCTGTTGGAAGATAGTGCAAGCACTTAAGCTTAAAAGTGAAAAACAAACAAGAGACAAAAGCAAATATTTCTTAATCATAAGCTACCTCCTAAAATTACTACAAAAACTACATTTGTTTGATTTTAAGTATAACATAAAGATATATTAAATAAAATATATAAAAGCGTATATACTTAAACCTGATTACTATGTATAATAGTTATATCTAAATATAAAAAACTGTATGAAATTTTTGTTATTGAGAAAAAAATAGAACTTAAATCGGATTTATTTTGATAAAAATTCATATAATCATTTTATATTTGGAAATTTCTCAAAAGAAAGGGAGATACTATGAAAAAGAGGAGTTTGAGCAAGGCGCTGAGTTTACTTTTAGTAAGCCTGTGTCTGGGGCTTGCCGCAGCCGGCTGTGCCAAAAAAGAGGAACCGGCAGAAACTACCGAGACTACTGAGGAGGTTAAGGAAAGCAGCGAGGAAAGCAAGGAAGAGAGTAAGGAAAGTACGGAAGATGTTATAGAAAATGTGGACTATATATACGCTGTTAATGATAATGACAATATAGTTATAGAAAATGAGGGTTATGATGCATTAAAGGCTGCAATAAAAGAGTTTAACCAAAGTGCAAAAGAGTACGGGAAAAGCAAGGGTATAGGCGAAGGTTCGGAGTATCAGATATATAACAGAGTGCTTAGGACGGATTCAAAAGTATTCAGCATAGTAAGTGAAGAAGCTGTTTATACGGATCTTGAGTCGGGTTTTGGTGAGTCTAACAGGAATTTTAGTACTGTCAACTATAATTCAAGTGACGGAAAGGAGCTAAACTTAAGCGATGTAGCTGATGAGGGTATATATAAGGTGCTTACGGATGAGCTTAAGGCTTCTTATCCAAGCGTAAAGTTTGTGCATGATACGGAAAGCAAACTTAAGGAAGGACTTTCAAAACAAGGTTGGGACAGTAAGGCGGCATGGGCATTAAGCTATGACGGAATTATATTTTATATTCAAAAGGATCTTGTAAGTGCGGACGGAGCAGGTGTATTGGTATACAGTGTATCATTTAATGAGCATAAGGATATTATAAAACAGTCTTATACCTCAAAACCTGAAAGCTACATCTATCCTATATTTGTAAATGCAAATTATCCTATTAAGATAGGAGATAAGGTGGTAAGACTTTCAGTAAGCACAGATGATGCCAATGATTATGAAACTGTTGTAAATATTGATTTGGCAGGAAAGAAGAACAGCGTGCAATATATGTATACACCAAGCAATATGCATTTGATCAATGTAAAAGGTGATATGTTTATGCTGATACAGGTTCCGGTTGGAGATGTGTCATATTTTACGGATGTATTTAAGCTTGATGATAACGGAGTTTTGGAGCTTAATGAGGTTGAGCAGGCGGTAGCCGAGTCCCACTTCTCTAATGATACAAGTCATATTATGATCAATACTATAGGAGAGGGTGGAGATTACAATCAGGTTCAAAGTTACTATATGGAATTCAATACTGACGGTACATTTAAAAAGGTAGAGTAGTTTAGGTGGAAAAAGATATTTATAAATAGGTTTATATTGACATTATATTATTCTTTGTATAATATTTGATAATATATTGTAGAGGAGAGGATAATTTAATGAAAATAGACTTAAGTAAATATGGTATTGTAGGAACTACTGAAATCGTGCATAACCCTTCTTATGAGGAACTTTATAAAGAAGAGTTAAAGCCGGAACTTGAAGGTTATGAGAAGGCACAGGAAAGTGAATTAGGTGCTCTTAATGTTATGACAGGTATCTATACCGGTCGTTCACCTCAGGATAAGTATATAGTTATGGATGAGACTTCAAAGGATACTGTGTGGTGGACAAGTGCCGAGTATAAGAATGATAATCATCCTGCAAGCAAGAAGGCTTGGGAAGTGGTAAAAGATCTTGCAAAGAAAGAACTTTCCAATAAAAAGCTTTTTGTAGTGGATGCTTTTTGCGGTGCTGATGAAAGCTCAAGAATGGCAGTGCGTTTTATCATGGAAGTAGCGTGGCAGGCACATTTTGTAACAAATATGTTTATAAATCCTACAAAGGAAGAGCTTGAAAATTTTGAGCCTGACTTTGTAGTATATAATGCATCAAAGGCTAAGATCGACAACTATAAGGAGCTCGGTCTTAATTCGGAAACTGCTATAATGTTTAATATAACAAGCCGTGAGCAGGTTATAGTTAATACTTGGTACGGCGGAGAGATGAAGAAGGGTATGTTCTCTATGATGAACTATTATCTTCCTCTTAAAGGCATAGCTTCTATGCACTGCTCTGCAAATACTGATGTAAACGGTAAGAATACAGCTATATTCTTCGGTCTTTCAGGTACAGGTAAGACTACTCTTTCTACAGATCCTAAGAGACTTCTTATAGGAGATGATGAGCATGGTTGGGATGACAACGGTATATTCAACTTTGAAGGCGGCTGTTATGCTAAGGTAATTAACCTTGACAAGGAGTCTGAGCCGGATATCTACAAGGCAATTAAGAGAAATGCTCTTTTAGAGAATGTTACACTTGATAAGGACGGAAAAATCGACTTCACTGACGGAAGTGTAACCGAGAATACCAGAGTATCTTACCCTATAGAGCATATAGAAAAGATAGTTCGTCCGGTTTCAAAGGCGCCGGCGGCAAAGGATGTTATCTTCCTTTCAGCCGATGCTTTCGGAGTACTTCCTCCGGTGTCAATACTTACACCTGAGCAGACAAAGTACTACTTCCTTTCAGGATTTACAGCTAAGCTTGCAGGTACGGAGCGTGGAATTACCGAGCCTACTCCTACTTTCTCAGCTTGCTTCGGACAGGCGTTCCTTGAGCTTCATCCAACAAAGTATGCAGAGGAGCTTGTTAAGAGAATGGAAGCTAACGGTTCAAGAGCCTTCCTTGTAAATACAGGATGGAACGGAAGCGGAAAGAGAATTTCCATAAAGGATACCCGTGGAATCATAGATGCTATACTTGACGGATCTATAGAAAAGTCTGAAACCAAGAAGATACCTTACTTTAATTTTGAAGTGCCTACATCTTTACCCGGAGTTGATGACAAAATACTCGATCCCAGAGATACCTATGAAGATGTGGCAGTGTGGGAAGAAAAAGCTAAAGATCTTGCAGGGCGTTTCATAAAGAACTTTGCAAAATACGAGGGCAATGTAGCCGGTAAGGCTTTAGTTTCAGCCGGTCCAAAACTCTAATTCATTAAAATACTCTTACTTAATTTTGTAAGAAGGGGGTAATGAGAGTATATGAATAAGAAAATAAAGTATTTGTTTTGCTTATTTATTGCTTGTGTGATCATTGCACTTGGAAGTCTTAGTGCAAAGGCTGATTTTGGTGATTTTAGTGGAGACAGTGACTATGGTTCTGATGGTGGAGGAAGCTATAACAGTGGAAGTAGTTATAGCGGCGGAAGTAGTTATAATGATAGAAAGAATTATAACAGTGGAAGCAGTTATGATGATGATGACGATGATGACTATCCTACCTGGGTCTATCTTGCAATATTTGCAGTAATTGTAATAGTTTTGATTATAGACGCTACTAAAAAGTCCGGATTTACAAGAAGGGTAACTGTTAATAATGCTACACCGCTTACAAACTTAAAACCTATGTCGGATTACTTAAGGCTTGATCCTAACTTTGATGAGGTGCAGTTTAGGGAGAAACTGGCTAATTGGTATGTCCAGTTACAAAATGCTTGGCAAAAGAAGGATATAATGTCACTGCCGTTGAATTAGTAGAAAGTAACATCGAAGTGCTGAAAAAAAACAGTACCGGTATTGAAAATATTGTTTCTTATCAGGGAGATGCATTAAATCTTGATAGATTTGAAGGTAATCAATTTGATATTACATTGTTGTTCGGCCCTATGTATCATTTATATGATAAAAAAGAAGTTCATAAAGCCTTAGATGAAGCAATACGAGTTACCAAAATAGGCGGAATAATTTTAACGGCTTTTCTTTCCGTATATGCCATTATGAATAATAATTATCTGAAAGAAAATTTTGCAGCAGGTATCAAGATGAACTTTGATGATAATTATAAAGTGAAACATTTTGAAGATCAGTTATTTACAGGTTATGATATCGTGGAATTTGAAGAGCTTTT
>ERZ772764.541-NODE-541-length-26062-cov-3.617449_pt1 | contig 26062 bp, 16 predicted proteins | sample MGYA00512163_ERZ772764 | MGnify/ENA primary metagenome ERZ772764 (study PRJEB29015, sample SAMEA2737903) | human oral metagenome | biome: human oral; feature: human-associated habitat; material: dental | place: China | collected 2094 ... | reverse complement strand
AACGCCTGTCCGGAACACGGTACAGCTCCATCCCGTTTGGGGAACGCCTGTCCGGAATACGGGTTAGCTCCATCCCGTTCGGGGAATGACCGTTCGAACCTCCGGACGGCCATTTCCATATTAACATGATTCCACATCAACATCATTCCTCGTTTAATTGTCGGCTACAGGACGGACGGCGCACCCCAACGCCCGAGAGAGGGTGTTGTACTTCGGGTTCACGATTCCCCCGTCGAAGTACAGGCTGCAACCGAAGTGCACGCTGTTCGGGACGGCCGACCAATAGTAGCTGTGGCCGCCCACGCCGTACAGCAAACCATCGGTGTAGATGCGATGGCCCGAAGCGGGGAACCACACGGTGGCATCAGGACTGCCGATTTTATTGTTGAAGTTCCAACCGTTATTCCATCCACCGTTTATATTGAATTGTGATGGCGTTCCTGCCCAGTTGCCATTGGTCGTGAAACCGGTGAAGGCGTTGGATGCGGGCATGTGGAAACCGGCAGGACATGGGTCGTAGATAGTCTTGACGACGGCGTTGTCGTTGAAGCTACTTACAGTATTGTCCATCGACCAGAGGTTGTAATAAGTAGCGTTACACCAGTCATTAGCGTAAGTTCCAGCCACGTCGGCATTCCTAAACATCTTCTCAGGATGCTGGATGGCATCACCTATGGAATGGCCACCAGTGGTGTTGTCGAAAGAATAACTGCCCTCTGCAATGGCATCTGTACCGGGCAGGGCATCCTTGCGCCCAAACTGGTAGAGTGTGGTTGCCATTTGATTTTCATTTTCCGGATTTTGCGTGATTACGAGCGGCGCAGTAGCTCTGACACCACCATTACTTGCTTGTTGCTCGATGGTGAGACGTGCTTTGCGAGGTTGGTCGTAGGATGTTTTCTCATATTTGATATGCACTTGTCCCAGTGTGTTACGCGTAAATTTATAGGTGATGCCGCCGTAGTTCTTACACGGAATCTTGTCCAATGCGTCGGCATGGTCGAACCACAAGTGCCACGACCAAAGGGTGGTGCCACCGGCATCTTTCACTGCAATGACTGCATTGCCACTGCGGATGTCATTTTTAGTTACCTCAAATTCTACGAAGTCTACATTTTTCGTCGTTCCATCAATATGCACAGGATAATCGTTTATATGGAGCGAAGCATTTTTGATTAAATTGGGCTGATCCTGCCAAACTACGGCAGCTTGTGTAGCCCTATTCCCACTGTTTTGTTCTCTGATGATAGCATGATGGATAGGACGGTCGGCATGATCTAAGAAATCTCTCAAAATATAGGTACCCGTATTGGCTGTATGAAACGAGCTTGTATTTGTCTGCCCATTCTTAATGGCATTACCATAAATCAATGGGATGCAATAGTGTCCCGGGGCAGAGATGAGATAACAGTTGGCACTTTCGGTAATATCGCTACTTGTTGCACCATTTGTGGGATTAGCCAAATTAAATGGATTAGTAGCTGTGCCTTTGGGCGTAGCATCCTTGAGCACTTGGTTGTAAGCAGCGAGTTGGTCGGTGACAGGGGCGGCTTTCACCGCGGTGTTACAAGCTTCAGCTGCTGTGCCGCCATTGCCATGGTCGGTGATGTCGCCAAGCCAATCGGGCTTCGTGGTGCCGTGGTCTACCCAACCGCCGGTGCCACCGTTGAGCGTATAGTCCCATTCTTCATATTTGGAAATCTTCCAAGGAACGGGCTGCTGTGTAGCGCCACCTTCGCGATAGCTCTTCACTTGGAACTGTGCACTGCCCAAAGCGGTGCCTTGATAGTCGAAGGTCTTGCTGTTGTCGGTGAGGGTTAACTGATAGCCCCATGAAGAGTTCTTCTGCGAGAGCTTATATTCTTTTGTGGTGTTGGCCTTCCATTCACCAGTCAAAGGGAATGAAATATGCTTGGTAGAACCACCTTCCTCGTAATAGATCGTAACCTTAGCATGATTGGTTTCCGTCTTAGCGGGCAAAACTTGTGGAATCATCAAGAATGTATAAGCATCGCGTCCTGCACGATTGTTGGGATTTGTCGCAGGATTGAGTGCTCCGGCCAACATCGTGTTGGGCATCTCTGCAGCATTCATGTTGATGCCATCGAGCGTTACGGTGGTTGTGGCAGCGTTAACCGACGTCCATGTGCCCGTTGCATTCAACGCATTGGGCAATTTGTAGTGGCCTTTATACTTCACCCCTGAAACTTCAATTTTCTTGATGATGACAGGTGAGAGGTTGCTGCCGATGGAAAACTTCACAGCGGCCAAGGCATGCGTGAACTTGAGGTTGCTCGTGGGGTCGTTGCCATGCTCATAGTGCACCTCACCCGAACAAGCTGTCATCAAGTCTACTTGGTCAACCACATTGCTCTTTACCTCAAAATCAACATAAGGCACCTGCGCATAGTTGCTCGGTGAGAGTGTGATGCCATTGGCAGCAGTAGCTTCGGGCGACACAGCATAGAAGCGACCATAAACATTCACTGGCCAATCCCAATCGTAACGATTTACCAACGTACCATCGGGGTTGGTCTTTTCGTTGTGAAACCATAACAATGCCGTACTCGGATTGGATGCAGCCGCAGAACTTGCTGCACGATAACCAATCGAAGAGAAGGTGCCAAGCGTGCTGGCAGTTAGAATCGTTCCGCGTGTCTTCGCATCCACTTTCACTGGGTTAAGACCCTCAACGGTCGACTCAATCAGGCAGAAGTCATGAGGATTACTGCCTGTGGCTTCAATCTTGCGAGGGGCAAAGTAGGCTGCAGGAATAGGTTGCAAACTCAAACCACGTGTTTGTCCGGTGGGGTTTTGTGCCAACGCATCCATCTGCACATCGCTCACATTGAAAGCCAATGTGGTGCCCATGTGCTTATTGGGCTTGTCGGTTGCCAAATCATCGTCGGCACAAGCAGCTGCTAAAAGAGCAGCAGCACCAACAGCAACGAGCAAACCTCGGTTGCGAAGTCTGCTCCATGCAAGGTTGCTCAACTTATTTTTTATCTTCATTTTTGTTGTTCCTTTTATTTTTTACTCCATTCATTTGCCACAGCAATTAATCTTCGTCCTCGATTTCTTCACTGCCGCCATCTTCGAATTCACCTACGCTGACGCTACCTTTGTGACCTGTTTCACCGCCGCCACCGGGACGTGCCACGGGGCTTTTTGTTAATAACGCGTACTCTGTTGCCAACGGAATGACCGTGCACACAGGTGTTTCATACAATTTTTTCTTCATTTTTTTGTTCTGTTTAAATGATTATATTTACTACTATTGATTTCTTGCTTCACAGGTTCAGTTATACACACGCAAAAAAGCATCTGCAAAGAGCTTTGAAAGCTCCTTGCAGATGCTTGAAACGGCAGACCGACGCCCACGCCGGGCGCACCGCTATCGCCTTTGTAGAGAGGCTTAGACCGTTAGAATGTGTGTGTGTGTGTGTGTGTTAGCAAATTATTTGGTTCGACCAAATAATTTGCGTTAAAAATCACACTATTTGAAAAATTATTTTTCGTTTGCATACGCACACCTCTGTTTTGTTCCTATTCTTGCACGACGGACTTATTTGCCAAAACTATTGAAGTTGTACATCACACCAATGTTAATGTTGTTGGTGAAAGTTCCATCCTGCGTATAGGTGAAGTTATGGGGATAGCGATCCTTGGGCATGCGATAAACGGTGTGGCTATAGAAAAGCGACACGTTACGCGAGAGATTGTAGCTGAGCATGCCACCGAAATTGAGCGCAAAGGCTGTTCCGGCCTCACCCAAGAGGAGTGAAGGACCTGCATAGAGGTAGGCATTCCAACGGCGATGACCGTCGTAACCAGCCAAGGCGTTGAGCAAGTTCAACTGATAGTCGAACGACACCAAATAGTTGGTGTAGGTTTGCTTGTAAATCGTTGTCCCATAAGGATAGCCGATGATTTCTTTCATCCACTCGAAACCTACGCGTGCACCGCTAACAGAATTGAAGTTATAGCCGGCAAAAGCAGTAGCGTTTTTGAGCAGACCACGGCTGTATTCGGTGAAACGCCAGTCCCAAAGGGTGTTGTTCCAACCAAAGCCGGCGCCCACAAAGAGTCCGGTGCGCGGAACATTGCGCAACGTGTCGGCTGTGTCGGTGGCATCGTTCAGGCGTGTTTCTTTGTCTTTAAACAGCACCGACATACCTACTTTCAAAGCAAATGCATTGAAGTTGACTCCATCCTTGCCACGCTGTGCGATGGGCATGAAAGTAGGTTCGAACGTCAATCGCAAGCTGTTGTCCAAACGCATCCAAGCCTGTAGTCCGACGCGAGCGGCAGAATAGCCACCCTCATAAGCATGCGAGGGACCGTCTTCACCGCGTTTGGAATGACCCAACTCGAAACCACCAAAGACATTCACGCCGCATTTTGACTCCCAATTATAGTCGCGATTAAAGCCAAGCGGATTGATGAGCACGTCAAAAGAGACGCCGCGCGTTCCGATTAACAGGCGTGAAGAGTGGTTGTGATAGTCGAACGATTTCCAATCGGCATTGGTCACATGGAAACCTGCACGTGCACCAAGAGCGGAGCTTAACCACCAGCCCATGGCTACATTTGCATCGAAACCATTGGCGCTTGCAAAACTCTGGGGCACCTTACCCAAGAATGAAACACCAAAGCTGTAGTCGAAGAAGAACTTAGGTTTCCACTGCAACTCAAGCAGGTGCTGAGCCGCATCGAAATTATACATTGCACCAATGTTAAGGTTATTGGTGTAAGTTCCGTTCTCAGAATAAACCATAGAGTTCGGATAACGATGCTTGGGCATACGATAAACGGTGTGCATATAGAAGAGCGACAACGAAGGATTGATGGCATAAGTGAGCATACCACCACCATTCCATGCGAACTTCGTACCGGCCTCGCCCATAACCAACGTTGGACCTGCATACAGATAACCGTTCCATCGACGCAGAGGATTATAACCTGTCATGAAGTTGGACAATCCAAATTGATAGTCTAACGACACGAGATAGTTATTATAGGTGTAATTCTTCATACCCGGTCCTGCATTGTTGAAGAAACCTTGTGTCTCTTTCATCCACTCACCTTGCAGACGAAGACCGTGTAAAGCATTGAAACGATAACCACCAAAGAGGATTGCATTCTTCAAGATGCTATGCTTGAAACCAGAGAAACGCCAATCCCAAATAGTGTTGTTCCAACCGATACCGGCTGCAATGAAAGCACCCTTTTCGGGGTTGTTCACAACGGTTGTATCACCCAAAATGCGCTCGTTTTTATGCAAGTAGAGCACAGAGAGACCAGCCTTTACAGCGAATTGATTGTATCGAATGCCACCGGCTGCACGCTGAATAACGGGAGCATAGGTGGGTTCTAACGTCAAACGAAGACCATCAGCCAAACGAGTCCACAACTGAGTTCCCAAACGGAAAGCAGTATAATTGCCCTCATAAGAACCAACAAAGCCTGGTTCTGTGCGCTTTGAATGACCGAATTCATAACCTGCCAACACATTGAAGCCGTAGTTGGAGTTCCAATTATAGTTCTCAACAAAGCCTAAAGGATTAACCAATACATCTAATGCTAAGCCGCGAGTACCCACTAACAACTTGGTAGGTTGGCTTGCATAGGTGGTCATATTCCAGTCTGTATTCTCAACATGCAGACCTACACGTGCAGCAAAGGAAGATGTTAACCACCAACCAATAGAGGTTGTTGCACTGAAACCACGTGCATTACCAAAGTTTGTAGGAACCTTTCCGGTGAATGCCGTACCAAAAGCATACTCATAGAAGAAGCGATTTTGTGATGCAACATCAAAGATACGCTTTGTCGGATCAAAGTTATAAAGCACACCGATATTTAAGTTATTGGTGTAGGTTCCATTCTCTGAATAAACCATGGACTGCGGATAACGATGCTTGGGCATACGATAAACCGTGTGGGTGTAGAAGAGAGACAAGGCCGGCGAAAGGCTATAGGTGACCATACCTCCACCATTTAATGCGAAACGCGTACCACCATCACCCATCAACAAGGTAGGACCTGCATACAAATAAGCATTCCAACGGCGCATGGGGTTATAGCCTGTGAGGAAGTTGGATAAACCAAATTGATAGTCAAAAGATACCAAGAAGTTGTTATAAGCATAGTTCTTCATGCCACTAAGTGTGGGAGCAAAGAACCCTTGTGTATCTCTCATCCATTCACCTTGCATACGGAAAGCATGCAAAGGACTGAAGCGGTAACCGCCAAGGAGAATGGCATTCTTCAAGACACTGTGCGAGAAACCAGTGAAACGCCAGTCCCAAACAGTGTTATTCCAACCGATACCGGCACCCATAAAGGCACCCTTCTCGGGATTGTAGACAACGGTGGTATCGCCTGCAACGCGCTCGTTCTTGTGAAGATAGAGTACAGAGATACCAGCCTTTACAGCAAACTCATTGAACTTCATACCTCCCGTTGAACGCTGCGTTATGGGAGAATAAGTCGGTTCTACCGTCAAACGGAGACCTTCTGCCAAGCGAGCCCACAACTGAGTTCCAAGACGAACTGCTGAATAGGAGCCTTGATAAGAGCCTACAAAGCCTGGTTCTGTGCGCTTTGAATGACCAAACTCATAACCTGCCAAGAGGTTAAAACCAAATTTAGTATTCCAATTGTAATTCTCAACTAAGCCCAAAGGATTGACCAAAGCATCTATGGCTAAGCCGCGAGTACCCACTAAGAGTTTGACAGGACGACCAGCATAAGTGTGCGTATTCCAATCGGCATTGGACACATGCAGACCTGCACGCACGGCCAAAGATGATGTTAACCACCAACCTACAGACGTTGTTGCGCTAAAGCCACGTGCATTAATTGTGCCCAAAGGAACCTTACTCAAGAAAGAAGTTCCAAAAGCATATTCATAGAAGAATCTATTTTGTGAAGCAATATCAAAGACATGCTTCGAAGCATCAATATTATAGATGACACCAAGATTAATATTATTGGTGTAGGTTCCATTCTTTGAGTAAACCATCTGATAAGGATAATAGTCCTTAGGAAGACGATAAACCGTGTGGCTATAGAAAAGAGCCAATGATGGAGTGATATTGTAGGTGAGCATGCCGCCGACATTTGCAGCGAGATGTGTACCTTGATCACCTGTCACTAACGTAGGACCTGCATATAAATAGGTGTTCCATCGGCGCAAAGGATTATAGCCCGACATAAAGTTTGACAAGCCAAATTGATAGTCTAACGACACTAAATAGCTGTCATAGGCATAATTCTTCATGCCGCCACCTCCAAAGTTAAAGTAACCTTGTGTTTCTTTCATCCATTCACCTTGCAAACGAAGACCATGCAAATCGGTGAAGTTATAACCACCAAAGAGGGTTGCATTCTTCACTAAACTATGTGAGAATCCTGACAAACGATAATCCCAAACCGTGTTGTTCCAACCCAAACCGGCACCGAAGAAGAAACCTCTCGAAAAATAACGCACCATAGAGCTGTCCTTCAGTTCAACTTTCTCGCGGATACGTTTATCGCGGAAGAGCACTGAAAGTCCCATCTTTAGCGCATATTCGTCATAGCGCTCACGCTCAAGATTTCCATTGTAATGCTGCAAAGGAGCAAAAGATGGCTCTAAAGTCAGGCGGAGATCATTCGCTAAACGCATCCAAAGTTGCGTTCCTAAACGGAAAGACGTATAACGACCCTCATAAGAATTGCCGATACTATAAATGGCTTTCTTCATCTGGCCCATCTCATAACCGGCAAAGAGATTAAAACCAAATGGTGCATCCCAATTATATTTACGGCCAAAACCTAAGGGATTAAAAAGGAAGTCGATATTTAAACCCGCTGTACCAACAAGATAAGTAAGGGTCTGTGCACCTTGAACATTGCGTTTCCAATCACCATTCGTGATATGAATACCACTTCTAAATCCGATAGCCGGAGCCATCCACCAGCCTATAGCGGCAGAAGCATCGAAGCCCATTGAACCTGCTAAGGACATATTCTCGGTCTTTCCGACAAACAAAGGACCGAAGCCGTAGTCGAAAAACATGGGGAAACGCAAGAAACCTGCTTTCGTTGTATCAGCCAACCAACGCAAATCATTGTTGAAACGCTTCTTGAAAATACCAGCATGCTCACGTGTGGAAATCTGCTGATTGAAATACCATTGATAAGCAAGGTTCATGCCATAGCTGAAATCAGGATCACTATAACCTGGATTATTCAGCAAATTCATCTTGTCAGTGCTTACTCTAAAATAAGGTTCTAACGACAGAGATGCATGAGGAGTTGCAAAGAAACGGAATTGAACACCGGCGTGAGCATCCAAAGACGAACCACTCAAATTTCCACCAACCGATGCAATGCTGGGATTAAGCCATGACAAAATGGTTGAGTGTTGTGCACCCAAACCGAAGAAACCAATAACGCTAAATGGCCGTTCTGGACGATAACCCAACAGATAATTGCTGAAATTATAAAGCACATCAGCATATAACCCGTTCCCATTGAACTTGTTTGTGTTGTATACTGTTGAAGAACTATGGGTGTAGCCCCACGTTCTTTCATAACCTAAACGCAATGAAAGCATCGGACTAAAGTCCTTACCTACAGCCAATCTGAAACTTGACATCGGCGTATAGGTCAACACTTCAGCATGATTATAGTAATGTGAAACGCCACCACCTATATTAAAATAGGTATTGCCTAACCACCCACGATTGACATAAGTATCGCCCTTATAGCGATGACGGCTATCCAACACATACTTCAAAGCGTTGAAATCCTTTAGACGACGAGCACCATAATAAGCAGTATCTGTCGCAGCTTCTCCAACAGAATCTGTCATCTCAGCCTCCAAATCACCCAAGTCACGCACAATCGTATCATTTGCAACCTGTGCTTGATGATGTGCATTAGCCTCCCCATTCCAAAGGACATTGGTATGAGTTGCTGCAATACTGTAGGTCAATTGAGCTGATGCAGACAGCAATATTAAAAATATTCTCTTTTTCATTACTTTCTGATTTACATCTTATTACTTGGCTTCCTCTGCCTCTTTCTTATCAGTTTCTTCAGGCTTCTGTGCCTCTTCCTCACCCGTTAAGAGTTTAAACCGCTCACGATAGGAGGCGATGTTAGCTTCTTTATAAGGATATCGGCGACGCACATCATCGCCAATATTGGCATCTGTTGCATAATATTTTTGGAAAGTTGAGTCCATATCAAAACTATGTTGGAAATAAGCCAAGAAGTCAGGTGCATCATTTGCTTGCAATTTCAACGCCGTATCTCCACCATAACGATCAATGAGATCAGAAATCGTCAGATTGTCCATATCGGGATCATTTGCGGTAATAATACCCTTCAGATACCATTTCTTTGCTAAATTATCAGGCAAAGAGTCAACCAATGGCTCAATTTGCTTATAGCTATAGCCCAATTCCGGTGCCAATTGGGTACTGAGCACAGCGCGATTCACTGCACTACTGTTCATGGCATAGGCCAAAGCTTCTTGCGCACGAGCCTCTTCTTCCTGCGTCTTGTTCAACTTAAAGAACAAAGACTGCAAGTCAATCAGCATCTTTAAATCATGGAACTTACCCGTATCCGGAAGTTTGTTAGCCAAGAAAGCCGCCTCTCCTAACTTACGTTTACGCAAGAACATCAATGCTTGGTTGGCAATAATCTCCTTATAGTTAACAGTGTAATTATAGGAGTTATCGAAAGCAATAGGACGAGAGACTTCAACTCCCGCACGCATATCAATGAAAGGAGCCAACACATTGACATCCGTTGAGTCTTGATTCAACAAATAACAAGCCACTCTGTTCGCTATATAAGCTGCAAAAGGACTATATTTATAGGTCTTTCTTACCTTATTCTCATTATATGCACGGAATGTCAACTTTTTCAATTCAGCTGAATCCTTAATCTGTGTGAACAGGTTATAGTAGTCACCGTTTGAGAATACCTCCGTGCCTCCCACTGCATAACGCGGATCATTATAATAAGTCCACATCGTTTCTGCAGGATCTAACACCTTATTTCGACGAATGGTATAAGTACTTTTAATCAAACGTTGCCGTTCCATGATTTGGTTTATCACTGGATTGCTGGCCATCATACGACGCCAACCCGCAACATCCTTTGCTCTACCATATTTTAAAAGCTCTTCAGCTTCCGTCTTCTGACCACGTGCAATGAGTGAGTCTGCCACATCTTCCCAAGTATAAACATGCGGTTCTTTCACCACAAGGTCGGCACTACTAATCTTAGTACCGATAATATTCAAAATCTTCTGTGCACGACGACGTGCCAAATCCTTGTTATAATCAGTTCCACCTTCAGGAGAAGCACCACCTTGAATAGAGAAACTCATCAAAGACCGACCATACGAGCGCAACTCTTCTACCAACATATCCAACGTTCTTTGGTTGACAGAGTCATTGGTAAGCTGATCTGTTCCCACGACAAAGAACAGTCTTATATCACGTGGGACCTCTTGCAAACGCGCACGAACTTGCTCAAAGAAGCGTGGGGTTAAGTCCATAGGACTTGCTGCCCCGGCCAAATCAAGCATCTGCCATGGCTTTCTACTATTAGAAGTTCCTTCCTTATTGTCTCTGAAATAAACATGCGTATAATCCTCCATACTCAGCGTTGCAGCCCATTTATACGACTTCTCCGGATCGGGTTTGGGATATGTAACCGCCCATTCCAATTGCACCGGACGTGTAGATAGGCGTTGAATGCGGTCAAAATAAGGAGCCAAAGAGTCATTACGATTATAATCATAACTCTTCCTACGAATCTGATTATTATGGTATTGACGTCCTTCAAATACCATCGGTTCCAAATATTGCACCGTATCTTTCGTCTCAACATCCACTGCAACAGGCTGGAATATCAAGCGTGCATGCTTTTTTGCATAATATTCTGGCAAATTAATACTGACGTTCCAATGCACATTAGGGCCATCATCCAAAGGCGCTTGCTCTTTGAAGTTCATACCCATACGCTTCGCATAGACATTCGTTCCTTTCAAAAGAATAGCGTCATTCACACCCGAAGAGAATGTAATGTCATAGTTCAACAACGTTCCTTTCACTTCAATAATCTTCACTTGCCCCTCATTGGTAACCACAAGTGCACCATTTACGGAAACATCTGCTTCAAAGTGACCATCGTAATCGGGCGTAACAATATCGTTACTTTTAATATTAACGACACCACCCAATTCATTACCTTTCTGACGATAAAGGTTAGCCTGCGCCCGTGCATCTTTCTTATTATCGAAAATGTACACTGGAACAGAAAGAGGTTCCTTACTCTCTCCCTTACCATCAAGGGTCCTCATTGTCTTAGAAACATTACCCGAGATATGAATAACCTGGGCGCTTACACCTTCCGACCACATCAGAAGGCTAAACAAGAGAAGAAAAATATATGTAACCTGTCTTTTCATCTTTCTACAATTCTATTTTACCACAATGTGTAAGAGAGTGAAACACCTATCTTTGTTGGAATCAACCGCATTCCTACAAAACCAGCTTCTGTCGGACGTGTCGTACCATTCACATAAATTGCTGAACCATCTAAATAGGTCTTCGTATAGCTTGTGCGCACCAAACCAAAACCAGCATGCAAATCAACATTCAAGTTATTGGTCAAAGCAAACACATAGCCAAACGTCAAACCGGCACCCAAGGCATAACCATCATAACGCTTTCCCTTTTGAACAAAGTTATAATCGGCAGCCAAAAGCCCCAAACCTACAAAATGATGATATAAGGGACGACCACCAAAATAGTAACGATATTCCGGCTGGATAGCCACTAACTTCATATCCTTCTTAATATAAGGATTCTTCGTTCCTAATACAGACAGACCTAAAGTCGAACGATTTCCAATCGTCATTTCTGCTCCTGCGTTATAAATTTGCATCATCAGCATCGTCACATCCGTGTTGACGCTAATCTGCTGTGCGCGAGAAACGAAGACACCCAAGGTCATTACGAGGATTAAAAATATTTTCTTCATGTCGCTTCTTCCTTAAATCATTTTACTTTTTTCGTCCAACACAGCCTCCAAAAAAGGAAGGTCTATCCTACGATAAGCAAGCTTTTGTTCATCGACATCACTGATATGCAGCCGCCAGTCATATTTTCTTGCCAACATTCTTGCCAATTCTGAACCTGTCGTCGGAACTGAATCTGTAGGAACACCGGTCGAGTCTACAGGAACTCCCGTTGTATCCACTGGGACACCTGTCGTATCTACGGGTACCGTTGTGGTGGTATCAACAGGAACTGTCGTTGTGGTATCTACCGGAACTTCTTCCGTTGTCGCGGGAACACTTGTCGAGTCAACGGGAGTTGCCGTCGAGTCTGTAGTTGTAGTTGTTGCAGCAGGAGCCAATGCTTTCAGTCGTTTAGCCAACTTCTCAGCACGCTTAGCTTGACGCAAAGAGTCATCACGCTGCTTATCCTCCACCTTCTTAGCCAACTTCAAGGAGTCATTGCGCAACTTATTTTCCTTATCTGTAGCAATTCTAATCTGCTTCAATGAGTCTTGTTGATATTTCTTTTCAAGCTCTATGCGCTGCTGTTCGAAACGTTTCTCGTAATCAATCTTAAACAAAGAGTCCTCACGCTGTCTGCGAGCCACCTTATTTGCTGCAGCCAAACTATCCTGTCTGAACTTCAATGCCGCCAACTTCACACGATAATCATTATCAATGTCAATACGTTTCTTGTATTTATTATATACTTTCGGACCGAAATGATAAATCAAAGAAGCGCGCAAGACATCTGTCGAAGCAGCATAAATCCAGGGATTCCATGTGAGTTTCATGCCTTCTTTTGCACGCGTATCAACATACGCTTCTGTATGACCATGGCGCACACGCTCATATTCTTTATAATCAGCAAATACCACGCCCGCATTCACACCTAAGTCTAAATCTAAGCTACTGCCGTTCATATAACCATATAATTGCTTGACATAACCAAACATCAAACCACCATATAGCGCATTACCTTGACGGCCTGTCCTACCCACTTTGATATCAAACTTGTTTGCACCGCCATAGATACCCCAGTAGAATATGTTTGTAGGCTTCTTCGCATGCCAATACTTACGCAGTTGAATTCTACCATCATAGAGATCGTAAACCAGATAACGCGTTTCTTTATTTTGCTCTTTCCAATTTACTCTTCCCTGCAAACCAACAGTCCACCGGCTCCAATTTCGATTGCCTAATGTAAATTCTACACCCACATTAGGCGTCATTGCGAGCCAATCAATCGTGTTGGTTCGGAAGTTAAAACGCTGACCAAACTTCAGCGTGTCCACCTTATTATAATAGAGATTCTGTGCCCCAGCCGTTGCTGTAAACATCAAAAACAGCGCAAGGCAGGCAGCCCATCTACATAATTTAGAATAATTCATATCTCTCTAAGCGTTATCTTGTTATCTATTTTGCACCTGCTATCGAAAGCAACTGCTTTGCATAGCTGTCTTCCGGGTCTAAAGCTAAGATCTTACGAGCATATTTCACTGCTTCAGGCATCACCTTCTTCACATAATAGTAATAAGAGATTTGCTTATTACATTCTATCATATACGACTTCTCCCCATCGCTTTGTTCAAGCAGTTCCAAAGCCTTTGTGTAGTAAGGTTTTGACAAACCGCGTGTATATTGGGGATCCATCAAAGCATTAGCCTTTGCTCTCCAATAATAACCAATGTAGCTATCTGGACGCAAGCGAGCCACTTCTCCGAAGGCAATATCAGCTTGTTTCAAAGCTTCTGTTTTCTCAGCATCGCTCAAACTATCAGACTTTTCGCCCGTAGCCTTGCGGAAATACATCATACCTAAATTATACATATCCGTCGTACGGTCGTAGTCTTCGTCCTTGATACTGGCCAAATACAAACGCATATATTTAATAGCATCGTCATAATCGCCAATCTTATTATAGGCATCCGAGATGTCTCGGTCGATACCCGGCACATTTTTGGCCTTCGCTTTCGCTAAATCAAACTTCCCAATCGCCTCTTGTGTACGTCCCAAGCCATTGAGTGCGTAACCATAATAAAGATAGTCTGAATAACGAATCTTTGCCGTGTCGGTCACATTATCCAACAAAGCCTGTGCACTCTTGAGCGCCTCTTCATAGTTTTCTTTATCGGTGTAGCAATACATCATCAAGCGCATGAAGTCGGTATTCTGCGGAAAACGCTCATGACCTTTCTCGGCTACTTGCAAAGTTTTCGAATAATCGCCTGACAGCAAAACAGCTTGCGCGTAGTGCGTAAGCTCATCTTCAGACATCTTCTCTACAGGGGTTTTCTCATATTGTGCCACAGCTGCCTGATAATCACTCGAACCATAATAGAGTTCTGCAATCTTTTCACTTACCGGCAAATCGGGACGAACGGCCTGTAAATACTTTAATTTTGCAATCGCATCATCCAAATCCTTACTCTTCATCAGCATGGCGTAGTTATAATAGCCGTCAGGATCGTGACGATCGAAATACATGGCACGCTTATAATAATACAAAGCTGAATCGACATTGCGTTTCTCCAACGCAATATCGCCACCTAAATTAAGCGCCTTAGTGCTTATCCTATGACAGTGTTGTGCCATCCAAAAATACTTCTCGGCCTCTTCAACTTTCCCAGCTTGCAAATAGGCTTGACCGATATTTGCAATCATGTCGGTATTGTTCTTATCGGACTTCAAGGCCTTTTTCACTTTTGCCTCGGCAAGTCTCTCGCTCAGTTTGATGAGACTTACCATGTCCTCAACCTTACCTTTTTGCATCACATTCTGGGCAGAAACGGGCATCACGCCCACCAGAAATAATAATAAAAATTGCTTTATCCTACACATATATATATCTACTATCAACCGCTGACAACTCTAAAGAAGCGCTTTTAGAGAAGCTCAGTTATAATAATCGCTTGCAAAATTAATACTTTATTTTGGAATAACATACATTCTTATTCATGAATATTTTAATCTATTCCATAAAATTCATACATATCAATTCACGAAAACTTTCCCAATCCTACATTTACACCTTATTATATATAGGGCTATAAAATGGAATTGAAAAATCGAAAGAACAAAAATACAAAAAAAACACGCAATTGCTTTTTTCAGACAAAATCACAGACAAAAGCATCATCGCATAGCAAATGCTGCATAATCTGATATGAATTAGGAAATAATCACATATAGATTGATACCCAAAACAATAGAGATTACACCACAAAAGATATTCAATTCAAATCGGTCAGTAAATCCCTTATCAAATCATTTGATATCGTTGCTATAATACTCTGTGCATCTTTCGCTTGCTGATCAGCATGCTGTCTGCCACCATCTTTTGACATAGTCCCTATATTTGCGAAAACACGATAGCCTTTCCCATCAACAATCAAATAAAATCGGTACGGAATCCAACGCCCCATTTGAGCTAAAAGAAAAATAAGGGAGAAAAGAATGCCCACAATAGCAGCTATCAATCATAAAATGTATTGCGCATCCATAGCCTTTATAGCACCTGTTACGCAGGACCATCACGGTGTTCATTTACACCATTTGTTTTTCTTCGTAATCAAACCGGGTAGAACTCCTGACCTTTTCTGTATGGTTCTTTCCCCTCTCCCACTTCTATTAAATTTACTAACGAAATGATGAGAGGAAAGAATGTAACACGAGAAAAGAACAAAAGTCCTACCCGGGAAATGATAATATTTGCACGACTAACGGTGCACTTAGCGCCGTGGGCGTTCTAATTCTTGACTGTTAATAGTGCTATTGATGTCTACACGGAACACATCTAAAACCATAGAGCCTTGCCGTGTGTACGATTCTATATGGTAAGGCACCTTTAATCCAGAGATTGTACGATAGTCACCATACTTGATAACGCCTAACGGAGAGATGACACGCATAATCATATAATCCTTCTTTGAAATATCAACTTGCGCCTTATTTCCCGATTTATAAACGACATTTAAAGCATAACATGGCACACCATCCACCTCAACAGGCTCTCCAACACTAACCGAAGCCACGTCCGAACTATCCCCATGGACAGTATAATCATACAATGGACCATAGAATTTCGACTGCAACAACAGCGACTTTTGGGCCTGTGTGGAGAGATTTTGCGTTTCAGACACAGGATAAGAACTGTGGTTCCACGCATCTTTCAATGTGGCACAGGTAGTCAATGTCAACTCGCGTGACCGCCTTTTTTGGAAATAAACCTTTCCAGGTTCATAGTAGGTGTAAACCGATGTTGGCGATATTTTCGAAGGAGTAACCTGTTGTATCTTAATCGTTTTCACTTTTTCGACAGCCGTTTTCCCACCTAAATGGTCTACATGTTCTTTACATAACTCCTCTACACTTTGCGCATGAGCACACACACTCACTACAACTGCGCAACACAAACTAATACATTTTACGATATAGCTCTGCATAATTGAAATGATTTAAAGTTTATTGTCAATTTACTTAACACGCTACCTTCCCTTTTTAGGAAAGTTTGTTCGTTCATTCGATAAGAATTTCTTTCATACATTACGACTAATTTTAAAAATAGTTCCGACTGCATACCACCTGAGCTTCTACGCAACGTGTTGCAGTTTTCATGTAGCTAAGATACAAATATATTTAGAAACACAATGCGTTTTTCGTAAAAATATTTAGTACTTTTCATTTTAAAAGCCAAAAGGCAATGCTGCAACTCCCATCCTAAAAAGCAAAACGAGGCTTTATGCAAGCTTCGTTTTGTTTACGTTTCACCAAGGCTGCCAACGTTTTCGGCGATTGAAAATTCTTCGGTGTGGCATCCACAGCCGTGAGTTCGATGTGATAATACTCGGAAAGGAGCATCAAGATGGTTGTCACTCCTAACGAATCGAGTTCGCTAAAGAGCATCTCGGCATCAACATCCACCAAAGGCAAGGCCTCTTCTATCATACGTTTAATTTCTTCTTCCATCGTTCTTTTTCTTTTGAAATAACATTCTGCTGCTCCCCTCTTGCCAAACTTTCTGAGAGAAAGCCCTGCAAAATTACGCTTTTTTCTACGTTTCATCCTATATTCTTGCATAAAATTAAAACTCCCATGGTGTATTTCTGTCGACATCTTCTCATCTTATCGGGCACCCCATATCCAACCTTATGCAACAGATTGATTGAAGAACTGTATTATATATAAGGTGGAAAAGAAACAGACAAGGGCGTTAATATCCCGGAAATGGGCTGCACAAAATCAGGAAATCGGCCTCGTTTAGGTATAAATAAGTTCTTATATATTTTAATAATATACAAAGAAAAATCGTTGTTAAAACTTTTAATCTATTATATAAATATCCGTTTTTAATGCATTTTCTAACAAAAACACGTTGTTTTTATAACTTTTTCCATGTAAAACTTGGTTATAATTTAAAAAACATATACTTTTGCAAAAGAATTAAATTAAAAAATAAATTAAATTTTGAAGCATTGAATATACATCCTCGCCTATCGTCAACTTGAAAAAAGTGGCTTGGAAACCAATGTCAGAAAAAGAAAATAGGTTAAACAAAAACGCACGAAAGTTCATAGGAAAGGCCATTGCCCCGGCCAGCATTTTGTTAGCAGACGTGCGCTGATGATTTCATTTTTTACTCACCATTTTATCAAAGAGAGAAATTTTTTATGGAAAAACGGTTTATGCTATTGCTTGTTAGTCTCATGCTCAGTATAGGCATCGGATTAGCACAAACACAGGCATCGGGAAGTGTTGTCTCGGCTGATGACCAAGAACCCATTGTGGGTGCTTCGGTGATTGTGCAAGGAACGAAATTAGGAACTGTGACCGATGCCGACGGAAAGTTTACCTTATCGGTACCAAAAGGTAAGAAAATTATCGTGAGTTACATTGGGATGATGTCGCAAACCCTCACGGCAAAAGCGGGAATGAAGATTCAATTAACCTCCAACAACGAAACCTTAAAGGAGGTTGTTGTAACGGGTGTGTCAAACATGGATCGCAGAATGTTTACAGGAGCCACCGACCAAATTAAAGCCAGTGACGCAATGATTGGCGGAATGGCCGACATTAGTCGTTCGTTAGAGGGCCGTTCGGCAGGTGTAAGCGTGCAAAACGTGTCGGGAACCTTTGGTACAGCACCTAAGATTCACGTGCGCGGTGCCACCTCTATCTATGGTAACTCGAAGCCCTTATGGGTGGTTGACGGTGTGGTACAAGAAGATATTACGGATATTAATGCCGATGCCTTATCTTCGGGTGATGCAGAAACGTTGATTTCTTCGGCCATTGCAGGGCTCAATGCCGACGATATTGAGAGCTTTCAAATCTTGAAAGATGGTTCGGCAACGTCCATTTACGGTGCTCGTGCCATGAGTGGTGTGATTGTTGTCACGACAAAAAAGGGACGCATGGGGCAAGCACACCTCAGCTATACGGGTGAATTTACCAGTCGTATGATTCCTACTTACGGGCAATTCAACATCTTGAATTCGCAAGAACAGATGGGTATCTACCGGGAATTGCAAAAGAAAGGATGGCTGAATTTCTCTGATGTACTCAACGGAAGTGACTATGGCGTTTATGGAAAAATGTATGAATTAATCAACACCTACAACGCAACGACTGGCCAATTTGGTCTTCCTCATACGCAAGAAGCAGAGGATGCGTATTTGCAAAGTGCAGAGTTCCGCAACACCAACTGGTTTAAAAAGCTCTTCTCAACGGGCATCATGCAGAACCATTCGATTAGTTTAAATGGTGGAACGGCTAAATCAAACTATTATGTTTCGATGTCGTTCATGATGGATCCGGGTTGGTATAAGGATTCTCAGGTGAAGCGTTATACTGCCAATTTCAATGCCACTCACCATTTGTTAGACAATGTTGCCCTTATGTTGATGGCCTCTGCAGCCTATCGTAAGCAGCAAGCACCAGGCACTTTGGGGCAAGATGTAGATATAGTGAACGGTCAGGTGAAACGCGATTTCGATATCAATCCCTACTCGTATGCCTTGAATACGTCGCGTGCTTTAGATCCCAATACGTTCTATCACGCCAACTATGCACCCTTCAATATCCTCAATGAGTTGGAGAATAACAAGATTGACATGAACGTGTTGAACACGAAATTCCAAGCTGAATTGTCCTATAAGCCGATTGAAGACCTGCGCTTATCGGTTATTGGAGCACTGCAATATGACACCTCAACACAGGAGCATCAGATTACAGAACATTCAAATCAGGCTATGGCTTATCGCGCAATGGACAACTCTATCATCCGCGATGCCAATAAATATTTGTATAAAGACCCTACGAACCGCTACGCATTGCCTATCTCTGTGTTGCCCAGCGGAGGTTTTTACCACAAGGGCGATTTGCAAAAGATAAGCTGGGATGTCCGTGCAACGGCCAACTATAACCATACTTTCAACAAGATGCACACGGTGAACGTATTGGGAGGTCTCGATGTTTCGAATGTCGACCGCAAGCGAACATTCTTCGATGGTGTAGGTATGCAGTATGATGGTGGTGAAATTCCATTCTACATCTACCAATTTTTCAAGAAGAGCATTGACGACAATTCCAATTATTACTCGCTCAGCAATACCCACAACCGCACGGCAGCTTTCTTTGCTACGGGCACTTATTCCTATAAACAGCGCTACAATCTCACCGGCACTTATCGCTATGAGGGTACGAACCGCTTGGGAAGGAGCCGCAGTGCACGTTGGTTACCCACATGGAACATTTCGGGAAGTTGGAACGCCAATGAGGAACCTTGGTTCAGAAGCACATTCAAAGATGTGCTCACACATGCACAAATCCGTACATCTTACTCGCTGACAGCCGACCCCGGGCCATCGACTTACACCAACTCTACGGTGATATTGAAGTCGTATACGCCCTACAGAATATTCGGAACCGACAAAGAATCGGGAATCAAGATCAGTGAATTGGAGAACTCTGAACTCACATACGAGAAGAAACACGAATTCAATATCGGTGCAGAGTTAGGCTTTTTGAAGAACCGTATCAACGTGACTTTCGACTTGTTCTGGCGTAACAACTTCGACTTGATTGGGCCAATGGCAACACAAGGTATCGGCGGACAGGTGGTGCGCTATGCCAATACGGCCAGCATGAAGTCGAAAGGACAGGAGTTATCTCTCCAAACCACGAATATCAAGAGCCGTGATTTTTCATGGATCACCAACCTCATCTTCTCACATGTCACCACAGAGGTTACCTCGTTAATGAGTCAGGCTCGCACCATTGACTTGATTAGTGGTGAAGCCAGCAGCGGATTTACGATGGAAGGCTATCCCCATCGTGCCATCTTCTCGATGCCATTCCAAGGCCTCACCGATAAGGGTATTCCTACTTACCTCAACGAAAAGGGGCAGTTGACCTCAACAGATCTCAACTTCCAAAATCGTGGTGACAACAGTTATTTGATTTATGAAGGCCCAACCGAGCCCACAGTTACGGGTTCTTTTGGAAACGAACTGCGCTGGAAAAACTGGCGATTGAATGTGTTCCTGACCTACTCTTTCGGCAATTATGTGCGTCTTGACCCGGTTTTCAATGCGCAATATAATGACTTAACGTCAATGACTAAAGAGTTTAAGAACCGTTGGATGCAGGCTGGAGATGAGAAAACGACATCGGTTCCAGGCATTTTAAATAAGCGTCAGCTGAAGAAAAACCGCAATTTAACACGCGCTTATAATGCTTATAACTACACCAGCAACCGCACGGCGAAGGGTGATTTCATCCGCATGAAAGAGATTTCTTTAGGATATGAGTTCCCAAAGTCATGGCTCAGGGCAACGCCACTCAACAATCTTTCGTTGAAACTTCAGGCCACCAACCTCTTCCTTCTCTATGCGGATAAGAAGTTAAACGGTCAGGATCCTGAGTTTATTAATGCGGGTGGTGTGGCTGCTCCGATACCCCGTCAGTTCACTATGACACTCAAATTTGGTTTATAATCATTGCAAAGAATATAATTATGAAGATTCGTCAGATATATATGTATATGTCATTGGCTGCTGTTGCATTGGGCATGAGCGCATGTAATGACTTCCTTGACAAGCTCCCCGACAACAGAATGGAGCTGAACAACAAAAAGAAAATGAACAAATTGCTCGTATCAGCTTACCCGGAACGCCATCCGGCGTTGCTCTTTGAGATGTATTCTGACAACACAGATGCATTCTTAAATACCGGTTGGACGAGTGCAGGACGTTTCCAAGATCAAGCATTTGCTTGGGATGATATTACCGAAGTAGACGATGATGAGACGCCACAAGAGCTTTGGAATGCCCAATATAAGGCGATGGCGGCTGCCAATATCACCATTGATGCGATAAAAAAGCAGGGCGAAACGACCGACCTTCTTCCGTCGAAAGGCGAGGCTTTGTTGTGCAGAGCCTACGCAGCATTCAACTTGGCCAACACGTTTTGTATGGCTTATGATGCTACAAAAGCCCCAAAAGAGATGGGACTTCCCTACCCTACGGAGCCTGAAACGAAGGTTGGATCGGCGTATAAGCGGGGCACGCTGGCCGAATTCTACGACCAAATTAATCGTGACATCGAGGCAGGTTTGCCTTTGGTTAACGATAATTATGAGAAGCCTAAGTTCCACTTCACCCGCAATGCGGCCTATGCTTTCGCAGCGCTCTTCAACCTGTATTATCAAAAATACGACAAGGCCGTGGCTTATGCTACCCGCGTGTTAGGGTCGGATCCGGCAAGCAAGCTGCGCGATTGGAAAGCCTTTAATTCGCTTTCGCCGAATGGTGATATAGCACCCAATGCGTATATCAATGTGTCGAGTCAGGCCAATCTCATGTTACAAACGGTGTATTCTGGAGCAGGTGTTTACCTCGGCCCCTACAATTATGCGGCAGCTTACGCCCATGGTCAGTTGCTTTCTGAGACAGAAGACTTGCAGGCCAATGCTCCCTGGGGCAACAGTAAGAACTTTGGTTACAAGGTTTTCAGTAACAACAGCCTCTCCAAGTATTTCATTAACAAAATCCCTTACGCATTCGAGTATTCGGATATTGCTGCCGGAATCGGTTATGCACACTCCGAATATGCGGTGTTTACAACCGATCAAACGTTGCTTGTACGTGCAGAAGCCTATGCTTTACTGGGCAACTATGCAGCAGCAGTGGCCGATTTAAATACCGAAGTAAAGGCCGTTTCAAGCGGTGCGTTGAGCGTTACGTTGGCACAAATCAAGAACTTCTATGGTGGGATTGACTATTACACGCCCACCAAACCGACGCCCAAGAAGAAGTTCAACACAACGTTTACAATCGAAAAAACCACCCAAGAACCGGTGTTGCAAGCCATCTTGCAGTTGCGTCGCACGCTTACCTTGGGCGAAGGCACACGTTTACAAGACGTGAAACGCTATGGCATCGTGATTTATCGCCGCTTATTGAACGCAAGAAAACAAGTGCTTGCGGTGGCCGATACGCTAAAGACTGACGACCCACGACGCGCCATTCAGTTGCCGCAAGATGTAATTACAGCCGGATTGCCCGCCAATCCAAGAAAATAATAACACTCCAAAAGGAATAGATTATGAAGAAACTATATTTATTTGCCCTCGCAGCAATCCTCTCGTTAGGACTTGCTTCGTGCTCAAACGACGATCCGAAGGGCGATACTATTTTCCCAACGACCTCGCCGGTACGCGATCATTTCGACAAATGGTTGCTGGCCAACTATACATATCCCTACAACGTGGACTTCAAATACAAGATGGAAGATATCTACACCGATATGAAATACCATCTTATTCCGGCCGATTCGGCTAAGTCAACCAAGCTGGCAATCATCGCCAAATTCCTTTGGTTTGATGCTTATGCCGAATGTGTTGGTGCCGATTTCGTGAAGGCTAACGTACCGAGAATTATCCATTTGATTGGCTCACCGGCCTATAACAGCGGACAAGGAACAATGGTGTTGGGTACGGCTGAAGGCGGATTGGTGATTAATCTCTACATGGTGAACCAGCTGACCGACCATATGCTGACAGACTATGCAACTGTCAACGAGCTGTATTTCCACACGATGCACCACGAGTTCACGCACATTCTCAACCAAAAGAAGCCCTACGACGAAAACTTCCAGCACATCACTGAAAGCGGATATGTGAGCGGCGACTGGTACATGAAATCGAATTCGACAGCGCATCAAGCAGGTTTCGTCACGCCTTATGCGATGAGTGAGCCGATAGAAGACTTTGCCGAGATGCTCTCGGTATACGTAACAACGGCACCAAACGACTGGCAAGAAATTATGAACGATGCCGGAACATCGGGCGCACCGCTCATCCAAGCCAAGTTGGACATCATCAAGTCCTACATGAAGGACTCGTGGAATCTCAACATCGACCAGTTGCGTGACATCGTCATCCGCCGGGCTTCAGAGCTCAATCAACTCAATTTGAATGAACTAAAATAAAAGAAACGCCAAATTATGAAGAAGATATTATTTTGCATGCAAGCGCTCGTTGCGTCGCTGTTGCTCACCGCTTGCCTGCACGACGACAACGAAGTATTTGACGAATCGGCTGCACAGCGCATCGAAAAGGCCGTTACTGCTGACAAGGCACTGTTGGAATCGGCACCCAATGGATGGGAACTCCACTTGTGGACGGAGCCCAAATATACCGGCGGTGGCTACACCTATCTGATGAAGTTCAAGAATGGAAAGGTGACCGTCTCGGCCGATATTGCGCCGGCTGAAATGCAAACAACGTCAAGTTACGACGTCATTCAAGATGCAGGCCCCGTGCTCACCATCAACACTTTCAACACCATTTTCCATCATCTGTCGACGCCTTCGATGCAAGATGACGACGGACATGGACAGGATTTCGAGTTCATCATCCAGCGCACCACCAACGATTCCATCTATTTGGAAGGCAGAAAGTTTGGCAACAAGATGGTGATGACCCGCATTAAACCGGAGTTGAATTGGAAAAACCACCTCGAAGCCATTCAGCAAACAGAAAGCGACATGTTGATGACCTATATCTATGTCGTGGGAACCGACACCACTTTCGTGAACCTTTCGGAAGAGCGTTCCCTGACAACCAAGGCGGGTCAGAGCAGGGATTCAGCACCTTATTACTACACAGCGACGGGCATCACCCTCCGAGCTCCCGTCATGGTGGGTGGAAAGCAGGTGCAGCACTTCAAATACAATAGCAATGCCCTCACACTTTCCTGCACGGATAACGGGGCGAGCGCGATTGTCTTGAAAGCCGTTCTGCCTAAAGATTATATGAATTATGGCGACTTTACGGGAACTTACGACCTCAAATATTACTTTGGTACGCTCCATGTTGAGTTGGTTCCTTCCGGAGATAATAAGACCTTTAAGCTCAAAGGCCTGTCGACCGACTTCATGCCAACACTTACTTACAACCGCGCTTCGGGCACATTGTCATGGAACGCTCAGTTAGTCTACACAGAATCCAACGGTCATGAGATTTGGTTATGGCTAGTGTCATTTCGCAATGGAGGCCGCCTTGCGCAGTCTTCCGCTGCGGGATTCATCCTCAGCAAAGACATCACGAAGCCCGGGACGGTGCTCCATTTCACGGCAAACGAAGCCTTCGACTCGGCCGATTCGTTCTACTTGGCAGAATTCTCAGGCTCGGAGTATGTCGGCGATTCAAAAACCATTAAGATTGCGGGGCTCCCTTATTTACCATTCATTAAGGGAATGACCAAAACCAATTAATTTTCAAAACAGGAAGTATATGAACAGATTATTCCAAACCATATTTGCTGTGGGATGCCTCTTCGCACTGGCATCCTGCAACAGCGACGATGTAACGAACGACATCGACCAGCACAAGGTTGAAGTGTTGTCGGCAAAAACATCTTTCGAAGCCGCCGGAGGCACCAACAATGTCACCGTTGTGGGCAACGTCGTTAAGGCCTATGCTGCGGCGGCATGGGCTACGGTTAAGGCCGAAGGAGCCAAGGTCAGCATTACTGCTGCGCCCAATCACGACATTGATTCGCGCCACACAACCGTTATTATCAAGACTTCTGACCAAGATTCGGCCATCGTTGCCATCGACCAAATGGGCGCTGTTTTTGCGCTCAATGCCCCCAAATCGGTTGTCTTCAACGACGATGTCAACAGCGTTTCCTATCCCGCTCAGGGGTCATTCCCCTTCAAAACAGTAACATCGGCCGACTGGATCACCGCAACTTGCGCCGACGGGAAGTTCACCATCACCACAAAAGCCAACACAACGGGTCACTTACGCACGGGTTGGGCGTATGTCAACATGCTCACACGCAAGGACTCTGTGGCCGTCAAACAGGTCGATGTGAAAAAGGATTTAGTGGGCAACTACTACCTTGCAATGGTCATTACCAATCCGTCGACTCATAAGCAAGAACGCCAATACTTCGGAGCGACCCTCACTTACGATGCCAACAAGTTGGTGCTCAAGATGCCAGCTTTAAACCTTTCGATTCCCGTCAACTACTTAAAGGACGACATCAGCCTCACGTTGCCTGCCGGAAACAAGGTGGGTACTTTCACAACGACAGACAATGATGGGAACCCCATCACCTTTACCCTCGTCATGGGTGTAGCCGATAAGAACGTAACGGCCACCTGGAAATCGCCCGCAGCCATCTCAGGACTGTTCGACTACAATCCAACCTTGCAAACGGAGGTTCCCGATTACAAAGGCACTATGCTTAGCTTTGGCAAGAACGCTCGCTTCATTCTCTATGCCTTTACGAGCGAAAATTTCGATAAAGAGAAACCTGTTGGCGCACTTTTAAACGGCAGCGACCCCATCTTGTACAAGCGCCCGTAGCACTATTTGCAAAGGAATGTTCTCCTTTGGGGAGCATATCAACCATCATCCAAGGGGTGTATCGTCATTACGATACACCCCTTTTTTCGCCCTTAATCGGCCATTCG
>ERZ772764.534-NODE-534-length-26319-cov-4.101774_pt1 | contig 26319 bp, 26 predicted proteins | sample MGYA00512163_ERZ772764 | MGnify/ENA primary metagenome ERZ772764 (study PRJEB29015, sample SAMEA2737903) | human oral metagenome | biome: human oral; feature: human-associated habitat; material: dental | place: China | collected 2094 ... | reverse complement strand
CGCTAATTCCATGCAACGTTGCATGGTGTCCTTTTGCGGGCGAGTAACATGCGCGCCATCACTGTTGGCACCATAGCCCACCACTTCCGCAATAATATTGGCATTGCGCGCGAGGGCATGTTCCAGTTCTTCCAACACGAAAATTCCGGCACCTTCGCCGATCACCAAACCATCACGATCTCGGTCGTAAGGACGCGGGGTTTGTTTTGGCTGATTGACATTACGGCTTGCCGCATAAAGAGAATCAAACACATACACTTCCGACGGACAAAATTCCTCGGCACCACCGGCAAGCATCATCGGAATTAAGCCGTATTTAATCGATTCGTAAGCATAACCGATGCCTTGACTGCCGGAAGAACAGGCGCTGGAAGTAGGAATAATACGCCCTGTTAAACCAAAGAAAATACCAATATTGGCGGCGGCGGTGTGTGGCATCATGCGCACATAGGTGTTGGCGTTAAAGCCGTCGGATTTACCGGTCATCAGTAGTTCGGCGGCATCTTTAATATCGTTGGTGGAACCGGTGGAAGAACCACAGGCAACGCCCATTCGGCCATCTTTCAAATAAGCCGGGATTTCACCATTTTCATCCAATAAACCGGCATTGGCTAACGCGCGTTCAGCAGCTTCCACAGCAAATTGTGACACCCGCCCAAGGCTGCGTAATTGTTTACGATTCCAATGTGCCGGCGGCTGATAATCGAAAATTTCCGCGCCTAAACGGGCTTCCAGCTCAGGATAGCGCGTCGCCCAATCCGCTTTGGCCTGCACGGCGTTTTGCTTACGTCGAAAAGCCGCTTGGATGTCCCGCCATTCTTTACCGAAGGCAGTCACTGCACCGATGCCGGTGATCACAACTCGTTTCATGTTAATTCGTCTCTTTGCTTATTTAACACAAACCGCCGTTTACGGCGATTACTTGACGGGTAATATATGCGGCTTTTTCGTCCATCAGAAAATTCACAGCGTGTGCTACTTCTTCGGGATCGCCCATACGCCCGGCGGGAATCATTTTCAGAATTTCATCAATAGGTACATTTTCATCCAGAATATCCGTGTTAATTAAGCCGGGCGCCACACAATTAACGGTGATTTTACGCTTCGCCAATTCCACCGCCAGCGCTTTCGCCGCGCCGATAATACCCGCTTTGGAGGCACTGTAATTGACTTGACCGCGATTTCCGATTAAGCCCGATACGGAGGTAATACACACAATGCGTCCCGCTTTGCGACGACGAATCATCGGCATCATAATTGGGTGTAACACATTATAAAAACCATCCAGATTGGTCCGCAGTACCTTGTCCCAATCCTCATCCGTTAAAGCCGGAAAGGCGTTATCGCGGGTTAGACCGGCATTTAGCACCACACCGTAATACGCGCCGTTGGTTTCCACATCGGCAATCAGTTTTTCCGCCGCCTCGACGCGATTACTTACATCAAACTGCAATACGCGGGCATTTTGCCCTAGTTCGCGTACCGCCTGAGCCACCGCTTCCGCTTCTACCGCGCGGTTGCGACAATGCACCACAATATCAAATCCCGCTTGTGCCAAACGTAAGGCAATGGCTTTGCCGATACCTCGGCTGGAACCTGTAATTAAAATGGTTTGCTTCATCTTCTTTCTCAAATTTTCTAAAAAGTGCAGTCAAATTTACGCTTGTTCTTCGCTATGCCGAGGACGAAATACATTTAATGCGCCGTCTAACAACACCTTATCGCTTTCGGCTTCGACCAGTTCACAATCAAACACGCCGAATCCGGAAGCGTCTTCAATGGATAATTTCACGCGAATTCGTAATGCCGTGCCAACCGGAATAAACGGCTGATGTTGCGTTAAACGACGCGAACCAAGCCAATAACCCAAGCCAATCGGCTTGCCGGCCCGCACGCATTGATAACCCGCCCAGGCGGCAATGCCTTGCGCGAGAATTTCCGCGCCCATAAAGGTGGAAAGCCGTCCGTTACGAACCAATAAATTATCAGCGCGCAGATAAGTTTCGGCAATCAAATGTTCGCTATCAACTTCCGTGATCGCGTCTAACAACACCATTTCTCCACTATGCGGAATCAACGCGGCGACTTCGGTTATTGGACAAGTTAAATCAATCATCGGCTTCTCCTAAAATCAGTACCGTATTATTGCCGCCAAAAGCAAAAGAACTGCTAGCGCCAATGCGGTGCTCGTACGGCCAGTAATCGTTTCGACTCGTTAAATGAATTTGTGCGGTAACCTCATCGGCTTGATTGTCCCAGCGTTGAGCAGGTAATTTGCCTGACGGATTGGTTTGCGGAGCAATTACCCCCCATAAAATCGCTGCCTCAATCGCTCCAGCCGCCCCCAAGGTGTGTCCGGTATAAGGTTTGGTCGTGCTACAAGGCGTTTGCGAACCGAAAATATGTTTTACTGCGATAGCTTCCATTTGGTCGTTATGGAAAGTGCCGGTACCGTGCAAATTAATCCAGCCAATTTGGTCGGCGGTCAGTTTGGCTGATTTCAATGCGGTGCTAAAAGCCGAGATCGCACCTTCGCCTGCCGGATGCGGCGACGACATATGATAAGCATCGCTGCTGGTGCCGTACCCCAACAGCGCAACAGAAGATTCATCCAAGGCTTCTCTGCTCATCACGAAAACAGCGGCGCCTTCGCCTAAATTAATGCCGTTGCGATTGGCGGAGAACGGGTTGGTTGGTTGCGTCGATAACACGGACAACGAATGAAAACCGACCAACGTGAGTAAAGAAAGCGTATCTACACCGCCACAAATCACCGCATCGCACAAATTTGCCTTCAATAACCGTGCGGCGCTGATTAAGGCTTTAGCACCCGAAGTGCAAGCAGTGGAAATGCCGTAGCAAATGCCCGATAAACCGTATTGATACGCGATGAAATCCGCAGCGGCGGAAAAGTATTGTTGTTGCTGATTAAACGGAACGCCCGACCAATCATTGTGTCGTGCGGCATATTGAAATACCGGCAAGTTTTCATCCACCCCGGTAGTGGAAGTGCCAATCACCACTGCCACCCGTTGTTTACCGAAGCGTCGAATCGCCCGTTCAATGCGGTCCTCAATTTGCACCAGACTATGCCATAACAATTGGTTATTGCGGCTTCGGTGCGCTCTCGGCAAATCGTCGGGGAACGGGCGCAACGACAACGCCACTTCACCGACCATCGCGGATTTATCTTTTAAACCGCTTTCTCGGAAGAGTTTATCCGACGCATAAAGAGGTGATTCAACTTCATTTAGCAACGCCTTGATGTGATGCTCAAGACCTTCGCCTAAACTGCTAACAATGGCGGGTTTAGTTAAAAATAATTGCACGTAATCCTCTAATTCAATCTCTCGATATGCCACTCGCTGCCATCCGCTAAGATGATTTCCCATTGTTCGATAAGCGCGCGAGTCGTCCACAGCCACTCGCCTCGGCGGCGATAAATTTTATTTTGCGATGTCTGTTGAACCTCAATAAGATCGGCACGAAGCGGTGGCGAAAATTCATAGGCAAGCGCCAAAAAGAGCCATTGCGCCTGGCTATTCGGCATAACGAAACCGTCATTTTGCCAACCTTGCGGAGTAAGCAACAATCGAGCCAGCGGCGAACCTAAAGGCTCGGTTTGCACCCAACGCCATTGATTCGGCATAAATTGCACGGTCAACAAGCTGGTTTGATAAAGGGTTTGATTCTGCCGCCGCTCCACTTTGAACGTCTCGCTTGCTACTTGTTGTTGTGGCAATTGCGTGATCGTTGGAAAACTCGTACATGCGCTTAAACAAAGCGCTAGCGCCGACAGCAAAAATAATTTTTTCATCGTTTCTCCGAGAAAAAATGCAGTGAATTCTAGCGATTAGCCTTATCTAGATCAACGGATAAATTTTGCGCTGCACAACATGCTTAGTAGCACGCCTAAAGTTACCGTTAAGCCGAATCCGGCCACTGCCGGCGTCGAACTCATACCCAGTAATGCAAAGGAAATCAGCGTGGTGGTCGCCGCTAAAAACAGTGTAAATTGTTTTTCGAAACGCGCCGCCCGTACCGTTTGCATATACACCGCATAGTCGATACCGATAGCGGAAACCAATAATAAGCCGAACATCGAAAACAAGCCGATTGGTAAACCAATCCAACCGCACAGCGCAACCGTCAGCACAATCGCGACACAAGGTACGAGCAATAAACGCAAAGTCGTTTTGCCGTTAAACCATTTACGCAACAGCAATGCCGCCAATACAAAAGACAGTACTTTTAACCACGCCGCTTGATTACGCGTCATTTGGAAACCGTGGTTGAGTGACGCGCGTTTATCAAGCCAGAAAATATCTTGCTGATTTGCCAATTTTGCCATTTCCGCGCTGTCTGCCTCTTTTACTTTGACCAAGCCGGCAACCTGCGTTTCGTTCAACCGACCTAAATAATAAGGCCGCCAAGCCTGCCCCAATGTTGTGGATAATGCCGCTTGCAAGCTAAGCGGCGGTTGTTCTGCCAACATACGTAAACTCTCTACGACGGCATATTGCGGAATACCCAATTCGGTTAACGGCGCATAATCCGCCGGCCGAATCGTCGCCGAAATTTGGCGGGCAAGCGTTTGTTGCCGTTGCGGCGCGACAAACCATTGACTTAACGCTTGAATATTCACACCTCGCGCGGTCAAATCCGCCGCCAATGCGGTGCTCTTTTCCAACAACTCGTCATCATTTTCGGCACAAATTAAAAACGCTTGCGCGCCCCAATCAAAGCCTGTCAGTTGGCCAATTTGGCGCATTTCCTCCAACATCGTTTTCGGCATAGAAACCCACGAGCGAATATCATCCTGCCATTGTGAACGATAAATCCCGACTACCGTAAAACAAAGCAATAAAACGGCAAACCCGCGATTACCTTGAAACGCCGCAAATTTTTCAAATATTGCGCGCACCTTGTTGTAACCTTTGCGATCCACCAACCGATTCGCGACTTGATAAGAGCCGATTAAAAACGGCAGAAGAAGTTGTGTAGTCCACACGGCGGCGATTAATGCCGCTGCAGAAAATAGCGCCGTTTGTTTTAACACCGGTAAGTCGGTAAATGCCAGTAAACCATAACCGAGCAATGTCACCAATAAACTCATGGTAAAAGTAAAACGCAATTTTGCCATGGCGGGGCGCGCTTGCCAGTTCGCTCTAAATAACGAGCCGGCGAACCAATGCAACGGAAAGTCAATCAACACCCCGACCAAACTGGTACCAACTACAATCGTCAGAATATGAATATGCCGAAACACCAATAATGTAGCGGCGATGCCCGCTGCCATTCCGACGACAATCGGCAAAAACAACCACAAAATCCGCCAAGTACGAAAAACGCTCCACAAAAGCAATAGCGTCAAACTAATGCCCGACAGGCTCATTAATATGCTTTCGCGCTCTGCTTTTTGTTTGGCGTCGGCGGCAAATAATGCATTGCCGGCCACAAGAAAGTGCGCTTTTCGCGCTTCCAATTGGCGACGATTTTGCTCTAACAACGTGGTTAATTTAGCCGCGGGATTAAGCCAAGTTTGCGCATTTAATTCGCCGCGCAACAGAACCCAAGTGAGCCCGTCTTGTGTTACCGACAACATCCCGTTTGTCGCATTCCATTGAAGCCGCCCGATTTGTGCACGGTTTATTGCAAAGCGCCCGAAGCCCAACCAATCTTGTTCCAAAGGCAATAAATTGGTCTGTTCAAAAGGGTTGGCTAATTGCTGTGCATAGTGTTGAAAATACTCGGCGGGACGTCGCAACAATTGTTCTTGAATGTGTTCGGGCAAAGTCGCCCAAGCCAATTGCTGAATTTCTTGACGAAGCTGATTTAAATCAGGCTGAATGTGTGCATTTACTTGTGCAAAATCACCGCTTGTTTGCCAAACTTGCGCTGTTTCTTCTGCCAACGTAAAAGCTTGTTCAGGGTCAGTATGACCGACTAATGCGATCAGTTGGCGATTTAATTGCTGTTCTTGCCGTTTGTCTGCCTCAATGAGCACCGCATTGACGCCTTGCTGGGAAGGCAATAACGTGCGTAAGTCCGTTTGCAACCATTCGCCTTGGTACCAAAAACCGGCTAACAGCGCAACAGTGAATACCAGAAAGAGGACGTAACCCCAAGTTTGATAAGCGGGGAAAAACGCGATCGTTTTTTTCATGGTGTTTTAGTCAGCCGATTCAAGAGCGGATTGTGCAAACGCCGACAACGGCTGATTTAGTCGAATCTGCTGAAAATCAATTTGTGTGCGATCGCCTTGCACTTCATTGAGCTGTAGGCGTTTGGCGGTTTGGTCGCCTTCAATTTCGATAGAGGTGAAAATTTGCTTCATCAATAAACTGTTCGGTGTGAGCATCAATTTCCAATTTTGTGCATTGCCCGATAATTTCATGTCAAATTGAGATTTCAACCCATCGATATTGCCGGACAACAACCCCAAGAATAAACCAATTTGCTCGCTTTGCCCCGGTTTTTGATTGCCCGTCCATTGCTTGCCATTCCATTGCGTGATGCCGTCCGGTTTAACACGCAGTTGGTTGGCAAAGGGTTTTTCTAATTGCCAGAGCAGGCCTTTTTTCGCCACTAAGGTAAATTGTCCTTGCAGAGTAATCGGAGCGGCAAGAGATTTTAAGAAACGCTGTTGTACAAACCGGCCTTGCACGTTTTGCGGTTGTTGCAGTTGTTGTACCAACTCTGCTTCGGAGAACGCCCAAGTAAAAGCGCTGAACAAAAAACCGCCAATCATCAATAAAATACGCATTGTTTTTCCTTAATCTTCTTTGCTAAAACTCGCATGGTTTTCGATCGCTTGCCGCCAACAAGGCGGTGTTTGCCATTGCGTTTCGCGCGTGGCAATGCTGACTGCAACCTGCGTCGTACTGGCCGAGGTGAGTTTTTGACCGCTTTCGGCATCAAAAATCAGATAATCAATGCGCAAACAGCTTTCATATTCGACCACGGCAAGATCAATACGAATACGTTGACGAAACAAGGCGGGTTGTACGTATTTGATATTAAGCTGTACGATCGGCCAGCCGAAACCTTGTTTTTTCATCACGTCGTAGGTGTAACCAATTTCTTCAAGAAATGCGCAACGCGCCATTTCAAGGTATTTGACATAATGGCCGTGCCACATAATGTCCATGGAGTCTACGTCAAAAAATTGAATTTTATGAACGGAACTGTGACGACAATAAGCATGTTTTTTCATTCTTGATCATTCCAGAAGTTATAAAAATTAAACCAAAGTAGCGGATTTTCCGCGCATTCTTGCGCAAGAATATCGGCATATTGTTGCATCACGGTTCGAATCGCTTGCTCGCGTTGGGCACCGCGTCCTTCAATACAAGGCACAAAACGGCGCAATTTCATTCGGTAACGGCCGTGTTCTTTTAAACAAAATAGCGTATTGATCGGTGCTTTGAGAATACTTGCCAGCAACCAGGCGCCTTGTGGAAATTCCGCCACATCGCCTAAAAAATTCACCAATGCGGTTTTATCACCGCGTAAAGGAACACGATCGACGGCAATGGCAATCCATTCGCCTTGTTCCAAACGTTGTGAGAGAGTGAGCATTTTTTGCGCGTCCAAGTCTTCCACTTGCATTAATGACAACGTATTCGCCCCCGCTGCCGTCAGCGCTTGATTAAACGCTTCGGCATTACGACTATGCACCAACACATTCAATTTAAAAGCCTGATGCGGCCCGTTATCGAGCAAGGCACGGCAAATTTCGATATTGCCAAAATGCGAACAAACTAAAATTTGTCCACGACCGTCGCGATCCATATCGGCAAATAAATTATCTTTATCGTCAATGGTGAGATCATCGTAATGAATTTTATGTTGCCACACGGCAAAGTTATCGCAAACCATTTCGCCGAATCGTAAAAATTGACGAAAGACGGAAGCGTGCGGAAGATTTAGTGTTGGATAATAGCGTCGTAAACGGGTTTGATAGGCGCGAATATTGCGCCGCGCTTTTGCGCTCGTGAGGTAAAAATAACTCACCACGATGACGCTTATCGGTTTAATTAACCAAAGCGGGCCATATTTCACAATGAGCCGTGTGAGCCCTAAAAAAAAGGCGTTGCCGCGTTCCGCTTGCTTTGCCCAATGGGTCGATTTCATTACATTTTTCCCATGAGAAAACGTTTTAACATAGCGAAAAATAAACGCGCGTGCATTTTGCTAATCAACCAATTATCCGCCAAGCTGCGAAAGTGCGACACGCCGTCTTGCGCATAACGGATTCGGGTGTCGAGCCAAATAAATTCAATGCGGTGCCAGTGGGCTTTCACGAGAATTTCGATATCGAAATCCATTCGATCGCCCAAAAATTCCCGTCGAATTAACGGGGCGATTGTAGCTAGCGGATAAATCCGAAAACCACACATACCGTCTTTAATATCAAATGAATGGGTGTGCACGGCGTTCCAAAAGTCGGTGATTTTACGCCCGTATAAACGCGCTTTCGGGGCATCGTCACCATAAATCGGACGACCACAAATTAACGCGGCCGGATTTTCTTGAGATTTCGCCAGCATTGCGGGACAGTCGGCCAGGTTATGCTGCCCGTCTGCGTCCACTTGCAAAGCATGCGTAAACCCTTGTTCTGCCGCCAATAACAACCCCGCTTTCATCGCCCCGCCTTTCCCTTGATTTGGTGTACGGTAATAAATTTTTACGCCTTCTTGCGCAAAAGTCTGAAGCACTTGGCGATGTAATTCGGTTGAACCGTCATCAATCACTAACACGGGCAATCCAATGCGGTGCAGTTCGGCGAGCACGGCGCCGAGGGTTGCAGAATGATTGTAATGAGGAATAACGGCAACCGGGTTAAACATAAAATGACTCATCTTTTTGATTCAAAAATATTTGCTCGAAATCCGCGCGGCTGATTTTTGATTGACTATTACGCGGCAAGGCGCGGGTAAAGCGCCAATAACGCGGTAAAGCGGAATGTTCTTGGCTTTCGCTTAAATCGTGGCGTAGTCGTTGCACTATCGCTTGACGGCCTATGCGACGATATGCGCTTATACCTTCCTCGCTCAAGGCTAGCCATGCAGCCGGTCGGGGATACTTAGGGTGTTGCGCGACATAAGCGTCGAGCACCCAAGGATGTTTCAATATATCTTGTTCAATTTTTACCAGCGAAATGCGCTTGTCGCCGAATTTCACAATTCGGTCGATTCGTCCCAATAAATGAAATTGCGCTCCTGAAATTTCTACCGCATCGGCAGTTTGTTCCCGCTGCTCCAGCCAAGGCGATTCCACCCATAATGCGCCTTGCTCATTTACGCCTAAATGCGTCACCGGCGTCGGTGTCCATAAACCGGACTGCTCGCGAAAAGCAATCACGCCGGTTTCCGTACTACCGTAACCTTCAATGATTTTTGTGTTTAATTGCGCACGCATCGCTTTTGCCGTGGTCTCGGGTAACATGCCGCCGGAAGACAAAATAGCGACAATTTGACATCGATGTAACGCGGGATCGGATAAATTCAAATGAGTCAACAAGGCCGGACTGCTAATCCAAATACTACGCGGAACAGATAAACTTTCCGCAATAAGGTACTCGGGGTAAGGCAGTTGTTTACGGGCAATTGACCAACCCATCGTCAACGGCAACATCACTCGATAGGATAAGCCGTAATGGTGTTGCGTCGATACGCTGGAAACCACATGGATATTATTATCGGACGGAATAGCTAACGAACGGCTAATAGCATCGGATTCTTGCCACATTTTTTCCGCCGTTTTTTTCATGATTTTCGGCTGCCCGCTGCTACCGGACGTTTTCAACCAAATTTCAGTTTGACTGGTTTTGTCGATGCGTAACTCGGGATTCGCTACAGTTTGTGTGATGCCGTAGGTTTCAAAAAGAGCATCATCAAATAAAAAATCGGCATTTTCTTCAACCCATCGGCGATTTTCTTCCAGTAAATTCGGCGGCAATAAAATTTTGACATCAGCCTCAAAACAAGCAAGCATCGCACAGGCAAAATACGCCGCATCATCAAACCAAAAGGCAACCGCTTGAATATGTGCTTGGCGCAATTGTTGACTGATTTGTCGACAACGATGCGCGAAGTCTTGCCACGTCCACTGCGGATTGCGTGCGATTAATGACGTCGCTTGAAATGGAAGATTCATAGCTTATTTCCGTTGTTGTACTTGTCGGCGAACCAGCCATTCAACCGACATAACTGATGCCATCAATAGATAAGACCAAACACCGGTGTACCAGGCCCAATCATCATAACGATCGAATAAAATTAAACCGGTGGAAACGATAATATTAAAAATAAAAACGCCGCACCAAACTTCGGTCACTCGACGCGTGTAAAAGACGGCACGATTTGATAATTGTGGTTCTTGTAAACGAGCGAGCCGTTCGACGAAGGATTGTTTGGTAAACAAGCTGCCGCCGAAAAGACTCAGCATTAAGGCGTTCATCAACACCGGATACCAATACATCGCATCTGTTTGTTTATACCAACCGACTAGCGTGAGCATTATCGCCATTAGGCAAGAAAAATAGCGTTTTGAGGCTTGTTGATGGAAGGCTTTTAGCGCCCATAATATCGCCAGCAAATAAGGCAGTTGCACTAACTGTTGTTGTTCACCGAGCAGATAACCGAGCGGATATGCAATGGTGGCCAGCATCAGCACCGCATTGAGCAGAATCGTCACCTAGCGCTCCATCAGTGCAAAACCGCTACAACAAACTTCACGCTCGGTGAGCAATTGAAACTTTATCCGTTGTTTAACCGCATCCCATTGTAATTGAATTTGGAATCGATCCGCCGGCCGTAAGAATTTTTGGAATTTTAGTTGTTCAAAACGTGCAATCGTCGGAGCAAAACCCAAAAATTCGCTAATCTGATCGGTAATCCATTGTAATTCCACCACCCCCGGCACTAACGGGAAATCCGCAAAATGGTCGGTTAAAAATACTAAATCCAACGGCACTTTACCTTCAATGCGGTGGCCATTTTCGGTTTGCTCGGCATTTAACCAAATGGCACCAGTTTGAGTGTCCACGCAAATACGCTCAAATTCCGCTTTGTTGATTTTCGACTGGCTGTTGCGCGGTAATTTATCGGTAAAACGCCAAAAACGCGGCACGGCGGCCTTTTCTTGGGTTTGTTCTAATGCCTGTTTGAGTTGATGAATTAACGCGCGACGTCCTTTTTCACGAAATTGCTCAATACCTTGCGCGGTTAAACCGACCCAAGCCACCAGGCGCGATTTTTGCGGGTGCTGCGCGATGTAACAATCCTCTACCCAAAGGTGTTGCATTAAAGCTTGTTCGACGCCAACCAAAGCAATGCGTTTGTCGGCAATTTTTACAATGCGATCCGCGCGCCCTAAAAGGCGGAAACCCTTTGCTTCAAACTCCACCACGTCGGCGGTTTGTTCGCGTCGAGCCAACCAATCGGCTTCAATCCAAAGGGCACCTTGCGCATCACTGCCTAATCGGCTATTCGGCAAAATTCGCCATAAGCCGCTATCTTGACGTATTGCAATCGGACCCGTTTCCGTACTGCCGTAAATTTCCACCAACGGATGCTGAACTCGGCTACGAATTTCATCGGAAAGCGTCGCAGGCAAAGCGCCGCCGGAAGAAATAATGCCTTCAATACGACTTGAAATCGGCATCTTTTGCCAATCAATGCTGGACAACATCGCCGGACTGCTGACTATTATCGCGCGATGAACCTGTTCCGCTTCGCGCATAATACATTCCGGATAAAATTGTTGAATGCGGCCGATTTGCCAACCTTTCACCAACGACATCATAATATGCACGGTTAGCCCGTATACGTGTTGTATGCTAACGGTACTGATAGTGTGAATATCATTGCTGTCGTTAAAAGGCAGCGCTTCTGCCAAGGCACAAGCACCCAGCCATAATTGACGGGCGGTTTTGACGATGGTTTTGGCTTCGCCGGTGCTGCCCGAGGTTTTCAACCAGATTTCAGTTTGATTATGCACATCAAAGAGCGGTCGATTTTGCCAATCTTTTTGCCATTCAATCTGCAAACCGAATTCGCTAAATAATACGCTATTCGGCTGATGAAAATCGGTGCGATCGGTAATCCATAGATCCGCATTCTCATTCGCCCAAGCTAAACTCTCCGGCGTGTCATTTGCCGGAAATAACGTGCGAACACCGACAAACCACGCGCCTAATAAGACGCAGGCGAGCTGTGCGCCGTCTTCCATCCACAAGGAAATCGACCGAACTTTACGTTGTGTTAATTCGGCAGCGATTTGTTTGGCCCGATATTCAAAATCGTGAAACGCCCAAGCGGGCGATTGGGCAATAAAATGATGTTCTAAGTAAGGTAACATTATACGGTCGGGCGGTTTTGGCTAATTTTCAATACCGCTTGCACTACATCATCCACGGTACGTACATTACGAAAATCTTCCGCTTGCAGTTTATGTCCGGTTTTGCGTTTAATGTGATCAATTAAATCAATTGCATCGATACTGTCGATTTCCAGCTCTTCATAAAGATTGGTTTCCGGCTTAATGCGCTCCGATTCAATTTCAAATAACGTATGCAAGGCATCGGCCAATAAATCGCGAATTTCTTGTTCAGTCATCTTACGCCTCGCCTTTTTGAGAACGAATGAAATCCGCTAAAGTGTTCACACTTTCAAAATAATGGCGGACTTGTTGCTGTTCGCCGTCTAATTGCAAACCGAAGGTTTTTTGCACAGCAAGACCTAACTCCAACGCATCCACCGAATCTAAACCCAAGCCATCGGCAGCAAATAGCGGCATGTCATTTTCGATATCCGCCGGGCTAATATCTTCCAATGCCAAGCTCTCAATAATGAGTTGTTTTAATTGTTGTTCAAGTTGCATGGTTAGTTATCCTTTTGTAAGGTCTGAGAATTAAAATAATCTTCTAAATATTTTGTTAGACGGCGGGAAGCCATCGGAATGGATTGTTTTTGCAGCCATTCTTGCGGATTGATATCTTCTCCGACAATCAATTCATAATGAATTTTTTGATTGGGAATTTTATACCAAGGATCGCCTTTTTTCAGGCTTAATGGATGCATTTTTATCACTACCGGCGTAATCACTTGTGCGCTGCGCAAACCAATAGAAATCGCCCCCCGATTTAATTTCACGACACTATCCCAACCGGTTCGAGTGCCTTCAGGAAAAAGCAATAAGGCTTGGCGTTGCAGCACCGCATCGGTTTGTTCCAACAGTTCTAAAGATTCGCTATTGGGTAAAAAACCGCAAGCTAAAATTTGATTACGCATCGTCGGATTTTTTAATAAATCCTTTTTCACGATACAGTTAAGACTCGGCGTTCGGCTTAAAATCAGCACCACATCAATTAACGAAGGATGATTGGCCACCACTAATTGGCCCGCTCTACCGAGTCGTTCAAAGCCCTGATACGACACCTGCAACACACCGGTCCAAGAAAGATAGCGCACAAAGAAAAACCAAATTTTACCGACCCAACGACGCACTTTTAGCTGTGTGGCATAGCTTGCGTTTTTAGTTTTTTGAGCATAAGGAAGTAAAACGAACTGTAATAACACACCAACAATCGCCCACAAGAAAAATGCCAACGCGGTTGCCAGGAAACGACCAATTCGGTTTAGTTTCGGTGCCATTGCCAAGTACTTCCATTTGCATTTTTCACATTAAAATCAACCGCTTGCAAATACTGTTGTCTCACCCACTCCAAAGCGCTGTCTGGAGTGTATTTGCCTTGTCCGTTTTCGTTTAAGGTCAAAGTAAATTGCTCGCCTTTTTCAACCACAAGAGCAAGAGCATAGCCCCAAGGAGAACGATGCACCGGAACAGCGTTATACATTGAGGATAACGGTGTTTCGGCGATAATAACCAACACCTGCTCAACGCCTTCATTAAGCTGTAAATACGCTTCCAATAAGGCAATTTCTAAATTACCGCCATTCGCCATTAACGACGTGGTTTCCGATTTCACTTGGCGTAATTCCGACCATTGGCCGACCAATGCATTATGCACGGAAAGACTAAAAGAGGTGGGAGAAACGTCACCTTCCCTCAAAAGCGAATGCCAAAGGGCAAAATTGCGCTCCATTTCACTGTTTGCCGATGCATAAACCACCGGAATATCCGGATTTTCGGTCACTAAATTCCACGCTGCTTCAAAAAACAAACGCGCCGAATGACTCAAACGGCGACGTTTTAATGCCGGTAAAAAAGCTAATTTCGGTGTGAAATCTTCGAAGTTTTCCCGATTGGCCAGCCAATGAGCGTTACCTTTAAGCCAATCCGCTTCGCTTAATGATTTATCGCAAACAATTTTCCATTGTTTAATGGAAAAGGAAAACTGGCAAATCGGCATAATTAGTAGTTTTTAAATAATTGATTAACCATTAAGTCGGTTTGCCCCTGCAAACCGGTTTGTTTTGCACGCTCTTTTTCATCTCCTCGGCGTTTATAGCCAACAACGCCAACTTCCGATTTAGTTTTCGCGTTAATTACGCTGAATTTGGCTCTTGCAATGAGTTGGCGATTTCCTTTTGCATTGGCGATGAGGATATATTCACAATCTTTACCCTCATTTTTCATTGCTTCCGAGCTGATTCTTTTATTTGCCAAACTGGTTTTTAATGCTTCCACAAAATTGTCCGGAGCCGAACGGGTACTTGCTTTAATACAAAGATGGCGAATGTTTAATGCACGCTCAACGCTTTTTAAATTATCCTCATCCACACCGGACGAACAGCCGGCCAGAACGCTTAACGCCAAACTAGATAAAAGTAATTTTTTCACTCTGTTTTCCTTAAGTTACTCAGCAATTAAAATAGCCCGGATTCTACACTAATTTAAATTTACAGGGAACCGCTAAATAACGCTCTTCGCTTTGCATAAATCTGATATACTCGCAAAGACTTTTTTGATTATTCCCGGAGGAAAAAATGAAACTTATCAGTAAACTCGGCATTATTTTGGCCGCCACTTCAATCGTAGCTTGCGCGCCAAGAGATACCGTACACTATTATTCCATTTCCGATGCGCTTAATTCTTCCGAAGCGAAAACAGCGCTTAATCCAAAAGTACAACTTTATTTCGGTAAAGCCGCGCCGGGGAAAGTCGTCGTACCGAATGCGGTGACTAACAAAAAAACCAATGCAGCGAATAAAACCGATGAAGCCTCTTGCCAATGGGCGTTTATCTCCGCGGTTAAACAATTACAAGAACGGGCAGAAAAAGAAGGCGCGACGAAAGTCGGCAATATTGTGAGTTTCTATAAAAAACGCGCTTATCAAAGTACTTCGCAGTACGAATGCCATGCAGGCAATTTAATGAGCGGTGTGGCGTTAAAAGGTCAAATCGTGAAATAACCCAAAGCCGGCTGAAAAGCCGGTTTTGTTATCTTAAAATAGCACCGCATTGGAACCGGCTCCAATGCGGTGCTATTTCGTAAGGTCAATTTTCAGTCTCGCGTAAATGGCGTTTCGGCATCTTTTAAATCATCGATTCTAACGCCCAAAGTTCTCGCATGCTTTCGCGTCGGCGAATCAAGTACGCTTGCTCGCCGTCCACCAGCACTTCGGCGGTACGCGGGCGGGAATTGTAGTTTGATGACATACTGGCGCCGTACGCGCCGGCTGAGCGTTGTGCGATAAAATCGCCTTCGGCGATCGCCAATTCGCGCTGTTTCCCGAGGAAATCCGAGGTCTCGCACACCGGCCCCACCACGTCGTAAACCGCTTTCTCACGCACTAAAGTCCGATCGACTTCAATGATGTTCATGTAAGCTTCATACAACGCGGGACGAATCATATCGTTCATGCCGGTATCGGTGATGGCAAAATTGCGGTTTTCGTTGCTTTTCAAATATTGCACTTTCGCCACCAAAATTCCGGCGTTAGCGGAAATCGCACGCCCCGGTTCAAGAATGATTTCAAGTTCTTGATAATTTTTGAGTTTTTCCAATAACGCCTTGGCATAATCGCTCGGATGCGGTGCTGTTTCGGCATGGTAAGTCACGCCCAAGCCGCCGCCTAAATCCAAGTGTTGCAGTTTGATGCCGTCTTGTTTTAATTGTTCCATCAACAAGACAAGGCGATCCGTAGCATCTAAGAACGGTTGCAACTCAGTGAGTTGCGAGCCGATGTGGCAATCCATCCCGGTAATTTTCACATTCGGCAAAGTCGCGGCGAATTGATACGCGGCGCGAGCCTCGTCCGCACTTATGCCGAATTTATTTTCCTTCAAACCGGTAGAAATATAAGGATGCGTATGCGCGTCCACATCCGGATTGACACGCAGGGAAATCGGCGCAATTTTGCCCATTTCGCCGGCAATTAGATTGATGTGTTTGAGTTCAGACAAGGATTCTACGTTAAAACAACGAATACCCACCTCCAATCCGCGCATAATTTCTTCGCGCGATTTCGCCACGCCGGAAAATACCACTTTCGACGGATCGCCACCGGCTGCCAATACGCGTTCCAATTCGCCTTGCGATACAATATCGAAGCCCGAGCCAAGCTTAGCCATTACGCTCAATACGCCAATATTCGAGCAGGATTTCACCGCAAAGCAAATCAAATGCGGATGCTCGCCCAATGCGCTGTCGAACGCGCGCCAGTGGCGTTCCAACGTGGCGCGGGAATAAACGTAAAGCGGCGTGCCGAATTGTTCGGCGAGTTGTTGAACCGGAAGATTCTCGGCGTAAAGTCGGTCGTTTTTATATTGGAAGAAATCCATCTTGTGTTCCTTGTCGCAACCATGTTGACTTGCTTTCAGGACGAATACCTTCGCCCCGACAATTTATTTTACTTGCTGTTGTGCCGGCTCTTTTTCCGGAAAATACAACGGCCCTTTTACGCCGCAGCCGGAAACCAGCGCGCAAACCGCGCTTAATAAGAAAACAGATAGTAACTTTTTCATTTTTTCTCACTTGCTCATTGGTAAATCCGCCTTTCACAAGGGTGCGAAAGGCTTTATAATCTGCCGCATTCTATCAGATTTAAGCGGGAAAATTTTATGAATATCGCAGAATTTCACCAAAATATCGAACAAGTTTGGCAAAAAATCGAAGAAGATTTGGAGGAACAAGGCATCGACGCAGATTGCGAAACCCAAGGTTCCGTGTTCACCATTACATTCGACAACCGCACTCAAATCGTGCTCAACAAACAAGAGCCACTGCTTGAACTCTGGCTTGCCGGCAAACTCGGCGGTTTTCATTTTGCCTTTAAAAATGGCGATTGGCTCACCAATGACGGTAAACGCTTTTGGAACGTTCTGACGGAAACTTGTGCCGCCCACGGTGAGACCGTGCATTTTTAATATGACCGATTGTTCTTCGTCGTCAACGCACTGCCCAAATAGCACCGCATTGGAGGTGCTCCATTCGGCCTTCGGTTATCAATCTTTCCGCAAAGGGCAAGAGGAAGCGATTAACGCCGCGCTAAACGGGCAAGATGCGCTGGTGGTGATGGCGACAGGTAACGGTAAATCGCTCTGTTATCAAATTCCCGCCCTTTGTTTCGACGGACTGACGTTAGTCATTTCACCGCTGATTTCATTGATGAAAGATCAGGTGGATCAGTTGCAAGCCAACGGTATCGAGGCCGATTTTCTCAATTCCAGCCAAACCCTGCAACAGCAGCAACAGGTGCAAAATAAGCTAATTTCCGGCCAACTAAAATTGCTTTACGTGTCGCCGGAAAAAGTGATGACGAACGGCTTTTTTCAGCTGATTTCTTACACTAAAGTGAGTTTTATCGCCATTGACGAAGCGCATTGCATTTCTCAATGGGGACACGATTTTCGCCCGGAATATACCCAACTCGGCGGGCTAAAATCGAGCTTTCCCGACGCGCCGATCATGGCGCTCACAGCAACCGCCGATTACGCCACGCGACAAGATATTCTTACTCACTTAAAGCTACAAAATCCGCTCCAATACATCGGCAGTTTTGATCGCCCTAACATTCGTTACACGTTAGAAGAAAAATTCAAGCCAATGGAACAATTGACGCGTTTCGTGCTGGCACAAAAAGGCAAAAGCGGCATCATATATTGCAACAGCCGTAGCAAAGTAGAACGCATTGCGGAAAGCTTGCGTAGCAAAGGCGTGCCCGCCGCAGCTTATCACGCGGGCATGGAAACGGCGCAACGCGAACGCGTACAGCAGGATTTTCAGCGTGATAATGTACAAGTGGTGGTGGCGACCATTGCGTTCGGCATGGGCATTAATAAATCCAACGTGCGTTTTGTGGCACATTTCGATTTGCCGCGCAGCATTGAATCCTACTATCAGGAAACCGGCCGCGCGGGGCGTGACGATTTGCCTGCTGAAGCGGTGCTGTTTTATGAGCCGGCGGATTATGCCTGGTTACAAAAAATGCTGTTGGAAAAACCGGAAACACCACAACGTCAAATTGAGCAACACAAACTGGAAGCCATCGGTGAATTCGCCGAAAGTCAAACTTGTCGCCGTTTGGTGTTGTTGAATTATTTCGGTGAACATCGTCAAACCCCTTGCAATAACTGCGATATTTGCCTCGATCCGCCGAAAAAATACGATGGCTTGATGGATGCACAAAAAGTGATGTCAACCATTTATCGCGTGGGACAATGTTTCGGTGCGCAATATATCATCGGCGTGTTGCGCGGGATGCACAATCAAAAAATTATCGAACGTGGCCATGACAAACTCAGCGTGTACGGCATCGGCAAAGATAAAAGCAAAGAACATTGGCAATCGGTGATTCGTCAATTGATTCACTTAGGCTTTGTACAACAAGTTATCGGTGAATTTAACGCCACGTTGCGACTCACCGAAAGCGCGAAGCCTATCTTAAAAGGCGAAGTACCATTGGAATTGGCAATGCCGCGTATTTCTGCGATCACCAAAATCACCCACAGTCCGCAACGCAATGCGGTGCCAAATTACGACAAGGATTTATTCGCCCGTCTGCGCTTTCTGCGTAAACAAATCGCCGACAAGGAAAATATTCCGCCTTACATCGTGTTCAACGACGCGACCTTACAAGAAATGGCGCAATATATGCCGACCTCTAAAACTGAAATGTTGCAAATTAATGGCGTAGGCGCAATAAAGCTGGAGCGTTTCGCCCAACCGTTTATGACATTAATTAATGAACATAAAATGCTTTTAATGAAAGCTCAGAACGAATAAAAAATCCCCTTTCGGGGATTTTTTCTTAAGCGTCAGTTTTTTTTGTCTTCTTTGTGCTTGCTTTTGCTGTTGCACTGGCCTTCGGCTTTACTTCGGCTTTAACGGCGGTTTTCGCTGTTGTCGCTTTCTTCGTGGCCGCTTTCTTCGCAGGCTCTTCTACGACTACCGTTTCTTTTTTTGCCGTTTCTTTTTTGGCCGTTGCCTTTTTAGCGGTTTCTTTTTTAGCGGTTTCAGCTTTCTTCACAGTTTCAGCCTTCTTCACGGTCTCCGCTTTCTTCACGGTTTTTGGTTTCTCTACAGTTTCTTTTTTCTCTGCAGTTTCTTTTTTCTCCGTGGTTTTCTTCGTCGTGGTTTTCTTCACCGCCGTTTTTTTCGTTGCCGCTTTTTTCTTCGGTTTTTCGGTCAAATGTGCCGTTTTCCATTCATTGAGTTTTTCCAACAAAACTTTACCCATCGGGCTTGGATCACCGGTGAATAAGGTTTGCAAGCCGTTATTTTCAATGATATGGCGACGTAACGCTAAACGCTCTGCGTGGTTTTCCGCTAAACGAATTGCGCATTCCACGTATTCATCCGCATTTTGCGCAATCAACCATTCCGGTAAACCGAGACGTTTAAATAAGCCTTCATCGATATGTTCGTGAACTTCCGGCCCGGTTTTACACACACCGACTAAACCAAGCGTCACCATGTCAATAATACCGTTGGTGTTACCGAACGGGAACGGATTCACCATCATATCGCAGCCTTGTAATACGCCGAGATATTCATTGTAAGGAAGGTGGGAGTGTGCAGTGGCATCATCACCTAAATAATTTTTAATGAAGCGTTCTACATAAGGATGAGTCAGACCGATGGATTGTCCCAACGCAAAATGGAAATGGACTTTTACTTTTGCGCGATCGCGAATTGCTTTCAATGATTCCATGAAATAAGGGTTGAGTTTCATGGTAGTGGAGGCGATACCAATATTCACCACTTCCGGATTTTCGCGTAATTTGTATTCCACATGTTGTGGCGCCAAGGCGGAAGGCACGTAAGGCAAGGCATCTTTTGGTAGGCGCAATAAAGTTTCGCTGAAACAGGCTTCGGAACCGACGTAATCGTCTTCCACAATCACATATTCGATAAAATCGGAGTGAGTTGTCGCCGGGTGCCCCAATGCGACCACTTGAATCGGCGCAAGACGGGTATTGCTAGCAAAAATAGGTAATAAATCCATCCCGATACTCGGCATATAAAATACCGCCGCCTTATTTTCTTCGCAAATCCCACGAATAAAATTCAAGCGCTCAAAAATATTCTCGCCTTTTAGTTCTCTAAACTCGTCAAAAACCTCGCGGCCGGCTTGATCCACCGCGTCGTTGCCAATTCCGATTAAATGAAAACGTTCACGTGCCGCAATCATCGATGTAGAGTGGGTGCGGTAAATAGAGTGGGAAGAATGGAAATGTTCAAGTAAAACGACCATGACCGGTTTGCCATTAATCTCACCGATTTCAGTGATTTCTCGGTCTTGGAATCCACCGGTTAAAATATGTCGGCGAATAACTTGATTTAACGCCTTTTTCACGAGGTGTTTATTTTCCGCAATATCGTAACTACAATGCATGTACACATCGTGAGAAATCGCGCTCGGCAAATTATTGAGGTTTTCGATTTGCACAAGTTTTTCCGGGAACCATTGCAACAAGGTACCGCGTTTACTAAAAGCTTGCGTGGTCCCCACGAAACGCGGTGATTGCAAAGCAAACGCTAATGCCGCGCAAAAATCGCGATCTAAATTCCATAGCGCATCTAAATTTAAATTAATGTTAGATTCAGGCAGATAAAGAATGCAAAATTTAATTAACGCCTCTTTGCTGTCACTTAAACGAAAATCGGCGAAATTATAAGGGTCTTCGTTTTGGTTCAAGGTGGCGAGAATATGATCCGCATTAACGTAAGGTGAGGCGGCAAAAATAACGTTAATCCAACGTTGTAATGTGAGGAAATGTAATGCGCCGGATTGTGAAATCACAAGTTTAGGATCTTTAAACAGCTCCGTCATCGCGTGTGCCATACGGGTAGCAAAATACACCGTTCTGTCTTGCTCTAAGTATGCCGGTTGTAATTGTTCCGGAAAAGTAAATTCTATGCCGTTAACAGCACCAAAATTTGAATCGATCTTGCTTAAAATATCAAGCAATTCTAGGCAAGCGGTTTCATAATTTTTGTCCGCTACCGCTTGTTCAAAGCGTATTAAACTTGGCTGTTTTTGTTGTTCAGTCATAATTTTGTTTCCTTAAACTAAAATTAACAGGTTCCCCACAGATCATATTCGTCCGAATGGGTAATATTCACTTTAATTACATCGCCGACTTTCACGTCGATGCCGCTAAAATTTTCTACATAAACCAATCCGTCTACTTCCGGCGCATCAGCTTTCGAACGACCGATAATTCCTTGCTCATCAATTTCATCCACTAAAACATCAAATGTTTTGCCCACTTTTAATTGTAAACGATTCGCTGAAATTTCTTGTTGCAACTGCATAAAACGGTGGAAACGTTCCTCTTTCACTTCTTCCGCTACTTGATTTTCCATCTCTGTCGCCGGTGCGCCCTCTACTGCGCTAAATTTAAAACAACCTACACGATCAAGCTGCGCTTCTTTTAAGAAATCCAATAGCATTTGAAAATCTTCTTCCGTTTCACCCGGGAAACCGACGATAAAAGTCGAACGTAAAGTCAAATCCGGACAAATCTCGCGCCATTTTTTAATCCGTTCCAACATACGCTCAATACTGCCCGGTCTTTTCATGGCTTTTAAGATTTTCGGACTGGCGTGTTGCAACGGAATATCTAAATACGGCAGTAACGTACCGTCCGCCATTAACGGAATCAAATCATCAACATGCGGATAGGGATAAACATAATGCAAACGCACCCAAATACCAAGTTTACCGAGCTGTTTACACAGTGTCATCAAATCGCTTTTAATCGGCATTCCGTTCCAGAAAGACGTTTTCACACCGCCGTCTTGTTGTTTTAAATCCATTGAATAAGCCGAAGTATCTTGCGACACCACAAGTAATTCTTTCACGCCCGCGTCCGCCAAACGCTTGGCCTCATCCAACACCTGCGTAATGGAACGACTTTCCAAATCGCCCCGCATTGAAGGAATAATGCAGAAAGTACAACGATGATTGCAACCTTCAGAAATTTTCAAATAGGCATAATGTTTCGGGGTGAGTTTCACGCCTTGTTTCGGTACCAAGCTAGTATAGGGACTGTGAACCGGTTTCGGCACATGTTTATGCACCTGTTGCATCACTGCTTCGTAGCTGTGCGGGCCGCTGACCTCTAATACTTTGGGATGCACTTCTCGAATGCGGTCCTCTTTGGCACCCAAACAACCGGTGACAATCACGCGACCGTTTTCTTCCAACGCCTCGCCGATGGCTTCGAGAGATTCCTGCACCGCGCTATCGATAAAACCGCAAGTGTTAACGATGACCAAATCCACGTTTTCGTAGCTCGGTACGATGTGGTAACCGTCACTGCGCAATTCGGTCAAAATACGTTCGGAATCCACCAGATTTTTCGGGCAACCCAGACTGACGAAACCGATACTCGGCGCTGAAATTTGCATAAATTATCTCTATATTTCCTCATTTTTCGGGTTGCAGATTGTACTCAATTTAAACAAAAAAGGCGACAAGTTAAAACCAAAAACATTGTAAATAAAGAATTTGCTATATTTTGCCAAATGAAGTCGTTAGAATTCGGTAATCTGTTTATCCGTTGCTTAATATTATTATGGAAAATTCATCTCTTCTATTGGCCCCGCTTTTGGGGTCATATCATTTAATGGTGCTCGGTAAAATGTTTTTAGCCTTTTTGTTGGGCAGTATTATCGGTTTGGAACGCGAGCTTAAACACAAACCCGTCGGCATTAAAACTTGCGCCATTATCGCAATTACTACATGCACGCTAACCATCGTTTCCATTCAGGCCGCGGAACATTACGCGCAAGTGTCGGAAAATATTCGTACCGACCCAATGCGCCTTGCCGCTCAAGTAATTAGCGGTATCGGTTTCTTAGGCGCGGGTGTCATTTTGCATAAAAAGAACGATGCTATTTCCGGTTTAACCACCGCCGCGATTATTTGGGCAGCAGCCGGTATCGGTATTGCTACCGGCGCGGGTTTTATTTTTGACGCATTAATTGCCACCGCGATGATTTTAATCGCTATTCGTTTCAGCCCACTGATTCAGCGCCTTGTGCGCCGCAAAGGACGCAAAAAGAAAAACAAAATTATCATTCATCTCGGTTCATCGGCGGCCATCGCAGCAGTGACAAACTTATTGATACAAAATGACTACCGCATTGAAAACCTTTCGGTGAAAGATTTAGCCAATGGCGAAGTACGCGTACAAGTGCGTTGTCTCGCCATTGAGCAATCTATGTTGAAGGATGTTTATACGCTGTTGAAAACCGAACCGGAAGTGTTAAGCGTAGAATTATTTGAAAATTAATATGGCGTCAAATACATCATCGACACTTAATTTGAACATGCCAAATAGCACCGCATTGAAATCGCGTAAAAACAAATTATCTTACTCGGAACGGAAAAAACTTGATTTTGAATGGACTATCTTGTAATTAATAGCCCTTCAAACACAGCATTAACTAAGGAAAAATTATGAAAAAAGTCGGTTTTATTGGATGGCGCGGAATGGTTGGTTCCGTATTGATGGATCGCATGGTGCAGGAAAATGATTTCGCAAATTTAAATCCTGTTTTCTTTACTACCTCTCAAGCCGGTCAACCTGCACCGGTTTTCGGCGGCAAAGCGGCGGGCGAATTAAAAAATGCCTTCGACATCGAAGAACTGAAAAAATTAGACATTATCGTCACCTGTCAAGGCGGTGATTATACCAATGAGGTCTATCCGAAACTCAAAGCCAGCGGCTGGAACGGTTATTGGGTGGATGCGGCCTCCGCCTTGCGTATGAAAGACGACGCCATCATCGTGCTCGACCCGGTAAATCAACACGTCATTACCGACGGCTTAAAAAACGGCATTAAAACTTTTGTGGGTGGCAACTGCACGGTGAGTTTAATGTTAATGGCAATCGGCGGTTTATTTGAAAAAGATTTAGTCGAATGGATTTCTGTCGCCACTTACCAAGCGGCCTCCGGCGCCGGTGCCAAAAATATGCGCGAACTTTTAGTACAAATGGGATTATTGGAACAATCCGTCAGTGAAGAATTAGCCAATCCGGCCTCGTCCATTTTAGATATCGAACGCAAAGTCACCGCACAAATGCGTGCCGACAGTTTCCCGACCTCAAATTTTGGCACCGCATTGGGTGGCAGCCTGATTCCTTGGATTGACAAACTGCTACCAGAAACCGGACAAACTAAAGAGGAATGGAAAGGCTACGCGGAAACTAACAAAATTCTCGGTTTAAACGATAAACCGATTCCGGTAGACGGTTTATGCGTGCGCATCGGCGCATTACGTTGCCACAGCCAAGCGTTCACGATTAAATTGAAAAAAGACTTGCCGTTGGCTGAAATCGAACAAATCATCGCGGCCCATAATCCATGGGTAAAAGTGATTCCGAACGATAAAGAAGCCACGCTCCGCGAACTCACGCCGGCGAAAGTCACCGGCACCTTAAGCGTGCCGGTTGGCCGTTTACGCAAATTGGCGATGGGGCCGGAATATTTAGCCGCCTTCACGGTGGGCGACCAATTATTATGGGGCGCTGCCGAACCGGTGCGTCGTATTTTGCGACAATTAGTTGCATAATTTTGATTCACATAATAACGGGCGTATTTAATACGCCCTTTTGCATTATTAAACCTTATGATCCGAGAACCCCGCTTCACCGAGTTCGCCCTCAAAGAACTGTTGCCTTTCTTCGCGCAATTTCCCACCCAATATCTGGTGGGCAAAAATGATGTCAATATCGCTTATCGCCATTTAACACATAACGAAAGTGCGCTCAGAAAATTAATGATTTTAGTCAACGGACGCGCGGAGAATATGCTGAAATGGTCTGAACTCGCCTATGATTTTTATCATCAAGGCTACGACGTGTTACTTTTCGATCATCGCGGGCAAGGCTATTCCGACAGATTGTTAAAAGAGAGCGAAAAAGGACATTTAGACGAGTTCCGTTTTTATGTCGATGACATGACAAAAATTGTCGAAAAAACAACTGCGCTTTTCAACTACCAAATTCAACATCTGCTTGCCCATTCTCTCGGTTCGTTAATTGCCACTTATTATTTGGCAAACTGTGCTCACCGCGTACAAAAAGCTGTCCTGTCTTCGCCCTGTTTCGGCCTGCCGCTAAAACATCCGCTGCGTGACGAATTGATTATTGCGCTGATGAATTTGTTTAGCCAAGGTGAGCGTTATGTGTTCGGCAAGGGCGCTTATAAACCGGCTCACCTTGAACACAATGAACTGAGTTTTTGTAAAACTCGGATGAAATGGATGAATCGGGTAAATCGCAAACGTGCTGAACTTCATTTGGGCGGCCCGACTTTCCGTTGGGTCCATTTGTGCCTCAACGCCGTCAAGCGCTTACCGAACATTATTCCGCGGGTGGAAATTCCGGTGCTGATTTTGCAATCGGAAAAAGAAAAAATCGTCGATAACAAAAAGCTGAGAGAATTGGCCGCGCGCTTTCCTAACGCCCGTTGCGAAACGGTGCAAAATGCTAAGCATGAGATTTTATTCGAACGTGACGAAATTCGCGCTAAAGTGATGGATAAGTTACGCGCGTTTTATTGCTCATGCTGAGCTGACACGCCGTACCGCGCGGGTTCAATGCGGTGCTAAATCAGCGATCCACTTCAGCTTGTGTATTTTTAGTTATATCAGCACGCATTAGTTTGAATTTAAGTCAAATCTGATTAAATTCCCCTTTCAATAAATCAAAGGCCGATGTCGACACACCGTCAATATCAGCCTTTTGATGAATAAGTGCGGTCAGTTTTCAACATGTTTTTCTGCATTGAAAAACGCCTCAAAAATCCACCGCACTTTTTATTTCTGCCAACCGCTAAAAGGGATTACATTGTGCCGGATTGCCGCTGGTTAGCCCCACTTTAAACCA
>ERZ772764.528-NODE-528-length-26405-cov-5.728805_pt1 | contig 26405 bp, 19 predicted proteins | sample MGYA00512163_ERZ772764 | MGnify/ENA primary metagenome ERZ772764 (study PRJEB29015, sample SAMEA2737903) | human oral metagenome | biome: human oral; feature: human-associated habitat; material: dental | place: China | collected 2094 ... | reverse complement strand
TCTCTCTCTCTTACTTTCTTATTACTGGCATTGTTGCTATGGCTGCTGGTGCGCCTCAAACAGCACCACCGCCAACACAAGCCGCTCACCACGCACGGGCATGACGATTGCAGTTTTTTCACCCGTGAATACCACCGCGACCGACAATAGCCCATTCTGCGGCAGCCGCGCGGTGCATATCTTGTTTTAACTCCGCTGAAGCAGATGCTTTCAGGTAGCCCCACTACAAAAAGGAATCCCATGCCGCATAGCCTCCGCTGGTCTATCTTCCGCAGCCTCGCCTTGGCCGCACTCTTGATTGCCCTGCCCGCCGACGCACAAACACCATCTGACGAATCTCTTAACCGGCTGATTGAGTTACAAAACCTGCCCGCCCAGCTGCGTACTGCCGTACCAGCCGCCACCGATTTCACCAACCAGGAAATCAACCGACAAATCAATAGCAACACCCGCCTGAGCCCCGAGCAGCGTGCCGCGCTACAACGTGCTTCTGAACAATATGTTTCCGGCATAAACCGTGAAGTTTTCCAATCGGAAGAATTGCTGAACCAAATGCGCGAAATCAGCCGTGATGCCATGCGCCAAACCTACACGCAAGAAGAAGTGGACGCCATGATCGCCTTCTACCACACACCTGCCGGACAGAGTGTGTTGAACAAACAGGGCGATTTGACCAGAACTATGATGCCGCCGATGATGCGCCTAATCAGCCAGCGCTACGAACAGGTAAGCCAGCGCCTTACCCCGCAGTTCCGCCGCGAAGTGGATCGTATCCGGCGCGAAGCTGGACGTACTGAGCCGCCACGCCACAACGGCCGCGGCAAACGCCGTTAAACAGCCCGAACAGCACAACGGCACGGCAAATTTCTCCATGTAAACCCTACCCCATCCAGCCACTGTGCGGGTAAAATACGGCCATGCCAACAGGCTACCTGAAAATAAAGTCTCTACGCAGTTAAAATCCAACGTAACGGCGTGTAGGCCATACCAAACTTTTCAGGTAGCCTTTAACACAGATAACCCACAAAAACATCCTAATCGAGTTCCCCATGCCCACTCTGTCCCAATTCCTCCAGCAACATCTCGCCGAACACCAACTGCCTGCCGAATTAGGCAGCGTGGTTTCCACCATCGTTCAAGCCTGCCAAACCATCAGCGGCCAAGTGCGCCAGGGCGCGCTAGCCGGTGTGCTGGGCGAAGCCGGCAGCAGCAATGTGCAAGACGAAGCCCAGAAAAAACTGGACGTGATTGCTAACCAAATCCTGATTGACGCCCTCTCTGCCAACTCCGCTGTGGCCGGCTTGGCTAGCGAGGAAGAGGAGCAGTTTGTGTCCGCCAGCGATCAAGGCCGCTATCTCGTGCTGTTCGACCCTTTAGACGGCTCGTCCAATATCGACATCAATATTTCGGTCGGCACCATCTTCTCCATCTTGGAAAAACCTGCAGGCCCGCTTTCCACCCAATCCTTCCTGCAAAGCGGCCGCGCCCAAGTAGCCAGCGGTTATACGCTCTACGGGCCGCAAACCCAGCTTGTACTCTGCCTGCGCCACGGTGTGGCCGTGTTTACGCTGGATGCCGGCGGCCAATTTGTCCAAACCCAGCTCAACCCACAAATCCCACAGGCCACGCGTGAATTTGCCATCAATATGTCCAACCAGCGCCATTGGCAGCCGCCCATGCAGCAATACGTTGCCGAACTGCTCGCCGGGGAAACCGGCCCCCGCGGCAAAAACTACAATATGCGCTGGGTAGCCAGCATGGTGGCCGAGATTCACCGCATTCTCATGCGCGGCGGCATCTTTATGTATCCCAAAGACGCGCGCGACCCGGCCAAGCCCGGTAAACTGCGCCTGATGTATGAAGCCAACCCATTGAGTCTGATCATCGAACAAGCCGGCGGCGCCAGCACCAATGCCCGCGAGAGCATGCTCGATATTCAGCCCGAAGGCCTGCACCAACGTGTGGCCGTGATTATGGGCAGCCGCGAAGAAGTGGATTACGCCACCCGCTTGCACCAACAATAAACCCAAGGGCTACCTGAAATAATTTCGGCTTCGCCGAAACAGCCGCCCGCAACAAGATATTGTTTTAACTCCGCTGAAGCAGATGCTTTCAGGTAGCCTCCCCTTAGTTTTTTAATCTAACATCGAACACACCATGCAAACTATCCGCGCCGCCGCCATCCAACTCGTTTCCCACACCGACCCCGCCGTAAACCGCCGCAGCGTCGTACAGCAAGTAGCCGCTGCCGCCCAAGCCGGCGCCGACTGGGTGCTGCTGCCCGAATACTGGTCGCTAATTGGCCGGCACGACACCGACAAACTCGCCCAAGCCGAACAATTCGGCCGCGGCCCGCTGCAAATCTTCATGGCCGAGCTGGCCGCCCGCCACCGCATCGTCTTATTCGGCGGCAGCATCCCCCTGCTCGCCAACGAAAGCGGCAAAATCATCAACAGCCTGCTCGTATACGGCCGCGACGGCCAATGCCTCAGCCGCTATGATAAAGCCCACCTCTTCAGCTACACCGGCATTGGCGAAAGCTACCGCGAAGCCGACACCATCGAAGCCGGCAACAGCATCCCCCCGTCTGTGGAAATCGACGGCTGGCGCTACGGCCAAGGCGTGTGCTACGACCTGCGTTTCCCCGAAATCTTCCGCGCCCAGCAGCCGTTTGACGTACTCCTCCTGCCCGCCGCCTTCACCTACACCACCGGCAAAGCCCACTGGCAAACCCTGCTGCAAGCCCGCGCCATCGAAAACCAATGCTACGTTATCGCCGCAGCCCAAGGCGGTCTGCACGACAGCGGCCGGCGCACCTATGGCCACAGCATGATTATCGACCCCTGGGGCGAAATCCTCGCCGAGCGGCCAGAAGGCGAAGGCTGGATCATGGCCGAACTCAAGCCGCAACGCCTGCACACCATACGCAACCAACTGCCCGCCCTGCAACACCGCCGGTTTTAAACAAAAAGGCTACCTGAAAAACCATTTCTTATTTTCAGGTAGCCTTTATCCGGCCATATAGGCTACCTGAAAACACACGGCAACCCCATTCACAAGAAAGCAATCCATGCAAAAAATCGTCGTCCTCACCGGCGCCGGCATCAGCGCCGACAGCGGCCTGCGCACCTTCCGCGACACCGACGGCCTGTGGGAAGGCTACAAAGTGGAAGAAGTGTGCACGCCAGAAGCCTTCGCGCGCAATCCCCAGCTCGTGATCGACTTCTACAACGAACGCCGCCGCCAGGCGCGGGCCGCCGAGCCTAATGCCGCCCACCGCGCACTAGCCGAACTGGAAAAATATTATCAGGTTCAAATTGTTACCCAAAACGTGGACGACCTGCACGAACGCGCCGGCAGCAGCAACGTGCTGCACCTGCACGGCGAATTGAACAAAGCCCGCAGCAGCGCCGACGAAAACTATGTGGTCGAATGGACGGGCGACCAATCCATCAACGATACCGACCCGCAAGGCTACCCCATGCGCCCGCACATCGTTTGGTTCGGTGAAGCCGTGCCACTGATTGAAACCGCTGCACGTTGGGTATCGCAGGCCGATAAAGTGTTGGTGATTGGTACCTCAATGCAGGTGTATCCTGCCGCCGGTCTGCTGGAATATGCGCCCTACGAAGCCGAACGCTATCTGGTCGATCCGCGCCCGCCGAAAGGCTTGGCAAACATCAACATTATCGAAGCCAAAGCCAAAGACGGCGTACCGCCGCTGGTGGAAAAACTGATTGCCGAAGCCGCACGGCGCTGATTGCCGCCAGGCCACCAGAAACATACGCCGGTTTCGCCGAAACCAGCCCGCTGTTTTCAGGTAGCCCCTCCTGCGGCAAAAGGCTACCTGAAAACCATAACCCTTTATTTCAAAAACCACTTACCTAAAATACGCCCATGACCACCATCCTGCTTTACTCCTTTACCTACCTGGCTTTCGCCGTTGCCGCCGTGCTCGTCTCCAAAAAACTGGGCTTGGGTTCGGTGTTGGGCTATTTGATGGCCGGTATCGCCATCGGCCCGGTTTTAGGTTTTGCCGGCAAAGAAACCGAATCCATCCAGCACGTTGCCGAATTCGGCGTAGTGATGATGCTGTTTCTGGTTGGTTTGGAGCTGGCACCGCAAAAGCTGTGGCAACTGCGGCATAAGCTCTTGGGGCTGGGCGGATTGCAGGTGCTGCTTTCTGTGGCAGCGATTGCCGGCATCACCATAGCCATCGGCAAAAGCTGGCAGATGGGTGTGGCCGTGGGTTGTATCCTGGCGCTCTCCTCCACCGCCATCGTGCTGCAAACCTACAGCGAAAAAAATCTGATGCGGTCTCCCGGCGGGCAGGCCGGCTTTGCTATTCTGCTGTTTCAAGACGTGGCCGCTATCCCGATGCTGGCACTCTTGCCGCTCTTGGCTGCCGGCCACCATCACCGGAGCGGCCCGAACACCACCAATCTGCTGGCCGACCAGCCCGGCTGGGTGCTCGCCGCCGTGAGCATTGCCGCTATTTTGCTGATTGCCCTGGGCGTGCGCTATCTGGTGCCGCGTATGTTCCGCTTCATCAGCAAAGTCCGCCTCAACGAAATGTTCACCATGTTCACCCTGGCCGTGGTGGTGGGCATTGCCACGCTGATGTCGCTCGTCGGCCTCTCCCCTGCTCTGGGCGCATTCGTGGCCGGTGTGGCTCTGGCCAACAGCTCCTACCGGCACGAAATGGAAAGCCATCTCGAGCCCTTCAAAGGCCTGCTCTTGGGGCTGTTTTTCATCACCGTGGGCGCGGGCATGAATTTCACTCTACTGGCTAAAGAGTTCTGGGTGGTGGCTGCCATCACCTTAGCCACGCTGGCGGTAAAAGGCATCATCCTCTTCATCCTCGGTCTGTTGTTCCGCCTGCCGCGCATGGGCAGCAAACTGCTTGCACTCAGCCTGGCGCAGGCCGGTGAGTTCGGCTTTGTGCTGCTTACCATCGCCCGCCAGAGCCATGTGCTGCCGCGCGCCATGGCCGACCGCATCTCGTTGGTGGTTGCCCTTTCCATGCTGCTTACCCCGCTCCTGTTCATCTTCTACGACAAAGTGATCGCCCCGCACGGCATCGTGGAAGAAAACCAAGAGCGCCCGCACGACGTGATTGAAGAGGAAAATCCCGTTATCCTGCTCGGCCACGGCCGCTTCGGCCAGCAAATCAACAGTCTGCTCACCGCCTGCGGCTTCCACACCACCGTGATCGACTACCAGGCCGACACCGTGGAAGGGCTCACCAAATACGGCAGCAAAACCTACTACGGCGACGCCACCCGCCCCGAACTGCTCAACTCCATCGGCCTGGCGCACGCCAAACTGCTCATCATCTGCATTGGCAACCGCGAGCAGTCTACCGAAATCGTGGAATTCGTCCACCGCCACTACCCCAACCTGCCCATCATTGCCCGCGCCCACGACCGCATCCACGCCTACCACCTGCACCACGCCGGTGCCAACTACATCATCCGCGAAACCGTAGACGCCGCCATCCGCAGCGGCCGCCTCGCGCTGGAAAAACTCGGCATCAACTCCGAAAAAGCCCAAGAACTCAGCGAGTTCTACGCCGCCCGCGACCGCTACCAGATGGACAAAATGGCCGAGAAATACACACCTGACCTGCCCGTGTTTGCCAACGAGCCCCTGCTCCAAGCCGCCCGCGAAATCGACACCGAAACCGCCCACATGATGCAGGCCATACTGCGTGGCGAAAGCGTAGAATGGCAGGAAGACCCAGAAAGCTGGACCCGCCTGAAAAAAGGCCTCACCTAAACCACTGAGCCTGCCATGCCAAGTAAAACCGACCTCCGCCGCCACTTCCGACGCCAACGGCAAAGCCTGACGCCTGCCGCAAGGCAGCGTGCCGAGAAGCGCATCAACAACCTGCTCAAAGGCTACCTGAAACGCGGCAAACGGCTGGCCATCTATTGGCCCATCGGCAGCGAGCTGCGGCTCGACAGTCTCACCGCCGCCGCACGCCAACGCGGCACCGAGCTCTACCTGCCCTACATCGAACCACGCCGCCAGCGCCTGTGGTTTACCCCCTTCCCGCAGCAGGGCCTCCCCGAACGCCGCCGCCAAGGCAAGCTGAACATCCCCCAATTTGCCGGCCGCAAAATCCGCATCCACAACCTACACAGCATCATCATCCCCCTAGTCGGTATCGACCGGCGCGGCTACCGTCTCGGCCAAGGCGGCGGCTTCTACGACGTTACCCTCGCCGCCATCCGCCACCGCCTCTGCCCGCACAAAATCGGTGCCGGCTTCGCCTGCCAGGAAACCGACATCCTGCCCGCTGAAGAGCACGATATGCAGATGGATGTGTGGGTGTGCGAAAACGGCATCCGGCGTTTCGACAAAACTGCCGATGATCGGCGCTAGCTAAAAATGGATACAACAAAGGCTACCTGAAACTTTAGCTTCGCAGAAACTTCGCTGCGCTGCGTTTTCAGGTAGCCTTTTTATTGAAGCAAACGCTGTACTGTACACCAAAATTTTCAGGTAGCCTGCATTCGATATAGCAGGCTACCTGAAAATCCGTTTACAGCCCGAAAGCTATTTCGCCTCCGGCGCCTTGGCAACGGACACCGTGGCGGGGCGCAGTACGCGGTCGTGCAGGGTATAGCCCTTCTGCATCACGTTCACGATGGTGTTCGGCTCTTGCTCGCTTTCCACGGTTTGGAAGGCCTGGTGGCGGTGCGGGTCGAGCTTATCGCCGGGCTGGGGCAGGATTTCTTTAATTTGAGCCTGCTCGAAGGCGCGCTTGAGCTCGGTGAGGGTCATATCCACACCCATTTTCAGCGCATCGAAATTGCCGCTTTGGTCGAGCAGTGCCATTTCCAAATAGTCTTTTACTTTCAACAGCTCTTCGGCAAATTTCTTGGCGGCGAATTTGTGGGCGGCCTGGATTTCTTCCTGATGGCGGCGGCCTAGGTTTTGCAGCTCGGCCTGATGGTATTTATTGATGTCGGCCAGCTCGGCTTCCAGCTCGGCCACGCGTTGAGCCAGCTGCTCCGGCGTAGGCTCGACAGCAGCTTCAGCGGTGGCCTGCGGCTCAACCGCTTCGGCCTGGGCTTCTTGCTGCGGGAGTTCGGTTTCGGGGTTTTGGTTTTGGTGTTGGTGATGTTGATGATGAGACATGAAAATTCCTTTGAAAGAGAGCTTTTGCCCTGCCAAATGGGGCGGGGCGGCCGATTTTCAAGCGAAAAGGCGGCGGCGTGCATAATTATTTTGCTGCGGCTGTCAGAAACGGCATGCGCCGCTCGTCTATATAAGCAAGCCTGTGGCGGCAAAGTTAATTTCATCAATCGCTTTGTTAAATTAAGCCCATGGCGGGCATGGTACTATTTCCTTATAATCCGCGCACATTTTTGTGCCCTTGTTTCAACTTCGTTGAAGCTAACGCTTTCAGGTAGCCTTTATGTTTAAAAAACTGATTCAATCTTTCATCCTGCCCGTGCTGTTGTGCTCCGGCATGGCGGCGCATGCGATCGATGCCGGCCAGCTGTTACCGGCGGAGCAGGCGTTCCGCCCTACGGTGGCGGCGGGCGAGCAGGATGTGGCCGTACAATTCCAAATTGCCGACGGCTATTATCTCTATCAAGAAAAAATCCATGTGGAAACTGAGCCGTCCGGCCTGTTGGGCGCGGCTGAGTTTTCGCAGGGCAAGGAAAAGGAAGACGAATTTTTCGGCAAGCAAACCGTGCACTACCACCAAGCCGTGGTGAAACTGCCCTTCCAATCCGCCGCACCCGCCACCTACCGCCTCACGCTCACCTACCAAGGCTGCGCGGATGCGGGCGTGTGCTATCCGCCGGTAACCAAAACGCTGGAAATTAAAGGCACGGGCGTGTATAGCGACACAGCTACCCCGCCCGCCGGCGGCAGCAACCGCTTCACCGCGCCGCAAGACGGCTCGCCCGCTGCCAGCCCCGTGCCGCAGCCGCGCAAAAACCCGTTTAGCCTGTCGCGCGACACATTGGGGGCAAACCTGCTGGCTTTTTTTAGTTTCGGCATTGGCTTGAGTTTTACCGCCTGCATGTATCCCCTGCTGCCCATTGTGTCGGGCATCATCGTGGGAGACCGTGCCAATGCCGGCAAACGCCGCGGACTGATTTTGTCTTCGGTTTATGTGCAGGGGCTGGCGCTCACTTATGCCGCCGTGGGCGTGCTGGCCGGGCTCACCGGCTCGCTGCTCACCGTGTGGTTGCAACAACCGTGGGTGGTGCTTTCCGCCGCCGCGCTGATTGTGGTGCTGGCGCTGGGTATGTTCGACGTGTTCACCATCCAGCTGCCCTCCTTCATTCAAAGCTATTTCCAACAACAGAGCAGCAAGCTGTCCGGCGGCAAAATGGCTTCCGTGTTTGTGATGGGCATGCTCTCGGCGCTGATTGTCGGCCCCTGTGTGGCGCCGCCCCTGGCCGTGGCCTTGGGCTATATCGGCCAAACCGGCGATGCCGCGCTGGGCGGCCTGGCCTTATACAGCATGGCGTTGGGCACCGGCGTGCCGCTGGTTTTGGTGGGCACATTCGGCGGGCACATTCTGCCCAAGGCCGGCGCATGGATGAATGGCATCAAGCACGCCTTCGGCATCATCCTGTTGGCCGTGGCCGTGTATCTGGCCGCCCCCTTCCTGCCCTATGGCCTGACCGTGGCGCTTTATTCCCTGCTGTTGGTTATCCCCGGCGGCCTGCTGTTGGGCAAACACCTGCGCAACCGCCAAATCAAGCCGCTGGCCATGGGGCTGGGTAGCCTCCTGCTCACCGTGGGTGTGTTTTTCGCCGTGCAAAGCGTGCGCATGCAGCCCACCTTCCTGCACCAGGCGCTCACCGTGTTCCCGCCGCAGCAAACCGCGCACCGGGTATTCACCGCACCACAGCAGCTCAACAGCGCCATGCAACAGGCTTTGGCCAGCGGCAAGCCGGTGGTGCTGGATTTTTATGCCGACTGGTGCGCCAGCTGCAAAGAGATGGAACACAAAACCTTCAGCCGCCCCGAAGTGCAGGCTGCCGTACCACCTGATCGCGTATTCAAAATCGACCTCACCGACAACACGCCCGAGCAGCGCGCGCTGTTGCAGGAATACGGCCTGCCCGGCCCGCCCGGTATCTTCGTTATCCATCCCGACGGCCGCCGCAGCAGCCCGCTCATCGGCTTTACCGAGCCGGCGGCGTTTATCGAATGGTATCGGCAGCAGGTTTCCTGAGGCCGGTTGGAATAAGAGCAAAGGCTACCTGAAAAGTTTCAGGTAGCCTTTTTCTGTGCGGCCATATTTTCAGGTAGCCTGAAATCTTGTGGCTACCTTCAACATAAAGAAGCAAACCAAATGCCGGCATGGCAACACCAGCTACACTCCACACAAAAGGCTACCTGAAACTTTTCAGGTAGCCTTTTCTATCACGCAGCAGCCTTATTCAAACGGGCGCACCGGCATCCCGAACATCGCGCGGGCGGTGTTCAGCATCTGGCAGGAGAATCCCCATTCGTTGTCATACCAAGACAACACTTTCACCATATTGCCATTGGAAACTTTAGTCAGTGTGCTGTCGAACACGGAAGCCTGGGTGGTGTGGTTGAAATCGGAAGACACCAGCGGCATGCTGTTGTAGCCCAGCACGCCTTTCAGGTAGCCCTCGCTGGCGGCTTTCAGGAGCGAGTTGATTTCTTCCACGCTGGTATCGCGGCCGGCTTCAAAAGTTAAATCCACCAGCGAAACGTTGATGGTGGGCACGCGCACGGCGAAGCCATCCAGTTTGCCTTTGAGCTCAGGCAACACCAAACCCACCGCTTTGGCAGCACCAGTTTTGGTGGGGATCATGTTTTCCACCGCGCTGCGGGCGCGGCGCAGGTCTTTGTGGCCCACATCAGTGAGCACTTGGTCATTCGTAAAGGCGTGGATGGTGGTCATTAGGCCTTTAGCGATGCCTACGCCATCAGCCAGCACTTTGGCTACAGGCGCCAGGCAGTTGGTGGTGCAGGAAGCGTTGGAAACGACGGTCATCTCGGGGGTGAGCACTTCGTGGTTCACGCCATATACAACGGTGGCATCCACATCATCGCCGCCGGGTGCGGAAATCAGCACTTTTTTCGCACCGGCCTGAAGGTGCGCCGAGCTTTTTTCTTTGCTGGTGAAAGCGCCGGTGCACTCCATCACCAAATCTACACCCAGCTCTTTCCACGGCAGCTGGGACGGATCACGCTGAGACAGGAAGCGGATTTTGTCGCCGTTCACAATCAGATGGGTTTCATCGTGCGACACCTCGGCGGCAAAGCGGCCGTGCACGGTGTCGAATTTGGTAAGATGGGCGTTGATTGGCAAATCGCCGCCAGTATTGATGGCGACGACTTCAAATTGGTCGCGCAGGCCGTATTCGTAAATCGCGCGCAACACCTGGCGGCCGATGCGGCCATAGCCATTGATGGCAATCTTCAAGCTCATGTTTACACCTTTCATGAATTCCAAAAAACCCCGCGCCAAACAGCCCGGGCAGACACAAAATAACAAAGCGCATTATAGCGGTTTTATCCGCCAAACTACAGCCGCCAAATTCTAAGAGGCTACCTGAAAACATAATTCTGCCGTTCCCCCCTTTACTTTTCCGTGCCGCAAGGTTAAAAAGGCAGTCTCTTTCATTCACACTTCTTTACCAATCAAGGAGCAGTTATGCAAAAAGTAGGATTTGTCGGCTGGCGCGGCATGGTCGGCTCGGTTTTGATGCAGCGTATGCGCGAAGAAAACGATTTCGCCCACATCCCAGAAGCCTATTTCTTCACCACCTCCAACGTAGGCGGCAATGCTCCCGATTTCGGCCAGGCCGCCAAAACCCTGCTTGATGCCAACAACCCTGCCGAACTGGCCAAAATGGACATCATCGTTACCTGCCAGGGCGGCGACTACACCAAATCCGTGTATTCCCAACTGCGCGAATCCGGCTGGAACGGCTACTGGATCGATGCCGCCTCCGCCCTGCGCATGAACGATGATGCCGTGATCGTACTCGATCCGGTAAACCGCAACGTAATCGATGCCGCCCTGCAAAACGGCGTGAAAAACTACATCGGCGGCAACTGCACCGTTTCCCTGATGCTGATGGCCCTGGGTGGCCTGTTCCAAAACGGCCTGGTGGAATGGGCTTCCAGCATGACCTACCAAGCCGCCTCCGGCGCGGGCGCAAAAAATATGCGCGAGCTCATCAGCGGCATGGGCGCCATTCACAGCAAAGTGGCCGCCGAACTGGCCGACCCAGCCAGCGCCATCCTCGATATTGACCGCAAAGTATCCGACTTCCTGCGCTCGCCCGACTACCCCAAAGCCAACTTCGGCGTGCCGCTGGCCGGCAGCCTGATTCCGTGGATCGACGTAGACCTGGGCAACGGCCAATCCAAAGAAGAATGGAAAGGCGACGTTGAAACCAACAAAATCCTCGGCGGCAGCCGCCCCACCATCGTGGAAGGCTTGTGCGTACGCATCGGCGCCATGCGCTGCCACAGCCAGGCCATCACCCTGAAGCTGAAACAGGATCTGCCCGTATCCGAAATCGAAAGCCTGCTGGCCGGCGCCAACGATTGGGTAAAAGTTGTGCCCAACACCAAAGAAGCCAGCATGCACGAGCTCACCCCCGCCGCTGTTACCGGCACCCTCTCCGTGCCTGTAGGCCGCATCCGCAAGCTCGCCATGGGCGGCGAATACATCAGCGCCTTCACCGTGGGCGACCAACTGCTCTGGGGCGCGGCCGAACCGATCCGCCGTATCCTGCGCATCGTATTGGGCAATTTAGATTGATTTAACTTGCCCTGAAACAGCATTAAAGGCTACCTGAAAACAGTCATGGCTGACTTTCAGGTAGCCTTTATATTGTTTCATCCCCTTTCAGCAGCCCGAGATCTTTACCGCATCAGGCTACCTGAAAACGATGTTTCGGCGCAGCCGAAGCTGAGTTCCTGCGAAGCTAAAACGATGTTTCGGCGCAGCCGGAGCTGAGTTTCTGCGAAGCTAAAACCCAGCCCCGTTTTGCGCTAAAATACCCGCTTTCCATTCTTCCATAAGGCCGCCCGCCATGCCTCAGCAAACCGCACACTACCTCAAAGACTACCGCGCCCCCGAATATCTGGTACCGCACATCCGCCTAAATTTCGATGTGTATGACGACCATACCGCCGTTACCGCCGAACTTTCCATCGAGCCCCAGCCCGATGCCAACGGCACATTGGTGCTGCAAGGCTCGGCCGAGCTGGTTTCCCTCGAGCTCAACGGCCAAAGGCTACCTGAAACCACCTACACTTTAGAAAACAACACCCTATCCATCCCGAATATTCCCGCCCAGCCCTTCAAGCTGAGCGTAGCCACCCGCCTTTATCCGCACCAAAACAAATCCTTGATGGGGCTCTACGCCAGCGGCGGCAACCTCTACACCCAATGCGAACCGGAAGGCTTCCGCAAAATCACCTACCACCCCGACCGACCCGACGTGATGGGCATCTACACCACCCGCATCAGCGCCGACCGCGCCCGCTTCCCCGTGCTGCTTTCCAACGGCAACCGCACCGGCCACGGCACGCTGCCCGACAACCGCCACTGGGCCGAATGGCACGACCCCTTCGCCAAACCCAGCTACCTGTTCGCCCTTGTGGCAGGCGATTTGGTGTGCACCCGCGACAGCTTCACCACGAAAAGCGGCCGCCAAGTGGCGCTCGAATTCTTCACCCGCGCCGAAGATGCCGGCAAAGTGCGCTTCGGCATCGAATCGCTCAAACACGCCATGCGCTGGGACGAAACCCGTTTCGGCCTCGAATACGATTTGGATATTTTCATGGTGGTGGCCGTGGGCGACTTCAACATGGGCGCGATGGAAAACAAAGGCCTGAACATTTTCAACACCTCCTGCGTGCTGGCCGACAGCCGCACCGCCACCGATGCTGATTTCGAGCGCGTGGAAGGCGTGATCGCCCACGAATACTTCCACAACTGGACCGGCAACCGCGTTACCTGCCGCGACTGGTTTCAGCTCTCGCTCAAAGAAGGCCTCACCGTATTCCGCGACCAAGAATTCTCCGCCGACCGTGCCAGCCGCGAAGTCCGCCGGATTGAAAACGTATCCTTCCTGCGCGCCCACCAATTCCCCGAAGACGCCGGCCCCACCGCCCACCCCGTGCGCCCCGCCAGCTATGTGGAAATGAACAATTTCTACACCCTCACCGTGTATGAAAAAGGCGCGGAAGTGGTGCGCATGTATCACACCTTCCTCGGCGAAGAGGGCTTCCAGAAAGGCATGAAGCTTTATTTCCAGCGCCACGACGGCCAAGCCGTTACCTGCGACGACTTCCGCGCCGCCATGGCCGATGCCAACGGCTTCGATTTCGAACAATTCGCCCTGTGGTACAGCCAGGCCGGCACACCGGTGCTGGATGTTTCAGGTAGCCTGCAAGCCGGCAACCGCTTTGTGCTGAACATCCGCCAAAGCATCCCGCCCACCCCCGATATGGCCGCCAAACAGCCGATGATGATTCCGCTCAAAATCGCCCTGTTCAGCGCCGACGAAGACACCTTCGGCCAGCCCGTCCCCTTCAGGCTACCTGAAAACGGACACACACAAACCGAAGCCGTGCTCATCTTGCGCCAGGCCGAAGAAAGCGTTGCCCTGCAATTTGAAGGCGGCTATCAACAAGTCGTCCCCTCCCTGCTGCGCGGCTTCTCCGCCCCGGTAAACCTGAACTACGCCTACAGCGAGCACGAACTCTCCGTGCTGCTCGCCTGCGACAGCGACCCCTTCGCCCGCTGGGAAGCCGCGCAAACCCTCTACCGCCGCGCCATCGCCGCCAACGAAGCCGCCCTGCTTTCAGGTAGCCCCCTGCCCGAGCACCGCGCCCTGCTGCAAGCTATTGACTACGTTTTGCGTGCCGACATCGGCGCCGCCTTCCAAGCCGCCCTGCTCGCCATTCCCAACGAAGCCGAACTCTGGGCCGGCCGCCAAAACATCGATCCGCTCATCATCCACCGCGCCCGCGAAGCCCTGCTCGATTTGATTGCCGCGCACTTCGCTAACCAATTCGCCGCACTCAACGCCGAAGCCCGCCGCATGGAAGAAGAGCAATCCGGCCTCGCCGAGCCCTACGAATACCACCCGCAGCAAGCCGGCTGGCGCGCCCTGCGCAACGTCTGCCGCGCCTTCATCCTGCGCGCCCGCCCCGGGCACATCGAACAAGTGGCCGCCAACTACAGCCAAATGGCACACAATATGACCCACGAGTGGGGCATCCTCAGCGCCATCAACCACAACGAGCGCCCCGAGCGCAACCACCTGCTCGAACAGTTCGCTGCCAAATTCCACAGCGACGACCTCGTGATGTGCAAATACTTCAGCCTGGTTGCCGCCAGCCACCGCGCCGACACCCCCGCGCAAGTGGCCGCCGCGCTCGAACACCCCGCCTTCAGCCTAGAAAACCCCAACAAAGCCCGCGCCCTGCTCGGCAGCTTCAGCCGCAATGTGCCGCATTTCCACGCCGCAGACGGCAGCGGCTACTCCTTCCTTGCCAACCAAATCGAGCGCATCGACCGCTTCAACCCACAAATCGCCGCCCGCCTCGCCCAAGCCTTCAACATCTGCGCCCAGCTCGAACCGCAGCGCTGCAGCCTGATGCGCGCCGAGCTGCAAAAACTTGCCGAAAACCCCGCCCTCTCCAAAGACAGCGGCGAAATCATCGGCAAGATTTTGCAGGCTTCCACATAAGGGGAACACAACAAAAGGCTACCTGAAACTTTCAGGTAGCCTTTTGTTGTGCCGAAAACGGCTATCAAGCCTTACGCGGCTTCGGGCAATTCGAAGATTTCGCGCAGCAGTTTTTTGTAGAAGGCAAAAGCGGTGAGTGCGCCTTGCAGGGCTTGTTTGCGTTCGCTATCGGAAATGTCCAGATTGTTCAGCTGCTCAGCAAAACGGCGCCAGTGTTTGCCCCGGCCGTCGGCGTGCGGGCCGAGGTGGCGGGCACCGTGTTCGGCGTTGTAGCCAAGGTTGTTTTGCGCATCTTTAAACAAGAAGGCGGCACCCACGTTGGAGCCTTCGGCGCAATAGAGCCAGCCCAATGCTTCTGCACCTGCCGGCTTGGGAATAGGCAGGGAAACGGCTTTTTCGGCAGCGTTCAGGTCTTGCAGGTCGAGGATGACGTCATCGTAGCGGGCCAGCTCGGCCAGGCCGGTGATTTTTTCATTGAGCTGCGGGTTTTTGTAGATATCGTCCACAATTTTGTGGAACACGGCTTGCAGCTGTAGGAAGCGGATGTAGTTTTCGGTGTTGTCAAAAGGTTTAACCGACATCACCAGCTCGTCCACGCTGTCGTGGGTGGTGCGGCAGTTTTCCTTCAGATATTGATTGAACGGGATATCTTGCATGGTTTGTTTTCCTTGTTTAGGTGTGTTGCTAACATCAATTTCAGGTAGCCTCCAAAGAAGTGCAGAGGCTACCTGAAAACATAAGCTTCAACGTAGTTGAAACAGTTTCCTTACTGCCAAGGTTTAAAACTTGGCTTCGATAATAAGGCCGAAATTGCGGCCGGGTGCGCTGAAACGCTCAAGGCCGGCATGGGCGCAGCCATCGTGGTGGGCAACGCCGCTTCTGTCGGTACAGTTATCCACACGGTTTACTGTGCCGAATTCGCGAATGCTGCGCAGGGTTTCCCAAGTGTAGTAATGACGGTTGAACAGGTTGTAAATGCCCGCGCTAATCGTTACATGTTTCCTAAACTGGTAGCGGGCGGTTAAATCTACCAACCAGATATTGCTGCTGTGGCGTGCATAAGGGAAAACCCTGCCTGTATTGTCGTAGGAGGCAACGGTGTCTTCCGGTTTTTTGCGCGCAAAATAGCTAACGTTCAAATCCACGCCCCAACGGTTATCCGGCTGCTGGTAACCGATACCGATCACGCCGTTAAACGGCTGGATGGCGTTAATCGGAATATTGCCGTCGGCTTCGCCTTTGGTGTAATTCGCGGCCAAGGTGGTGTACATGCCGGAGGGCAGGCCGATGCTATCGAGATTCCAGCGTGCTTTCAGCTCCAAACCTTTGATTTCGGCCTGGGAACGGTTCACGTTTTGGTAAACGTCGGCGTATTCGCGGTTACTCAAAGTTTTGGTGGTGTAGTTCCAGGTCATCACCTCTTTGTAGCCGCGGTTCACGAAATCGATGAAATCGGTGTAGCGGGTGCGGTAGCCGGAAAGGCGTACATGCCCCCAATTGCCGTGCACATCGATGCCCAGCTCAATGTTTTTGGAGCGTTCGGCTTTCAGGTTCGGATTGGGCTCGACATAAAACAGGGTGTTGGGAAAATAGAACCACATTTCATCGGTGGTCGGCGCGCGGAAGCCGGTGCTGTATTTACCTTGCAGGGTGACCGACGGGCTGATGTTCCAATCCAATGCGGCCACATAGCTGGGCGAACTGAAGCGTGCCTGTTGGTTCCACAGGCCTTTGGCTTCAAGCTGGCCTTTCACGTCGGGGTTGAAACTTTCCGTATCCAGGGTGTGCATTTTGATGCGGTCATAGCGCACACCGAGGTTCAGCTTAAAGCGGTCGCTAAAGCGCAGGGTGTTGTTCCAATAAAGATTCGTGTTATTGGATTGGGTGCTGACCAAGAATTCTTTTTCATCACGGTCGGAAGCCAGGCGGTCGGGATAGAAAACGTATGTCCAATAACTGGTGTTGCTATTGGTGTTGCGTTTGCGCGATCCGCCCACGCCGTAGGCCATATCCCACGTCAGGCTTTTGCCGAAATCGAAATGTTTTTCGGCGGCCACTTTGAATTGGTCGGTATCGTAACTCAGGCTGCGGCGGATAAAGTAGTTTTCGGCATTCCGCCCCATTCGTTGAATGTAATCTTGCTTGGGAATATCCCAAGTCAGGGTAGTCATGCGGATTTTCTGCCGGTCTAGGCTCACCGTCAGCTTGTTCCACGGCCCCCATTCCAGCAGGTTTTCGTATTCCAAGCCAACGCGGCGGCGGTAGGCCACATCGCGGCGGTAGCGGTAGCTGGTGCTGTCATAAGCACCAAACAGATTAGAGAACTCATCCGTTTCCCGATCCTGTCGGGTGGTTTCGTAAATACCACTCAGATAGTTGCTATCGTTGAAGTGATAGCCGAGGCGGAACAGGTCGGCATGATCTTCAGTGTTTTGCGGGTCGGGGGTACCGCGTGCCACGCCGCTATATGTTGTATTACCAAATTGGTAGTTGTTATTGAAACGCAGATTGACGTTTTGGCCTTCTTTATGGTTTTTGGTTTCGTGCCCGTTACGCACAGTGCCCACCACCAAGGCATCAAACCCGCCCAGCCGACCGGCAGCGGTAATGCTGGCCAACCATTGTTCGGAGCGGCTCAGGTAGCCGGTTTTCATGCCGACATGGTATGGCTTATCTTCATCCACATAATCGCGCGGCGATTTGGTGCGATAAATCACTGCGCCACCCAATGCGCCGCTGCCGGCGGTGATAGAATCAGCGCCTTTGCTGATGGTTACCTCGCTCATGTGCTCCAATTCGGCAGCGTTGCGGTTGGTGTTGAAGTTGCCGTATGCGCCAAATAGTTCTTGGAAAGCAGAAGAAGAGCGGCTTTCGCCTTGGTCGAGGCCGTCCACTACGATGGCTACGCGATCTTTATCCACGCCGCGGATACTGAAACCATTGGAGCCGGCACGGCCGCCTTCGGCCACACTGATCCCTGGATCGTAGCGCACCATATCGCGGATGTCCTGCACCATTTCTTTATCCAGCTGCTCGCGGCGGATGCGTTCGCGGCCAAGCTGGCGCGGCGCATGCCTGCGACCTTGGATTTCGATGGTTTCCAATTGGGCGGAACCGGCATCGTCCGTTTCGCCCGCTGCCCAAATCGGAGCAGAGAAGATGCTGCACAGAGCCAAGAACAAAATGCTTGGCCGGTGTTGATGGATATGTGTTTTCATGATTCTGTTAGCGAATTGAAAATGAAATAAAGGCTACCTGAAAATAGGATTAGGGATTAACGGGAGTTAAATCTGTGGCGGTGCTATTGGGGTCACGTCGAGTATCGGTGGCTGAACCGCCAAATACGCTGTCGAGGCTGCGGTTGCCGTTGAAAGTAACCTTGCCGCCGATTTCCGTACCGGCCGGGTTGTACCAACCGCTCTTACCGTAGAAGCCACCATTCACTTGGCCGCTCACCCCGCCGGAAGAGGCTGTGCCGCTGAAAGTGTTGCCGTTTACGGTAACGTCGTTGAAATCGATGTCCGCACCAAAATCGGCATTGCCTTTAATCGTGCCGCCCACTTTCCCGGTGTTGAAGTTAACGGTTAGCAAAGAATTAACCCGTTTGGCAGGGTTGGTATCAGTGTTATAGGAAGAGGCCACAACCGAACCGTCTTTCACGCGGAAGGCCCAAACTTCGTAGGTGGCTTTGCCGGTGGGTGCAGTAGCGCCATCACGCTTCTGCATGTCCGCCGTGTCGGCCAATATACCGCCCGCGAATAGGTCGGTTTGCCCGTCGGCGCCAATCCATGCGCCATAACGCAGAGACTGCAGGTAGCCTGCGGGGAAACTGGCATCACCGTTTTCACAACACACCAGCAGCTTGTTACCATCGCTTGAGGTTTGCGGCTCCATCTTGGTGGGTTGGCTTTTATCAGGCGTAAAACGGCTGGAGAATCTTGGTGGATTAGTGAAACCATCAAAGGCATAACTTTTGCCGTTTGGCGCCTGATAGATGAATTTGTTTTCAGACGACGGCGTGCCCCAATACTCCACATACCACGATACATAACGCAGCTTCCCGTTACCGGTTTGGAAGGTAGTGGGCGTTTCGCCCGTGCTGGCCGGGCCGAGGATTTTGCTGGAGTCGGCCGGAGTCAGCGGCGGTACGGGAGCGGTACCGTCTGGAATGGTTCCCCCGCCACTGCCGGCACATCCTGCCAACGCAGCAGCCACAGACAAAGATAAAATCAGGTGTTTCATGCTTACTTAAATCCTGCCTTCGTTAAAAAGAATGGTAATATATCTCATTTCTATAAATAAGAGAACTGCTTTATTTGCACGAAATATCTAAACTTAACGAAACCTTATCTATCATATTTCATTATTTTCAAACAATTATTTATCATATGCAGATGAAAACGAGTGCGCTTCTGATTATTTCTACGTTGTGTGCAGCGCAACACAGTTGGGGCAATACAACGCCGGAACAGGATCAGAAGCGTTTTTTGCAAACGGGGCAGCAGCAGTGGCTGCGACAGTTGGAAAACAACGCGCAAACGCCTGCAACCAAAGATGGGCAGCAGGCTGCACCAGTGCTTACACAGCAAGATTTGCTGGCACGCCCGCAATTATTGGCGCGGATGCTGGTGCATGTGTTAAACGGCCCGCCGCAGCCGGAATTGTTGGCGGATTTGACTTCACTGTATGCACAAACGCCACAGCCGGACAGCATATTGCTGCGGCGTGCGCAAGGCATGCAGGCAAAATACGCGGGCGACTATGCACGCGCAGTGCAAATTTATCGGGAATTGGCAGCAGAAGAGCCGCAGGATGTGCGCATCCGCCTGGATTTGGCGGCCATGCTGGCAGAAGATAAGCAATGGCGCGAATCGGCACAGCTATTTGAAACTGTGCGGAGCGAGCCGGAAGTGCCGGCGGAAGTGCAGAATAATGTGCAGCATTATCTGAACCATATTGCCAAACAGCAGCAGTGGCAGTGGAGCGGCGGGCTTTCGCCCTCGTTTGATAACAATGTGAACAACGCCCCGCCGCCGCATTGCAGCCCGTTCGGCTGCAGCCGCGAACGCGCAGAAGATGCTGTGGGCGTGGCTTACAGCCTGGGGGTGGCAAAAAACCAGCCGCTGGCCGGGCATCATAACCTACGCATGCAGCTGGATGTAAGCGGCACCAATTATTATTGGAGCAACAAATCGGCCTACGACAGCGCCTACGGCCGTTTGGGTGCGGGCTGGCTCTGGCAGGATGCGCGGCAGCGGCTGTTGGTGATGCCGTTTTACCAATTCCAGCTTAGCGGTACCGACAATTGGGATGGCCGCAAACCGCAAAACAACCACACACTGAAAATGCACATGTGGGCGCACGCCCCCGGGCTGCGCACAGAATACAGCCGCCTGCTCACCCCGCGCTGGCAGCTGCACACCGCACTGGATGCCTACCGCCAGCACTATCGGATGGATACCAAAGCAGAAATGTATAACGGCTGGTATTTGGGCGAAAGCATCTCCCTTGCCTGGCGGGCCACAGCGCGCAACACGCTGTATGCCGGGCTGAATTTCAACCAGATGCTGCCGGAACAATCTACCCTGAGCGGCAAGCCAAATAATGCCGCCTACCGCCGCCACGGCATCGGCGCCGGTTGGATTCACGATTGGGACGCACTGGGCGGCCTCTCCACCCGGCTCAACGTATCCTTCGCCGAACGGCGTTTCCGCGGCACCGCACTAAACATCACGCCGCAAGGCTTCCCGCGCGAACAACGCCGCGACCGCGAAATTCAATACTCCGCTTCACTGTGGCACAGAAACTGGACCATCCTCGGCCTCACCCCGAAGCTGAATTTCTCTTGGCAACACACCCGCAGCAGCCATGTGTGGGCAGAACGCAAAAGCCGGCAAGTGTTTGTGGAATTGGAAAAGCAGTTTTAACAAGAGGCTACCTGAAAGTTTTAGCTGCATAGAAACTATACAGCATGATGTTTCAATTCATTGGAACCACACTTTCAGGTAGCCCCAATTCCCCGCCCTGCCTGTGCTATGATTCGCCTCCCATCCACACCACACAAACCCTACCATGACCACCCTGCAAAACGATACCTTCCTGCGCGCCCTCGCCAAACAGCCTGTTTCCCACACCCCGGTATGGCTCATGCGCCAAGCCGGGCGCTATCTGCCCGAATACCGCGCCGTACGCGCCCGTGCCGGCGGCTTTTTGGATTTATGCAAAAACACTGAGCTGGCCACTGAAGTAACCCTCCAGCCCATCGACCGCTTTGGCCTCGATGCTGCCATCCTCTTTTCCGACATCCTCACCGTGCCCGACGCCATGGGCTTGGGCCTCTATTTTGCCGAAGGCGAAGGCCCCAAGTTTGCCCGCCCACTGCAAAACGAAGCCGACATTGCCGCACTGCAAGTGCCCGATATGGCCAAACTGCGCTATGTATTCGACGCCGTTTCCTCCATCCGCCGCGCGCTGAACGGCCGCGTGCCGCTGATCGGCTTTGCCGGCAGCCCCTTCACCCTCGCCTGTTATATGGTGGAAGGCGGCGGCAGCAAGGAATTCCGCCAAATCAAAACCCTGCTCTACCGCCGCCCCGAGCTGCTGCACCGCATCCTCAACATCACCGCCCAAGCCGTAACCGCTTATCTGAACGAACAAATCGCCGCAGGTGCCCAAGCCGTGCAGATTTTCGACACCTGGGGTGGTCTGCTTTCCGACGCCGCTTTCCCCGAATTCAGCCTGGCCTATATGCGCCAAATCATCAGCGGACTCACCCGCGAACACGAAGGCCGCCACGTGCCCGTTATCCTGTTTACCAAAGGCGGCGGCCAATGGCTCGAACTGATGGCCGAAAGCGGCGCCGACGCGCTCGGCCTGGATTGGACGGTAAACCTCGGTCAGGCACGGCAGCGCGTGGGCAGCCAAGTGGCGCTGCAAGGCAACTTCGACCCCGCCACCCTGTTCGGCACGCCCGAATCCGTCCGCGCCGAAGTACGCCGTATTTTGCACAGCTACGGCGAAGGCAGCGGCCATGTCTTCAACCTCGGCCACGGCATCAGCCAGCACACCGACCCGGAAAATGTAAAGGCGCTGGTGGATGCCGTACACGAATACTCCGCCCGCAGCATAGACTAAGCCGTCAGCTTGGTTTTCACTCCGTTCCATTCAGCCAATATTTTCAGGTAGCCCCAAGCTATTCAGGCTACCTGAAAATATCAACCACGCTATAGAGCCTCCTCAGCTTCATCATCCGCATCGCCCCGCTTCCCGCCCACCGAAAACAGCGTAAAATACGCCCTCCCCCATCCCACTCAAGGATTAGACCATGCCACACCGTAACACGCCCACGCACACCCAGCCGCAAGGCGAGCTCCTGCTGCGCACCGTAGCCATGCCCAGCGACACCAACCCCAACCAAGACATCTTTGGCGGCTGGATTATGTCGCAGATGGATTTGGGCGGCGGGATCTTGGCTGCCGAAATCGCCCAAGGCCGAATCGTTACCGTGTGTGCGCAAGAAATGAACTTTATCCGGCCGGTGAAAGTCGGCAATGTGGTGTGCTGCTACGGCCGTTGTGTGCGCGTAGGTAACACCTCGCTACAACTGAAACTCGAAGTGTGGGTGAAAACCCTGATGAACGACCACGTTACCGAAACCCGCGAGCTGGTAACCGAAGCCATGTTTACCTATGTGGCCATCGATGCCCAAGGCAACCCGCGCCCGGTGCCGAAGGAAAACAACCCCAAACTGGCCGGCTTGCTGTAAGCGCTTGGGGCTACCTGAAAATCTCAGTATTAATTTTCGGCTACTTCCGCCAACCCGCCCCGAGCAGCCATGCCCAACCCGCTCCACCCATACCATGCAAACGGTTTAGGCATTGCCGTGAAACGGCCAACACAAAAAGGCTACCTGAAACTGCATCCGCAGAATTTTCAGGTAGCCTTTTTCGCTTGCTAGCCGACACCATCGGCTCACCCCGACACATCCGCCCAAGTCAGCCCGAAGCGTTGCAGATATTTGCGAAGGCGGTCGCTGTCGTTGGCGGTGGCGCGTTCCAGCCGCGATACGTTAAACAGGGCGCGGCCGGCGGCGGCCATATTGGGGTGGCGGCGGCATTCGGCGATGACGTGTTGCAGTTGGATGCGGTCGAACAGGTCGAGGGTTTCGGCATCGATTTTGGCGGGCAGGCCGTCTGAAAGCCGGTTTGCAAAAGGGTTTTCCGCATCGTTCGCATCCGTTTCGTCCGCCCACAGCCATTTCAGACGGCCTATTTCGGCCTCAACCAATTCCGTCTGTATCCTGCCCTGCGGGGCAAGCGTAGCCAGACGCATGATGCTGGCAGCAAGGTCGCGGAAATTGCCGCGCCATCGGGCTTCGCTTGAATGGGCGAAGGCAAGGTAGGCGGACAGGGCTTCTTTATTGAAACGGGTGGCGCGACCGAGTTCCTGCGAGGCAAGCGCGAGCTGGTGTTCGATGTTCGGCTCTATGTCTTCGCGGCGGTCGGCGAGTGCGGGCAGCGGGTAGTTCCAGATATTGATGCGGGCGAACAAGTCTTCGCGGAAGCGCCCGGCGCGGATTTCCCGCCTCAGGTCGCGGTTGGTACCGGCAATCAGCTGGAAGCTGCTTTGCACTTCCTTATCGCTGCCGACGGGATAAAAATGTTTTTCTTCAATGGCTTTGAGCAACATGGCCTGTTCGTCCAAGCCCAATTCGCCGATTTCGTCCAAAAACAGCACGCCGCCGTCGGCGGTTTTCAGGTAGCCTTCGCGCTTTTCCGCCGCGCCGGTAAACGCGCCTTTTTTGTGTCCGAACAGGGCGGAAGCCGCGCCATCGCCGCGCAAGGTGGCACAGTTCACATCGACAAACTCGCCTTTAATCAGATGGCGTGCTTTTTTCAATTCGAAAATCCTGCGCGCCAGCATCGATTTGCCCGCGCCGGTAGGGCCGGAAAGCAGAATCGGCGATGGGGAATGCAGCGCGACTTGTTCGATTTCGGCAATCATGCGGTTGAAGGCAGCGTTTTGGGTGGAGATGCCGCTTTTCAGGTAGCGCACCGCATCATCGCGCACGGCGGCAAGGCGTTCGGCAAGCACATCGTAACGCGCCAAGTCCAAATCGATGATTTCATAGCGGCCGACATCGCCGGCCGCCATGCTGCGTTTTTGATTTTTCGGCGGTGCAGTCTGCAACAGCACACCGGGGATTTGGCGCGATTCCACCAATAAAAACAGACAGATTTGCGCAACGTGTGTACCCGTGGTGATGTGGGTGAGATAGATTTCTTCTTCAGTATCAAACGCATAACCTGCTGCCCAATCGTGCAGCTTGGTATAAACCTCGGAAAAATCCCACGGGTTTTCCAGCTCCATCGGCACGAGATTGACGGCGGTGTGCGGTGACACATCTTGAATATCGGCTTTAACATGATCCGCCAGTTCGCGGTATTTCTCAGCATAAAACAGCTCCATACGGTCAATATGAAAATCCTGGCGCTGATTCATGGCAACGTTCGGCCGCCACTTCTGCCAACGCCCTTGACCGAAACCGCTGTCCAACACCGTGCCGAGAAAACTGACGGCGACGTTTTTTCTACTATTCATTTTTCTACTTTTCTATCTTTTAAGATATTTTTTAGCATTCTACCCCTTCTGTAACAAAAGGCTACCTGAAAATATCTTCTTTTTATTTTCAATCAATTAAAAATAATTTTTGCCATTTTCCTCATGCTTGGCACAGCTATTGCAATATGGTTTTCAGGCACCGGGTCTGTTGACGGCTGTTTTTCCAAGTGGATTTTTGCCCTGAAGGCAGCAGATTCAAGGCGGAAACCGCAGTAAGGTTGGACACCTTGCGAGGATTTCCAACGCGGAAGATGCTGCCTTCAGGTTAAAAAGGCGCGGAAACCAGCAGCCGTCAACAGACCCCAGGCAAATGCCGGAGGAATTACAGCCTACTAAGCTCGAGGTCGCGGGTTCGAATCCCGCCTCTGCCGACAACGATGGCAGAGTAGCTCAGAGGATAGAGCGCGTAACAATTTCTCCACCTCTAGTTGCCGAAGTGCCCCCTACGGGCGGATGCCGGCAGGATTACATTGTCTGGAAACAGCGGGTTCGATTCCCGCCGCCGGAAACGGCGAAATCCTGCCAATCTAGCCGCCCACCTTTTTTCGCGGCATGGAAAAACAAATGCCTTGGAAACTACATTGGTCGCAGGTTCGAGTCCTGCCCCGCTCCAAGCGGGTAGCTCAGTCTGGTAGAGCGGTTAAACGTTTCCCAAAAACTCGTTGTTTGCTGTGCCGCCCCTTTAAATATTTTCAGGTAGCCTGAAACAGGATGTTTGTTATGAACACTTGGCAAATCATCGGCGTCATCGTTTTTTCGACCATGATTTATCTGTCCTTCCAAAACAGCCGCAGCCGCAAACGCGAACAGGCTTGGCGGGAACAGACTTTTCCCGAAGCGGAATGCAGTTTGATAAAGGAAGGCTGCCGTTACGACATCGCACTTTCAGACGGCCGCACCTTCCGCCAAGCCGAAATCCTCGGCACGGCGCATGGCAAAGAGGCAGAGTTTTTGTTCGGCTATGGAAGCATGCTTGTACTGCGTCTTTCAGACGACCACAAAGCCTATGTGCGGCAGGCATGTATCCGCTGCATGATTGAAAGCGAAAGGCCGTCTGAAAGCGCAGCTTCAATGAAGCCAAAACCAATATTTACAAGTTTTACGGGCGGATGCCGGCAGGATTACATTCGATGAACAATCGTCGTACTAATAATACGAAGCAGGAATCCTGCTACAGCCTAGCCGCCCACCCTTTTTCCGGTACGGCAGACAGATGCCGGAGGAATTACATTCCACGTCCGAAGGTCGCGGGTTCGAGTCCCGCCCTGCCGCCAACAAACTTCTATGGCAGGATAGCTCAGGGGTAGAGCATCGGAAGAGAATTTCTCCAACACCTAGCTGCCCGCCGTCCCCACCTTTTTACGGCAGCAGGCGGATGCCTGAAGGGATTACATTAACCTTCCACGTTAAAAAAACGTATCCCTTCAAATATTAGCCGCTGCGCTGCCACCCATTCAAGTCTGAACAGTTCTTCAGGCTACCTGAAACCAACAACACGAAAGGAAATGAAAAATGGCTAACACCACCTTGTTCCAATCCGTTAAAACCCGTTTGACCGCTGCCGACACCCGCAACGAAGCAGGCGGCATCGCCTACATGCTGACACCCAAGCAACAGCTCGCCCAGCTTGCCGCCACCGGCTGCCTGAACAGCACCTACTACGCCGACGCGCAAGACCAGCTTGAGCAAGTATTGGAATTGGCAAAAAATCTGGATGCCGAGTTTATCGCCAAAACTGCCGTATATGCCCGTCAAAAAGGTTTTATGAAAGATATGCCCGCGCTGTTGCTTGCCGTGTTGGCGCAGAAAGATGTGAACATGCTTGCCCGCGTATTCGACCAAGTGGCGGACAACGGTAAAATGTTGCGCAACTTCGCGCAAATCATCCGCAGCGGCGCAGTCGGCAGAAAGTCCTTCGGCAACCGTCCGAAAAAACTGATGCAGACTTGGCTTTTGACCGCCACCGAAAAACAACTGTTGAACGCCGCTATCGGCAATTCGCCGTCGCTGGCGGACGTGGTCAAAATGGTGCACCCAAAACCGCGGGAAGCA
>ERZ772764.527-NODE-527-length-26426-cov-6.186606_pt1 | contig 26426 bp, 18 predicted proteins | sample MGYA00512163_ERZ772764 | MGnify/ENA primary metagenome ERZ772764 (study PRJEB29015, sample SAMEA2737903) | human oral metagenome | biome: human oral; feature: human-associated habitat; material: dental | place: China | collected 2094 ... | reverse complement strand
ACACAGCATTTCGAGTGCTGCACCTTCGGCCGCTCGGACACGCTACCTTACCCGGATACTCTACTACAGAACACCCCGGGCAACGCAAATCGACCGGGCAGGCTGGGAGCAGGGCCACACCGCAGCCCGGGAGTATGGCCACATAACCCCGCGAGATCACACGGCAGCGCACAAAACGGGCACCACCTGACCATTCAGAACGCTTGAAAACGAGATTAAGCGACCGCATACCATCCACGGCAGCGCATACATGCTCTACTCTTGCAGGGTATCTACTCAACGCAGCGAAAGGATTTTTCGTGTCTGCGCCAAACGCGACGAAGCAAACGTCGCTCAAAGAATTGACCCTGCGTGGCATCATCCTCGGCGGCATTATTACGCTGCTGTTCACGGCCGCGAACGTCTACCTGGGTCTGAAGGTCGGCTTGACGTTCGCAACGTCGATCCCGGCGGCCGTCATCTCGATGGCGGTTCTGCGCTTCTGGGGTGATCACACCGTCCAGGAGAACAACATCGTTCAGACGATCGCTTCGGCGGCAGGCACGCTGTCGGCTGTCATCTTCGTCCTCCCCGGCCTCGTGATCGTCGGCTGGTGGAGCGGTTTCCCGTACTGGGAGACCATGTTCGTGTGCGCGGTCGGCGGTGCGCTGGGCGTCATGTACTCGATTCCTCTGCGTCGCGCGCTCGTGACGGGTTCGGATCTGCCGTACCCCGAGGGCGTGGCGGGCGCGGAGATCCTGAAGGTTGGCGATTCGACGGATTCCGGCGAGGACAACAAGCGCGGCCTGCTGGCGATCACCTGGGGCGCTCTGGCCTCGGCGGCGATGGCTCTGTTCGGCTACCTGAAGGTGACGGCCTCCGAGGTCGGTACCGCTTTCAAGATCGGTTCGACGGGCACGATGATTTCGACCTCCCTGTCCCTCGCCCTGATCGGCGTGGGCCACCTGGTCGGTATGACGGTGGGAGTCGCGATGCTCATCGGCATGGTGATTTCCTACGGCGTCCTGCTGCCCCTGTACGCGAACGGCCAGCTGGACGGCGCGAAGGACCTGACTGAGGCCCTGTCGACGGTCTTCAAGACGGACGTGCGCTTCATCGGCGCGGGCGTCATGGCTGTCGCCGCCATCTGGACGCTCATCAAGATCATGGGCCCGATTGTCCGCGGCATGTCGGAGTCGCTGCGCGCCTCTCGCAGCACCAAGGAGAACGGCGTGCAGATCGACCGCACCGAGCAGGACATCCCCGGCAAGTGGGTCATCGTTTCTATCTTCGTGGCGATGGTTCCGATCGCGGGTCTGCTGTGGTGGTTCATGCGCGGCACGCAGATCGAGCACAACACGGCGGTTCTGATCGCTATTTCGGTTCTGTTCATTCTGCTTGCGGGCCTGCTGGTCGCGGCCGTCTGTGGTTACATGGCGGGCCTCATCGGTTCGTCGAACTCGCCGGTTTCGGGCGTCGGTCTGCTGGTCGTCGTCATCACGGCGGTCGTCATCCTGGCGGTGCACGGCCGCGGTTCGACGACGGAGGAGAACACGGCGCTCATCGCCTACACGCTGTTCACGTCCGCGATCGTGTTCTGCATCGCGACGATCGCGAACGATAACCTGCAGGATCTGAAGACCGGCCAGCTGGTGGGCGCGACCCCGTGGAAGCAGCAGGTCGCCCTGGTCATCGGTGTTGTCTTCGGCTCGCTGATCATTCCCCCGGTCCTGGAGCTCATGCAGAACTCCTTCGGCTTCCAGGGTGCGCCGGGCGCTGGCCCGGATGCGCTGGCGGCCCCGCAGGCCTCACTGATTTCCTCGCTCGCGAAGGGCGTGCTCGGCGGCGGCATCGACTGGAAGCTCCTGGGTATTGGCGCGGCGATCGGCGTTGTCGTCATCATCATCGACGAGGTTCTGCGCCCCGCGTCGAAGGGCAAGCTGGCCCTGCCCCCGCTGGCGGTCGGCATGGGCATTTACCTGCCTATTTCCCTCACGATCCTGATCCCGATCGGCGGCCTGATTGGCTTCCTGTACAACAGGTGGGCTTCCAAGCAGGCGGACGCGGAGCGCGCGAAGCGTTTCGGCACGCTGGCTGCGACGGGTCTGATCGTGGGCGAGTCCCTCTTCGGCGTCATCTACGCGGGCATCGCGGGCGCAACGGGGTCGGAATCCCCGCTGGCGCTGCCGTTCATCGGCGATGGCTTCACGCCGATCGCGAACGTGCTGGGCCTCGTGTTCTTCGCGGGCGCGACGTGGCTGCTCTACGCCTTCGCCCGTAAGATCACACGCGACTCGGATCGCGAGTCCGCCGCGAAGTAAGCGCGCGACGCACGAGCGAGGGGCATACCCCTTCGGCACGTAACCCCGGCCTCGTTCCTCCTTTCAGGGGCGAGGCCGGGGTTCGTTATGCCCAAACGGCACCTCCCAGGAACGGCAATTATGCCCATCGCCGTGACCAAAAATCCCAGAATGCGGTCGCCATCCCACTTGTCACCCGTAGATATTCCGTATATCAAGGCACATTTACCTGCATTTCAGAAAAATTGCCATTTCATGACTAAAAATTAAATGGTATTTTCATTACATGAAGCACATCCCGGAACCAGACATTGCATGGCTGCGGGACCCGGGGGCGTCGGTGAACCGCCTGACGGTGCACGCGACGTGGAGGTCACGCAGGCCACTTCAGATGCTGTCGAGCACCTGGCAGGTTACCGGTGCCACTGGCACCGCTTCGGAGCTGATTCGTTGTGCTCCCACTCATCAGAATTTCGGCGCGACGTCTGTGCCCGGCGTCCTTGAGCTGGACGGCTCGTGGATGCGCGGTGAGGGTCAGGCCCGCGAGGAGGACGCCTCCCGTGTCGGCGACGAAGAGCCCTCCGACCTGGTGCACGCCTCGATTCTGCGCCGCGAGTTCATCTTCGATGCCCCATTGAAGGAGGCGGTTGAGCGCGGCTGGATGATGACGCTGACTTTCGGCGGCTTCTCCGGCCCTCTCTACGCGTGGGTTGATGGAACGTTCGTTGGTTTCTGCGCGGACGGTTTCATTCCTGCGGCCTTCGACGTGACCGGCGCGTTGCAGCCTACTCACTCGCATACGCTCGTCGTGTTGCTGATGGATTCGCCGGTGTGCTGCCACGGTTTGTTCCGCGAGGTGTCGTTGGAGGCCAGGCCTCCGGCTCACATCGTGGACGTGGTGCCGGTGGCGTCCCACGATGGTCGCGCGGGCGCGCTGACGCTGCGGGTTGAAACGACGGGCGGTGTCGAGGTTCACGCCGCGCTCGTGAACGAGACCGAGCAGGAGAGGCTGTGGTCTGCTGTCGCTTCTCCTGATGAGCTTGTGACCGCGCGGGGTCTGGACGTGATCCCGTGGAGCGCCGAGGAGCCGGCGCTGTACCGGCTGATTGTGACGCTGCGCGACGAGGAGGGGGTCAAGGACACGGTTTCCCTTGACCTCGGCTTCCGCGACGTTGAGGCGACGGCGCAGGGCATTGCTTTAGGCGGCAAGCCCCTGATCCTGCGGGGTGTGCGCCGCTGCGAATGCGACGGGCGCACGGGTTTGGCGGTCGGCCTGCCGGAGATGATTGACGACATCGTGTGGTGTAAGCGCCACGGGGTGAACACGGTCGTGGTCGGGGAGGCGCCCGGGCACGCCCGTTTCTTGGAGCTGGCGGACGAGTATGGGGTGTACGTGATCACCTGCACGTCACACCTGTATGGTCCGGGTGCGGCCCGGGATGAGGCTCTCGAGGCGGCGATCCGCCGTGATCGCGCGCACCCGAGCGTCATCGCCTGGGCGATCGGGGAGGACGAGGACGAGGTCCGAGCCGTGCACGCTCTCGACCCGACGCGTCCGGAGTACTCTCAGGCTTCTTTCCCGGATCTGCGTCAGGTGCGCGACGAGGAGCCCCGCTACGCGCCGGTGACGGTGGCACCCTCGTACTCAGGGGTGACGGTACGCAACCATATGACGTTCACGTCCACGTCGGATCTGGAGTTCCTGTGCCGCGTGGTCGAGGAGGGCCACGAAACGTGGGAGTATTCGGCGTCCCTGGATGTCGCGCCGGGCGAGACGGGCTTCCTCCCCGTGCCGTGGCCTGCCTCAGGACTGCGCGAGGTCTCGGTGCGTTTTTCCTACAACACGGGGTGGGCCCCGCCCGGCTTCGAGATTGCGCGCGGCGAGTTGCCGATGTAGGCGCGCAAGCAACGACTGAGGCGCGGCGTGCGCATGCGACTGAGAGCCCAGCGCCCCCGGCCTCGCCTCGGTCAGCGAAAAACTGCACGCCTCGTGGGGATCGTCGGCATGCCGAGCATCACCGAGCCGGATCCTCCGCACGACGCCGGTTCTTCGGCGTCCACGAGCTGCAGGACGTCGCCGTCGCGCTCCTGCCGGTCCTGCAGGGCGGTGGCCAGCATGAGCTTGATGCGGTTGAGCTGGTTGACCTCGGAGGCGCCGGGGTCGTAGTCGACGGCCACGATGTTGGCCTCGGGGTAGCGGGTGCGCAGCGCGCGGAACATGCCCTTGCCGACGACGTGGTTGGGCAGGCACGCGAAGGGCTGGGCGCAGATGATATTCGGGCATCCGTGTTCGATCATGTCGACCATTTCGGCGGTCAGGTACCAGCCTTCGCCGGCCTGGTTGCCCAGGCGGGCGGTGTCCTGGGATCGCTCGATCATCTCTTCGATGGGCCGGTGCGCCTCAAACTTGCCGTTCGTTGCAGCAAACGCTCGGTGGACGGGCTTCTCGTACTTCTTGAGCGCCCACAGCACGATCGGCATGATGTAGCGCTGCTTGCCCTCGATGCCCAGGTTCTCCTTGTCCCACGCGGCGGTGGCCACGGAGTTGTGGAAGAACTGCATGAGGCCGGGCAATTCGGCCTCACACCCCTCGGCCTCGATGACATCGACGGCGTGGTTATTGGCGTCGGGGTGGAACTTCACGAGGATCTCGCCGACCAGGCCGACGCGAGGCTTGCGGGGAATGTCGCGCAGGGGCAGGGCGTCGAAGGCGTGCACGCACTCGCGGATGATCTTTCCGTAGGAGACGCGTCCGCCGAGGGCCGCCACGCGTCCCGAGGTGATCCACTCCTGGACGTAGCCGTCCCACGTGCGGTACAGGTCCATCGCCGAGCCCGGTTCGACCTCGTAGGGGCGCACGCGCAGCAGCATCGACTGGATGGCGTCGCCAATGACGAAGGCCTCGATGGCCTTGTGGATGTTGGTGACGCCCAGGCGGAAGCCGGGGTTGTCCTCGAAGCCCTGGACGGACAGGGCGATGACGGGCACCTGCGCGTATCCGGCGTCGCGCAGGCCCTTGCGCAGCAGGGCCGCGTAGTTGCTGGCGCGGCACATGCCGCCCGTCTGGGTGATGCCCACGGCCGTGCGATCGGGGTCGGCGCGTCCGGAGATGAACTCGTCGAGGAGCTGGCCAATGACGACGATCGCCGGGTAGCACGAGTCGTTGTTGACGTACTTGAGGCCGACCTCCATGGAGGTGCGGCTCGTGTGCTCGAGCACGCGCACCTTCAGGCCCGCGCTCGCGAACAGCGGGGTGAGGAAGCGAAAGTGGATCGGGGACATCTGAGGGGCGAGGATCTCGTATCCGGCTTCGCGCATCTCCTCGGTGAAGACGGCGCGCGCCTGGATGTGCCCGGCCTCCTCCTCGCGGGCGGCGTCCCCGGAGGGGTCGCGCAGGGTGGCCGTGTCGACGGAACCCGACACCAGTCCCACGGACGAGGCGGGAGCCAGTCCCGCTCCATCCGCGCCGTTCTCGCCATCCCCGGCCCCGGCCTCGTCGATTGTCGAGGCGAGGGAGGCGCGCTCGGTGATCGCCGCGTCGAGGGAACGCAGGCGGATCTTGGCGGCACCCAGGTTGGAGACCTCGTCGATCTTGAGGACGGTGTGCACGTCACCGCGGCCTTCGAGGATCTCCTGGACCTGGTCGGCGGTGATCGCATCGACGCCGCAGCCAAAGGAGTTGAGCTGAACCATCTCGAGGTCGGGCTCGTCGCCGACGCGGGCGGCGGCCTCGTAGAGGCGCGAGTGGTAGGACCACTGGTCGAGGACGCGCAGGGGGCGCTCGAGGCGCGCATCCACGATGGAGTCCTCGGTGAGGACGGCCATTCCCAGGCCCGCGATGACCTCGGGGATGCCGTGGTTGATCTCGGGGTCGAGGTGGTAGGGGCGGCCCGCCAGCACGATGCCGCGTACGCCATGCTCACGCATCCACTCGATAGTTTCGACGCCCTTCGCTCGGATTTCGGCCTTGACGGCGGCGTCTTCCTCCCACGCCTTGTCCAGGGCGGCCTTCATCTCTTCGGGCGCGATGTCGTAGCCGTATTCCTTGAAAGTCTTGGACAGGTGGGCGGGCAGGTAGTCGCGGTTACCGAAGTTCACGAACGGGCTGATGAACTTTGTGCCGGGCTCTGCCAGGCGCTCCATGTTGTTGCGGATGACCTCGGGGTAGGTCGCCACGATGGGGCAGTTGAAGGAGTTTTCGGACTCGGTGAGCTTCTGCTCGAAGTCGACACAGGGGTAGAAGATCGTCGTGATGCCCTTGTCCAGCAGGGACTCGATGTGCCCGTGGACGAGCTTGGCCGGGTAGCACACGTTCTCCGAGGGGATGGACTCCATGCCGGTCTCAAAGAGGTCGTGGTTGGAGCGCCCCGAGATCATGACGCGGAAGCCGAGCGCGGTGAGCATCGTGAACCAGAACGGGTAGTTCTCGTACATGCCGAGCACGCGCGGGATACCGATGTCGCCGCGGAATGCCTTCTTTTCGGTGAGGCGGCGGTATCCGAAGATCCGCTTGTACTTCCAGTCGTAGAGGTTGGGCAGCTCCGACTTCTTGGGCACGCGCTCCAGGGAGGCGCCGCGCTCGCAGCGGTTGCCCGACACGTGGCGCTCGCCGTTGGAGAACGTCGAGATCGTCATCTGGCAGTGGTTCTGGCACAGGCGGCAGGTCTTGCGGGTCGTGTCCACGCTGAAGCCTTCCAGGGCCTCGATCGTGGCGAGGGACGAGGTCCCCTCCCCCGTGTCGTGCATGCGCGCGGTCAGGGCGGCGCCGTAGGCCCCCATGAGGCCGGCGATGTCGGGGCGCACGACCTCGCGGCCGGTGAGCAGCTCGAAGGCGCGAAGCACCGAGTCGTTGAGGAAGGTGCCACCCTGGACGACGACGCGCTCGCCCAGGTCCGAGGGCTCCTTGAGCTTGATGACCTTGTAGAGCGCGTTGCGCACGACGGAGTAGGACAGGCCGGCGCTGATGTCGCGCACGTCCGCGCCTTCCTTCTGCGCCTGCTTGACAGAGGAGTTCATGAACACCGTGCAGCGCGTCCCCAGGTCCACGGGGGATTCGGACTCCATGGCCATGCGCGCGAAGGAGCGCACGTCGGTGCCCATCGTCTGCGCGAAGGTCTGCAGGAAGGAACCGCAGCCCGAGGAGCAGGCCTCGTTGACGGAAATGGAGTCCACCGCGTGGTCGCGGATGCGCAGGTACTTCATGTCCTGGCCGCCGATGTCGATGACGGAGGTGACGCCGGGGCAGATGAATTCGGCGGCCCGGTAGTGGGCCATCGTCTCGATCTCGCCTTCGTCCATGGTGAGGGCGGCCTTCACGAGGCCTTCGCCGTAGCCCGTCGCGCACGAGCGGCCGATCTCGCAGCCCTCGGGCAGGGCACTGCGCACGGCGCGCACGATGTCGACGGCCGCCGCCACGGGATCGCCCTCGTTGGAGGCGTAGTGGGTGAAGACGATGCGGTCCTGGGAATCGATGACGACGGCCTTGATCGTCGTCGAACCCGCGTCGATGCCGAGCCAGCAGCGGCCCTCGGCCTCGTCGAGGCTGGCCTTGGGGATGACGTCGAGGCTGTGGCGGGCGATGAACTCCTCGCGGTCCTGCGGAGTCGCGAAGAGCGGGTCCATGCGCGGGGACTCGACCTGCACGGGTGCGGCCGCGAGGCGCTCCATGAGGGTCGTGAGCTTCTCGCCGCGGGTCTCGACGGAGGTCGCGCCCGCTTCCTCGGCCTGGCGCACCTTCTTGGCGGCTTCCTTCTGCGCGAGGAGGGCCGCGCCGATCGCGACGTAGAGCTGGGCGTCGTCGGGGGTGACGAAGGCGTCGGCCTTGGGCAAGAGGGCCTTGTAGGCCTCGCGCAGGGCGGGCAGGAAGTGCAGGGGGCCGCCGAGGAACATGACGGTTCCTCGGATCGGGCGGCCGCACGCCAGGCCCGCGATGGTCTGGGTGGCGACGGCGTTGAAGATGGAGGCGGCCAGGTCCTCGTGGGCGGCACCCTGGTTGATGAGGGGCTGGATGTCAGACTTGGCGAACACGCCGCAGCGCGAGGCGATCGGGTAGAGCTGGGTGTGACGGGTCGCCAGCTCGCCGAGGCCGGATGCGTCCGTGTGCAGGAGGGTCGCCATCTGGTCGATAAAGGCGCCTGTGCCGCCCGCGCACGTGCCGTTCATGCGCTGCTCGGGGGTGGGGTGCACGTAGGTGAGCTTGGCGTCCTCGCCGCCCAGCTCGATAACGACGTCGACCTCGGGGTGGAGACGCTGGGTGGCCTCGGTGCCCGCGATGACCTCCTGGACGAAGGGGATTCCCATGGCGCGGGCGGTCGTCAGGCCGCCGGAGCCGGTGATAGCCGCATGAACGCGGGCGCCGGGCAGAGCACGCTCGACGTCGGCGAGGAGGGCCCCCAGGGATGCGCGCACGTCGGCGTTATGACGACGGTAGTCGGAGAAAAGACGGCGATTTCCATCCAAAACGACGGCCTTGACCGTCGTCGAGCCGACATCGACGCCGAGCTGATAGGGGCGCGTGGCTTCGTGGTGACCCTGTGTTGTCATGACGTACCTCCTGAGTCCTCACCACAACTTAGGAAACCCAAAGCACAGAGTCAAAGGTGTCCACTACGAGCGGGCTCGCACTGACTAAAACCGCTGAATACCCGGCAAAATAGGGGGTGGCATCCCCTGCACTGAGCACGCGACCACTCGTGTGAAACAAAGAATTACAACATATGAAGCGTGACAAAATTCAACCCATCGGCAAGAACCCCGCCACGGCCTCGTCGCGAGAGTTCCGCACCGACCTACCCACCACGCCTGCCCCGCCCCGGCCTCGCGCATCTTCAGCGCACGCCGCACGTTAACCCGCTATTGCGAGCGTGGGCCCTCGAACTCGCACGTTAACCCGCTATTGCGAGCGTGGGCAGCCCCGCCCGCGTGCAGATTAGAGGGTTTACGTGCGGAATAGAGGGTCAACACTCCACTTAGCGGTTTAATGTGCGACGCCCACGGCCCAGCTTCCGCCGATCACGCAATGAAACAGCGTCTGAAGATCCGCCAACCGGAACTTCCCACCCTACCGGCGAGTAGCATCATTCCAATAGAAGTCACAGATTAGTCGTTGACCAAAAGATTCATCTAGCGCTAGACTGTTCACCACTACGTCAGATGCCCAGGGGTTCTGCTCCAGGGTATCGGGGGGTCGGATCTCAGATTCGACCCCCTCATAATTTTTGGCACAACGAGGTCCGCATGAAGCAGTGCATCACCGTCGATGAGCAGATTGCCCTACTAAGGAGTCACGGAGTCTCCTTCGAACTTATGTCCGAGAACGACGCCCGAGAGTTCCTTTACTCACGCTCCTATTTCTTCACAATCAAATCCTATGAACGCAACTACACCCGTGTTGACACTGCAGGCTCCTACACTTACTCGGGACTCGACTTCGCCGACCTCGTTGAACTCTCGTACCTCGACTTCGCCTTGAGCCGTATCTGTTTCTCACTGGCGCTGAGCACGGAGCATTTCCTCAAAGTGCGACTCAATCAGCTCATCATGAGCGATCCGAAATCGGACCTGTCAGAGGTACTCGTACGTCGTATCCTCAACGGCGATGCATCCTCCATCCGCTACAATCCCTACACCGAGGATATGTGGACGGCTTGCAATGATAACCCTTCCATCTGGCACCTGTGGGAGCTGCTCCCCTTGAACGAACATATCCGCCTCTACACGTCGTACTTCGATTACAGGGGAGAGACCGCTCCGTTCGCCCACCTGCTACTCATCCTGCGCAAACTACGAAACGCCGTTTCTCATGGCAACTGTCTACTCGCTGACGTCTCGCGTCCTTCGGAGCAACGTCGCCAATCTGAGGGGCGGACATACGACAAGGAGGTGACGCTCGCCGCGCTTCGCATGTGCGAAGTCAGTCCGCGTCGTCATTCTGGCAAGAAAAAGGCTCTTAACGAGGCGCTGGACCGCCTCGTTGTCAACAATTTCGCCGCTGCCCTTCTCTGCCATCTCGAGTTTGCTGATTCACACAAGGCTCTCAGCCATATGATGTCCGATCTCAAGCGTTTTAGTGAGCGAATCGAGCGGCATCGTCCACTGTTCTTCGGGGATTTGCATGTCGAAACACCACGCAATCAGCTCGTCAATTCAACACTGAGCGCCATTCAACGTCTCATCTCGGGATATTGCCGACAGGCAGAACGGAAACTGACGAAGCTGACACCCATTGACTACTCAGCGGCTGTAACCAGATCTACGCACCGAGACTCACTCACGGGCCGCGACGGGTATCGCGCGGACCTGGGTGGCCTTGACGCTCACCCACAGGGAATCACCGACGCCGAGGCCGAGGTCGGCCCACGCGGAGGCTGTCACGCGGGAGGTCACTGACACGCCCTCCGCGAGCGCGATGCGCACGCTGACGAGTGAGCCGTCGACGTCGATGCCCGAGGCGACGCCGGGTAGGACGGACCGCGGCGAGGCATGGGCTTCCTCGCGGGAGAGAGCCACGGCCTCGGGCGGGAAGGTCAGCGCGACGCGGCCACCCTGGCTGCTCCCACCGGGAGCGATGGGATCTCCCGCATCGTCGGCTGCAGCGTCGAGACGACCAGCGTCAGTCGAGTCGAACTCGGACAGGTCGGCCGCCCACAGCTCGCCTTCTCCGACGGGCACGCCGACCATGCCGGGGCGGGTCACGATGGGACCGGACACGATATTGAGCCCGGCCAGGCGGGCGGCGAACACCGATGACGGCGATGCGAGGACGCGGGCGGGTTCGCCTTCCTCGACGACGCGCCCGTCTCCCATGACGATCATGTGGGAGGCGAGGGCCAGGACCTCGGCGATGTCGTGCGAGACGAGCAGGGTCGTGATTCCCGCGCCGGTGAGGCGCTGGCGCAGGACGGAGGACACCTGGGCGGTGGCCTCGACGTCGAGGGCGGCCGTGGGCTCGTCGAGGATGAGGACCTCGGGGCGGAAGACCAGCGCGCGGGCGATCGCGACGCGGGCGGCCTGGCCGCCGGACAGGGCGGAAGCGCGCTTGTGCGCGAGGTCGTCGATACCGACGGCGCGCAGCTGCTCGAGTGCAGCCTCGCGGGCCTGGGTGCGCCCCACCCCACGCACACGCAGCGGGAAGGCGACGTTCGCGAGCACGCTCATGTGCGTGAAGATGCGGGGGGCCTGGGAGACCATGGCGACGCCGCGTCGGCGCGCGGGCACGAAGGTCTGCGCATCGTCGACGACGCGCTCACCGATGCTCACCGTCCCGCTAGCCACGCGCAGGGTCCCGGCGATCACCTGGGCGAGCGTCGACTTTCCGGCGCCGTTGTGGCCGACGACGGCCGTCACGAGGCCGGGGAGAAGCTCCGCGTCCACGTTCCAGCCGCGCTCGACGATGATTCCGGCGACGCGCACGTCCGCGCCCTCCCCCGCATCTTCCGCGAGCGCGGTCGGGGCCTCGGAGGAGGGAGCGGAAGGAGCGCCGGGAGCAGCGGCGCGCCCCGGCCTCGTCGAACGAATGAGGGAAGCGAGGCGCCCCCACGGGGTTTCCGTGAGCGCGACGACGAGCGCGGCGACGCCGAGGAGGACCACGCCGAGCGCGAGGGCCAGGTCCGCGTCGGACTCTCGGGCCAAGTAGATCTGGAGAGGCATCGTGCGGGTCACGCCCTGCATGGACCCGGCGAACGTGAGGGTCGCGCCGAACTCGCCGAGGCAGCGGGCGAGCGCGAGGGCCGCGCCGCGACCGAGGCCGGGCAGGACCGTGGGCAGGGTGATCTGCCAAAAGACCCGCGAGGGCGAGGCGCCGAGAGAGGAGGCCATCTCGTCGAGTCCCTGCTCACGCGAGCGCAGCGCGGATTCGAGGGTGACGATGAGGAATGGCAGGGACACAAAGACCTGCGCGATGACGACGGCGGTTGTCGTGAAGGCGATGTCGAGGCCGACGCCGCCAAGGAGCGCGCCGAGGGTCGAGCGCCTACCGAAGGCCGCGAGGAGCGCGATGCCGGCGACGACGGGCGGCAGCGAGAGCGGCAGGGTGACGAGGATGCGGGCGGCGCGTACGCCTCGCCACGAGCGGGACAGAACGAGGGCCGCGGGAACGCCGAGGAGGAGGTCGACGCCGAGCGCCATCACGCAGGTGCGCATGGACAGGCCGAGGGCTGCGGCGGCCTCGGGGGTGGCGAGGGTTGTTCCCAGGGTCGACCAGTTGACGCGCCCCAGCATGAAGGCCAGGGGCAGGAGCAGGAAGCACAGGGCAAGCGCACCGAGGCCCCCCGCCCAGATGGGCAGGGGGCTCACGGCGGGCGTTCGACGCGATGTCACCTGTCGATGTTACTTCGCGGCGGGCGTGAAGCCGGCTTCTTCGAGGACCTTCTGTCCGTCGGCGGAGAGGACCAGGTCGATCCACTTCTGGCCCAGATCCTTCTTGGTCGAGGCGCTCACGAGGGCGATCGGGTACTTGTTGACGGCCTCGTCGGCACCCTGGATGGCGACGGTGTCGACGGCATCGCCTTCGGCGAGGGCGTCGGTCTTGTAGACGATACCGACGTCAGCCTGTCCGGATGCCACCTTGCCGCGCACGTCGGTGACAGCCTGCTCCTCGGAGACGGGGTTGAGGGTCACGCCGAGCTTCTCGGTGAGGGTCTTGGTGAGCTTGCCGCAGGGAACCTCGGGGGCGCAGATGACCAGCTTGGCGCCGTCGAGCGAGGAGTCGAGGCCCGTGATGCCGGCGGGGTTGCCGGGCGTCGTGATGATGGTCAGGGTGTTGGTGACGAAGATGGTCTGCGCGTCGACCTGGGAGGCGTCGGCGGCCTTCTTCATGGTGGACTCGTTGGCGGTGGCCAGGACATCGACGTCCGCGCCTTCACCGAGCTGGGTCACGAGGTCCTGGGAGCCCGCGAAGTTGAAGCGCACGTCCACGCCGGGGTTGGCGGCCTCGAAGGTCTTCTCGAGTTCACCGAAGGTCTCGGTCAGCGAGGCGGCGGCGTAGACATTGAGGACGGTGGTCTCGGCGGCGGGCTGGGTTGCGGGCGCTGGGGCCGTGGAGTCGGCGGCGGGGGAGCCGGAGGTGCAGGCAGCGAGGGCCAGGGTGGCCGCGCCGAGGACGGGAAGGATGCGAAGGGAACGCACTCGTCTCTCCTTTTATGAGGGAATGGAACGCATTAAATCTAACAAGGTGCGCGGCGCGCGCGCAACGATTCGCAGGCCCGCATCCGAATCGTTACTTTTTCCCCTCATTTCAGCGAAATGAAGAGCTCCATTTAACTTGTTTGCGCCCGTAGTAAATACGGGTAATCGACAGCAACTCCGCGCACTCGACCATGGCTGGACGCGCGAGGACCCACACAGACCCCATTTGCCTCGGCCGAGACGCTCACAAAATCGCCGTCACACCCGCACCCATCCCCACCCCGCCTTGTTACGAAGAAGGGACTAGGATCACAGTCACCAGCACGTCACCACACCTCGGAGGACACCATGCCCAAGCCCGTCGCCTACGACCTCAGCCAGATCAGCGCCCACGTCATCACCTATTCCGACCGCATTCAGCGCGGCACGAAGGAGGATCGGGCGACCCCCGCCTGCACTGCCGCACTGGCAGAGGCAGGCCTCGGCCCGGTGACGGTCGCGGCGATCCCCGAGAGCGCCGATGTCCTCGAGACGGAGATCCGCGACGCGCTCGAGGCCGGCGCACGCTTCATCCTGATCCTGGGCGGATCGGGCTTCGGCGTGGGCAACTACGCGCCCGAGGTCGTCCGCTCCATCGTCGAGGTCGAGATCCCGGGCATCGCCGAGCAGATCCGCGCCCATGGCCTCGCCAACACCCCGCTGTCGGGCCTGTCTCGGGAGGTCGTCGGCGTGACGGCGCGCGACGCCTCGGGTGCGCTCATCATCTCCTCCCCCGGCTCGCGCGGCGGCGCGCTCGACACCCTCGAGGTGGTCACGCCCCTGCTCACCGCGATCTTCCACCAGCTCGACGAACAGCGCTGACCCTCTTCTCCACTCCCCTTCTTCTCTCCCCGCCCCCTCTCTCAATGTCGCACGTAATTTGGGTACCCTTCATTTTCTTAGGCATCGAGAAAACGTTGAAATACCAACATTCCCATTTCAAAATCCGAAAGGTTAACATGGGAATTACGTGCGACATTTGTGGGGAACCATACCGACGATCACGGACGAGGCCTCGACCGACTTCGCGTTCGCGAGCGGGATCGTGGTAACGGGCACCCACGAGTCGGACTGGGAGCCGGACTGGGTGTCGTCGGCGCGGGCGGTCCCGACGAGGGCGAGGGACGAGGCCGTGGCAGCTGCGGCGGTCATTGCCATGGCCGCTGCGAGGCGGACGCGAGAGAACAACATGGGAGGACTTTCGCGCAGGAATGATCTTCCCACAGTACAACCAACAAGCGCCGCCCACCTGCGTCAATACGCGGTGGGCGGCGCTTTGTGAGATCGTTCGCCGAGGCCTCGGCCAGGAGGCCTCGATCGGGAAGCCTCGATCGGGAGGCGTCGATCAGGAGGCGTAGCCGACCCAGCGTCCGATTCATGCGGAGCGTCGTGGCCTCAACTGGTCGAGCCATGCGATCAACTCAGGCATATCGCTCCAGGGCGCCTCGTCCCACGCGGTCACGCCCTGCGCGAAGCTCACCCGCCGACGCTGCACCCGTAGACAGGCCTCGTCGGTGTGATCGATGAGCCACTGAGGAATTTCCATTGCTTTCTCATAAGCTCCCCGTTCCCACTTACTGACGAGTTCCTCAACGACAGCACTTGCGGTCCGGCTCGAACAGACGTCCGCACAGTGATAGACAAACCACGCCTCGATGCAGGGATTCGACAGTGCTGCACCATGATGAAAGTCCATCTTCTCCGACAACCACTTTTTCAAGATCACCCTATGCGGCTGATTCACATCCGCATCACAGATGATCCAGGCACCAGAGATAGAGATACTCTCACGCTCTAGCTCCTTAACCTTTCCCCCCATTATCTCAACCAGGTTCTTGAGAGAGGATTTCGAGTCGTTTCTACAGAAGATAAAGGAAAAGGCGCGACCATAAAGGTGCTGATTCAGCGCATTCAAGTATTGCTTCTCTGTCGCCCCTTCAACGGCCAGAACGACAAGGGGCTTCACCTGTTTGCTATGAGAGCGCCCCCTGAACCCGCGCGAAGATTTTCTCGTCGGCGCCTTCTTGTTGCCCACATCGCCTCCTACAGACGCGGAACGCCGCCGAGGCGACCCGACATGTACATCCGCTGGAGGTCGCTACCCGATCGAATGTTAGACGCAGGGAAGTCCGTGAGCCTCGTGAGCTCTGACCGGTGATCGTTCTTTTCCACCAACCAAATTTCGTCGCGCCGCAGCAGGTCAGCCCGCAGGAGGTGGAGTTCATGCGTCGTAAAGATCAATTGACGTTTCTCATCAGGTCCCGACGCATCCAGAAACAGCCGAATGAGCTCCTCCGTGAGCTTCGGGTGGAGCGAGTCTTCGAGTTCGTCGATCAGATAGACGCCCGACTTGTGGGCCCCTCCCGCCCAATACAGGATGGGCAACAGGTGCAGGTAGCGGATGCTGCCATCGGATTCCTGCTCAAGGGGAAGCCGGAAATCCTTGTTTCCATCCCCGTGCACGGTGACTAGACGCTCATAGACAACGTCTCCGTCCTCGGCCAAGCGAGCGCGAAAAACGGCACCACTCTCCGCATTGAGGTACGCCTCCGAGGTGTTATCAAGCAGCTGGCCCTCGACCTCATCGAGGATCTTCTCTTCTGCAGGCACCTTGGCTCGAGGAACCGCCGTGAAGCAGATGTCGGAGATACCCGTGTCGGCGACTGTCAACCCCCTCCCGACAGCGGCACGAAAATCTTCGTCGTGCGCGATCCGCTGCGGCATGAGGATGTAACGCGCTCCCCGCTTCAGGATGGTCAGGCGCTTGAACCATTCGATGACGGAGCCCAGAAGACTCTTCTCGTCGTCAATGAGCCCCGCATTGAAGCAGGTTTCGAGGAAGAGGCGGTTTGGTTGAACTGTCTTCGACGCAGCGTCGAGGGACACGTCGTCCTCAAGATCGCCGTAGAGTGAGACCTCCTGGCCACGGCGCTCGAAGACCGCCTGCTCGTCCTCCGAACGCACGCGGTACAGGGACTCTTCGACGATTTCTCCCGCGTTGAACGCCACCTCGTAGTAGACGATTGCTTGCCGATTCGACGTCGCATCCCGCACATCGAGGACGATCTCGACGCCGATGACGCTGGGTTTGTCGGGACCAAGAAGAAGGTGCGGGTGATAGTGCAGGCGCTGCCCACGCTTGCGCGGCTCGCGCAGCATGACCTGCAGGTGAGCGAGGGCATCGAGGAGAGCGGACTTTCCCGCGGCATTCGCGCCGTAGATCGCGGCAACGGGGAGCACGCGATTCTTGCTGCCGAGGTAGAGGGTCTCTCCGTGGCGCGTTTCCTTCCCCGCAATCATCGTGAAGTCGACCGGCTCCGAAAAGGACTTCCAGTTGTCGAGGTGAAGGACCCGCAGCATCGCACTCTCACTTTCCTGTTTAGTTGCAAAAATTCTACATCTTCCTCGGAATAGAGTCCAATTACTGTGCGTCATCAGCAACGCTCCGCAGCCCTCCCTTCACCCCACTACGCCACGACACAAGTCCTCTGACAAGCGCCGCCCACCGGGGATTATTCCCGGTGCGCGGCGCTTTGTGAGGTCGTTCACCGAGGCCTCGGCCAGGAGGCCTGGATCAGGGGGCCTCGGTCGGGAGGCGTCGATCGGGAGGCGTAGCCGGTCCAGCGACCCGAGGCCGTGAAGGTCGCGCGTCGGCCATCAATAACCTGCGTACCGGTGACCATGGCACCCGTCTCGTTCATGTAGTACCAGGAACCACCGTCCTGGATCCACCCGGTGGCCATCGTGCCCGCACCGTCGAAGTAGTACCAGGAGCCGTCGATACTCTGCCAGCCCGTGACCATGGCACCGGAAGAACGCATGTAGTACCAGCGTCCGTCGACCTTCTGCCAGCCTGTGAGCATCACGCCGGTTGACTCGTCCAGGCGATACCAGGTCCCTCGGTCGGCGAGCCATCCGGTTGACACACGACCGTCGACGAAATAATGCCAGTTCCCGTCGACGCTCTGCCACCCCTGAGCGGTCGGATTCCCCTTGTCGTCGAGGTAGTATCGGGAGCTTCCGTCGTAGATCCATCCTGTCGCCATAGCGCCGGTGGAATCCATCCAGTACCAGGTGCCGCGATCGTTCACCCACTGGCTCGTCGCACAATAGGGGTGATCCACAAAGAAGTACCAGTTGCCTGACCAGCTCTTCCACCAGCCGTACGTCGACTGGGGGCGCGCGCCCTGGAACCACCACGCCCGCGGCGTGACGCCCTGGTAATACTCATGCCCCCACGAAGCGGCAGACAGGTCGTTGTAGCTGATGCCCGATTCGGTAAAAGTCCCCACCACGGCTGGAATGCGCGCCCTGTCCCACAGGTCAGCGGTTGGCGCCCATGACGCGGTGCCGCTGACAGTGACCAACGTCGTCAGGCGGTCCGGGGTCACCCATTCGAGGTTCGTCTGAATGATCATCGAGGGCGAGAGAGTGGCCATGAAAGACTCTGAGTTCGAGGTCGCGAGCCCGTGATGCCCCGCCTTGAGCATGTCGACGTGCCCAACGACGGCCGCTATCCGATCCTCGAGGTCCCCCTCGATTTCGAGGTCGGCGGACTCCGCGTCGCTGTGCATTTCGTGACCGTCCGTCGGAGCAGCAGCAGTCGAAGGAGCGAGGGTTGCCACGAGAATTCCTGACAATATGGCCAGTCCGAGCCGCTGCCACAGTTGTCCATGACGAAGTCTCATGAGGGCACCTTGATGGAAGTGAGCCGTGAGACGCTGACCCTCCCAACCTATACCCTCTGTGGCATTACTTACAAATCAGTTGCCTAGAAAATCCTGCCACCAGGCCACGTCCTCGGGGGTGTCGATGTCCTGGCAGACGTCAGCGTCGACGCTCACCCGCTCGAGCGCGAGCGCGCGCAGGACCCGACGCACCCCCACGCCGCGCACGGAGCCAAGGGCAGCCACGGCCTCGTCGAGAACGCGGCGCAGCGCCCCCGCGCGATACACACCCATGAGGTACTGATCGAAAGGCTGCGCCTCGCCGCCGACCGCGATACGCCCCTCACTATCCGACCCCAGAGGAGACCCCAGGAGGGCGGGCAAAAGGCCTGCCACGCCGGGCGCGTCGACGGAGACCACGACGACCAGGACGTCGTCGTCGACGCTCAGCGCGCGCAAGCCCGCATCGATACCGGCCAGCGGGCCACCACTCGGCGGATCCTCGAGCGTACGCACGACCCCTTCCGGGACGCGCACGGTCGGGGGCACGACGGCCACGCATCCCGCGCCGCACGCCTGCAACAAAACCCCGCACACGCGGTCGATCAAACGCACACCACCGAGCGTCAGGTCGGGCTTCGACACGCCACCCAGCCGCTCGCCTCCGCCACCACCGACAACGATCGCAGCAACGTCGGCACGCGGGACACCCACGAGACTCAGTCCCACGGGGCAAAGGTGAGAACGTCAGCTCGCTGCGTCGCCGCATCCATCATGAGGACGCGCCCGATGAGCGGCTCGCCGAAGCCCGCCAGCACCTTGATGGCCTCCGTCGCCATCGCGGTGCCCGCCTGGCCGACGACGGGGCCAAGCACGCCCACTGTCGGCGAGGCCGGCGTCGTCCCTGGAGCAGGCTTGACCGGGTGCAGGCTGCGTAGCGTCAGCGACGGCACGGGAGCAGGAGCACCAGACCAGAAGACGCTCACCTGGAAGGCCATCGACACGACCGTGCCCCACACGAGCGGCACGCCCGAATCAGCGCAGTAGTCCGCCACCAGGTACTTCGCGTCGAAGTTATCCGTGCACTCCACGATCAGATCCCACTCGCGGCCGTGCTCATCCAGCCACTCGCGAGTCACGTGCCCAAAGCGCTCAAAATGCACCGACGAGTTGAGCCCACTGAGATGACGCACGGCTGAATCCGGCTTCGGATCCCCCACATCGCCCTCGCCGTGCAGCAGCTGACGCTGCAGGTTCGACACCTCAACAACGTCGGAGTCACAGATGCCGATCGTGCCAATGCCGGCCGCCGTCAGGTAGAGGAGGACTGGCGAGCCGAGGCCACCCGCACCCACCACGAGCACGCGAGACGCAGCCAGGCGCGCCTGACCGGCCTCGCCGATACCCGCCACCAGCCAATTGCGACGGAAACGCTCCAGCGCGGGGTCCCCGGCCTCGTACGGGACGGGCTGATTGATGAGCGGCAGCGCAACCGAGCGGCCCGAAACAGCGGCCTGGCGTGAATAGGGATCTCCGATCGTCATCTCATAGACCCGACCAGTTGTGAGAGCCGTCGGACAGCTCCTGCTTCTTCCAGATCGGCAGCTTCGCCTTCACGTCCTCGACGATCGTCTCCACCGCGCGGAACGCCTGCGCGCGATGCTCCGCCGCAACGGCCACAACCATCGCATCGTCACCGATCTCCAGATGGCCCACGCGATGCCACGCCACAATGCAATGAACGCCGGGACGATCCCTCATTTCCGAGACAATTTCCCGCAGAATCTGCGGGGATGACGGGTGCGACGAGTACTCGATCGCATCCACGCTCTCTCCACCGTCATGATTACGCACCACACCGACGAAAGACGCGACGGCACCACAGGTGTCACGGCGGGCACTGCTGATCAGCGCAGCCGCATCCAGGGGGTCCTCGGTAATACCGGTTGCAATCTCTGCGGACATGGGATCCTCCAATGACGGGAGAGGCTATATTCACATCCTACGATGAAGCGGTCAGGATTGTCTCACAACCCTGACCGCCCCACACAAATGACTAGTAAATCTCACCCTCCAGCGAAGGGGGGCAGCACGTCAACGCGCGCACCCGGCGCGAGCTCGCTATCCGGGCGGGCCGAACGCTCGTTCACCAGGAAACTCGACACGCTCAGGATGCGTGCCAGCTCGGGGCTCTCCGCGCTCAGCTGTTCAAGGAGCTCACCGAGCGTTTCCGGTGTCTCAGAGGAAGGCACTTCTCGCACGTATCCACCGGCAGCCTCAGCAGCACCACCGAAGAAGTGCAGCGTCGTCGACAGAGGCTTTGGATTCGCCTCGTTCATCGGGCGAATGTAGATCGTCATACGCAGCGGATCCATCGGATCGATATCAAGTGACCACGTGGCAAATCCCGTCGCCGTTCGCTCGAACACGCGCTCGACAATGCCGCGACGCAGTTCCAGCGCAAGGTCGTCCGGCGTACCCGGCTCACTGAACGGGCACGCCGTCAGCACGACCGCCATCGGGTCGGTGTCATGAGGGATCGACGCGAAGCCCATCGCATTCATGAACAGGCGCACCTTGCCCAGGTGGGCCGCAATGTTGAAAGTGTCGCGCACCGCACGGCGACTCGGCGCGTGGCTATGATCCGGGACCTCCATCGTCTCGAGCGCGGCATCGGCCCAACGCGAGCCAATCTCACGCACCGAGGCCGCCGGGTCGGCCGCATCCGCACGCAACCAGGCCAGCAAAGACGAGGTGAGCTGGTGCAGCATCTGGGCAGCGAAGGACGGATCCGCCGGAGTCATCGTCGAATAGCCGAGCGCGGGACGGCCTCGCCCCGAGGAGGGAAGCTGCTGCTTCTCAACCAGGCCGAGCGCAAACAGGCCCTCGAGGGTCTCGCGCACGCTCGACACGTGCAAACCAGCCTCCTGGGCCAGTTCTGCGACAGTGACGGGGCTCCCGTGGTGCGAAATGCGCTCCAGGAGAGCGTGCTGCGCGGGTGTCAGGGCAGCCATCGCGGCGAGTGTTTCAGCCAGAGGCCGAGAACGGGAGGTGTCATTCATCAATAGTCCTCTCTCCCTCATAATCAGCGGAAATGCACATGACGAGCATCACCAAACAGCTTTAAACCTGTTACGTTACTTACAAAGTGCTCTTTATTCTACCCAGCATACAAGCCGCTCCGCACGGCCAATACCACCGACTGGTCTCATTACGCGGGGTCATCTCATCTATTCACGCAGGTGACACCGCGCACCCCACGATAAAGACTCGGGGGCGAGCTCTCGCCCGCCCCCGGTCCCGCCGATCACCCGGCCACGGCCTCGCCCCTTCGGCAGGACCGCGCCACGGGCGCCGACCATCGATCAGTCAGACATGCCGCCGCGCGTCATCTGGTGCGTGCGACGCTCATCGCGCGACCGGTAGACCACCGGAGGACGCGCCACGTAGCCGACCGGCGCGCTCACCGCGTGCACGAGGCGGGTGAACGGCCAGATGCAGAAGAGCAGCAGACCGGCGACGATGTGCAGCTTGAAGCTGAGGGGCACATCGGCCATCAGGTGCGCCTGCGGGTGCAGGTAGAAGATCGACCGGAACCACACGGAGATCGTCTCGCGGTAGTCGTAGCCCTCGTGTCCTCCGAGCACCTGGTTGAGCAGCGTCGCCGCGCCGCCCAGGAGCACCGGGATGGTCAGCATGACGTACGTGACGATATCCATGCGGGTCGTCGCCACGCGCACCGACTTGTACACCAGGCGGCGGTAGATCAGCAGCGCGAGACCAACGATCGTCATGATTCCGGCGATCGTACCGGGGATCGTCGCCACCAGGTGGTAGACGTGCTGGGGCACGCCGGCCGCCTCGGTCCAGGTCTTCGGGATCACGAGGCCGAGGATGTGGCCCATGAACACGAAGAGGACACCGAAGTGGAACAGCGGCGACGCCCACCGCAGGATGGTCGGCTCATTCCACTGCGAGGAACGAGACGTCCAGCCGTACTGGTCCGTCTTGTAGCGCCACGCGAGACCCACGATGAGGATCGCGAAGGACACGTAGGGCAGGACCACCCACAGGGCAATGTCCAGGAAGGACAGCGACTGCGTCTCGGCTGCAGACGCGGCATGCAAAAGTGCGGATTCCATGAACGTTACCGTCCCATCGTTGTTTCGGAAGTCGGGGAGGGCGTGGCAGACAGATCGCCCACACCCACCAGCTCGGTGGGCGGCCCCTGGCTAATGAGCTTACGGAAGCCCTCAATGGTCTTTTCGTCCGGCTCGGGCAGCGTTGCGACCAGCGCATCCAGCAGCGGCGCGTACGGGGAGTCCGCGGCGCGCAGCGCCGTGCGGATCACCTCGATGCCCTCACGGTTCGAGCGCAGCAGGCCCTCGGCGGTGCCCGTCTCGTCGAAGGCCGCGAACTCCAGGACCACCGGCAGGTGATCGGGCAGCTCCTCGCGGTCCATCTCGAAGCCGGCGCGGCGCAGCACCTCTTTGAACGCCAGGATTGCCTGGCCTCGTCCACGGGTGTCGCCGTGCGTGTAGTACGTCAGGCCGAGCGCGCAGCGGCGGCGCTGGTCGAACGTCTCCACGTAGGTGGTCTGCATGGCGCGCAGGCCCGCGGCGCGAGCGTAGCTCACGAACGAGGCCAGGGCCGACGAGGCCGGCTCCGGCAGGTCCGTCAGAGCCTCCTCAACGGCGTTCAGCTTGGTCTCAAAGTCGTCCCCCGGATAATCCAGCAGGACCGAGACCGCCATGCGCACGCCGCGCGCGCCGCGCGGATCCATCTCCGTCTCCGGAGCGGCCGTAGGAATGCGCGGAATGCCGACAAAAGTACTCATCGAACGACCTCAAGGGGGAGCATCTGGCGTCCCTCCGGCGACGAGCTGCCCATCGGGCGATTCGACGTGGCGGGGGCCAGGCCGTGGAAGGCCTCAACGTCGTAGGACACCGGGCAGCCCTCGAGCTCCTTGATGCCGCGCGGCATCTCGGGGTGGGCGGTCGGGACGACGAAGCGGTCGTCGTACTTGGCGATCGACAGCAGTCGGTACATCTCCTTGACCTTCTCCGGGGTCATGCCCACGGAGGCCGGGATTTCCTCGTTCGTCGGGTTGTCGACGAAGACGTCGCGCATGTAGGAGCGCATCGCGGCGAGGCGACGCAGCGCCAGCTCCACGGGAGCCGTGTCTCCGGCCGTGAACAGGCCGGCCAGGTACTCCAGCGGGATACGCATCTGCGAGATGGCGGACAGCAGGACCTTGTGGTCCTCGCCGTCGCTGCCGGACGCCGTCACCTGGTCGACGACCGGGGAGAGCGGCGGCACGTACCAGACCATCGGCAGGGTGCGGAACTCGGGGTGCAGCGGCAGGGCGACCTCGTACTCGGTGATGAGCTTCCAGATCGGGGACTGCTGGGCGGCCTTAATCCACGAGTGGGGAACGCCGTTAGCCTGGGCCTGGGCGACCACCTGTGGGTCGTTCGGGTCGAGCAGGATCTCGCGCTGGGCACGGTACAGGTCGCGCTCGTCCTCCTGGGACGCCGCCCAGGTGACGCGGTCCGCGTCGTAGAGCAGCACGCCCAGGTAACGCAGGCGGCCCACGCAGGTCTCCGAGCAGATGGTCGGCTGGCCGACCTCGAGGCGCGGGTAGCACAGCGTGCACTTCTCGGCCTTGCCCGTGTTGTGGTTGAAGTAGACCTTCTTGTAGGGGCAGGCCGACACGCACATGCGCCAGCCGCGGCACTGATCCTGGTCAACGAGGACGATGCCGTCCTCGGTGCGCTTGTACATCGCGCCCGAGGGGCACGCCGACACACAGGTCGGGTTCAGGCAGTGCTCGCAGATGCGAGGCAGGTAGAACATGTACGCGTCCTCGATGGTCTTCGCGACCTGGAGGTTCATCTGGTGCAGGACCGGGTCCTGATCCAGGGTCTCCATGGAGCCACCGAGGTCATCGTCCCAGTTCGGGCCCCACTCGGGCTTGTCGATGTGCTCGCCCGTGATTGTGGACTTCGCGCGGGCCGTCGGGATCGCGCGGGAGTTCGCGGGCGCCTGGAGCAGCTTGTCGTACTCGTAGGTCCACGGCTCGTAGTAGTCCTTCATGGTCGGCTGCGTCGGGTTCGCGAAAATCTTCGCGAGCGAGGCGACGCGTCCGCCCTGACGGGGAACGAGGCGGCCCGTGGCGGTGCGCTTCCAGCCGCCCTTCCACTTCTTCTGGTCTTCCCAGCCGCGGGGGTAGCCCACGCCGGGACGGGTTTCGACGTTGTTGAACCAGATGTACTCGGTGCCCTCACGGTTCGTCCACACCTGCTTACAGGTGACGGAACAGGTGTGGCAGCCGATGCACTTGTCGAGGTTCATCACCATCGCGATCTGAGCCATGACCTTCATCAGAACTGCACCTCCTGGGAGCGGCGGCGGATAACCGTGACCTCGTCGCGGTTATTGCCGGTGGGACCGTAGTAGTTGAACGCGTAGGCGAACTGCGCGTAGCCGCCGGCCAGGTGGGTCGGCTTAATAAAGATTCGTGTCAGCGAGTTGTGCGTACCGCCGCGCTTGCCGGATTCCTCGTTCAGGGGGGTGTTGATCTGGCGATCCTGGGCGTGGTGCATGAACACCGTGCCCTCCGGGATGCGGTGGGAGACAACGGCGCGAGCCGACACGGTACCGTTACGGTTCTTCGCCTCGATCCACTCGTTGTCGCGCACGCCGATCTTCTCAGCGTCCTGGGGACTCATCCACACCGTCTGACCACCACGACCCAGCGTCAGCATGTACGGGTTGTCGTAGTACTGGGAGTGGATAGCCCACTTGTTGTGGATCGTCAGGTAGCGCACCGCGACCTCGGCCTGACCCGGCTGACCGGGACGGTGGTCGCCGACAGGACGCTCACCGTAGATGTGCGCCAGGTCGAGCGGCGGACGGAAGATCGGCAGAGCCTCGCCCATGTCCATCATCCAGTCGTGGTCGACATAGAACTGCGGGCGGCCCGTGAGCGTGTGCCACGGCTTGCGGCACTCGACGTTCTGCACGAAGGCGCTGTAGCGGCGGCCGCCGTGCTCGGAGCCCGACCACTCGGGGCTGGTGATGACGCTGCGCGGCTGCAGGACGGTGTCCTGGTAGGTGATCTTCTTTTCCTCGTCACCCTCAGCCAGGAACGCCATCTCGTTACCGACGCGCTTTTCCAGCGTGCGGAAGCCCTGAACGGCCAGCGAGCCGTTCGTGGTGCCGGAGAAGCGCAGCGCCATGTTCGCCGCCTTGATGGCGGTGTCGCACAGCGGCATGCCCTCGCCGGCGTTGCCGTCCATGGGGGCGCGGCCGTTGAGGTCGCCGAGCTGCTCGTATGCCTCCTGGACGTTGTACGCCACGCCCTTCGAGGCCAGGCCGGCCTTGGGCAGGAGCGGTCCCATGCGGTCGAACTTGTAGCCGACCTGCGTGTAGTCGCGCTCGATCGGGACCAGCTTCGGCATGGTCTTTCCGGGCGTCCACGTCTGCTCGGGGACGACGCCGCTCGCCATGGTCATGGCGTCCGGGGAGTCGTGCCCCAGCGGAACCGCGACGACGTCCGTCTGGGTGTCCAGGTGGCCGGGGGCCATGCGGCCGACGAGGCGAGCCAGGGTCTGGAACACCTCGAAGTCGGTGCGCGCCTCCCACGGCGGGTTCACGGCCTCGTCGAAGCAGTGCATGAAGGGGTGCATGTCCGTGGAGGACAGGTCGTGCTTCTCGTACCACGTGGCGGCCGGCAGGACGACGTCGGAGTGCAGCGTCGTCGAGGTGTTACGGAAGTCCGCGACCCACATGAGGTCGAGCTTGCCGGGGTGAGCCTCACGCCAGTTGACGGACGCGGGACGGTTGCCCTCTTCCAGCTCCTCGGCGTTGACCTCGTTGCCGGTACCCAGCATGTGACGCAGGAAGAACTCGGTGCCCTTCGCGGACGAGCCGAGCAGGTTCGTACGCCAGTTCGCGAGGATCTTCGGGACGTTGTGGTGGGCGTCCGGGTCCTCGATCGCGAACTGGAGGCGGCCCTCGCGCAGCTCCTGGGAGACGTACTGCGCCGGAGCCATGCCGGCCTCGGCAGCCTCGCGACCCAGCTGAGTCGAACCCTTGGAGAACGTAGGGTAGCAGGGCATCCAGCCGCGCTGAACCGACTCGACGAGCGTGTCGACCAGCTGCTTGCCGTCCAGGTGCGAGGACTTGATCGGGTTCGCCATCGCCGAGGCCGGGGCCCCGTCGTAGCGCCACTGGTCGGTGGTCATGTAGTACCAGCCGGTGGAGATCATCTGGCGCGGCGGGCGCGCCCAGTCCAGGGCGAAGGTGAAGGAGC
>ERZ772764.524-NODE-524-length-26525-cov-6.119947_pt1 | contig 26525 bp, 25 predicted proteins | sample MGYA00512163_ERZ772764 | MGnify/ENA primary metagenome ERZ772764 (study PRJEB29015, sample SAMEA2737903) | human oral metagenome | biome: human oral; feature: human-associated habitat; material: dental | place: China | collected 2094 ... | reverse complement strand
TACTAATTCATAGAAAAAATTATTATTTAACCTATCAGGTGAACTTAAAGTAAAGCTATTCATAATTAATAAGGGAATAAATTCTGAACCAATTGTATTATAACCCGTCAAATACTCTAACCCATAATTTAAGTTTTTCGGATTTTCAGCACCAACTGTCCAGTAGGCTCCTTTGGCTTGTAAGCGAAAAACCTCACCAAGGTAAACCCAGCTATTAAAGAAATCGTCAATATTTTCAGGATCATTTTTGACATCGTTCTCTCGAACGAATTGAGCCAAATCCTTCAAGCTTTCTATACTCATATCTAGATGATAACCTTGCTTACTAGCCTTTTGCCTTATTTCATCTAAGGTATCATCAATATAAAACATAAATTCCTCAAATTTTTCCTGAATTTTTTCTTTATCTGATGCCATGTATCCTACCTTTTTTACTTTCGATTTAATTGTGATATAGCGAATAACTTTATCAAAAAGAATATTATTTAAAGTAGTAAAATCGTTTCAATCATTCTTATTTCCCCTGAAAATCTTCCAACAAGGGAAGTAATTCTGCTCTCCAAGGAAAAATTTTTGTCAACTCTAAACAAGAAGGTACACCAGAGCGTTCATCTACATATGCTCCAGCGTTTAAAAGAACTTTGTATAAAGGAAGTAACTCCTCAGATGAAGCTTTTAATGTCGCAATTGCATATGATAGAGGCGTTCCACCGTGAGAATCCTTCAAATTCACATCTGCTCCATTCTTTATAAGTAATTCTGCTTCCTGTAAGAGGTATTGGGGATCAGCAGACCAATTTGCTTTTGCAGATCCTAATAGTAAATGAAGGGCGATGCTCTTAGTTTTTGATTGATGGTTCACATTAATTCCTTGATGAATCAGATGTTCTGCGATTTGCATTCTATTGCCACAATTACTAGATTCCGTAAATAGTAACTCTAGCATGGAAAGATTATCATTTGTAAATTCTTGATGTATTTCTCCATTATAGTATTTCTGAAACGATTTTAAATCTGCATTTCTAATAGACGACTCTAAATCATAAACTCTCATTATTCCTACCTTCTTCATAGTCATTGATAATATCAAGCAGACTACTTCTCCAAGAATATTCTTCCGCATAGTCTAAACACGATTTACCAGATTTGTTTTTTAACTTATAATCCGAACCAGCCTCTAGTAAAAGCTTATATAGAGGTTCTAACTCTTCCGTTGTTAATTTTAATAATGTTACTGAGTAAGCCATCGGAATAGAACCAAATTTGTCAACTGCATTTACATCAATTCCTGCATCAATGAGTAATTTCGCCACCTCATATGCATATTCTATTTTAGGCCGCCAATTAGCTTGGAAGAAATAATGAAGAGCATTTCTGTTTTCTTTTTTTGACAAAAAATTTACCTCTACCTTCTCAGACAGCAGATATTTAATAATTTTCAATTTCTCTTCCGGTAAATTATCGTTAAGCATAGCCGTACATAACAAATTAAGTTTTGTATATTTATCAATTTGTGTTATGTCTCCATTGTAACTTTCTATAAACTCATTATATGTTCCATCTTGAACAATATCGAAAATATCCATCTTATCTCCTATTCAAACTTATGACTTCTATTAGCAGAAGGTGTTTCAATTCAAAAATTATCTGGATTAAATTGGAAATCCTTCAATTCTTGTAAAGTAATTTCACGATTTTTTTATCTAACAAATCTCATTTAAATCTCAGTCCTAGTATTGTCAAATCTCATTATACCATACAAGAGATGAAGGCCCAAAGAGCATAAAAAGAGAGCAAAAATTCGCTCCCCTTAAATCACTCTGATAAGCATGCTCTCATCTCTCTTAATATCCAAAAGAGAGAACCGATTTCATTAAATTTAATTAGTTCATTAATTTTTTCTTCTATAAATATATTATCTCTTCTCATATTCATTTTATATCCTTATTGATTATTTATTCTGATTTTCTTCCTCACGCTGTTTATGTAAATCCTCGAGAAATTCCTTCTGAACTTGCTTTAACATACTACTATTCGGAATTTTACTATTAGTAGAGCTGTCTGCTTTCGAGTAAGATTTATCTTCTGTATTTTGCAGTTCAGACGATTCTTCTAATATCTCTGTTGAGGATTGGGCTGGCTCCTGATTCTCAATGCTATCATATACTTTAGGATCAATGATAATAAATGACTTTGTCACAACTGGCCTATAAAGCGAAAAGAAAGAAACAATGAGAACAAGCCCCGTGCCAAGAAATATCGAAACAGATTTTAAAAGATTTTCGCCTAAAATATTTATGTCTTTTCCCTTAATTTTCTTCCAATCAGGATGCTCAGCTTCGATTGCTTTTTTGCGTTGCCAACAAGGAAATAGAAACCCAAAATTAAGTCCAAACATCGTAATTGTAAAAATAGACATAAAACTATGATATGGAGAATGATTTGCAATCATAACAAGCGATAAAACAGCTCCTAAAATCACAAGCAGTATAATGAAGAGCAAGCGAATCTTCGCTTCTTTCTTTAAAATCAAATATTCTTCTTTGTTCATTTTTCTCTCGTTTCTTTTTTATGATTCAAATTTCACTATTTAAATATTTTTAAATTTTTTAGTAATCAATACCTTGACCCAACTTTCAAATTATAAGTTTATCTATGTCTACTCCCCACTTTCGTCTTGTCCGACCGACGAAGCATCTGATTGATTGTCTCCTTGACTGTCTCCAGTGCTCGCTGAACTATCTGATTTTGGAAAATCTAAACTATACTCAGTTTCTGTACTAATCGCTGGAAGATCAACATCTATTATTTCCTGATTTTGAACAGGATGATAATAAGCGAAAAAGGCCCAAACCATATAAACAAGAATGGCTGGATATACAATCAGATGTTTTCCCCAAAAATTCCCAGAAGCTTCAGTACCTCTTGTAGACATTCCTTTCAATTCTGGATACTGATTCTCGTATTGTTTCTTTTTTGTCCAATAAGGCCTTGATATAAAAATACCTGCAAACACAACTAAGCCAATTGAAATATTTTCAAAGATTAGATTCCTAGATCCTGAATGAATTAAAATAAAGGATAGAATAGCTCCTGTAACTGCCGTCAGCAAGAATATAAGGCGACTATAAATAGCTTCTTTTTTTATTCTAAGATATTCTTTGATGGGTAGTTCTTTTTCTGTCATGATGACAATCCTTTCATCTATCAGTCTCTGTTTATTTTAACACAATATCAATCAAATAAGTATATGCTTGTGAAAATCAAAAACGAATGATGGTCTTAGACTTGGCTTGGTCTTCATCATTCGTTTTATTGTTGTTTTACATCAAAATGTAAGCTTAGCTAATCTGAACAGTTTTTAGCTGGCCGTCAGCTCCTGTAAAGCTGACGCTTCTGGTTGCTGGATTATAGCTGAAAGTCTCTGGGCTGACATCGTAGAGCTGAGAAAGTTCCAGCAATTTCTGGTTGAAAGCTTCCTCTGTCATGCCAAAACTCGCTGCTAAGCTTGATTGACCAATTGGGTTTGTTGCTGTCAAAGCTTCTGCTGGTTTGTCAGATTGGTTTTGAGCTGCTTCTCTAGTGGCAGATTCGGAAGGTAAATTGCCATTTTGCGCAGTTTCTGAAACACTGCTACTTGCTGGCTGACCAGAAGTAGGCTGTTCAGCCGGTGCTTTGAGGAAGCCCTTTTGCACCGCATAGGCATCCGCTGCTTGGCGCTCGGCTTCTGACAAGTCTTTCTTGTAAATATAGTGCTCGTGATCCAGATGGGCTACCCGATAGCCTTGCTCATCCGCTCCGACCATATCCTGCAGATTAAAGTGATAGTCATCATCGTTGCTATGCTGAGAATCAGACTCGTTTGCCCCCTCAGGATGGACGAGTGACTGCTGGAAGGCCAGGATTTCCTTAAGCAGCTCTTTCTTGTCTGTAGCTCTCTGTCCAAGCTTATCAAAAAGCTGGTCCAGCTGCTGGTATTGCTGCTCACTTCCTTGATTCTTTTCCAAATACTGATGGATAGACATGAGCAGATTATAAAGTTGCTGATAAACTTCCTGATTTTCCGTGTTAGCTGGCTCTTCCTTTTGTCCAGCAATGGTTCGGCTCATCTGATCCAAAAGCTTCTGACTCGCTGTCAGTAAAGCTTGCTTATCTGAGCTGCTGCTCTTTAATTCCTTGCCTAATTCTAAGATTCTAGCTGCATAGTCTGCTCGGCTGTTTTGGTCCTTTACTTCTCCAAGCAATTCCTGCGCTTTTCCAAGGAAGACAAGGGCTTGAGCGCTCTTTTCACTATCATCCGAGGTGCCAAAATCATCATAAATTCCCTTCAAAAAGTCATAAATCATGGCCTTATAGGTTGGCTGATCTGGCTCTCCCTGATCCAGCTCTGTCTTTTCAGAGGACGCAGAAGGCTGACCGCTAGCAAGGGCAGCTGCAATCTCTTTCTTAGTCTGATAGAGGGCAGGGAAAAGCTGCTGGAGATTGGTCGCTTCTATAAAGGCTTGGGACTTATAGAGAGTCAAGGTCAGCCCAGCCGCTTTTCTGCGCAGCTCAGGGCTCAAGCGCCCATCCTCTAATGCTTGGTAAAAATAGCGAATATAATCAACCGCTGTGACGCCTGTCCGATCATGATAATCTTCTAAAGCGGATAGTAATTGTCCTAGCTCTGCCATTTCAACTTGAATCTGCCTAGCATAAGCATTTTGCAGACGCTGCAGCAAGTCAGCTTTCTTCAGCCCATAGCTATCCGTATCAAGTCGGTTCATTCTCTCCAAAAGTCCTTGATAGGTCTTGTCTAGCTCGGTCTCTTGGATTGGCTTGACCGTCTGATCCACATGGATAAACTGCTTATCAAAGTTATCCAGACTGCTCAGATAACCAGCTGTTGAGTTGCTTGGCAGCTTCTTCATGGTTTCTACAAACTGCCCCAAAGCAAGCTCAATTCGCCGCTGCATAAGAGGATCATCGGCATAGAGACGCTGACTGTCCGATTTTAGGCTTTCTACTTTTTGCAAAACAGTAGCCTCATCATAATCGCCCTGCTCATACTTAGATTGAATCTGAGGCAGACGATTTTTCAAGGCATCTGCTGCGCCCTTGGACTGGATTTTAATATAGTGATTGTGGTCGCCATGAGGAATAACAAACTGACCATCTTCCACCTGCAGACTGTAAGGCGAAAGACCTGAGCGCAAGGCTGTTGTGTAGAGTTCATTCATGAAGTCCAGCTCTGCATTACCCGTTACCAGAGGAATACGAACATGCTCCTTGCGAACAGCATAGGGGTGGATATGAGTCGGATCGTAGGCTTGGTCAGGGTTATTAAAGACAAAGAAACCGTTTGAGATGCGAACCGCCTCCTTGGGAACGCCATAGGTCTGGGAGATATAAGCAATCTTTTCCTCATCGCTGGCATCGCGTGAATAGCGTTCAGCGTCATTGACTGCTGCTGACGGTTTTACTGGTTGCTGCTTGGCCAAGACCTTCTCAGCTGCTTGAATCTGTTCAGCAGTCAAGTCTTTCTTGTAAAAATAATGAGCATGGTCTCCATGCGATACCATATAGCCTTGGTCGTCCTTGCCAATAACAGCCTCCGCATGAAAACCATGGTCGTGCTCAGGCTTTGACGGTAGCTGAGGCTTCAAAGCTTGCAGTGGATTGCCTAGCGGCTCGTAAGTATAGCCAATAGGAATCAAGCGGGCAATCTTCGCTTCCAAGTCTGACAGCTTGTCATAAGGAATGAAATGATGGTGGTCTCCGTGGGGTATAACGACCCCTTTGTCTGTCCGACGGCTGATTTTCAGCGGGTCAAACACCACGCCGTCCCCTTCATGATAACGCTGAGACTGAGGCAGGGCATAGAGTTGCTGCAGCAGACTTGGCAAGGATGGCTGAGATGATTGAGACGGCTGAAGCGGATTAGACGGATTCGGCTGAGTAACCGCTAAGCCAGGACTTGGCTGCTCAATCTTTGAATGATTTGGCAGCTGTGGAAACGGATTTGAGACTGGCCCACCCTGATTGATAGCACTATTTTGATTCCATGTGTTGGAAGATACTATCGGTCTACCGTAGTTAGGCTGATTCACCCTTCCGCCAGCCTGCCTGCTATTCCAGTAGCTCTGAGCCGCAGCCAATTCTGCTGGTGACAGGTCGCTCTTAGGAATGTAGTGAAAATGCCCGCCATGTGGCACGATAAATGCATCGCCAGTATCCTCGATGACGTCAGACGGACTAAACGTATACCCATCATCCGTCCTATATCCCCCTTGGCCTTGGTAAGAAGCTCCTGCAAGATCTGCGGCTGTCTTTCCCGCAGCTAAGGACTTGCTAGGCTGGCTGAAATCTCGAGTCTTGCTTGATTTTGTTGCGGAAGATTTGCCACTATCGCCTTCTTCCTTGGTCTTATGCAGCTTCTTCTGCCTCGCAATCTCATCCACCGAGCGGACATTGCTGGTATGTTTGGCATCCTTGAGGTAGAGATAATACTTCCCCTCCACCTTGATGATATAACCATCTTTGACCTCATTGACAATATCTGCTTCCTGCAGCGTGTAGTTAGGATCTCGGATAATCAACTCTTCGCTGATAATGGCATCAAAAGGCACCTTTCCATCAAAGTAATGATAATGGTCTCCATGGGAAGTGACATAGCCCTGATCTGTGATTTTCACGACGATTTGCTCTGCTTCAATACCTTCCTCATCATTGAATTGCTCAGATGTCAAATTTTTATTTTTATCCGTCTTGTCACCCGAAGTCTTGTCCTCAATATAGGCTACTTTGTTATTTTTGGTCTGGGGTCGGGGCTGAGATTGCCATTGGATAAGCCCGTAAGTTCCGAGACCGAGAGCTAATACAGCTGCTGAAGCAAGGAAATATTTCTTTTTCATGGTTGTCTTTTATCCTTTCAAATCTTTAGCTAAAACAGCTAGATTCTTTTCTAAATTTTCTAAATAAGATAGTTGGTTGGCTGGGTCTGCTTCCAGAGGATTCAGCTCCTTGATTTGTACACCTGTCTCCTTGACCAAGGTTTGAGCCACTTTGGAAGAAGCATTGCTTTCCACAAAAATGGTCTTCACCTGATGCTCCTTGACAAAGTCTTCTATCTCTGTCAGCTGACGCGGACTAGGCTCCTGCTCCGGTGAAATACCAGCAATGCCCAACTGGGTCAGCCCGAAGCGTTTGGCTAGATAAGAAAAGGCTGTATGCTGGGTGACAAAAGTCTTGTTGGGCACTTTATCAAAAATATCCTGATAGCGTTCTGTCAGCTCCTTGGCCTCTTCTTGAAATTTTCGGGCATTGGCCTGATAAGTATCCCGATGGTCACTATCCAGCTCCGACAGCCTGTCAGCGATAATCTGGGCCTCCTCCGCAGCCTTCTGAGGATCCAACCAGGTATGAGGGTCATAGAGCGTCTTCTCATCCACTCCCTCTCCTGCTTGGACATCTTCCAAGCCAGCGACTCGATCCAGCTCCATTCCCTGGGAAGCCTCAAGGACTTGAACCTTGGAATTCTTGAGACTAGGATTCAGCTCGCCAGCCCAAGACTCCAAGGTCCGTGAATGATAAACAAAGACATCTGCATCATAGATGGCTGCCACATCATTGGCTGAAGGCTCAAAATCGTGAATACCATTGCTAGACTGAATCATGCGCACATCATTCAGATCGCCCGATATAGCTTTAACCATAGAGTAAATAGGATAAAAGCTGGTTACGATCTTCAAGCCTTGCGATGAATTGGATGGACTAGATTCCTTTTGAGGCTGACAAGCCCAGAGACACAAGGCCAGAGCTAGCAGGCTAAGGCATGCTAAGAATTTTAAAGATCGTTTCATAATATCTCCTCAACTCATTATTAACCAGTTTATTAACTGGTTAATATCATACACTTTGTCAACTTCTTTGTCAAGTTTTTTAAGAAAATAAAGAAAAAAGGAAGTAGGATTCATTCCCACTTCCACTTTGCTTTTAATTCCAATATATTGAAAGGTTATTTATTATGACTATTCAAGGACAGAATAAACTTGGACAGATGCTTTTCTCAAAGATTACTTTTCCGACTTGCAGACGGTAAAATGACAATCTGGAAGTCAAAAATCGTTCTATATCGCTTCTGTAGTGAAACTGCGGCTTTCCAGCACTTTCAGCATAGCATCAGCTGTGTCCAAGGCTGTGAAGAGTGGCACTCCGTGCTCAATAGCTGAGCTACGGATAATTTGACCATGCTTATCAGCTGTCCGCTTGGTTCCGACCGTGTTGATAATAGCCTGAACCTTGCCCTTGCGGATATAGGCTGGGATGTCCTTGTCATCATTACTGCCGATTTTTTCCACCAGACGGACGTGTAGACCATGATTTTCAAAATAGGAGGCTGTTCCCTTGGTTGCCCAGATACCATAGCCAATATTGGCAAAACGCTGAGCCAGCTGCAGGGCTTCTTCCTTGCTGTCATCTGCAATAGTAAAGACGACATTACCAAAGTTTGGCAGATGGAGATAGGAAGCCTCAAAAGCCTTGTAGAGCGCTTTTTCCAAAGTTCGGTCGCTGCCCATGACTTCGCCGGTAGACTTCATTTCAGGCCCCAAAAGACTGTCAACCTTCGCCAGCTTGGTAAAGGAGAAGACTGGCGCCTTGATATGAACCATGGAACTTTCTGGATGAAGGCCATCTTCATAGCCCAGCTCTGCCAAGCTTTCCCCAAGAATCAAACGAGTCGCTACTTGTGCCATCGGAATATCAGTCACCTTGGACAAGAAAGGAACAGTCCGGCTGGCCCGAGGATTGACCTCAATGACATAGACCTGCTCATCCTTGATGACGAACTGAATATTCATCATGCCAATACAGTTGAGTCCCAGAGCCAAACGCTTGGTATAGTCTGCAATGGTATCCTTGACTTTCTGCGATAGGGTTTGCGGCGGATAAGCCGCCATGGAATCCCCTGAGTGAACCCCTGCCCGCTCGATATGCTCCATAATCCCTGGAAGCAAGACCTGTCGACCATCAGAAATGGCATCCACTTCGCACTCATCGCCGACAATGTAAGAATCAACCAAAACCGGATGGTCTGGACTGGCCTTAACCGCTGTCCGCATATAAGAACGCAAATCAGCTTCGTTTTCTACGATTTCCATGGCACGGCCACCCAAAACATAGGAAGGCCGCACCAGAACGGGGAAGCCAATCTTACGAGCAGCCTCTACTGCTTCCTCTTCATTAGTAGCCGTCTGACCTGGTGGCTGCGGAATATGCAGTTCTTTCAGAGCTTGCTCAAAGAGATCCCGATCCTCAGCCCGATCCAAGTCCGCCACTTGGGTACCTAGAATCTTAACACCAGCCTTGGATAGTGGCTCTGCCAGATTAATGGCTGTCTGCCCACCAAACTGAACGATAACCCCTTTAGGCTGCTCCAGCTCAATGACATTCATGACATCTTCAAAGGTCAGCGGCTCAAAGTAGAGCTTGTCAGAGACAGAAAAGTCAGTCGATACAGTCTCTGGATTGCTATTCATGATAATCGCTTCATAGCCAGCTGCCTGAATAGCTTTTACAGAATGGACGGTCGCATAGTCAAACTCCACTCCCTGCCCGATTCGGATAGGACCAGAGCCCAGCACCAGAACTGATTCCTTGCTGGATTTAACAGATTCATTTTCAAAGCCATAGGTAGAGTAAAAATAAGGCGTCGCGGACTCGAACTCAGCAGCACAGGTATCCACCATCTTGTAAACTGGTACAATCTTCTGCTCCTGCCGGATGCGACGCACCTGCTCGGCTGTCATCCCCCACAAGGCAGCAATCTTAGTATCCGCAAAGCCATTTTGCTTGGCTTTCTTGAGTACATAGCTATCTCCGATATGACTGGCCAGCTCCTGCTCAATTTCGTAAATATGGAGCAGCTTATCCAGGAAAAAGACATCAATCTTGGTCAGCTCAGCAATTTCATCCGGACTGTAACCACGGCGAATAGCCTCTGAGATATAGAAAAGTCGGTCATCTTGCGCCTTGACAATCTTCCTCATCAGCTCGTCATCGCTTACTTGACTGAGAGCAGGCAACTCGCTGTGGTCCACACCAACTTCTAAAGAGCGACAGGCCTTGAGCAGACTCTCCTCAATATTGCGACCAATAGCCATGACTTCCCCCGTCGCCTTCATCTGGGTTCCCAGACGGCGCTCACCCTGCTCAAATTTATCAAATGGAAAGCGCGGAATTTTAGCGACCACATAGTCCAGAGCCGGCTCAAACATAGCATAAGTAGAACCTGTCACCGGATTAATGATTTCATCTAATGTAAGCCCGACCGCGATTTTCGCCGCCAGCTTGGCAATCGGATAGCCGGTCGCCTTAGAGGCAAGGGCTGATGAGCGGGAAACCCGTGGATTGACCTCGATAACATAGTATTTGAAACTATGCGGGTCCAGAGCCAGCTGCACATTACAGCCCCCTTCAATCTTCAACGCACGGATAATCTTGAGGCTGGCGTCCCGCAGCATCTGGTATTCATAGTCTGAGATGGTCTGACTAGGTGCAAAAACGATAGAATCACCTGTGTGGATGCCGACGGGGTCAAAATTTTCCATATTACATACGACCAGCGCATTATCTGCGCCGTCCCGCATGACTTCGTATTCGATTTCCTTAAAGCCCGCTATGGAGCGCTCGATCAGACACTGGGTAACCGGAGAGAGTTTGAGGCCGTTTTCTGCGATTTCCTGCAGCTCTTCTTCATTGCTACAGATACCGCCGCCAGTTCCTCCCAGTGTAAATGCCGGACGGACAATTACTGGATAACCGATGCCAGCCGCAAATTCCAGCGCTTCATCAACTGTATTAACAATTTCTGACTCAGGGATGGGCTGGCCTAACTCTTCCATCAGCTGCTTGAAGAGATCCCGGTCTTCCGCTTGGTCAATGGCCGACAGCTTGGTGCCTAAGAGCTCTACTCCTAGCTCTTCTAAAAGCCCTGACTTGGATAATTCCATAGCCATATTGAGTCCGGTCTGGCCACCCAGAGTAGGCAGAAGAGCATCTGGCCGCTCCTTACGCAATATCCGCGCAACAAACTCCAGCGTGATAGGCTCGATATAAACCCGATCCGCAATTTCCTTGTCTGTCATGATGGTCGCCGGGTTGGAATTAACCAAGACAACACTGTAGCCCTCTTCTTTCAAGGACAGGCAAGCTTGAGTCCCAGCATAGTCAAACTCCGCAGCCTGGCCGATAACAATCGGACCAGAACCGATGACCATAATTTTCTGAATATCTTTACGTTTTGGCATAGTGCACCTCTCAATCTTGCTTCCTAGTAAGCCTGATGGGCATCCATCATTTCCATAAACTCATCAAAGAGATAGTCTGCATCATGCGGTCCCGGCGCAGCATCCGGGTGAAACTGCACAGAAAAGGCAGGATAATCCCGATGGCGCACACCTTCGACAGACTTATCATTGATTTCTTCATGGGTCACAATCAGGCATTCTGGCAAATCCTCACGACTGACTGCATAGCCGTGATTTTGACTGGTAAAGTCAACTCGGCCTGTCGCAATCTCACGCACCGCATGGTTGAAGCCACGGTGACCGAACTTCATCTTATGCGTCTTGGCACCGTTAGCCATGGAGAAGAGCTGATGTCCCATACAGATCCCAAAAATTGGAATCTTGCCCTGAACACCACGAATCATGTCCAGAGCCTCCGGCACATCTTCCGGATTTCCCGGTCCATTTGACAGCATGACGCCGTCAGGATTGAGCTGGAGAATTTCCTCAGCTCTGGTATCATAAGGTACTACTGTCACACTACAGTTTCGTTTGGCTAACTCCCGCAGGATAGAATGCTTCAAACCAAAGTCCACCAATACCACACTGCGACCCGTTCCCGGAGCTGGATAGGCCTGCTTGGTAGACACCTGCTTGATATTATCAGTCGGCAGAACAGTCGCCTGCAGCTGGTCTTGCAGATGCTCGATGCTATCCTCTGCATTGGCAATGGTCGCTCGCATGGTTCCATGCTGGCGGATAATCTTGGTTAGTGCCCTTGTATCAATTCCCGAAATTCCTGGTATCTTCTTAATTTTGAGGAACTCATCCAAAGACAATTGCTGGCGCCAGTTACTGGCACGACGAGCATACTCATAGACCACCACTCCCTTACAAGTCGGTAAAATGGATTCATAGTCGTCCCGGTTGACACCATAATTTCCCACCAAAGGATAGGTAAAGGTCAAAATCTGGCCATTGTAAGACTGGTCCGTAATCGATTCCTGATAGCCTGTCATGCCTGTGTTAAAGACGATTTCCCCTGTTACAAAAAGATCCGCTCCAAAAGCTTCCCCTTCGAAAATCATGCCATTTTCTAATATTAAAAGTCTCTTTGCCATTGTTCCCTCCTGTCCAAGATGCAGACCGCCCATGACCATCCACATAAGATATATAATAATAGGGAGTGGGATTGCTTCACATAGCTTCACCCACTCCCGGCCTACTGTCCGAGATTATTGACGACCTTTCAGAACTGCTTCGATAATAGCCATTCTGACAAAGACGCCGTTGGTCATTTGTTCAACGATGCGCGATTTTGGTGCTTCGACCAGATGATCCGCAATTTCTACATCGCGGTTAACTGGAGCCGGATGCATCAGAATCGCAGTATCTTTCATGCGGTCATACCGCTCTTGAGTCAGCCCATGTAGTCTGTGGTAATTCTCTTTAGAAAAGATGGACTCGTAGTCATGGCGCTCATGCTGCACGCGCAGGAACATCATGACATCCACTTGATCAATCACCTCATCAATAGTGACAAATTTACCATAGTCCGCAAACTCTTGGCTCCGCCATTCTTCTGGACCTGCAAAGTAGAGCTCTGCTCCCAAGCGCTTGAGAATCTGCATATTTGACTTAGCCACGCGCGAATGGTCCAAGTCACCAGCAATCGCAACCTTGAGTCCTTCAAAGCGACCAAACTCTTGATAAATGGTCATCAGGTCCAGCAAGCTCTGGCTAGGATGCTGACCAGAACCGTCTCCTCCGTTTACGATAGAAGTCGTAATGGTTGGGCTTTCCACTAGCTCTTTGTAATAGTCCACTTCAGGGTGACGAATGACACAAACATCGACACCAAGGGCAGACATGGTCAGGATAGTGTCATACAAGGTTTCTCCTTTGTTGACCGAGCTGGTCTTGACATCAAAGTCCAGAAGATCGCAGCCTAACTTCAACTCCGCTACCTCAAAGGCCTTGTGGGTCCGCGTCGAAGGTTCAAAGAAGAGGTTAGACACGATATGCTGTTCATCATAATGGACTTTAGCGCCATTTTTAAATTCGATTCCGCGTTTAATCAAGGCCATAACTTCTTCATTTGACAGAGTTTCCATAGAAACAAGGTTCTTAAGAGCGATTTGATTGGATGACATGATGTAATTCTCCTTTATGAAAGAATGAGGGCTTCCAGAGTGCTGCAAGTAAAGTCGCTCTGAGAGCAAGCTATTTTTGAACAAAAGTTAATGATTTATCGCCTAGCTCAATCCTTGGGCTCAGGCAGGACAAGATAGAGGACAATTCCCAGAATAGTTGATAAGGCAACTCCTGAGATTTGCAGACCCGAAAGCTGCAAGGTCAGACCGCCAATACCAGATACCAAGATGACACTGGCAATCAAGAGGTTCTTTTTATTGTCAAAGTTGGTCTGTGCTTCGATCAGAATCTTGAGACCGCTCGAAGCAATTACCCCAAAGAGGGCGATGGAAATACCACCCAGCACAGGACTCGGGATGGATTGGAGCAGGGCTGAGACCTTGCCCACAAAGCTCATGACAATAGCCAGCACTGCTGCACCTGCAATGACATAGACGCTGTAGATTTTATTGAGCGCCATGACTCCGATATTCTCTCCGTAGCTAGTCACTGGTGGTGCTCCGAAAAGCCCTGCAATAATCTGAGCCAGACCATCTCCAGTCAAGGTCTTGTCCAGTCCTGGATCCTTGAAGAAGTCCTTGCCTGTCAAACTATTCAGTACCATGACATGCCCGAAGTGTTCTGTCATGGTTACAAAGGCGATAGGCGCCATAGTCAAAATCGCACTAGGATAAAATTTCATATCGTAGTCCAAGAAAGGCAGACTCATGGGCGGAAGGTGGAACCAAGATGCTTCTCCAACCTTGGCAAAAGAGACGATTTCCTGCCCAGTCACAGCTCCTAGAATCAAGCTAAAGATGTAGCCGACTATCAAGCCCAGCAAGACTGGGATAATTCCCACAATCTTCTTACCATAGATATTAAAGAGGATAACTGCCAAGAGAGTGACCATTCCGATAATGAAGTAGGTCAAATCATACACCTTTTCGCCATTAGCTGCAGTCTTGTTCATCACATCGCTAACAGCTGTTCCAGCCAAGCTCAGACCGATGACCATGATGATAGGTCCTACCACTACTGGCGGCAGCACCTTGTCAATCCAAGCATTGCCAGCAAACTTGACAATCAGGGCTACGATGAAATAAACCAAACCACCGGTGATGGCTCCCTGTGCAACCGCTCCGATGCCATCAGTCTTCATCAGCATCTGCATGGCTGCGATATAAGCAAAGCTGGAACCCATGTAGGCCGGAATCTTATACTTGGTAACAGTCAGATGGGCCAGTGTTCCCAGACCGCTTGAAAATAGGGCTACCGCTGGGTCAATTCCCACCAGAATTGGCACCAAGACTGTCGCCCCAAACATGGCGAACAAGTGCTGAAAGGATAGTCCTAAAAGCAAACCTGGCTTTGGCATATCATGCACATCATACTTAACATCTTGACTCATTTAGCTTATTACTCTCCCATAATCAAAACTCGATCTTGACCGTCTGTCTCGGTCATCTCAACAATAATCTCCTCAGTTTGGCTAGTCGGAATATTCTTGCCGACATAGTCTGCCCGTATCGGCAGCTCGCGGTGACCACGGTCTACCAAGACAGCCAGACCAAGGCGAGAAGGCCGCCCATGACTGACCAGATTATCAATAGCCGCTCGGATGGTCCGTCCTGTGTAGAGGACATCGTCGATCAGGATTACTTGACGGTCGGTAATATCCACTGGAATCACTGTCGTATCTTCCTCAACCTTGATATCATCTCGGAAAGGCTTGGTGTCTATTTCTGCGACCGGAATATCGATATTCTCCAACTGAGCCAATCGCTTTTGAATCCGGTAAGCCAAGTGAACCCCGCGGGTTTTAATGCCAGCCAAGACCACTTGATTTAAGTCCTTGTTGCGCTCGATGATTTCATAGGTAATCCGCGTAATCGCGCGATTCATGATGATGTCATCGACAACTTCTTTTGTTTTCATTCTTTCCTCCTCAAACAACAGAAAAAGTCTCCTTATACAAGGAGACTTCAGAAAAATCTAATCAGGCAAACTAAAACAAGACGCACTTGCTTACACTCCACCCATCTTTTTACTTGCTCCTTGTCTATCTCTCTGGATAGAATTAAAGGATTATTTAATTTTTTATACTATATCACAAATTCAAAACTATTTCAAGAAAAAATTGTATTTTTTCTGCTTGACTGGGTAAGGATTAGTGATTAGCTTCTTTCTCTTCTTGTTCCTTATCTTTTGAATCCTTTTGATTTTCTTTGTTTTCTGCTTGAGCTAGCCCATCTTTTAATTCAGGATTTTCAGCAGTTGGCACTTCTTCTGATGATGGTTTAGAAGAGTTTTCTGGATCCACCGTTCGCTCATTTAAGTCCGCTTCAGCAGATCCAGCTGCATGCTCGCTATCGTTTGGAGCTTCTTGACTGCTTGCTTCAGTTGAGGCTGGCTTATCGGATGCTAGCTTTCCTTGTGCCTTATTAGACTCACTTTCCTTAGGTGCTTCCTTCTTTTCTTCCTTTGCATCAGCCGGCTTATTATTGTCAATGCTGCCACCCTGAACATCTGGGAAATGCTGCGCTAAAGCCTTTGGAATTTTATTTTCATTCAATTCAAGCTCTGCTTTAGGGATGTGATTCTCGCTGACATTAATATAAGTCAACGTCTTATTTGGTTCCTGCAGCGCTAAGGTTGTGATTTTATTCTTGTTGACAGCCAGATTGTCTAAAGACCTAAACTGATTAATTCCTTCCAAGTTTTTCAGCTCATTTTCAGCTAAGTTTAAATTCTTCAAGGAAGACTGAGCGGCTGGAATGTCCAAAGATGTAATCTTGTTTTGACTTGCGGACAAAGTTACTAAATTCTTAGCAGCTTCAACTCCTGCCAGCGAAGTCAGACGATTGCCATTTAGACTTAGAGTCGTCAGATTTGGATTAGACTTCAGGAAGTTCAAGCTCTCAACATTGGAATTGTCAGCTGTTAATTCTTCAAGATGAAAAGCCTTAAGCGAATTGAGATTTAAGTTTGGGTTGTTGGATAAGAAAAGCCTTGTTAAATCTTCTTTTTGGCTCAGAGCAGAAACATCTTGCAGCTGATTGTGCTCTAAACTTACCGCTTTTAATTTCGAAAGCTTGGTCAAAGCAGAAATATCAGAGATATTGTTGTAGTCAAGGTTCAATGACTCCAGATTTTTCAACTTCGCCAGCGGTGAGATATCGGTAAGGTCATTTCCCGCTGCTGCCACTGTTTTGAGGTTCGGATAATCCTTCAAAAAAGATAAATCGGTGATGCCATTCTGGGAGATGTCCAAGCCTTCCAAGGTCGGAATTTCTTTTAAGAAATCATAGTTGGTAACGCCTGTCTTTGTCATCCACAGCTGTTTCAAATGCTTAAATTGTAGCACTGGTCTGATGTCCTTTATCGGAGTAAAGCCAATCCCCAGAACTTCAATATTCGGCATCAGTTCCAAGCCTTTTCTTTCCAGCGGATCTTTGCGCTGGCCGATATTTAGATACTTCACAGTTGCCAGCCAGGCTTTCATCTTTTCCGTATCCGTCTCATCTGATGGGAATGGGGTATCTGCCGTAGCATGTAAAATATCTTCAATGATCTCATCATCAAATCCTAGAGTTTTCAAGGTTGCCATACCAACTGCGTCATGAGCGTGCGGATTTCCATGAGGGTCAAAATGCTTGGTCGTATCAATCTCACTGACCAAGGTTGAATGGCTGTGGTCGCCATGCGGATAGATAAATACCTTTCCTTTATCTGTATCGCTCACTTGAATCAAGCTTTCATCAATTCCTAATTGCTGAGCCAAATAGGCCTTTTTCTTAGCAATTTCTTTTTCCTCGTCTAATGGATTTGGCGCAGGATCAGGTGTCGGAGCTGGTGCTGGCGCTGGCGACGGTTCTGGTGAAGGCTGTGCTTGCCCTTGCCGGCCATAGTAGGCATCCTCAGCAGCTTTCTTATGTTCCGCTGGAATCAATGACTCCCAAGGCGAAGCAATCAACTGCTCATAGGGGATGAAATGAGTATGACCGTTATGATCTGCCAGCAAGCCAGTAGCAAGTTTGCCGGTTACTCCGGTACCTTTAAATAAGAATCCATCACTTGTAGGATAATCAATCCCAGCAAATTGGCGTTTAGTTGTCCCTTGCTGAGGGAGAAGAGATGGCGTAGGTGTTGGGTGATAAACAGGTCCAGTAGTATTGCTAGACGGCGCTGGACGATAACTCGGTGCTTGTGCAAGATTACCCACAGACTGTTTCAAAATGTAATGGAAATGATCCCCGTGACGCACAACATAGCCGTATTGGTCTTCTGACACAATGTCTCTAGGATTAAAAACATAGCCATCATCAGCAGTGCTCATTTGATTTGCCAGCTGAGGGGAGCCTGCAGGCTTTTGCCCATCTTTTGGTATCAGATAGGCCCATTTACTATTCTTTAGATCAGAATAAAAAATAAAGTGCGTATGGCCATCATGCTCTAAAATCAAACCTTCACTAGTTCTAGCTTTAATTTGAGACTCGCTTTTGAAGAGAAAACCATCATCCGTCGGCTTATCAACACCAGGAACCTGTTCTTTTTTGGTCGCTTTACTTTTCTTCTTCACTTCTTGCTTGGTCTTCACCTTCTCTTGACTGCTTTCCTGTTGAGATGTCTGAGATTGACAAGCAGCCAAGCAAAGATTACAAGCTAGAATGATTCCTACTAATCCTAACAGTTTCTGATTGTGTTTCATTCTTTCCTCCTTTTTTGTTTAACCAGTTAATCATTAACTAGTTAACTATATCATACAAATCTGATATTGGCAAGAAAAAATCGAAGCAATATAAAAAAACAGAGCAAATCTGTTTTTCATCTACAAGTACATGTCTCTAAGAAGTCTTCTTTTTTGAGAATGAGATGGATTTTATCCCGTAAAAGACAAAACCAAAAACAAGATAGGCTGCAAAGATAATCAGACACATCTGGATGACATAAGGCCAGCCTTTCTTAAAGACATTGAGGAAAAAGTAAGGAAATGGATTGTCCTTGGATCTTGGAATATCTATTTTCAAGAAAAAGCCATTAAAGAGAGCAAAGGCCATGTAGACCAAAGGCACACTTGTCCAAGAAATCGGTTCAAACCAGCGGTACTGACGCGATTTGTCAAAGATTACTGTATCCAGAAGAAACGCCAAGGGTACTATATAATGACATAAAAAATTCTCTAGGCGGTAAAAATCTGTCGCAATCGGAGCCAGCAAGAGGTGATAAACGACACAAGTAATCATGATGGACATGGTCACACCGCCCTTGATTCTCAAGATTTTCGGCGCCTTCCAAGCATCACCAGGTCTCATCATTAGATAGACCAGATAGCCCGTAAAGATCAGGACCAAGAGATTGGACAAAACCGTATAGTACATGAGCATGCCCACGCCATACTTAGTGATTTCCAGATACACACCCAAAAAGGCCAGAATAAAAAGAATAATTCGATAAATTAAGATAAAACGACGATTCATAGAGACCTCAAATTTTCTTAACAAACTCTGACTTGAGCTTCATCGCACCGAAGCCGTCAATCTTACAGTCGATATTATGGTCGCCTTCTACGATGCGGATATTTTTCACGCGCGTTCCCTGCTTGAGATCCTTAGGTGCTCCTTTGACCTTCAGATCCTTAATCAAGGTAACTGTGTCGCCATCAGTCAGCTTATTGCCATTAGCATCGATCGCTACTGGTCCTTCTTCTGCTTCTTGGACCTCAGCTGGATTCCACTCATAGGCGCACTCTGGGCAGACCAAGAGCGTTCCATCTTCGTAGACATACTCTGAATTACATTTGGGGCAGTTTGGTAAGTTGTTCATTTTTTCTCCATTTCTAGTCAAGGCTGCTAAATTTCCATACCAGCCTTCTATATATGATTAAGCTCTTCTTTCATTTTTCAAGTCCAGCAGAACACTAATCGATGTGAAGGTCAACTAAATCCTAAAAATCTAGTTTACTCCTATTTCCACACCTTTCTAGTATAAGCTATTTTAAGGTTTTTGACAAATCTCTTTTAGGATTTCCTACAGGTCTTGACCTTTCTGCAAAAACAGTGTACTATACTAGTGTATATACAGATAAAAAGGAGTCGCTATGAAACCAAAATCTAAAAATCAGTTTATGACACTGACCGCTTTTTTGACTGCACTAGCTATTGTTATCCCACTGGTTATGCCGATTAAAATTGTCATTCCGCCCGCTTCCTTCACCTTAGCCAGCCACGTCGCTATCTTTCTGGCTATGTTTATCTCCCCTCTCATGACGGTGATTGTCGTGATTGGTTCTGCTATTGGGTTTGGAATGTCCGGACTTCCTTTTATCATCACGCTTAGAGCCCTGTCCCACTTGCTCTTCGCTAGCATCGGCGCTCTTTATTTGCAAAAGCACCCGGACACATTGGACAGCCAGAAGAAGACTTGGATATTTAATTTCCTACTAGCCTTGATTCATGCCTTTGGCGAAGTGGTCGTCTGCATCCTCTTTTACACGACTTCTGCCTATCCAGCTAATGCTTTCTATATCTTATTTGGTCTGGTTGGACTTGGTACGGTCATCCATAGCATGGTCGACTTTGTCATTGCTAAGTTCATCTATCAAGCGCTGAAAAAGATTCGCTAGAGCTTGAAGATTCCTGACTTTTGGTTTACAATGAAGCTATGACCAAGCAAAGACGAGAAGAACTATTAGACCTTTTGAAAACATCATCTGCTGCCCTCAATGGCCAGTCACTGGCGGAGCATTTCCATGTGACCAGACAGATTATCGTGCAAGATATTGCCCTCTTGCGGGCTGATGGTGCCCCCATCCTCTCAACCAATCGTGGCTATCTTTATAAAGACCGCCAAGAAAATGCTGCTGTCCATCAGCTCTTCAAGGTTCAGCATGGGGCTGAGGATATGGAGGCCGAGCTGCTGGCTATCGTGGATAATGGCGGCCGCGTGCAGACTATTTTGATTGAGCATCCAGTTTACGGCGAAATTCAGACTTATCTGAAGCTGACCTGCCGCCGAGATGTCCAGCATTTTCTCCAACAGGTCGCATCTTGTGCCTTTCGCCCCTTATCTGAACTGACAGATGGAGTCCACTATCACCTAGTACAAGCCGACTCCCAGCAGGATTTGGACTATGTAGAATCTGCCTTGAGAGACCTAGGATTTTTACAGGATAAATAACAAGCAAGAAAAAGACTGATTAGGCTCCAACCTAGTCAGTCTTTTTAGTATATACTCTTGCGCCAACCGGCTTTCAAATGATAGATAGTCGCTATAAAAATCACTGATAAAACAATCAAACTATTCTTTAAAAGAAATTAAAAAAATTAATATTCCAGAAAATACAATACTAATAATTGACAAGACCAAGACCCTAATCTCGTTTAAATCTGTGTACAAAGAGTAAAGAAAAATGAGTAAATTAAGCAAAATCACTGATCTATAAAACCTAGATTGGCTCTGCTTCCATCCTTTTAAAGTATGAAAAGCAAATGGAAATCTCAAACCGAATCCAGCATTTCTAGAAGGAAAAAAATGGTTTAAGCCCAAAAGAAAAAATGCAACAATAGCAATCCATAATGAAATCATGACAGTCATCCACCTTTCTATCTTTGCACTTCAGACACAAAAGGAAACATTTTTTAGTACATACTCTTGCGCCAGCCGCCTTCGATGCGCTCGTGATAGTAATATTCTGACAGTTCCTCATCTTCCATCATACGCAGAAGTTCTAACATATCGTAGGCCAAGTCCAGCTGTGGCAGGGTTTCCTTGTCTACCCAAGAGATCTCGCCCTCTTCTGTCGAATGAATCTGACCAGAATATTCAGTCGCTTTGTAACAAAAGACAATGTAGCGAATCCCCTCATCCGTATGCCAGTTCTTAACCCCAACCAATTTCGGATGAGAAATAGTCAACCCCGTTTCCTCTAAAATCTCACGGACAACTGAATCATGCAAAGACTCACCCTTCTCAATATGACCACCCGGAAAAGCATATCCAGACCAACGATAGCGCTCAGGAGAGCGGTATTGCATAACCACACGTTCGTTTTCGAGATCTTCTATAAGGCAAATATTAGTTAAAATTGTTTCTTGGGAACGTGACATGGATTCACTCGCTTTCTATTTGTTAATATTCATCTCGATATTTTACTTCGGACTTCATCATAAAAGGATTAACTAAATCGTGGTATTCACGATAACCATGAAGCAAAGATCCTCTAACGATGATAACTTCCTTATCTACTATTCTAAAATCTACTGTAATTGGAATGCGTGAATCTTCTATAACAGAAAAAGCTAAAAGTGAAATACCCCAGATACAAAAAACTGCAAAAGCACTAAAAAGCTCTAGGATACGATAGCGCTTTTGATCTATCCTTGATTTATAAAATTGAGACCATAAATGAAACAATAAAGTTAAACTAAGACAAAATAACCAGATATTCCACAGAGAAGGAATAAATGCTAAACCAAATGTTAATAAAATAAGATGAAAAATGACAAAGGATAAAAAGGCAAGATAAGCCATTCTAAACACATTTAAATATTTCAAAATAATTTTTCCTCTTCTCGAGATTATGACTAGATCTAAAACGGGCTATGGATTTGCTCACTTTCTAAGTTATTAAAACATATCTTCGTTATATTTCACTTCTGACTTCATGATGAAGAGATTGATCAATTCATGATGTTCATAGGTACTATGGACCACAAAACCTCTGACAATGATGATTTCTTTATCTTGTATATGATAGTCTATATTGATGGGAATGGCTGGATCCGAGATAATTGACAAAGCAAAGAATGCCGAAAACCAAAGATAAAGCGCCACCAATCCACTGAATAATTGAAAAATAAGGTGATACCAGTGAAAATCTCTTGTCCTAAAAAAGACTATCCAAGGATGGATAAAGAAGGTCAAACAAAGAATAAAAAACCAACTATTCCACAAAACTGGAGTAAAGGATAGACCAAAAGCTAACAAAATCAAATGAAGAATGACAAAGGTTAGCAAGGCCAGATAGAGTGTTTTAAATGAAAATAACTTAGATAGATTTTCTTTGGTCATGTTTTTTCCTCTTTTTTTCATTATATTTTAAAATCAACATCGTTAACGCTGAAATGAAGAAAAAGATTAAATAGGTGGCAATTGGAAACCAAACATAGCGAGAATCCAAACTGATTAGAGGTGATGCAAAATGTTTTCCATCTTTTGATCGAATTCCTATAAAATAATGGATTAAGAAAACCGGCCCGTTCAGATAAAGAAATGCTTCCGCTAAAATCTTCAGAGAAGTAAATCCTTCTTTTCTCAAGCTACCAAATCGAGAATAATAAGGAATAAGCACCAAGAGGAGCAAGTTTACACATAAAGGACTAATATAATTAAAATGACGAAGTGGAGCAGGAATGCTCTCATTACCAAAAGTTAAATATCCCACACCAATCGCAACAACTATTAAGACTAAAAAATTTAAAAAAGCTTCTAATATCCAATGTTTTTCCAACCAAATACTAAATTTATTTCCCTGAGCTTTTACTTTTCTTTTGTTTTTAGTTTTCTTTTTGGTTTTACTTTTCATTCACCAACTCCACAATCTTCTGGAAAGTCTTGCCGTTTCGGATTGTTAGTTGCTTGTAAAAACTAGATTTGAGCAGTTTCTTATGGTAGTTGGACTTGAGATAGTCCGCTTGGTCAGCATTGCTATAAAAGAAAGCTGTCTGCCCGAAATGCAGCTGCTCCTTGTCATTCGCCCAACTGCCTGCTAACTCTTGAACGCTCTCCCTGTCTACCTCTGGCAGATAAAAGAGAACATCTCGCCGAAAGGCTGTTTCATCCTGCCACCAAGTAGGCAGATTGGCTGTTTCTTTTTGAAGCATGGCAGAGCTGACAAGGACAAAAGGCAGCGGAAAATCGTAAGACCGACTGAAATAAGCAGTCAAGCTCTCCCGAATCCTCTCCTCCTGCTCCTCGCTATCAAAGAAAAGATTGCCGCTATTGATGTAGGAAACCGGATTTTCAAAACCCAACCCAGCCAAATCCTTCTTCAAATCAGCCATCACGACCTTGTTTTTCCCGCCGACATTGATGCCACGGAGTAAAAGTGCATAACGCATATAGTGCTCCTTAAAAATATATCTATTATTTCCAAACTAACTATTAGAGTCTTTCGAGTAGATCATCCGTTTTTCTTTCACGGCTTTTCCTAGGTCAATGACCTTTTCCTCACCGTCAAAAACAAAACCCATTTTTTCATAAAAGGCGATAGCACGTTTGTTATCTTCTAAAACCCATAATATAATCACTTGATAACCATCCAAGGCAGCAAAAGCAGCCTGCATGAGCTGCTGTCCTACACCCTTGCCATAATAATCTTTTAAGACATACAAGGCGAAAATTTCACCCGCTATCGTAGCTGAATCTCGAAAATCACCGTAGCTAACAAAACCGACCACTTTAGCATCATCCAAGGCGATCAAGGTATTTTCAGGATACTTTTGACTATAAAATCGGCACTTATCCAAAGTCATCTGCTCTTGAAATTCCGCAGGCAAAATCTCATCATAAGCTTCACGCCATGTCTTCCAATGAACTCTGGATTTACCTTCTATCTCCTCAGCTGTTTCCATTGCTTTGATTGTGATGACCATTTGTTTTTCTCCTTGAATAAAACTATCTAGATCATTCCGCCTGAAAACCATTGCTATCTAATTTCCCATTTTCTCCCCAAACAACTACATGAACATTTTTAGGTAAGGTAGCAAAATCAACATAATCAGTTAGAGTCGCACCATCAGGAATTCGACCTTCCAGATTGAGATACAAACTCAATTGAGCTCCATACTTTTCTGACAATTGAATCATATCTTTTCTCAATTTCTTTATTTCCTCTGCTGATGCGTCATACTTTTCTGTCTTGGGGTTATACTTTAGTTCTTTTTTAATTTGAACTAAATCACGATAAAATCCTTTTTGGTCATCAGTTACATCGTAATCTAAATCTGTTCTCAGCTCCTTAAATTTCACTGGCTTTAGAATAGACTCTTTGTCAAAATATAAGGTATTTAACATAGGATGGGAATTTGTATCTAAGACATAAGAAAAGATAAGATTTGTTAGTATCGAAGATGGTTCATCATCGCTATTAGAGTAATAGGAATAAGTTCTTTCTTCTAACTTATCTGTTAAAATTTTGTCCGCCTCTTCTGTCAATTGAACTTTTACATAATATTGATAAGTAACATGACTAACCCAAGTTGGAATCTCTATGTTCTTAACCTTCAATCCTAAATTATCTTCAAAAGCTGTGTTCACAACATATTCAATATGCTGCTTTTCCTCTTTTGTAACAAGTTTTGTCGGCATAAATGCCCAAATAAATTGAACTATAGGTAACATGCCTATGACAAAAATTGAAATAAAGAAAATAAATATTAGTTTAATTAGTTCTTTTTTCACTTGAATCCCTCTACCTAAACTTCTCTAACTTTTTTTCACATAGTGACTCATTGACTAGAGAAGCAATTAAGAGCTTAGCTTGCACCTTTAGTACTAACTATATTTTCTAATCCATCGCCTTTATTTCCAGAATCATATCGCGAATCTGCGCGGCCAGCTCGAAGTCGAGAAGGCCGGCAGCTTCTTGCATCTGTCCTTCTAATTTCTTAATCATGTCCTTGCGTTCTTGCTTGTTGAGGCTTTCGATTTCGACAGTTTCTTCCTTGTCTGGCAGGGCTGCCTTGGTCACGCTTATCAGGTCACGGATTTCTTTCTTAATAGTCTGCGGTACAATGCCATGCTCTTCGTTATATGCCATCTGGATTGCCCGGCGGCGGGCAGTTTCATCGATAGCACGCTGCATAGATTGGGTCATAGTATCCGCATACATGATAACATGACCTTCGCTGTTGCGGGCTGCCCGGCCAATGGTCTGGATCAGGCCACGCTCGTTGCGGAGGAAACCTTCCTTGTCCGCATCGAGAATTGCCACCAGACTAACCTCGGGAACGTCGATTCCCTCGCGTAATAGATTAATCCCAACCAGAACGTCAAAGACACCCAAGCGCAGGTCTCGGATAATCTCAGTCCGTTCCAAAGTCTTGATGTCTGAGTGCATGTACTTGACCTTGACACCCATTTCCTTGAAGTAGTCTGTTAAATCTTCCGCCATTTTCTTGGTTAGGGTTGTGATAAAGGTCCGTTCGTTCTTTTCAACACGGGCATTGATTTCACCCAAAAGGTCATCAATTTGTCCCATGGTTGGACGGACTTCCACCTCTGGATCCAGAAGCCCTGTCGGCCGGATAATCTGCTCAATAACAGTATCCGTTTGTTCATTTTCATAGTCGCCTGGCGTAGCCGAGACATAGACAATCTGGTGAACATGGCTTTCAAATTCTTCTCGGCGCAGCGGGCGGTTATCCAAGGCAGACGGCAGACGGAAGCCATAATTAACCAGCATCTCCTTACGAGAGCGGTCACCATTGTACATACCGCGAATCTGTCCCATGGTCATGTGACTCTCGTCAATCATAATCAAGAAATCATCAGGGAAAAAGTCCAGAAGGGTATAAGGAGGCTCTCCTTCGCTTCGACCATCCATGTGGCGAGAATAGTTCTCAACTCCATTCGTATAGCCCATCTCGCGCAGCATTTCGATATCATACTCTGTGCGCTGCTTCAAGCGCTGAGCTTCCAGAAGCTTGCCTTCCTTCTCAAAGATAGCAAGCTGCTCCTCAAGCTCGGCCTGAATCTTAGCAATAGCTACTTCCATGTGGTCTTCATTGGTCACGAAGTGAGTAGCCGGGAATATGGCCAAATGGTCCACCTCACCCAAGACTCGTCCTGTCAAGGCTTCAACCTCACGAATCCGGTCAATCTCATCTCCGAAAAACTCCACCCGAAAGGCATGCTCATCCCGAGAAGCTGGGAAAATCTCCACCACATCACCACGAACACGGAATTTCCCTCGCTGAAAATCAATGTCATTGCGCTCAAACTGGATATCTACCAGATCATTGAGCAACTTGTCACGGGAAATCTCTAGTCCAGGACGCAGGCTAACCACACTATCGGAGTATTCCTTAGGCGATCCCAGACCATAGATACAAGAGACCGAAG
>ERZ772764.523-NODE-523-length-26544-cov-13.781645_pt1 | contig 26544 bp, 36 predicted proteins | sample MGYA00512163_ERZ772764 | MGnify/ENA primary metagenome ERZ772764 (study PRJEB29015, sample SAMEA2737903) | human oral metagenome | biome: human oral; feature: human-associated habitat; material: dental | place: China | collected 2094 ... | reverse complement strand
TAAAACCATTATGGCTAATATTAGCATTTTTTTCATATTTATCATTCCTTTCATAGATTTTTTTATATTATTATATTATTTTTATTAAAATTTCTAGTTCCAATATTTTCCTAATTAATCCAAATAATTTTGCCATATGTATTTCTTTCTATAAGGATAATTAAATATATATATATACTTTTATCTAAAAGATTCTCTTTATTTATGGTATTATTATATCATATAATGCAAAAAATTAAACTTAAATTTATTTATTCAAATTATTTTTTAACTCCCCTTCTGAACAGTCAGCTTTTTTATTTTCATCCTTTGTGTTATTTACATTATCCTCTTTTCTATTCCGAATAGCAGAGTAATCATAATTAAGATCATATCCATATTTTTTAAGAAGTTTCTTCTCTTTTTTTGTCATTTCACTTGGTTTTTTTGAATAAGCAATTTCATCAGCTTGAGCAGCCTCAAGCATATTATACCAGGCAAATACATTTGTATTTAATCCTAAAACCATTATGGCTAATATTAATATTTTTTTCATATTTATCATTCCTTTCATAAATTTAGATTATTTCAAGTTTTTTATTTCTGAATAATTGCTATATCTAACATATTATTTTAAAATAAACCGTTGCTAACATTTCCGAAAATTTATCAAAAATTTCATCTTTTTTATTCATTTTTTAACTTCCCTTCTGAACAGTCAGCTTTCTTATTTTCATCTTTTGTTTTTTCTATATTGTCAGCTTTTTTATCTTCTAAAATAGCAGAGTAATCATAGTTAAGATCATATCCATATTTTTTAAGAAGTTTCTTATCTTTTTTTGTCATTTCACTCGGTTTTTTTGAATGAGCAATTCTTGAAGCTTCACTAGCCTCAAGCATATCATACCAGGCAAATACATTTGTATTTAATCCTAAAACCATTATGGCTGATATTAACAATTTTTTCATATTTATCATTCCTTTCATAGATTTTTTATATTATTATATTATTTTTATTAAAATTTCTAGTTCCAATATTTTCTTAATTAATCTAAATAATTCTGCCATATATATTTCTTTCTATGATAATAATTATAGACATACATATTTTTACCTTAAAAATTCACTTTATTTGTGATATTATTATATCATACAAAATAAAGGAAAGCAAAAAAGCATATTTTATGTTTTTTAATGCTAGAATAACACATTTATTGAACTTATATTTAAATTTATTTAAAAGAAAAACATAGAAATTTGACTTGATAAATATTTTATAGTGTAGCACTATATATAGTCTATAAAATAGAAAATCTAAAGAAAAATATTTCTATTTTTAAACTTACCCACATAACGAGTATCTTATGTTTTATAAGCTCTGATATACTCGATCAATTAAATTATCAACAAAAAACTGCCTCTCAAGGCAGTTTTAAATTTTATCTATTATTCTCTTTTCTATTTTTTGTTTTGGTGGAAATGACGGGAATCGAACCCGTGTCCAAAATACAAAGTTCTCATTATCATCTACAAGTTTAGTCTATTTATCGCTTTAACCGAAAAGATATTAAACAGACAAAAGTCTAACGGCGAGATTATAAGATGTCCTCAGATGACATAATCATACATCCAAGTAAGCCATTAAAGTGACGTCATCTTAAAGAAAAATGGCGATTTCTTAAAGTGACGAGCTGCAGCTTAGGCAGCTAATGCGTAATTATCGTTTCCGATTATATTTAAGTTGGATTTTAAAGCTCCCGCTTACTTGCCGATAATAAGCTTCCTATCCTGTCGAAACCAAAACATTCCCTTATTCTATTGTATTATGATTATATCATATTTCTATTCTTTTGAAAAGCATTAATTTCAGGTATTTTAGTACATATCCTTCAAATATTATACTAAAGACCCTATAACTCCATATACTCCCAAAGTCACTAAAGATGCAGCTATCAATACTCCAATAAAAATATACACAAAAGATTTTTTTCTGTCAAATTGAAGTAATGCAGCAATTAACGCTCCTGTCCATGCTCCTGTTCCTGGAAACGGAATCGCTACAAATAGCATAAGTCCAAGAAACTCCTTATTTGCAATGCTCTCACTTCTGCTCATTGCTCTTTTTTCTATTTTTTCAATAATATTTACCATTATATTTCTTTTTTTCATAAATTCAAACACTTTTACAACAAATAAAAGTATAAAAGGAACAGGTAGAATGTTACCTATAATTGAAGTTATCATATTTGTATACCATGGAAGTCCCTGATAGTATCCTATCGGTATGCTTCCCCTCAGCTCTATGACCGGAAGCAGGGAAATAAAAAATATTCCTATTATCTTTCCGGCATTCACTCCAAATATGCTTATAATAAATGCCACTATTGACTGAGCCAGTTTCTTCATATTCTAATTTATAACTGCTAAATCTTAAATCCGATTGAGACAGCAGTTTTCTCCTTTCTTCTTATTTTGCAATTTCAGATTATTATATCATAAAGTTGAAATTAAGACTATTCGATTTTTTACTGACTGTTTTATTTCAAAAAAAAGACGAAAACTTATTTTTTAAATTTTCGTCCACTCTTCTCTTTTTTCTTCTAATAACTTACAATCTGCTTAATATTAAATTGGCAATTACAAATAGCTGTAATATAAAGCAATCTCTGTATCTCATTTATCATCAGATACATTCTAACATATTTTCATTAAAGAAAAATGAGAGTTCCTATTTTTTATAAAATATAAGCTATTAATAATATGAAACAATACGTTCCCTCTCTATTTATTCAACTTGTCATATCTTTTTGCCAATTCAATTGCTTTTTCTTTTGTCATATCAAGTTCTGTTATAATATATAGATATCCCGCTCCTGTTCCACCTTCCATTTTTGCTGCTGCTGCTTTTGCCTCTTTTTCTTTTTTTTGTATCCATGCTTTCTGAGATTCACGCAATTTTGTCTGTTCATTTTTTGATAACTTTGTCATTAATAACTTATAAATCTTATTTAATTCAGAATCCCACTCATTATATAAATATCCTGCTGCATTCTTCATATCAGCTGTTACTCCTGAATTAAGAGCTTCCTGTTTTTCAATCTCAATTTTTTTCATTCTTCCTATTAATTCAGATTCATAATTTCTTGCAAATACAGTAACTCCTATAAGCATTAATCCTAATAAGAATAATAGTTTTTTCATTTTAAATATCTCCTTCTATTTTTATAATTTAAATATTCTATATTAATTTTTTATTTTTTATTGTAAATTTTATAATAGTCACGATATAATTTATACATCTCAGGATTATCATCAGGAAATTTTTCCAGATGTTTAGGATCATCAATTTTATTATAATTATCTGGACGTACTGTAACAATTATTCTTCTAGTGTCTTTATTTAAAATTACAGGAACTTTTAATTTTGTATCATATCCTATACATATATATTCATCACAAAGTATATTTTTCTTTAGAACTACATTTCTTACACTTGGTGATTCATTTTCATCTCCAGTCTCTGAAACGTAATCCCAGAACTGATATTTCCCATTTTTCAACTTTTTAATTTTTATTACAACATCATCAGCTGCTATAGTTCCTTTCAATAATATTTCTTCATGAAGTTTTCCATCACTTGTGAAAGGTAAGTCATAGCCCTTATAACTAATTTCTTCTCCTTCTGAAAAACTGATAACTCCTACTAATAATAATAACATCATAATAATTTTTTTCATTTTAGTTTCCCTCCATTTATTATTTTTTCTAATTTTTTATTTCTTAGTTATTAGTGTACTATAATTTTATTAATGAAATATTAGAAGTTTTTTATTTTAGATTTCTATATTTTCACTATTATTATAACATACTTAAAATACTTGTCAACCTAATCTAACTCTCACGTTTTATAAACTTTATTTTTTGAATATCTCTGTTTCTATTCTTAATATATTATAATTTATTATTAAAGATATAATTAAAATATTTCGATTTTATTATTTATAAATAAACACTTCTTTTTTAGTAATTTAAAATATATGCCAAAAAGAATTAAATTCTACTTCATTATAGACATTGATTATAATTTATTCAAGAACTATTTCACAAGGAATATTTTTTCATATATCGCATTTATATTTTTGCTATTTTGAGACAGCCCCATTATTATCAGAAATCATAAAATAAAAGATGAAACATAAAGCTTCATCTTTTATTCTTTCTGTCTTTTTTTATGAAACCTTTCATCTTCTTAACAGCCAGATAAGAATCTATCTGTTGAAGTAATTCTACTGCTGTTCCTACAAGAATCAAAAGACTTGTTCCCCCGATTAATACATTTATATTAAGAAAATATCCAAACCAGATATTAGGGAATATTCCTAAAAGTGATAGAAATATAGCACTTCCAAAAGTTACTCTGGTTGCTACTCCTTCCAGATAATCAGCTGTTTCTGCTCCCGCTCTTACTGTAGGTATCGTTCCTCCACTCTGTTTCAAGTCATCTGCCACCTTATCAGGATCAAATGCTATTGTCAAAGTATAGAAGAAAGAAAATACTGTAATCAGTATCGCAAATAACAACAAGTACATAACTCCTTTAGGAGCAAACTGAGTTGTTAAAAAAGTTTTTAATTTACTATCCTTCATTAGTGAAACTATAAATGGTGGTGCCGCCATCAACACTGACGCAAAGATTATCGGCATTACTCCAGACATATTTATTTTTAAAGGCAGATAAGTTCTTCTTCCAACTGCACTCTGTCCTCCACCAAATCCTAAACTACCTTTTCCTGCATACTGTATAGGGATTCTTCTTTCAGCAAGCTGAACTATTACCATTAAAGTTATAATTACCACAAACAGTACTAACGACAATGTAAACATAACGATACCTGTACTGTCCTTACTAAGACTTGCCCACATGTTATGTAATACTCCCGGTAATCCTGCAACAATGTTCAGGAAAATCAACATAGATGTACCATTTCCGATACCTCTTATTGATATTCTTTCTGAAATCCACATCAGGAATGCAGTTCCACCAGTCATTAATGCTACTGAACTTATAATGAATTTAATTCCCGGCTCAATAACCATTCCGCTTCCCATTAATGCTACCGATATTCCGAACGATTGTCCTATTGCAAGAATAATAGTTACGTATCTTGTCCATTGGGTAATCTTATCTCTTTCCTTACCCCCTTCTTTCTGCATTTCATCTATTTTAGGAAAAATAACTCCTAAAAGTTGAAATACGATTGATGAGTTGATGTAAGGAATTATTCCCAGCGAAAATATAGATGCTCTCTCAACTGCTCCCCCTGAAAATAGATTCAGGAATCCAGCTATCGCATTATTTTGAAAATCCTTAAAAAGATCCATATTAATTCCAGGAACAGGGATATGTATTCCAATTCTTGCAATGATAATCATAATCAAGGTAAAAGATACTCTTTTTTCCAATTCGGGTATTTTGAATATTGCTTTTATCCTACTTACTATTGCTTCAGTTAAAGTCAATCTTACCACTACTCCTTATATATGAGAAAAAGCAAGATGTAAATCTTACTTATCCTCATTTTCATTTTTATTATTTCCTGCTTTAGTTGAGTATGACTTAACTTCAAGAATTTCTACACTTCCACCTGCTTTTTCAACAGATTCTTTAGCTGATTTTGAAATTCCATGTGCTTTTACAGTCAATTTTTTTGTAACTTCAGCATTTCCAATTATTTTTAGTAAGCTTGTAAAATCTTTTTCCTTAACATATGATTCAACATTTGTTTCTAAATATTCTTTTACAGCTTTTTTTCCTTTTATATTTCTCAATGCTTCATCTGAATATTTAATTATAAATTTAGGATTTTTAATTATTCCATTTTCTACTAATGTTTCTAAGCTTACTACATCTCCATCATTGAATTTTTCAACAATATCAGATAATGTAATAACTACCATATCTTTTTTAAATGGAGAATTTGAGAATCCTCTTTTAGGAACTCTTCTTATAATAGGCATCTGTCCACCTTCAAATATAGGTGAAACATAAGTACCTGATCTTTGTTTCTGACCGTTATGCCCTTTACCTGCTGTCTTTCCCCATCCTGTACCGTGACCTCTTCCTACTCTTTTTCTATCTCTTTTAGAGCCATCAGCAGGTCTTAATTCATTAAGATTCATTTATTCTAAACCTCCTCTACTTTAAGTAAATAAGAAACTAATTTTATTTTTCCTTCTATATCTGCTGTTTTATTATGAACAACACTTTGGCTTATCTTTCTTAATCCAAGTGATTTAACAGTAGCGACATGATTAGGCTTTCTTCCATTAATTCCTTTAATAAGTGTTACTTTTACTTTAGACATTAATTTTACCTCCTAACCTATTATCCTAAAATTTCTTCAACTGATTTTCCTCTAAGTCTAGCAACTTCTTCAAGTGATCTCAATTTTTTTAATCCATCTAAAGTCGCTCTAGCAACGTTATCTTTATTTTTTGATCCTCTTATTTTTGTAAGTACATCAGTAACTCCGGCTAATTCCAATAGTTCCCTTGTTGCAGAACCCGCGATAACTCCCGTACCTTTTGAAGCAGGTTTCAGTAACACACTTGTCGCATTATACTTACCAATCTGATCATGTGGTAAAGTTCCGCCTTTTAAAGACACTGTAATCATATTTTTCTTAGCGTTTGCTATCGCTTTTCTTATAGCATCAGGCACACCATTTGCTTTTCCTAATCCTATACCAACTTTTCCTTTTTCATCTCCAACAGCTGCTAATACTGAGAAAGATATTCTTCTTCCTCCTTTAACAGTTTTAGAAACTCTGCTTATTCTTAAAAGACTTTCTTTATATTCGCTTGCTTTTGCTTCTCTATCTTTATTATCTCTGGCCAAAATAAATCCTCCTTCTCTCTAGAATTTTAATCCTGCTTCTCTTGCAGCATCTGCTAATGCTTTTATTCTTCCTGTGTAAATATATCCGCCTCTATCAAATACTACATTGCTTATACCTTTTTCCAATGCTTTTCTTGCTACTGCTTCTCCAACTTTTTTAGCTGCTTCAACATTTCCACCAGACTGAACTTTTCCGTTTTTTTCAATTGTTGATGCTGAAACTAATGTTGTACCTGAATTGTCATCGATTATTTGAACAAATATATTCTTCAAACTTCTATACACAGAAAGTCTAGGTCTTTCAGCAGTTCCAACGATTTTTCTTCTTATACTTCTATGTTTTTTCTCTCTTAATTTATTTCTATCAAGCTTTTTAATCACTAAAATCTACCTCCTATCCTTTCTTACCTTCTTTTCTTCTGATTACTTCATCAGCATACTTAACTCCTTTTCCTTTGTAAGGTTCAGGTGGTCTTTTTGCTCTTATGTTCGCAGCAACTTGTCCAACTAATTGTTTATCAATTCCTTCAACAGTTATTTTAGTGTTTCCTTCAACTTTGAAAGTGATTCCTTCAATAGGTTCTATTTCTACAGGATGTGAATATCCCAGAGCTAAAGTAAGCCCTTTACCGCTGGCCTGTACTCTATATCCTACCCCTACTAATTCCAGTTTAATTTCAAAACCTTGACTTACTCCTGTAACCATGTTGTTTACATTTGCTCTTGTTGTTCCGTGAAGAGCTCTTGTATTTGGTAAATCATTAGGTCTTTCAAAAGTTATTTCGCTGCCGTCTATATTTACTTTTATTTCACTGCATAATTCTCTTTCAAGCTGCCCTTTAGGTCCTTTAACAGTGAACTTATTACCATCTTGTTTAATTTCTACACCTGCAGGTATAGTTATAGGTTTTTTACCTATTCTTGACATAACTTTCCTCCTATTTTATAAAATGCGTAAATTACCACACGTAGCAGAGTACTTCTCCACCAACGCTATGCTTTCTGCATTCCTTGTCTGTAATAACACCTTTAGGTGTTGAGACAATGGCAATTCCTAATCCACCTAATACTTTAGGTAAATTTTCAACAGATGTGTATACTCTTCTTCCAGGTTTTGAAATTCTTTTCAATCCTTTTATTACAGCATCTCCATCCATATATTTTAAAGTTACTACTATATCTCTTATGTTTCCTTCTTCCTTAATTTCGTAACCAGTTATATATCCTTCATTTTTTAGTATGTTAGCCATGCTTTCCTTTATTTTAGAAAACGGTACTTTAACTTCTGTATGTTTAGCCATGTTTCCATTTCTAATTCTAGTAAGCATATCAGCAATAGGATCTGTTAAATGCATTTATTTCTCCTCCTCTCAAAATTACCAACTTGATTTCTTTACTCCAGGGATAACTCCCTCTCCCGCTAATTTTCTGAACATTACTCTTGAAATTCCAAATTCTCTCATGAATCCTCTAGGTCTTCCATTTAACTGACATCTGTTTCTTACTCTTGTAGGCGATGCATTTCTTGGTAATTTCGATAATTCTATAATTGCCTCTCTATCACCTGTTTTAGCTCTTGCCTTTAATTCAGCTCTTTTTGCTGCATATTTATCAACTGTTTTTTCTCTTTTTAAATTTCTTTCAACCATTGCTTTTTTAGCCATTTATTAAGTTACACCTCCTTCAAAATACAACCTATTTTGCAAACGGCATTCCGAATGCTTTCAATAACGCTCTTCCTTCTTCATCGTTCTGTGCAGTTGAAACTATAGTAATACCTAATCCTAATGTTTTATCAACTTTATCGATTTCGATTTCAGGAAACACGATTTGCTCTTTTAATCCTAACGTATAGTTACCTCTACCGTCAAATCCTTTTGGAGATACTCCTTCAAAGTCTCTTACTCTTGGTAAAGTAATGCTTATCAGTCTGTCAAGGAACTCATACATTTTTTCTTTTCTTAAAGTAACTTTTGCTCCGATTTTCTGTCCTTCTCTTAATTTAAATCCTGCTTCAGATTTTCTTGCTGCTCTTGGTACAGGCTGCTGTCCTGTAATTTGTGCTAATTCCTTCATTGCAGTTTCAATTAACTTAGGATTGCTTACTGCTTCTCCAATCCCCATGTTTACTACAATTTTATCTAATTTAGGTACTTGCATGATATTAGAAATATTTAATTCTTTCATCAATGCAGAAACTAATTCTTCCTTATATAATTTTTGTAATCTTGGAATATATTTTTCAGCCACTTAAGTTCTCCTCCTCTCTAAATCCTATATTTCATTACCGGATACTACCGATACTCTTACCTTTTTATTATCTTTTATTTCAAACCTTACTCTTGTTCCTTTTTTTGCACTTTCATCCCAAAGCATAACTTTAGAAGAGAAAATTGGCATTTCTTTCTCTACAACTTCGCCTTGTGGGTTCATTGCATTAGGTTTAACATGTCTTTTTTGTATATTAACACCTTCAACTATGATTTTTCCTGTCTTAGGGAATACTTTTAACACTTTTCCGACTTTTCCTTTATCTCCTGTCTGTCCTTCACCTTTATCATTTCTTGACAAATCCTTTGATCTACCGCTAATTACAACAACTGTATCTCCAGTTTTTACATGTAATCTGTTAGGTACTGATTTAACTCTTGGTTTAGCCACGCGTAAACCCTCCTTCCTATAATAACTATAATACTTCTGGTGCCAGAGATACTATTTTCATAAAGTTTTTTGCCCTCAATTCTCTTGCTACAGGTCCAAAAATTCTCGTACCTCTTACTTCTAATGCTGAGTTTAATATTACTGCCGCATTATCATCAAATTTTATATATGATCCGTCCGCTCTTTTCAATTCTTTTCTAGTTCTTACTACTACAGCTTTAACAACGTCACCTTTTTTTACGTTTCCGTTCGGTATAGCTTCCTTAACAGACGCTACAACTATATCTCCTATTTTCCCGAATCTTCTTCTTGATCCACCTAATACTCTGATTACCATTATTTTCTTTGCTCCGGTATTATCAGCAACATTAAGCATAGTCTGTTGTTGAACCATTTAAAATTTCCTCCTCTCAAATTTACTGAAAACTATTTCGCTTTTTCCAAAATAGTTACAACTCTCCATCTTTTTTCTCTACTTAACGGTCTCGTTTCCATTATCTGTACTTTATCTCCAACACCGCATTCGTTCTTTTCATCATGAGCTTTATATTTTTTTGAAGTTTTTACTCTTTTCTTATACAGTTTATGCAGTTTCATTGTTTCTTCAAGAACAACTACAGTCTTATCCATTTTATCAGAAACAACAATACCTTCTCTTACTTTTCTCTCGTTTCTTTTATTTTCCACTGACGAATCCTCCTATTTTACAGTCTTTGTTTTCTCAGTTATAATTGTTTTTATTCTAGCAACATCTCTTTTCACTTCTCTTATTTTTGCAGTGTTTATAGGAGTGTCCTGTAATTTTGCTAGATTTTGAAATTTCAAATTGAACAATTCCTGCTTTAATTCTTTAACTTTTGCATCTAATTCTTCTAATGATAATTCTCTAATTTCATTTGCTGTCATTACTTATCACCACCCACTTCTTCTCTTTTTACAAATCTGACTTTGATAGGTAGTTTATGTCCAGCTTTTCTTAATGCTTCTTTAGCTTTTTCTTCTGATACTCCGCCAACTTCAAACATTATTTTTCCTTTTTTAACTACTGCTACCCAACCTTCAGCATTACCTTTACCTTTACCCATTCTTGTTCCTTCAGGTCTTTTTGTATAAGGTTTGTCAGGGAATATTCTTATCCAGATTTTTCCTTCCCTTTTAAATGTTCTATTAATTGTAATTCTGCATGCTTCTATCTGTCTTGATGTTATCCATCCAAATTCCTTAGCGGCAAGTCCAAATTCTCCAAAGTCCACTTTGTTTCCTTTTGTTGCTATACCACCCATTTTCCCTCTGAACTGTTTTCTGTATTTCGTTCTCTTAGGTATTAACATTAGTCATTTCCTCCTTCCTTTTTATTAGAAAGAACTTCACCATTGAATATCCATACCTTTAATCCTAATGCACCATATGTAGTGAATGCAGTTGCAGTTGCATAGTCAACATCTGCTCTTAAAGTATGTAATGGTACTCTTCCTGAAAGTGTCCATTCACTTCTTGCTATTTCGGCACCGTTCAATCTTCCGGATACCATTACTTTAATTCCTTTTACTCCTGCTTTTTCAGCTCTTTGAATAGCCTGTTGAACTGCTCTTTTATAAGCAACCCTTTTTTCTATAGCTGTTGCAATACTTTCAGCAACTAACTGAGCATCTTTATTAGGATTTTTAATTTCCTGTACTTTAACTTGTATTTTCTTATTTGTCAACTTTTCAAGATTTGCTTTTAATGCTTCTATTTCTTGACCTTTTCTCCCTATTAAGATTCCTGCTTTACCTGTTTCTATTATAATAGTTACATCAGTAGGAGATGTTCTCTCAATTTGGATAGTTGAAACTCCTGCATGATAATAGTTTTTCTTAATATATTCTTTTATTTTTATATCTTCATGAAAATTATTTAAGTATTCTTTTCCTTCGGCGAACCATCTTGAATCCCACGATTTAGTAATTCCGATTCTCATACCTCTAGGATCGACTTTTTGTCCCACAGACTTACCTCCTTATACTTTAATTATTAGTTTCTTTCATCAACTTCTATAGTGATGTGAGCTGTCGGTTTTCTTATTACATCCGCTCTTCCCATTGCTCTAGGACTTATTCTCTTAAGTACCGGTCCTTTATCTATCAATATTTTTGAAATGAATAGTTTATCAGGATCCAGATTGTTATTGTGTTCAGCATTCGCAATTGCTGATCTTAATGTTTTTTCTATAAATTTTGCCGCTTTTTTATTTGTAAATCTTAATACATTTAAGGCCTGTAAAGCATTTTTTCCTCTAACTATATCAGCTACAAGTCTTGCTTTTTGAGGACTTAATCTTTGATAACGTAACTTAGCTACAACTGCCATTAAAGCTCTCCTTTCACTTACATATTTAACTGGGCATTTCCCAAAATTTATTATTATCTATTATTTTCTTTTAGCATCTTTTTTAGCATCTTTTCCATGTCCATAGAAAGTTCTTGTTGGAGCAAATTCTCCCAACTTGTGTCCTACCATTTCCTCAGTTACATATACGGGTATATGTTTCTTACCGTTATATACTGCGAAAGTATGTCCGATAAATTGAGGGAATATAGTAGATCTTCTAGACCAAGTCTTGATAACTTGCTTTTTTTCTCCCATTGTTTCAACTTTTTTCAGTAAATGAGCATCAACAAAAGGTCCTTTTTTTAATGAACGAGCCATTCTTTCCTCCTTATTTACATTAAATTGATTGAGTTCATGTCAGCCTTACACATCTTAATATCGCTATTAAAGATGTGTCAAGCAACATTACTATATCCATATATTTTTTTAGTCTTTAAACTATTTCTTTCTTTTTCTGACAATGAATTTGTCACTAAGTTTTTTACCTCTAGTTTTCTTACCAAGAGTAGGTTTACCCCAAGGAGTAACCGGTGATTTTCTTCCTATAGGAGATCTTCCTTCTCCTCCTCCGTGTGGGTGATCCACAGGGTTCATTACAGATCCTCTTACGTGAGGTTTTCTACCTAAATGTCTGTTTCTTCCTGCTTTACCTAATGATACAAGTGAATGTTCAGAATTTCCTACTGCTCCTACAGTCGCCATACATTCTCTATGTATAAGTCTTAACTCTCCTGAAGGAAGTTCAACGTGACAGTAAGTCCCTTCTTTTGCAACAAGTCTTGCAGATGTTCCTGCAGATCTTGCCAGCTGTCCACCTTTACCTGGCATCAGTTCCACATTATGTATAACTGTACCTATTGGTAAATCTTTTAATTTTAAAGCATTTCCAGGCTTGATTTCAGCAGTATCCCCTGCTAAAACTACATCACCTTTCTTTAGTCCGTTTGGCGCTAAAATATATCTTTTTTCTCCATCAACATAATGTAATAATGCGATATTAGCTGTTCTGTTAGGATCATATTCAAGAGTTGCAACTTTTGCAGGAACCCCTATTTTATTTCTTTTCCAGTCGATTATTCTGTATAATCTCTTATGACCTTTATGTCTGTTTCTTCCTGTTCTATGTCCATAGTTGTCAATTCCGTAAGATGATCCAAGAGGTTCAGTTAGAGATTTTTCAGGTCTAACTTTATCTAATTCAGTATTAACTAATATCGACATATGCCTTGTCCCACTAGTTATCGGTTTTAATTTTTTAATTGGCATAACTTTTTTACCTCCACTTCTGTTTATTCTTTTTTTAAATCACGTTCGTACATTATATCATTTTTTTATGATAATTCCTATACAAATCACATATAAAAACTTATTCTATTATATATTTTTTATATGTTTGAAAGCTTTATCGATTATCCTTCGTATGCTGCTATTTTTTCTCCGTCTTTTAATTTTACCATGGCTTTTTTCAATGCAGATGTCTTATAAATTGACATTCTGAATCTTTTTGCCTTAGGCTTTATGTTCAGTGTATTAACGCTTTCAACTTTTACGTTAAATAATTTTTCTACTGCTTCTCTTATTTGAATTTTATTTGCTCTTTTATCTACGATAAAAACGTATTCATTATTTTCGTTAGCCAGATTTCTTGCTTTTTCAGTAGCAACTGGTCTTTTAATTATATCAGTAATATGCATTATGCCAGCACCTCCTCAATAGCTGCAAGAGCTTCTTTGGTAAGGATTACTTTATCCTGTTTTATCAGCCAGAATATTCTCAGTTCTCTTGAATCTAAAACAAATGTTTTTTCAATATTTCTTACTGACATATATAAGTTGTAGTCCTTATCTTCAGTGAAATCATTTACAACAAATAATTGTTTCTGATCTACAAAGTTTAAAGCTTTTGCAAAGTTAACAAAAGTTTTTGTTTTAGGTGTTTCTAATGCGAAATCATCTAGAACTATTAAGTTTCCTTCATTAATTTTAGTTGCTAATGCAGATCTTAAAGCTAGTTTTCTAACTTTTTTATTTACTTTTTTAACATAATCTCTAGGTTTAGGACCGTGAACTACTCCTCCACCTACCATGTGTGGTGCTCTTGTAGACCCCTGTCTTGCTCTTCCTGTTCCTTTTTGTCTGAAAGGTTTTCTTCCTCCACCTCTCACTTCAGCTCTTGTTTTAGTAGATGCTGTACCTTGTCTTAATTCTGCCAACTCAGCAACTAAAACTTCGTGCATTACAGTCTTATTTGGTTCAATTCCAAATATTTCATTATTTACTTCAACAGTTCCTGCTTGTGAACCGTCTAATTTATATATATTTAAAACTGGCATTTTATCCTCCTCTCTTTCCTACTAGTATTTCTTAACCGATTTTTTAATGATTAGATACCCGTTTTTTGGTCCTGGAACTGCTCCTTTTACTAATAAAAGGTTATTTTCTGCATCATATTTAACTAACTTAAGGTTTTGAACAGTTACTTGCTCATTTCCAAGTCTTCCTGCCATTTTCTTACCTTTTGGAACGTTACTGTTTGATGCAGCACCTCCTGCGTTAGATCCTCCAAGTCTGTGATTTCTTGAAACCCCGTGAGATGCTCTGTTTCCTCCAAAGTTATGTCTTTTCATAACTCCGGCTGTTCCTTTTCCTTTTGATGTTCCTGAAATATCAACAAATTCAATTCCTTCAAACACATCAACTTTAATTTCCTGTCCTAATTCAAATGCAGCTAAGTCTTCTACTTTAAATTCCTTTAAGAATCTCTTAGGAGTTACCCCTGCTTTTTTAAATAATCCCATTTCAGGTTTTATTGTATTTTTTTCTTTCTTATCATCATAAGCTAAAGTTATAGCGTTATAACCATCTTTGTCATCTGATTTTTTTTGAACAACGAAGTTCGGTCCAGCTTCAATAACTGTAACTGGTACTAATTTTTCATCCTCAAATATTTGAGTCATTCCGATTTTTTTACCTAATATCATTTATTTATCCTCCTTAATATATTGGTTAATACAATCATTTCAATGAAAGATCATTGAAAGATTGTACTAACATGTATTAAGCCTATAATTGCTTAATTTCTATTCCTACACCTGACGGTAAGCTTAATGAGCTCAATGCTCCTATAATTTGCTGACTGGAATTTTTTATTTCCACAAATCTTCTATGTATTCTCATTTCAAATTGTTCTCTTGAATCTTTATTTACATGTACAGATCTTAGAACAGTATACTTTTTAGTTTTAGTTGGTAATGGAAGCGGCCCTGCTACTTCTGAACCGTTTTTCTTTACTACTTCAGCTATTTTTTTTGCAGACTGATCTAATAATTTATGATCGTAAGATTGAAGATATATTCTTATTTTATCCAAAGTACTTCCTCCTATTTTTATTTCATCTATTATTTAACGATAGTTGCAACAACTCCAGAAGCTACCGTTCTTCCACCTTCTCTTATCGCAAATCTTAATCCTTCTTCCATTGCAATTGGGTGTATAAGTTCTACTGACATTTCTATATTGTCTCCAGGCATTACCATTTCTACTCCATCAGGAAGGTTTACTTCTCCTGTTATATCTGTAGTTCTGAAATAGAACTGTGGCTTATACCCTGTAAAGAATGGTGTATGTCTTCCTCCTTCATCCTTTGTCAGTACGTATACTTCTGACTTGAATGATGTATGTGGACTTACTGATCCTGGTTTTGCAAGTACCTGTCCTCTTTCTACTTCTTCCTTCTTAGTTCCTCTTAACAGTGCTCCGATGTTGTCTCCTGCCTGTCCTGAATCAAGAAGCTTTCTGAACATTTCCACCCCTGTTACTGTTGTCTTTGCTGTAGGTTTGATTCCAACTATTTCCACTTCTTCCCCTACGTTTACTACTCCTCTTTCTACTCTTCCCGTTACAACTGTTCCTCTTCCTGTTATTGTGAATACATCTTCTATTGGCATTAGGAAAGCCTGGTCAACTGGTCTTTCAGGTGTAGGTATGTAACTGTCTACTGCTTCCATAAGCTCCATTATCTTATCTTCCCATTGTCCTTCTCCATTTAATGCTCCTAAAGCTGATCCTTTTATTATTGGTATGTCATCTCCAGGGAATGAGTATTCTGTAAGAAGTTCTCTTACTTCCATTTCTACCAGTTCTAACAATTCTTCATCGTCAACCATGTCAACTTTGTTTAAGAATACTACGATGTAAGGAACTCCAACCTGTCTTGCAAGCAGTATATGTTCTCTTGTCTGTGGCATAGGTCCATCAGCTGCTGATACTACCAGTATAGCTCCATCCATCTGAGCCGCTCCTGTAATCATGTTCTTTACATAATCCGCATGGCCTGGACAGTCAACGTGTGCATAGTGTCTGTTTGCTGTTTGATACTCGATATGGGCAGTGTTAATTGTTATCCCTCTTTCTCTTTCTTCAGGCGCCTGATCTATGTTCTCAAAATCTACTTTTTCTGCCAGACCTTTGTCTGAAAGCACTTTTGATATAGCCGCAGTAAGTGTTGTCTTACCATGGTCTACGTGTCCTATCGTTCCAATGTTTACGTGTGGTTTACTTCTCTCAAATTTAGCTTTTGCCATTTTTTATTTCCTCCATAGTTATATATTTTATCTGTCTAATTTTAAATTTATTATTTTCCTTGTCTTTCTGCTATTACCTGTTGTGCTATATTATTAGGAACCTGTACATATTTTTCAAATTCCATTGAATATGATGCTCTTCCTTGAGTTTTTGATCTCAAATCAGTTGCATAACCGAACATTTGCGCCAACGGTACTTGAGCATTTATTATTTTTGCATTGTTTCTGTCTGTCATTCCTGAAACTTGTCCTCTTCTTGAGTTCAAATCTCCGATAACATCTCCCATATATTCTTCAGGTGTTGTTACTTCTACTTTGAAGATAGGTTCAAGTAATATTGGATTTGCAGCCCTCATAGCTTTTTTGATTGCCATTGATCCTGCTATTTTAAACGCCATTTCAGATGAATCGACTTCATGGTAAGAACCATCATACAATGTTACTTTTATATCCTGTACAGGATATCCTGCAACTACTCCGGCTTCCAATGCTTCCTGAATCCCTTTATCTACAGCAGGAATATATTCTCTAGGAATTGCTCCTCCTGTAATCTGGTTAACAAATTCATATCCTTTGTCAGGATTTGCTTCAACTTTAATTTTAACGTGTCCGTACTGTCCTCTTCCTCCAGACTGCTTAGCATACTTTTCCTCAACATCTGATGCGCCGTTGATTGTTTCTCTATATGCAACCTGAGGTTTACCTACATTAGCTTCAACCTTAAATTCTCTTTTCATTCTGTCTACTATGATTTCCAAATGTAATTCTCCCATTCCTGAAATCAGAGTTTGTCCAGTTTCCTGGTTTGAAGTTACTTTAAATGTTGGATCTTCTTCAGCAAGTTTTGCCAATGCAGTTCCCATTTTTTCCTGATCCGCTTTTGTTTTTGGCTCAACAGCTATCTGAATAACTGTATCCGGGAATTCCATTTTTTCAAGTATTATTGGTTTACTTTCATCACAAAGAGTATCTCCTGTAGTTGTTTCCTTCAGTCCTACTGCTGCTGCAATGTCCCCTGAATAAACTATATCAAGTTCTTCTCTTTTGTTTGCGTGCATTTGAAGCAATCTTCCCATTCTTTCTTTCTTACCTTTTGTAGAGTTCAGTACATATGAACCTTTATTTAAAACTCCTGAGTAAACTCTGAAGAATGATAATCTTCCTACAAATGGATCTGTTAAAATTTTGAAAGCCAATGCTGAGAAAGCTTCTTCATCTGAAGGCTGTCTTTCCATTGGTTCTTCAGTTTTAGGATCTATTCCTTTTACCGCTCCTACATCTAAAGGTGATGGCATGTATGCAACAACTGCATCAAGAAGAGGCTGAATCCCTTTATTCTTAAACGCTGTACCGCACAATACAGGAACAATTATTCCACTTATTGTAGCAGTTCTTATTGCTCTTTTTATTTCTTCTTCTGTAATCTCTTCTCCACCAAAGTATTTTTCCATTAATTCATCATCAGTTTCAACAACAGATTCAAGCATGTGTTCTCTTGCAGCTTGCGCTTCTTCAAGTAATTCAGCTCTTACATCTGCTACATCGTAATCTGCTCCCATTGTCTCATCTTTAAACAAATATTCCTTCATTGTTATCAAATCTATAATACCTTCAAAAGCATCTTCAGCGCCTATTGGCAATTGTATAGGAACTCCATTCCCACCCAATTTTTCTTTAATATCACTTACACACATATTAAAGTCTGCTCCAACTCTGTCCATTTTATTTAAAAATGCCATTCTTGGTACTTCATACTTATCAGCCTGTCTCCAGACAGTTTCAGATTGCGGTTGAACTCCATCAACTGCTGAGAACACAGCAACTGCTCCGTCCAGTACTCTTAACGATCTTTCAACTTCAACTGTAAAGTCAACGTGCCCTGGTGTATCTATTATATTTATTCTGTTACCATTCCAAAATGCAGTTGTTGCTGCAGATGTAATAGTAATCCCTCTTTCCTGTTCCTGTTCCATGTAATCCATCGTAGCGGCTCCTTCGTGAACCTCTCCGATTTTATGATTTACTCCTGTGTAGAATAGTATTCTTTCAGTAGTTGTTGTTTTTCCGGCATCTATATGTGCCATGATACCGATGTTTCTAGTATCTTTCAAAGCAACTTTTCTTGACATTCCTTTTTTTCCTCCTTCTCAATTCAAAAACTTACTGTCAATGTTAAATAAATTACCATTTATAATGCGCAAACGCTCTGTTAGCTTCTGCCATTTTATATGTGTCATCTTTCTTCTTAACTGATCCACCTTCGTTGTTTGCCGCAGCAATCAGCTCTTTTTTCAGTTTGTTTATCATTCCGTATTCTTTTCTTTCTCTTGTGTATCTTACAAGCCATCTTATAGCCAGCGCCTGCTGTCTTTCTTTTCTAACTTCAACCGGTACCTGGTAAGTAGCCCCTCCGATTCTTCTCGATCTAACTTCAAGCTGAGGTCTTACATTTTCCATTGCTCTTCTGAAAACTTCGATTCCTTCTTCCTGAGTTTCTTCCTTAATTTGATTTAATGCTGTATAGAAAATATTTTCAGCTATCGATTTCTTTCCATCTTTCATTAATCCATTTATGAATTTAGTTACTACTTTATCATTATATTGAGAATCAGGTAAAACATCTCTTTTCTCTGCTTTTCTTCTTCTTGACACTATTTGTCCTCCTTACTTTTTAAAAATTTTAGTTTGCACTTGCTGCCGCAGGTTTTTTAGTTCCGTATCTTGATCTACCTTGTTTTCTGTTGACAACTCCAGCTGTATCTAAAGCTCCTCTGATTATTTTATATCTAACCCCAGGCAAATCTTTTGTTCTTCCTCCTCTTATAAGAACTATACTGTGTTCCTGTAAGTTATGCCCGATTCCTGGAATATAAGCTGTAACTTCAATTCCGTTTACCAATTTAACCCTTGCTACCTTTCTTAAGGCTGAGTTTGGTTTTTTAGGTGTAGTAGTGTATACTCTTACACATACTCCTCTTTTTTGTGGGTTACCTTTCAATGCAGGTGATTTTTTCTTTTTTTCAGATGTGCTTCTACCAAATCTTACTAACTGATTAATAGTAGGCATGTTTCCTCCTTCCAATTTTTCGAATTATGATTTTCTGTGTTATTTTTTTATAAACTAAAACTTTTAAAAAGCTCATTTGCTTCAGCCTGTATCTTGAATCCAGACACACTGCATATCCATTTCAGATATAGCGGCTTACTCTAAATTCACTCTAAAAAATATGTAACAATGTTACATATTTTTCTGCACTTAGTTTATGAGTTATAACTTGTCTATTTTATAATATTTAAGCCCTTATGTCAAGGGCTTTGTGATATTTACCATAAAATAGAGTTATATTTTATATATATTTTTTATATTTTATAATAAATAATATATATCTATTCTATTTGTATGGATTCCATGAATTCAATATCCATTTCGTCATTTCTTCTATATGAGAAGGAATAGCTTCAGCAGAAGCAAAATATATTTTATCTCCTGAAACTATTATATTTGTCACAAGGGATTTTCCGGAAATCTCTTTAACTTTAAGCTGTCCTCCTTTGTAGCCGTTCACTGTAACATTTTTTTTGGCAAGATTGGAGTCAGGATGTCCCGCTTCCCTATAGCCCCTATATAAAGTATTAATAACTTCTGACACAATCTGTGAATCGGTTTTCCCTTCCTTATCTTCTATCCTAAGGACATCAAGCGTATAAATATCAGTTCCCCTTGCTATCTGAAATGCCACAGGTGAGGAATCAGGGTCATGAAATATAACCCATTTTCCTTTTGGATAGGCTATAAATCCTACATATCTGTTACCAAAACGTCCCTTATCAAAGTACACCTTTGCCTCTTTATACAGTCCGTCTTTTCTTTCCATTGATTCCAATGCTTTTCTTACGCCTTCTTCTGTAGACAGATCTGTCACACATGTAAGTTCTCCTTTTGGGATGTAGCAGTCCTTTTTCTTCTCTGCCTTAGCCGCTAAAATATTTGTTATGCCTAAAGCTACCAGTAAAATCATTAATTTCTTTTTCATTTTAACACCTTCCCTTCCATTTTTTATTTCATTATTTTTGAAAAATTTTTTTAACTTTTTTTCTTAAATTCTAATTTTTATTCTGACTTACTTTTTAATGTTTTAAAATTCTTTCCCACTTAAACTTTCTATTCAAATTTCATTTTTATTTTAAAGTCTATCATATAATTTTCTAATTAACAACTATATTTTAACTAAATATTTTCAAAAATATACTTGTTTTTTTCAAAATCAAGCTATCATATTAGTATAGTAAAATGTGTTTTAAAATTTCTATACATTAAATAAAAATTAATATTTAAAATTTTTGGAGGTTTTTTACGATTTCTTTTGTTTTAGCAATAATTGCTCTTGTTTTAGGTTATGTAATTTATGGAAAGTTTGTGGAAAAAGTTTTTGGAATAGAACCTGACAGAACTCCACCTTCAATTGAATGTTATGATGGTGTTGATTATGTGGAGGTCAGCACTCCAAAAGCATTTTTGATTCAATTTCTGAATATTGCCGGAACAGGACCAATTTTTGGAGCTATTGCAGGTGCTTTGTGGGGACCGGCTTCGTTTTTGTGGATTGTTTTTGGATGTATTTTTGGAGGAGCAGTTCATGATTTCCTGATTGGTATGCTTTCACTTAGGGATAAAGGAAGCAGTATCGGAGAAATTGTTGGGGAAAATTTAGGTGTTGTAATGCAGCAGATTATGAGAGTTTTTTCAATCGTTCTACTTCTACTGGTTGGAGTTGTATTTATAAAATCACCTGCAGATATTCTTCATAATTTAATTCCAGGTGTAAGTGCTATGACTTTTACAATTATTATAATCATTTATTATATTTTAGCTACAATTCTTCCACTTGATAAAATCATCGCCAAAATTTATCCGATTTTTGGTTTTGCCCTACTGTTTATGGCGGTTGGTATTGGAACTATGTTAGTTTACGGTCAATTTACAGGAGCTTTCATAATTCCTGAAGTTACTGAAGTTTTTAAAGGAAATTTACACCCTAAAGGTATTTCAATTTTTCCTTACTTATTTATTTCAATAGCTTGTGGTGCAGTAAGTGGTTTCCACGCTACTCAATCTCCGATGGTTGCCCGTTGTATAAAAAATGAAACTGAAGGAAGAAGAGTATTCTATGGTGCCATGATTGCTGAAGGTGTTGTTGCATTGATATGGGCTGCGGCTGCGATGACTGTATTTGGCGGAATAAAAGAATTAGCTGCTGCCGGATCACCTGCAGTTGTTGTAAACAAAGCATCTGTTCAGTTACTTGGTGCTTTTGGAGCATTTCTAGCTGTACTTGGTGTTGTTGCCTGTCCTATTACTTCAGGAGATACTGCTTTTAGAGGTTCAAGATTAATTATTGCCGACATTTTTAAGATTAAACAGGCTCCAATAAAAAATAGATTTTTAATAGCAATACCTTTATTTGCTATTGGTATTTATTTAACAACTATTGATTTTAACATTATTTGGAGATACTTCGCATGGGCAAATCAAACTTTAGCAGCTGTTTCATTATGGACTGCTACAGTATGGCTTGTTAAAAAAGGAAAACCATTTGTATTCGCATTAATTCCTTCCATGTTTATGACAATGGTTGTTACAACTTACATCGTAATCGCTCCGGAAGGATTTGTAAGATTTTTCAAGGATGTACCTGTTCAAACTATTGAATTTTACGGTGTAATAATCGCAAGTATAGTTACTGCTATCTGTACAGTATTATTATTTAGTTACAAACGTAAGTTAAACAGTACTCCAAAAGCTCAGCAATTAAACGTTGCAAAATAAACAACTGAATAAAAATAAATAAAACAGTCAAACAAGATTTTATCTGAAATTCTTAGTTTGACTGTTTTTATTTTTATTCCTACATTTCAGGATTCCATGATTTTATTACTAAATCAAGCATTGTTTTTACATTTTCAGGTTTTCCTTCCACAGTTACAAGGTATACTCTGTCTTTAAAGATTATTGCATTCAAAATTACTGTTTTTCCTGAAATATTTCTAATTGTCATCTGCTGTCCCTTATATTCATTAATTGATAAAGGATTCTTCTCAATAGTTGCATGAGACTTTCCTGAACCAGTATATTTTTTAGCTGTACTGTTAAGAGCATTCATAGCTAACTGTTCAGGAGATATGCCTTTATTTTTGATTTCCACAGAATCCAATGTGAAAATATCAGTTCCTTCCTTTATTATCTGCATGGCAGTAGGAGTTTCATTCATTCCGGTATATAGAATCCACTCTTCTCCTTGCGGATAAGCTATAAATCCGACATTTTTATTTCCAAAACGTCCATTTTTAAAATATTCCTGCGAAGCCATGTAAAGCTGCCATTTTCTATCAGCAACTTCAATCATCTTTTCATTATCCATCGGATTGGAAGGCTGTATATCTATTTCGTCTTCATTTTCTTTTGATTGTGTCTTACCATTCGAAGATTTTTTTGTACTTCCTGATGCTTTTTTAGTTGAAGATGTACTTGTTTTTTTTGTACTTCCTGTTTTTTTCACAGCTGCAGATAAAAATAACGGCATTGTCAACAATAATGTAAAAATTGCAAGTTTTAAGAATTTATTCCTTTTCATTTCTGTCTCCTTTTCAGTTAATTTTACAATTTCCTTTCCAGTTATTGATATTTTTCTAATTCTTCCGATTTTTTATCCCATTCTTCCATTTTTGACATTTCTTCCTGTTCAAGACTATCAAACTGTTCCTGTATCTCCATTAACTTCCCGAGATCATTACGCTTTCCTGCATCTTCATACTCCCTGTTCAGCTCTTCCCTTTTCAACGTAATTTTTTCCATCTCATCTTCCAGTTTCGATATATCTCTTTTCAATTTAGAAATTTTTTTATTCAGCTCCTTCTGCTCCTGATAGGAGAGCTTTCGTTCCTCTTTTATTTCAGGGTTCTCAGCTGTCCGGGAGGAAGATTTTGCATTTTTGAGACTTTCCTTGTAATCTTCATAATTTCCTTTAAATTTTGTAAGTCCATTTTCATCGAGATAATAAATAGTATTACATATGCTGTCCAAAAAATGTCTGTTATGGGAAACTACAAGCATTGTTCCATCAAAATTTTCAAGGGCATCTTCAAGTACTTCTATGGAATAAATGTCGAGATGGTTTGTGGGTTCATCAAGTAGAAGGAAATTTGCCTTTTTCATATAAAGTTTCAGAAAAGAGACCCTGACTTTTTCTCCACCGCTTAATTTTTCAATTTTCTTTAATACATCTTCTCCTGAAAAGAGAAATCCACCTGCAAGGCTTCGTAGATATTCTTCAGTAAGGTTAAGGGATACATTTATTTCCTGCAGTATATTGTTTACACCTGTCAGATCCTGATGATCCTGATCATAATATCCCATTTTTACTCTTGAGCCAAACTCAACTTCTCCTGTATCCTTTTTAAGCTTTCCTGCAATTATCTTAAGAAGTGTGGACTTTCCAATCCCATTTTTCCCTATTATTCCTACTCTTTCTCCCTTGTAAAGGTTAAAGCTTATATTATTCAGAACTTTCTTATCTCCAAAAGTCTTTTTAATGTTTTTTACCTTAAGTACATTATCTCCACTGATACCGTCTGTCTCAAACTTCAGTTTCATTCTATGAGGATTGAAAACAGGGTCATCCATTCTTTCTATCCTGTCAAGTATTTTCTGTCTTCCTTTTGCCTGTCTTGCTTTTATGCCTGCACGGAATCTGTCTATATATTCTTCCATTTTTCTAATTTTTTCCTGCTCTTTTTCATATCTTTTTATTTCACCTTTTAAAATCATTTCCTTCTGCAGTATAAATGAAGAAAAATTTCCGTCATATTTATACAGTTTCCTGTTTTCTATCTCATATATCCTGTTACAGACATTATCAAGAAAAATTCTATCATGCGAAACAAGAAAAAATGCCTTGTTATATTTTTTTAGATAATCTTCAAGCCATTCAATGGATACCAGATCCAGATGGTTTGTAGGCTCATCAAGTATGAGCAGGTCAGGTTCAATTAAAAGAAGTTTCGCAAGTGATACCCTCGTCCGTTCTCCACCACTCAGATCTTTCAAATACAGATTATAATATTCATCTGTCAGCTCAAGTCCTGTAAGTATCTGCTTTATTTTATACTCTATCTCATAACCGTTTTTCGCTTCATAAAGAGAGGACAGCTCAGCAGAACGATTTATGAGCTTTTCAAGTTCTTCTCCTTCTGCCGTTCCCAGAAGCATATTTACCTTCTGTAAATTATTCCATATTTCCCTTTCTTCAGAAAAAACAGACATCATTTCCTCATATATCGTATTTTTTTCGTCTGAAAATTCATGATTTTGGGATAAATATCCTATCCGAATTGATGGATTTTTTATTATCTCTCCAACTTCATTTGGATTATTTTCAGCTCCGTCAACCCTTTCTTTCCCAAGAAGCATTCTTATAATAGTAGACTTACCGACACCATTAAGTCCAACAAGTCCTATCTTATCCTTTTCTTCTATGGAAAAGCTTATATCCTTAAGTATAAAATCTCCTGCAAACTGTTTATATACTTTGTTAAACTGTACTAAACCCATTCCCTCTCCTCTAATTTTTTGATGCCATGACAGCATCAATTGCAAGAATCATTGCCATTATGGAAATTTCATTTTTTTCATCTTCTATGTCAAGCATATATGAGTCACCCCATGTCATCCATTCTTTCTTTATATTTGCAATCTGATTTCCGCTGTCCATGTCTGTTATGTTATACTCATGAGCCCACATGTCTCCGTTTGTTACCCAATTTTTTCCTACTATTTCATATTTTGGTTTTAAGAAACTGAATTTCTTATGGATTTCAGCAATCTTTTCTCCCTTCACGTATACAAAAAATTTAGGCAGTAAATTCATAAGTTTCTGCTCTATATACGCAACTTCCTCTTTCTCCATATTATAAACATGAAATTTTTTACCTAGTGACAATATTTTCCCTTCAACAAAATATTTGTCATTTCCTTCTTCGTCCTTGATTGTGAATTTGTCCTTAATTGAAAATACCTTCTGTTTAATATAAAGTTTCATGATACATCTTCTCCCTTCAGTTTTTTATTTATATTTAATTTATTGAGACTTTTTCTATTCCCGGAATCCTTCTATTCCTGTTTATTTTCGATACAATGAAAGTTCACTTACCAAAGTTGAGCCAAGAATAAGTACTCCTCCGATAATTGTAAATATATCAGGTTTTTCCCTTAGAATTATTATTGAAAGAAAAATGGCAACAATAGGATCAATATAACTGAAAATGGCTATTGTATGTGCTTTCAATTCCTTTATTCCTGAAAAATAAAGTCCATATGTTATTCCAGTATTAACAATCCCTATAATTCCAAGCAATACAACTACTGTAAAACTAAAACTCAGTTTCCTTATATCCTGAGTTAGCAATGTATATGGTGTTAAAACTGCTACAGCAATTCCAAGCTGCATAATTGTCATTGCATAGGAAGATATATGTTTTAGGTGTTTATTCAGAATAATAACTGTAGCATATATTATAGCCGCTCCGAGTCCAAACAGTACTCCTGTTATCTGAAAATTTCCCATACTTCCTCTTTTAAGAATTCCGGATACAAATATCATCCCTACAAGAGCTACTGCTACACAAGCAGCCTGTTTAAATGACAACTTTTCCTTCAGCACAAAAGGCGAGACAATTATAACAAAAATAGGTGCCAGATAATAGCATAAAGTTGCTACTGCAACAGTTGTATGATGGTATGCTTCAAACAGAAAAATCCAGTGTATCCCAATAAGCATTCCAGATAAGCATAAAATTACCAGATTATTTTTTATCTCTTCATATGAAATTCCTATTTTTCTAATCCCAGTAAAAATTATTAGAAATAATGTACCTATTATTCCTCTTGAAAGTGCTATTATACTCGATGGTAATGGAATATTCCTTACAAATATTCCTATTGTTCCAAAAATAAACATTGCTGTCATAAGTCTTATTTTGGCATTTTTTTCATTTTTTC
>ERZ772764.521-NODE-521-length-26590-cov-17.865272_pt1 | contig 26590 bp, 43 predicted proteins | sample MGYA00512163_ERZ772764 | MGnify/ENA primary metagenome ERZ772764 (study PRJEB29015, sample SAMEA2737903) | human oral metagenome | biome: human oral; feature: human-associated habitat; material: dental | place: China | collected 2094 ... | reverse complement strand
AATTGGTATTACAAGAAAAAAGATTTTGAATTAAAAGAAAAAGAATTAAACCAACGGAGCCATCACCATGATTAAGCGAACAGCAAAATACATTTGTGCCGTCTCGGCGGTTGTTGGACTTGTTATTGCCACGCATGGTAATGAAATTCGTACATCAGAAAAAGGACTATTACTGATTGGCAATGCAGAAGGTTGCCAACAAAAACCTTATCAATGCCCGGCAGATATTTTAACTGTCGGTATCGGCACAACGGGATCCGTTGAAAAAATAGAAACCAATAAAATTTACACACTGCAAGAAATTGCCGACTTGTATGCCAAAGGCATTAAGCAAGCCGAAAAGTGCGTGAATACCTATGCCAACGGTCAAGCTATGCCACAAGGGGGATTTGATGCGTTGACATCAATCACATTCAATGTTGGTTGTGGTCGATTAAAAAACAGCACCCTTTTTAAAATGGCTCGACAAGGTTACAGCAAAACTATGTGCGGCCAGTTTGAACGTTGGATTTACGCAGGCGGAAAACCACTGAAAGGCTTAATTGAAAGACGACAAAAGGAGAAAGCATTATGTTTGGGTTCTTAACGAAAAAAGAAAAATACATTTTATTGGTTGGCCCACTCATGCTTGTGGCGATTATCCTGTTTCAAGGGTGGCAAGCTAACCACTGGCGAGCAGAAGCCGCCAAAGAAGAACAATTAAAATTGCAGTGGGAGGCATCCTACATAGCATTGAATGAAAGCGTGGATAAATTCAATGAGCAACAAAAAGCACTAACAGAAGCCGTTAACCAGTTAAAAATCTCTCAAACCAAGCAAACTCAGGATTTAAAAAATGCACTTAAAAAACACCAAGACTGGGCTAATACCCTTGTGCCTGATGATGTTATCGGCGTGTTCAAGCGCCCCGAAAATCATTAAACAACCAATACTTTGCCCAACAGCGGCAGAGTGCGGTCAATTTGCGCCACAAATTCGCACCAATGGTGAACTGGCAGAAGCCTATCAACAAACACAACATCGCCTGAATCTATGTGTTATTGAAAATGACAGCCTGAAACAGTGCATCGAAACATTTAATAAGGAAACCGCCAAATGACCGACCAATTTGACCGAGCGCAACAACTGGAAGAAATGGCGCGTGAAATTGCCATCAAAAAACACCGCACTTTCAAAGCGGTCAGCCGTGTTTATTGTGAAGATTGCGATGCGCCTATTCCAGAAAAACGCCGACAACTGATTCAAGGTGTCACCCGTTGCGTTGCGTGCCAACAAATTCATGAATTGCAAAAACGGAATTTCAGAAAATGAAAAAGCCTAACCAACTGCGCAAAATCCTTGAACAAAGCATTCCTGACTTTGTAAAAAATCCAGACCGCTTGCAGCTTTATGTGGACAGCGGTCAAATCGTTGCCACAGGTGCGGAATCATACAGTTTTGAATATCACTACACACTCAACATTATCGTCACGGATTTTGCCCAAGACATTGCTAGCCTGATTGTTCCGATTATCGCTTATCTACGAATTAACCAACCCGAAATATTTGAAAACCCACAACGCCGCGAAAATGCGTTCAAGTTCGAAGCGGATTACAACAATAACAACACCGCCGACATCTCCTTTGAAATCATGCTGACAGAACGTGTCGTGGCAAAACAAACCGCCGATGAAGTCAAAATGCACTATGCCAAAGAGCCGGTTTGGGATAACCCGAAGGTGAAAGTTTACCTAGAGAATGAAAACAACCTGATTTTTGATGGTGAAAAATGGCAACCGTAGAACAAGCACAGGCAAAACTCACCGCCCTGATTAACAATCTGTCTCCACAGGCACGCCGACAACTGGCGCGCAATATTGGGCAAGCCCTACGCAAAAGCCAACAAGCTCGAATTGCTCGGCAACAAAACCCTGACGGCACCGCCTTTGAGCCACGCAAACCACAAAAACAATTCGGCAAAAAGAAAGGCAGAATCAAACGCAAAGCCATGTTCGCCAAGTTGCGTACCGCTAAATATTTAAAAGTGTGGTCAAATGGTAATGAGGTTTCAGTAGGCTTTAATGGGTCAAACGCAACCATTGCAAACGTGCATCAATACGGGTTGAAAGGCACGGTTAATAAAAACAAAAGTGTTAAGGTGAAATATGCCCAGCGTGAATTGCTGGGCTTTTCGGAAAGTGATGTGGAATTAATTGAAAACTTAATTATTGAGCAACTAAGTCTTTAGATTTTGATTTGATGTGCTTGCGAATAATGTGCGCCCAATAGCAATAGACTACGAGTGCAGCAACACCAAGGAAAAAGTTGATTTCAACAAGCCAAAGCACAGAACCCAGCATCAACATGTAAAGAAATAATGCAGGAGCGGCAATAATGCCAGACACAACCCAAGGCAATGCAATAAAGCCAAAACCGACAGCGAGACCCAATAAGCCAACTGCGAGAATAAATAAAGAAAGTATTGCGATCATATCTCCCTCCTTTTGTTTGGTTAATTATTAAGCCAAGAAAAGAACCTTGTCAATAAAAGCGAGTAATTAAGAATGAATAATTTACAACTCACTGTTTTATTAAATGCCATTGATAAAATGAGTGCGCCGATGAAAAACGCCTCCAAAAGCGTGAGTGCACTTTCTGAACAGTTAAAACAGAGTAAATCTGCTTTGAGAGATCTTGAAAAAGTACAAAATCAAATGGGGGCTTTTTCGCGCACAACAGAAAACATAAAGAAAAGCACAGAGGCTATCGACAAACACGCTAAAAAATTAGACAACTTGCGCAATAAAATTGCCAAGATGAAAAATGACCGCGTCGATTTAAAAGGTAAAATCAAAGAACATGAACTTTATCACGCGAGTTTGCTTGCAAAGGGAAATACGGTTTCTGCATTCGGTGTTCAATTAAAAATTGCCGACATGACCAAACAATATGAAAAATTAAAGGGAGAAATTGGTTCAACAAGGAAAAAAATCACTCAAGAAGATTCCGCTTGGAAAGCAAGTCGCCGAGAAAAGGCTAAACAGCTATTACAGCTACGCAATTTAAGAAAAGAATTAAAAGAGAGTGGAATTAACACTAAAGAATTTACAAAATATCAAGGAAATCTTGCAGAAAAAATAAAACTGGCTAACACAACAATAGAAAAACAACAAGCACAACTAGATAAACTCAATACCAAACAAGCAGCTTATAGTAAATACCGAGGGCAAGTCGAAACATTAAAAGACATCAGTGGAAAAGCACAAATGGTTGGCGCCCAAGCATCAGCGGCAGGTGCAACCATTACAGCGCCTCTTGGAAAATCCGTAAGTGATTTTATGAACTTCGAAGATGCCATGGTGGGCGTGGCAAGACAAGTACAAGGATTAAAAGATAATGCCGGCAACTTCACGGCTGAATTTGACGAATGGAAAAATAAAATCCAAGCATTATCAACGGAATTGCCACTCACCACTGTAGAAATCGCCAATATGATTGAATCGGCGGCTCGGATGGATGTACCAAAAGAACAGCTGGAAGAATTCGTGCGATTAAATACACAAATGGCAACGGCCTTCGATGCGGCAAATCCTGACGAATTAGTTGAGCAATTTGGAAAAGTAACGAAAAACTTTAAATTATCATCAGAGGCATCTCGTGAACTTGCCGACGCTATCAACTATTTAGATGATAACGCTATTTCAAAAGGCACAGAAATCATCGGTTTTATGAATCGTGTTTCAGGTATTTCGGGCATTGCAAAAATCACTGAAAAAAACATGGCTGCACTAGGTTCTACCCTGCAAACTGCAGGCGCAGCAGAGGAGCAATCAGCCACAGCAGTAAATGCGATCTTTACTCGTCTGTCATCGGCAAGTAAGAAAAAGCCTGTTCGCAATGCCCTTGCTGCAATGGGGTTAAGTGCAAGCAAAGTTGAATTAGGCATGGCGAAAGATGCTCAAGGCACATTGATGAAAATAGTTGAAACCGTCAAAAAAATGCCGGAGCACAAGCGCCTTGGATTTATTGCTGATTTAGTGGGAACAGAGCACACCAAAACCCTTGCTTTACTTGTCTCAAACACAGAAGAATGGCGCAGACAAATTGAGCTAGCTAACAGTGAAACAGCAAAAGGTTCAATGAACCGTGAATTTCAAACACGGATGAAAGCACTTTCATCAACGTGGGGAATTTTTAAAAATCAAATTTTTAACCTGAATTCAACCATTGGCGGAACACTCGCACCAACACTCGATTCACTAATGAAAAAGATTGGTGGGCTGATTGATAAGGGCAATAAATGGATTCAGGCGCATCCGAAACTTGCTAAAAATATGTTATTAGTTGCAGGCGCAATCGGCGGATCGCTCACTGTGTTTGGCGCACTTGCTTTTGCGTTAAGTTTTGTGCTTTATCCTATCGCACGCTTATTTCTTGGCGTAAGCAAACTCAACATCCTTTTACCGAAATTCGCAGGGCAAATTAGCGGTGTGGGCGGAACGATTGCAAGATGGCTACTTTCGCCACTTAAACTATTGCCAATGCTTCTTTCCCCGGTAGGCATCGCTTTTATGGCAACGGCATTGCTGATCTACAAATACTGGAACCAAGTCAAAGCTTTTTTTGGTGGCTTCTGGGAGGGATTAAAATCAGGGCTTGCTCCGGTAATTGAAAAATTCAAGCCACTAGGCGCATTATTCGGTGTCGTGGTGGATTGGCTTGAAAAAGCTGTGAAATGGTTCACCGACTTACTTTCTCCGGTGCAAAGTACACAGAAAGACCTAGATGCCGCCGCAAGCGCCGGCAAAAAATTTGGTGAATGGCTTGCCGCAGGCATTGATTTAGTCACCAAACCTTTACAATGGCTAATGGATAGCATCCAATGGGTGATAGACCACATGCCGAGCCTTGATAAGGTGGCAACTAGCATAGTTTCAAAAGAACATGCGGCAAACATTGAAAAAATTGCTAATTATTCGATGGACCCGGCGGGCGACTATACATCACCTCCGCCACGACCAAAATGGAGCGGCGGTTACGCCGGCAACGGTGGAAAATATGAACCGAAAGGTGTGTATCACGGAGGCGAATACATCATGACCAAGGAAACCACCTCACGCCTTGGCGTGCCGTTGCTTAACGCCTTAAACTACGGCAAAAACGCTTTATTGGCGACAGGATTAAGCATGAGCGTGGCAACCGCTGCGCCAATTCAGGTAGATAACCGACCACCGCTTGCTGCACCTCCTGCCGTGGCACAATCCATTACACACCCTATGTCGGTGAACATCACCATCAACGCCGCTCCGGGTCAAGATGAACGCACCATCGCCCGTATGGTCGCACAAGAAATGCAACGCATCCAAAATCAACAACAGGCAAGACAACGCAGCAGTATGCGCGACAGAGACTAACAAAAGGGCGAAAGCCCTTTTTTGTTGAAGCCCGTGTCTAACTTTGCTAATATACTCTTAAAGATGATAGCAAGCACAGCCAATGAGAATATTTAAAACCAAAGCCTTTGATAAATTCGCGCAGAAAAACCACATCACCGATGGTGATCTGTTTGATGCGGTCATGCGTGCGGAGGAAGGTTTAATCGACGCCGATTTGGGCGGCAACATCATCAAACAACGCATTGCAAGAGAAGGTCAGGGACGCAGTGGTGGTTTCCGTTCCTTTATTGTCTATCGGCTCAATGAAAACAGCTATTTTGTCGCTGCTATCAGCAAAAATACCCGTGACAATATTTCTGCGCAAGAATTAATGGCGTTGAAAGAATTGGCGAAAGCCTACGCCAAGTTAACACCGCAGCAAATTGAATCACAAGTGAAAAACGGGCTATTTATTGAAGTATTACCGGAGGGAAAAAATGAGTGAAATCTTAGCGATGATCCATGAAAATGCGGCAGATTTGCATGAGGCCGGATTGATGGATAAAAAAACGATGAAAAAATTTGATGAATTGTGTTTAACGCCGGTACCTGTTTTTACGCCAGACGAAATCAAAGCCATTCGCGAAAAAGAACGGGTTTCGCAAACCGTATTCGCCCACTATCTCAACGTAAGTAAAAATATGATCTCAGAATGGGAGCGGGGTGTCAAAAAACCCACCGGCACGGCACTAAAACTTTTAACCCTCGTACAACACAAAGGCATTGAAATCCTTGCCTAATCCCCAATAAAAGCAAGCTCCCATGCTTGCTTTTTTGTTGCCCCCAATTCCACACCTTACCGCACTCGCACTTTCTACTCACATCGCCAAAAATACGGATTATTTAACCCGTAAGGCTACTCATGTCCGCAGAAATTAACCGCCGAATTGATAACCTCATTCGCTTTGGCTTAATTGCCGAAGTGGATCATGCCAATGCCAAAGCGCGGGTAAAGTGCGGTCAAATTCTCACGAGTTTTTTGCCCTTTATTACGTTACGCGCCGGTACAACAAAAACATGGTCACCGCCTACAGTTGGCGAACAATGTGTCATTTTGGCTTCGAGTGGTGAGCTCACCACTGCCTGCATTTTAGTGGGGCTATACACCCAAAACAGCCCAAGTCATTCGCCGGATGTGCATGTCATTGAATTTGCCGATGGCGCAAAAATTGAATACAACCAATCCAGTGGGGCATTGGTTGTGACAGGCATTAAAACCGCTGCTATTACCGCTGCCAATCAAATTAATATTGACTGCCCAACGGTGAATATCAAAGGCAACGTCAACATCATGGGCGCGATTACTACCGCAGATAACGGCGGCGCTAAAGGTAATATCAGCATCAGTGGCAATGTGGAAGTGAAAGGCACTGTCACTGCAAAAGGCGATGTAAAAGCAGGAACAATCAGCTTGCAGAACCATACTCACCAAGAACAAGGCGATGGCAATCTAACCTCGAAGGCAAAATAATGAACAGATTCACCGGTGAAAAAATCACAGACGAAACCGCACATATTAAACAATCTATTGCGGACATTCTTCTCACGCCTATCGGCTCGCGCATTCAACGCCGCGACTATGGAAGTCGCATTCCGGAGCTGATCGACCGCCCTATGAACCACGCCTTGTTGTTACAACTTGCTGCCGCCTCCGTCATGGCATTAACCAAGTGGGAACCGCGTATTCAAATCAGTAAGTTTCAGCCGCGCATCAGCGAAAACGGCATTGTCTGCACCATCGTGGCGCGCAAACGAAATAGCAATCAAAACGTAAATTTTGATGATTTATTCTTAGGTGGAAAACAATGAGCGAATTAGTAGATCTCTCCAAACTGGAACCGCCCAAAGTCTTAGAAGATTTAGATTTCGAAACTTTGCTTGCAGAACGCAAAACGGCGTTTATCAATCTCTTTAACGAAGATGAACGCCCCTTTTGGCAGGCGAGACTTGCCTTAGAAAGCGAACCTATTACTAAATTGCTACAGGAAGTCGTTTATCTGCAATTATTGGAGCGCACCCGCATTAACAACGCCGCCCAAGCCACTATGTTGGCATACGCCACCGGCACAGATTTAGACGTTATCGCCGCCAATTACAACGTGCAACGCCAATTAATCCAAGCGGCAGATAACACCAAAACGCCCAAAGTGCCGGCAATTTATGAAGATGACACCGCATTGCGAGTCCGAACCCAATTAGCTTTTGAGGGCTTATCTGTGGCGGGCCCTCGCAGTGCTTATGTATTTCACGCCCTATCCGCTCATCCCGAAGTAGCGGATGTATCTGTGGTATCACCGGAGCCTGCGCACGTGACTGTCACTATTTTAAGTCGTATCGGACAAGGCAGCGCATCTGAAACTGTCTTGCAAGCCGTGCGTGAACGATTAAATGATGACAACATTCGCCCAATCGGTGATCGTGTTACCGTGCAAAGTGCAACTATCCATAATTACACCATCCACGCCAAACTGCATTTATACCGAGGGCCGGAATACGAACCGATCAAAGCGGAAGCATTGAAAAAACTCACGGCATACACCGAAGAAAAACGCCGATTGGGGCGTGACATCAGCCTGTCAGGCATTTATGCCGCCTTGCATTTGGTTGGGGTGCAACGCGTGGAACTACTTGCACCAACAGCCGACATCGTGTTGCCGAACAACAAATCAGCCTATTGCACAAACATTCAAGTTGAGGTGGTAACAAGCGATGATTTCTAGTCACTTATTGCCGCTAGGCTCAACCCCATTAGAAAAACGCGCTGCAGAAATCTTAAAAAGTGCGGTGGAAAATCCGATTGTTATTGCCGATCTAATCAATCCGGATAAATGCCCGGTGCATTTATTGCCCTATCTTGCATGGGCGTTTAGCGTCGATAAATGGGACGAAAATTGGACGGACGAAGTTAAGCGAATCGCCATTAAGCAATCCTTTTTTATCCACAAACGCAAAGGGACGATTAACGCCGTGCGCCGAGTGGTTGAACCTATAGGCTATATGGTCAACTTGAAAGAATGGTTTAACGCCGTGCCAATGGGCGAACCGGGAACGTTTAGCTTGACCATTGAAGTGCCGGAAACAGGATTAAACGAGCAAACCTATAACGAATTAGTCAGATTAGTCAATGACGTGAAACCTGTTAGCCGACACTTAAAACAGCTCGCTATTGCGGTCTCACCAACAGGCACCATGAATGTATTTTTAGGACAGCAAACGGGCGAAATTATCACCGTTTACGCACAATAAACAGGAAGCAAACACATGGCACAATATACCGCCGTTTTTACAACATACGGCACGCAATTACTGGCAAAAGCCATTGCAAATAATAAGCCAATCACCGTTACGCATTTTGCTGTCGGTGATGGAAACGGTAATGCCGTGACAGTAAACGCTAGCCAAGAACGCTTAGTCAACGAAAAATATCGCGCAACGATCAGTGCTGTATCGCTTGACCCACGCAATAACAAACAGGTTGTTTTTGAATTAACTATCCCGGAAAACATAGGTGGTTTTTATATTCGGGAAATGGGTGTTTTTGATGCTCAAAACAAACTCATTGCCTATGCAAACTGCCCGGAAAGTTTTAAACCGACATTAGCAAGCGGAAGCGGCAAAGTGCAAGTTATGCGCATGATTTTACTTGTTGCCAGCTCAAATGCCGTCACACTCACCGTGGACGACAGCGTCATTTTTGTTACACGCGGACAACTTACGCCGAAAACCATCACAGCAAATAGCGCAAATGGATTTGATAATACCGGACATAGCCACGCTATCGACAAAGCAAGCACAACAAAAGCCGGTATCGTCCAACTCACAAGCGACACAGGGCTAGATAGTGAAAACCTCGGCTTAACCGCTAAAGCCGGGAAAAAACTCGCGCAACTGATTGCGACGGTGCAGCTTGCGTTAAATAACTATATCCCTCTTAACAAACGATCATCCGCAGTCAATAGCAACGACGAAAATAATGTAGCAACATCAAAAGCGGTTAAAACGGCTTATGACAAAGGCGTGGAAGCCAAAAATGCTGCAGATGGAGCCAATAACAACGCCAACAATCGTGTATCGAAATCAGGCGATACGATGACCGGACCGCTAAACATAAATTTTGGTGATTACAGTTTTATTAACCAGTTTAATTCTTCCGGCAAGTTTTCCCGCATTGAGACTACACCTGATGACCAATCCAATTTTTATAAGCTAAGCTATTGGAGCAATGATACTGAGTTACATTCTGCACTTTTGCCAAAGCGAGGCCTCTGGAAAGTGATAGCCTATGAGGACTGGGTTAATGATAACTATATCCCTCTTAACAAACGATCATCCGCAGTCAATAGCAACGACGAAAATAATGTAGCAACATCAAAAGCGGTTAAAACGGCTTATGACAAAGGCGTGGAAGCCAAAAATGCTGCAGATGGAGCCAATAACAACGCCAACAATCGTGTATCGAAATCAGGCGATACGATGACCGGACCGCTAAACATAAATTTTGGTGATTACAGTTTTATTAACCAGTTTAATTCTTCCGGCAAGTTTTCCCGCATTGAGACTACACCTGATGACCAATCCAATTTTTATAAGCTAAGCTATTGGAGCAATGATACTGAGTTACATTCTGCACTTTTGCCAAAGCGAGGCCAATGGAAAGTTGTAGCCTATGAGGACTGGGTTAATAATGGATATGTCCCTCGCACAGGCGATACGCTAATTAATGGGCATCCGACATTTGAGAATAACGGTGGCTTTGTGACCATTAAGAGCACCGGTGTTAACTGGGCGGCTATTGATTACAAAATGTGGAACTCGCCTATGCCACTGGTGACAACGCAAGCGGAAGACCTCGGTAATTTTTCAGGGGCATTTAATGTTTACACTACACCAGAAGGGACAGATTACAACACAGACAGAAGGGAAAAAACCGCCCAAATACACCACAATGGTCGCATTTGGTCAAAACGTTATGGTTGGTTAGATGAGCAATTCGCGATAGCCAATGACACGCACAAAAAATCAAGATGTCATAACCATTGGTTTCCGTCGCACTATGCCGGCACGGAGGTGGTTGACCTCCCAGTTAACGATGTAGGTGGCATCCGTATAACGTGGATGGGGGTTAAGTTACCCAACTATCAACCGCCATACGTAGATATCTATCTGCCGATGGCATACAGTGGATTTGCCAAAGCCACTGTATCTGATGACGGTGGCGCAACATTTAGCTATGGCGCAGAGATGATAGGTAACAATATTGTAAGGGTATATTGCAAACAGTCGGTTGCTATTGGATTTAATCTGCAAGTCATTGGTTGGGCTAATTTTTAAGTAAGGAGAGATAATGATTTACAATATCAGCACAGGCACCTTTGATCCAATTTATGATGCATTAGATAGCGGGCAACTGCCTCCCGATTGTTATGCGGTGACAGAGGAACAGATCAATATGATATCTGCCAGTATTACTGGCGGGGGGGCAGTGTGGGCAGCCAATGGCGTTATCCAATGCTCGGGCAACGCGCCTAGTGCGTATCATGTTTTTGATTTAGATGCCAAAAAATGGGTGATTTCATCCGAAAAACAGACCGCACTTTTTGCCGAACAAAAAGAAAGCCTGATTGCACAATTGGCTAACAAAACAGACACATTAAAAGCGGGTTTATTAGTTGGCTATCCACAAACGGAAATCGACAGCTTTTACCGGCAAGAAAAAGAAGCGTTGGCGTGGCAAGCCGACCATAACGCAGAAACGCCAATGCTAAAACAAATTGCCCTATTGCGAGGTGTGCCATTTGAAATCTTGGTGCAAAAAGTCATCGAAAAATCTGAAATGTTTGCAATGGTTATTGGCGCAATCATCGGACAACGACAACAGCTCGAAGACCGTATTTTAACCGCAACCAAGCCGGAAGAATTAGAGACAATCAAAAACGAGGTGGAAACATGGCAATTACCCAATCTAAGCTAAATACATGGAGCTATCACGTCTTGATAGCCATCGACCAACTGTTTAACGCTCTCATTGGTGGCGCGGCGGATGAAACGCTATCCAGTCGTACCTATCGCGGCGCAGTGTTGGCCAAACATCCACGCAAGCGTTGGCGCATTTGGTATCGTTTAATTAACGCCCTCTTTTTTGACGCCAATCACTGTAAGACGGCGTACGAAAGCGAGGTTAAGCGGCGGCAATATCCGGCAGACTTTCAATAATCATCAGAAGTGCGGTCAATTTTGTCCGCATTTTGTTACTCCGTTTTTCACATTTTCAACCACTCGCACTCCCCTACTCTCTCAATCACAATACAGGCATTACTTAAAAACCATAGGGCGAAAATATGTCTGAAGAATTCTTGCATGGTGTCAAGGTAACGGAAATTTCCCAAGCCTTACGCACGCTAACTACATCATCTACGGCGGTTATTGGCTTGGTTGCTACTGCACCTGATGCCGACAATGCTGTGTTCCCGTTAAATAAACCTACCTTACTCACCGGCATCACTTCCGCTGTCATTGCCAAAGCAGGTAAAAAAGGCACGCTGTCTCGCGCCCTCGATGGCATTTTGGATATTGTGAATTGTAAAGTCGTTGTTATTCGTGTGGAAGAAAGCGAAGACGAAAGCCAAATGAAAGCCAATGTTATTGGTTCCGTGGATAGCGAAGGCAACTACACCGGCTTGAAAGCCTTTTTGGTGTCTGCGTCTGTGTGCGGTGTTAAACCACGCATTTTCTGTGTGCCGAAGTATGATTCACAAGATGTCACCACAGAATTGGTGAGTGTGGCACAAAAACTCAACGGCTTTGTGTATGCCTCTTGCTACGGTTGCAATACCAAAGAACAAGCTGTCACCTATGGCCGCAACTTTTCCCAACGGGAACTCATGCTGATCTTCGGTGATTTCCAATCTTTCAACCCAATCACTAAACAAACCGAAGTGGATTATGCCGTGGTACGTGCCGCTGCAATGCGCGCCTATCAAGACAAAGAATATGGTTGGCATACCTCCATTTCAAACAAAGGGCTAAACGGTGTCACCGGTGTAACCAAGCCACTTTCCTTTGACATTAATGATTCTGCAACGGATGTGAATTACCTCAACGAAAATGGCATCACCTGTTGTGTCAATCATAACGGCTTCAAGTTCTGGGGACTTCGTACCCGTTCCGCCGACAAACTGTTCATCTACGAAAACTACACGCGTACGGCACAAGTTCTCAAAGATACGATTGCACAATCCTTTGACTGGGCGGTCGATAAAGACATTTCCGTGTTGTTGGTGAAAGAAATCGTGGCGGCAATAAATGCTAAATGGCGTGAATTCACCGCAAAAGGTTATTTAATTGGCGGCAAAGCCTTTGTTAATTCGGAACTGAACACGGCAGCGACATTAAAAGATGCCAAATTACTCATCTCTTATGACTATTGCCCGGTTCCGCCGCTTGAACAACTTGGATTCAACCAATACATTAGCGACCAATACTTGGTTGACTTCGCCCGCGAAATCGCAAAAGTAGGAGCATAATCCCATGGCTTTACCAAGAAAATTAAAACTCATGAACTTCCTCGGCAACGGCAATTCCTACCGCGGACAAATCAATGAGATCACTCAACCTAAACTTGCCATGAAACTGGAAGAATACCGTGCAGGCGGTATGTTTGGCCCGGTAAAAGTAAATTTAGGCTTAGAAGGGTTAGAAGTGCAGTTCAAAATGGGCGGCTACATGACCGAATTGGTCAAAGAATTTGGCGGTTCCATTGACGGCACGGCATTACGTTTCGCCGGTTCATATCAACAGGACGACACCGAAGAAGTCACTTCCATTGAACTCGAAATGCGTGGTCGTTTCGGTGAGATTGATAATGGCACCAACAAATCAGGTGACGACACCGAACAAAGCTACACCGTGCCTTTGACCTATTACAAAATCATCGAAAACGGCAAAGACATCATCGAAATTGACTTGCTCAATTCCATCTTTGTCGTCAACGGCGTTGACCGCTTAGCGGAACACCGCAGCGCCATCGGCATTTAATTCGCACACCACCGCCCCATCACAGGGGCATTTTTAAAATCTTCACTTAGCCCCTCTTTACGAAAGAGGGAAATTTTAAAAGGATAAAACGATGAAAAACGAAACCTCAACCGTCATCACATTAAGCCAACCGATTAAACGCGGCGATAAAGAGATCACCGAAATCACCGTCAACAAACCCACCGTGCCGGCATTAAAAGGGTTAAAACTCATGGATGTGTTTAGCACTGATGTGGACGCTCTGCGTATTTTATTGCCGCGCGTCACTCAACCGGTATTACACCGTGCTGATTTCGACACCATGGAAGTGGCGGATTTCGTGGAACTGGCAGGGGCTGCCGTCGGTTTTTTAGGGAAGAACTCGGAAACGACCGAAGCGGAAGCGACCGAGTAATTCTGATTTCGGCAACCGTGGAAGACGCCATGGCAGACATTGCCATGGTTTTCCACTGGCAACCGCAAGCCTTTGAAAATATGACCGTGACCGAACTCATGCAATGGCGTGAAAAAGCGAGAGAACGCAGTGAAACAGAAACTGATTGATTACCTATTTAATTTGCCAAGATACATTGTATGGCGAGGGATAATCATCTTCTCGATTATCTTTTGGCTGCTTGTCGTTTTCGGCATTGCTTTTTTATTTTGCTAATTCACCAAGTGCGGTCAGAAATAAACAAATTTTTTGACCGCACTTTCTTTGAGGATTGTTATGTTCCAAAACTTCGCCCTTGCCGCCTTGGGCATGTTTATCTTTGCCCGCCAAACCGTCCCGTTTCAAACCTTAGACCGCCAATCCTCATGGCGACACCCAACCAATTCCGTGGTGGGGGCTATGCCGAAAGCGCAGTTCACCGGCAAAGAAAGCGAAACCGTGACAATTAACGGCAAACTGATCCCTGAAATCACCGGGGGAAGATTTTCCATTAAAGCCCTCGAACTTATGGCGGACAGTGGCGGTGCATTTCCGCTGATTGACGGCGGCACTTTTGAAATCATCGGCTTCTTTGTCATCGAATCTCTGCAGGAAACTCGCTCAGAATTATTCGGCGATGGTGCGCCACGCGCCATTGATTTCACACTTAATCTCAAACGCACCGATGACCCAATGCTAATTGAAATTGCCGAATCCATTGCGGGGATGTTCTGATGTTGGATTTTGAACGCAAAAATCACCGCACACCTGCTTTTAAAGTGGTGATCACCACCAAAGACAACAAACAGCAAGACATCACACAAGTGGTATCAAGCCGATTAATCACATTGTCGTTGACAGACAATCGCGGCTTAGAAGCGGACACCCTTGATTTAGAACTCTCCGACCATGACGGCAAACTGGCTTTGCCGCCACGCAATGCCATAATCAGCCTTGCATTGGGGTGGAAAGGAAAACCACTGATTGACAAAGGGCAATATTCAGTGGATGAAGTACAGTTTTCAGGTGGTGCAGGTTCAGCAGATAGATTAACCATCAGAGCAAGATCGGCGGATTTAAAAGGCTCATTTTCCGAACAAAAAGAACGCTCATTTGATAAGAAAACCTTAGGCGAAATAATTGACACCATCGCCAAAGAAAATCAACTCAAAAGCCAAGTGGAAAAAGAGCTTGCAAATCGATTCATCGACCACATCGACCAAACCAATGAGAGCGACATCAATCTACTGACACGCCTTGCTGATGAACACGGAGCCATGTGTACGGTGAAAAATGGCACGCTATTATTTATGCCATTAGGCAAAGGCAAAACCGTCACAGGGAAAGACATTCCTCTGCGCAAAATTACCCGCAAAAATGGCGACAACTACAATTTTTCTATTGCCGAGAGTGAAAACTACAAAGCCGTGCGGGCATATTGGCACGATACGGACAGCGGTAAGCGTGGCGAAATCACCGTGGATGAAAATACCAAGATTGTGAAAAAACAGCGTATGACGAAAGGCAGAACGCTGAAAGATGGTACAGTAAAAGGAAAACGATTAAGCAAACGAACATATCGAGAAATTGAGCAACAAGAACCCATTACCAGTGACAGTTCTCAAATAAAATCATTGCGCCACACCTATGCAAGTGAAAGAACCGCCATCACTGCCGCTAAATCTGCCTTTGATAAGCTAAAACGTGGCGTGGCAACCTTTAGCCTGAATCTCGCCTTGGGCGAACCTGATTTAATGCCAGAAACGCCGATTGAACTTTCAGGCTTTAAAGCAGAAATTGATGCCACAAATTGGCTGATCACAAGAGTGACACACACCATCACCGACAATGGTTATGTGTCACAGGTGGAATGTGAATTGAAGATTGAGGATGATGGGGTTGAGGTCGTAAGACAGTAAATTTTTAGATTGTGTATCTATTTCTTATGCAAATGTAAAGTCCGCATTATTTTTGAAAAAATATCAGAGACTTGAAGTGGATTAATATTATCACTGGTAGTGAAGAGAGTTAGGTCTATTAGATCACTGTTAATCAGAGAATTAGATATCTTATAATCTCTGCAATATGTAACGATATCAATTCTTACTATGTTGTAGTCAAAAACTAATAATGATTTTGAATATTTCTCTTTTTCAACTGTGCCTATGATAGACCGAAACTTAGTCTCTATACTGTCCAAGCGGGCTTTCTTGTTTTGATGATATTTTAGATAATGATCAGATATAAACCCAAGTACAAAAGTAATCAATGGAATAGCGATTTTTTCTATTATTTCAATAGTCTGCTGCATTCTTTACTCTTAGAATATGACCTTTTCATTTTTAGCAAGGGTTATTAATCTATTGATTAATTCCGGATAAAATCCGTCTTTAGGGAGAATATCTAGCTTGTTTAGTACATCATCATAACTAAATCCATTTTCTTTAACTAATCCAACAAATGATTCCCCAAGGAATGATGAGTCTGGAATATACTCTAAATCAGAAAAATCAACAGTCACTTTGTCATTTTCTGTAAATGCTTTTAATAGGAGTTCTTCACGAAATGCTTGTCCACTACTTAAAGGATTATCTGAAATATGCCGCCCCCAAGGGTCAGTAGAAAAATCTTTACATACATTAATTTTTATTTCTTTCATAATTTGCCCCTATTTTCTCAACTTAAAATTCCATTCAATTGCGGTTCCGGGTAGTGAATAAGGAAACTGTATGTATTGGTTCCCAACAATGGTACGTTCACAGCGTATTTTCTCAGAAAGCAACATCAATGAAATATCAGATAATTTCATTGATGTATTAAAAATGGCATCTAAACCATTACCTCTACCAGAACCAAAAAAACGCGAAGTACCCGCCCTTAATATTTCATCAAAAACCTGTACTTTTGTAAGTTTAGCTAGGCGATTGAGTTCATCATCGGGTCTGCTAGAATAATGCAGGTAAGAGTTTACTAGCCCAACACCCAAATCATATAGTGCAAAAACAATACTATGATGGACATCATCGTACCATAATGTACACCAAAAAAGTTTAAGTTTAAACAAATCCGTTTTCTTTAATAAGGAATCTTCCTTTAGGATAAATGGATTTTCATCAGCAGGATAAGCATGGTGAGTAATGTTTTGTAAAACCTCTGTCATAGTCAATAGCAAATCGCTAAAGAATTGGTTTATATCCGATTCTGAATAAAGCTCCAAAAGCACGTTCTTTAGTTCATCCTTAAAGCTTTTCACATAGTCTGACAACATTGAACGACATTCTGCAATAGAAAGCACACTATAGGTTTTGAATGGAAATATAACAGATGTTTTTCCCGCTGAAACATAGCAACCTTGTTCAAACGCTTTAATGAATAAAGTTTTTTCGAAGAACGAGTGATAAATGGGCGATTTCTGGCAATTCAGTATAATCGACTTTTTATTGCCCTTGTAAAGTTGAATGTAATGTAGATGAGAGAGCATTACTAGCGATGCTAAAGCAGTGATCTTTTCCGTATAAGAAAAATCAATTTCTACAAATTTATATCTCCTACTAAAAACATGTAAATACTGAAAAAATAGAATAGTTTCTTTAGAATATTCATCATCATAAAGACAAATATGTCGTGGGGCTACAAATCTAGTTCTGCCTCTCATCTATGTTCCTTTAGTTATACACTACCCACAAATACTCTCACAAGGCACACCATCTCTATCCCTATCCAGTTTCTGCATGCCGCACTCCCTCAAATGGAATTTCGCGTCATCACAGCTATCCATATCTTTGCAGGTGCGTTTGCCGTCCTCACAACTAAACTGTTCCGCATTGGCTTTTTTGCTTTTAGCAAAAGTTGCTGTTGAGAAAGCAAGAGAAAGTGCAGTTAAAATTAAGAGAAGTTTTTTCATTGGATGTTCCTTAGAATTTCTTTAATCCATATTTAAAAATACGTTCCTCAAGTTCATTGTCGGACCAATCATGTTTTATTGGTGCTGCACAAACTGTTTTATCTATGTTTATTCTGTATCCAGAATTATTATCGCGGTTTCTCACTTCAATTATTTGAAAATCAATACCTTGCCAATATTCAGGCTCAAAGTAAGAATCTTCACAAATTATTTTTACAATATATTTTGCATAATCTTTTTGAATAATTGATTTGTTGATTCTGACGGAAAAAACATGATTTTGATAATTTACATCTTCTTCAGGCGCGGCAACGGAAGAAACGTCGTCGAACAAATCAACGATTTCATCCGGAACCGTTTGTGCTTGTACAGGAAAGTAAAAACACATACCTATAAAAAAGAAGAGTATCTTTTTCATGAAATCACCACTTCTTCATCTTCATCGGCAAGCTAAACACCACGCGTCCGTGAATATAAATCGGGTCGTCGGTGTGAATTTGCCAAGGTTCGTATTTTTCTTTGTTGTCGGACATCGCCCACATTTCGCGACCTCGTTTTTGCAAGCGTTTAATAAACGTGTGATCATCAAAGGTGAACACATAAAGCCCATCGGCACTGAAATAATTTTCCTCCACGTCCACATAAAGCAAATCACCGCTTTCCAGTGTCGGCGCCATGCTGTCGCCTTTTACTGCGATAATCTTCAAGTTTTTCGCGTCAGTGCGTCCAAATTGGCGGCGAAAAAAATCCAAATCGAACTCTTGTGCCAATAAGCCCTGTTCGGCACGGGTTAAAAAGGTGCCATTACCTGCGCTCGCTTCAATATCCAAAATTTCTACACGAATCGTGTTGGTGGTAACTGGCTCGTGGAGATTGACTACGCGAACTGAATCATTAAATCCTAATTCCGCTCTTGTTACATCAGGTAAAGAACTAATATGATATTCAAAAGCACCTCCTTTAATTCCTTTGGCTTCACGCATTTTCCAATTCTCATTTTTAGCTTTGCGCGTAATGTTTGTTGCCTGTGCAGGCAGTCCTTCCAACCCTTCAAGCTCTTTTGCCGAGAACCATTCTTTCATTTTGTAGTTTCCTTATAAAAAGATTTTCAAAATCTTTATCAAATCTATATTGATTTGATAAAGATTTAGTTATAATATGATTACAACGTAAACGAACGTGAAAATGCTACCCTTTTTGTTGGTTTAGTTTCAGCAATGGCGGAAGTGCAATAATGCCAATGGCATAAAACAAGCTTTTCAACATGGCGTATTGTTTAATAGCTTGTTGAGGCACTTCGCTGAAATTAAAACCAAATTGTTGTAGTTCTGCTTGGCTGAATCCGCCAAGTGCAAAGCCTAAAATACAGGCTCCGCATAAATAAGAAAGATGACCTTTTATATGCAAAGTTTGGGTATGGTGAATAGTTTTTTTGTATATAACCCCAATCACAAAAAGCAGAGTACACAATATGCCAATTTGGAAATCAGCATTGATTTCAGAGGTAAGCACAAAGCGAATATAAATCTGAATTAAGCCGAACGTTGCCCAGAAAGCTACAGTATCAATGATGATGTCTTTCGCGAAAATCAGGTACGGTTTTATTTTTTCGAACATGGGAGTGCCTTATGGCAAAAAAAATTGATGAACAATTATGGGGTCGTGTGTTGGAACTTGAACAAGCCTTGAAAGAACAGGAAAAACAAACGAAGCAAAGAATAGACAATCTTGAAGAACAACATCGTTCAATCTATAGCTATTTTCAGGGATTATGTTTTATCTGTGCTGCAGTGGGAACGTTCTGTGTGGGCCAACTCTTTAAATAATTGAAGTATAACAATGTAAACGAAAACAACAAGGAAAAAATATGACAAACAAACAACAAAAACGCGAGCTTAAAACCGAGATTATTGCATTTCGGGTAACGGCAAGTTTTAAAGCCAAGTTGCAAGCCTTGGCAGCAGCGGATAAGCGTGAATTAAAAGATTTTATCCGCTTGAAATTGGAAGAATGTTTGCCTGCATCAATGCAGATTGAACAGTGATTCGGAATAGTTAAATAACAAAAGGTGGTGATATGGCAAACATTAATTGCACGTGCGGAAACTGCGGAAGTAAAGATTTACGTGTACGCACTTCGGAAAGAGTCGGGCTTCGTACCGGTTCAGCCCTTTTAATCTGTAATTCGTGCGGGGCGCGAAATTATTTGATGTGGGAGCAAGTGCGGTTAGAAACACCGACATTCCATGAACGCGCAGAATATTTAGGTGCGGTTCGCCCACTGTTGCAGATGGACGAGCGACAAATCGAAATCCCCACGGATTAATTCTTAATTTTTCAACTTTAATTTAAACATCCGTCGTTTGAAGAAATTCAATCGACAGGATTTTTGCACCCAAAATTTGAGGATTTAACCAATGATTAAACAAAAACCAAACAGAAAAGTGACCGTTCGCGGCAAGCAACGCGTGAATATTTTCCAGCTGGAAAAAGACATTAAACGTCAGCACGGTTTGCAAAATCGCATTAATGCGAAACAGGCACAACTGAACACAAATCAGATCATCACCAATGAAGAAATCTTGGCGCGTTTAGCCAATTTAGAACGCATTGTGTTGCCGGAAAGTGCGGTTAAAAAATGTAGCGTTTGGGCTTGGATGAAAGGGCTTTTTAGCAAGTAAACACGGGGGCGAACAATGAGCGCATGGGAAGAAATGCAGGCAGAGCAAGATGCGGAAAACATCAGTGACATTAAATCGGGCAAATATGCCAACGGTTATGAGTTATTCAAGGCAAAACGCGCAGAGAATTTCGGCGTTTCCGCAAACAATGCCGTGCGCCAGTTCGCCAATTTTGCCAACGCGCATCCGGTTGCCGCCCGAGGTTTAAGCGAGCTTTTGCAATTAACCCATGCCGAAGCCGATTTGCGCGATTACACCGAAGAAGAGCGCGACTTAATTTATAAGTTCTTATGGGTGGCCGATCGTTTAAAAGCACATTTCGGCACACCAACAAGCCGCCGCGATTTTGCCATGGCAGTACACCACACTAAAGCGAGTTAAAAAATGGAAAGAAACATCATTGAACTATCAGAAACCTATCAACTTGGCGTCAGCGACAACGGTTTTGTCGTTTATCAGCTACGCCAAGAGGGCGACAAGTGGAAAAAAAACAAAGGCACCTTTTGTAAAACTTTTGAGGGCGCACTTGATTTTTTAATTAATTGCGAAGCGCAAAACGAAAACGTAACGAATCTTGAGCAAATGCAAAAAGTGATTGAAAACATCAGCGCAGAAGTCAGCGCGGCAATTTGCAAAAGCCAAGCGGAATTGTATTAAACAAGAAAAACTAAAAATGAAACCATTTAACAAAGCAGAAGCATTAAAAGGCGCGCCGGTTGTATTGCGCAACGGCGCGAAGGCGTTTGTAAAGTTTGAAATCGCCGCAGATCAACTGATTAATAGCAGAAATATTAGAGACGCATTACATGGCTATATAGTAGGCCCATTAAACATTGCGTCAGATATATTTAGCTGGAAAGAGGACGGCCGAGTTTGGCCAAACTCAGAAAATGAACTTGATATTATCGGCATGTGGGAAGAGCCGCGCCCGCAAGCAACAATTACCTTCCCGGCGCCTTTGAATAATCCTATCAAAATCGGCTCAGAATATTTTTCAATCAGCGCCGATTTTGAGGTTATAAATTTTGAATTTAATAGCGACATGTTCGACATGAACGCATTGGAATGCGGCTTTATGTTTGCAACCAGAGAAGACGCGCAAGCATTTTTATCCGCAATGAAAGCTGCGAGAGCCTAACCAATGACAAACTGGGAACGCGAACGCGACGCAAGGGAAGCAGAAAAAGCGGCAAGAGCGCCTTTTTTTCAGGTTTCGCCTTATGTGCCATATCAAGCCACGCCGGAAGGGTTGAACATTCATCAGTATGAATTGTTCAACTTTAACGCCGACGCGTTCCCGTTTGTCAATGAGTACATCTCAAAACTACCGGAATATTTAAGCAAATATTTTGTTAAACGCTACATCCGCACTTTTCGCAAGAATGGTTATCGCGCCGCAAATAGTTGGGTACGCGAAACCATGCAAAAGGGCATCCTTGACCGCATTGAAGGCGTGATGAATCGTTACCCGATTTTAACGTCCATCAACAAGCCAAAAGGCAATGTATATACCTTCGGCTTTATCAAAAATAAAAAAGTATTGCGCAAATCAGTAGGTTTAGACGAGTTCACTTTACACGACGTAGAGAGCTTTTCTAAATCTATTGCCGCAGAACTCGAAGAAATGGTCGCGGAATTTGAAGATAAATACATTCGCAATCGCGCCGAGCCAATTACTGAAGAAGCAGAAATAGACCGTATTTTTACCGCACTTTATAAAAAAATGGCGTATTTCACGAAGATGAAAGGCGTCAACCCACCGTTTTATAGCAAGTTTGAAAAAGGAAATTTGGACGAAGACAGCCTAAATATTGCTATCGAAAAAATGCGCTCCGAAAACTGGTGGCAACGTCAATTAATGGCGATTCGTTCGCGCATCCGCGAGCATTTAGCCATTGCCGTTGGTCAAGTGCAAGCCAAGGCAAGCCCTTATGCAAGCCGCGAAGCCATCGCCGAATGGAAAACACAGAAACGTAAAAACCGCCAATACATCAAACAAATGGTTTTGATCAACGAAGACGACCAAGAAGAAATCATTGCGCTTGATGAAATGTTTTATAAAACCGTTTCCAATCCTGCGGTGCGCCGTTGTGAATTAATGGTGCGCATGCGCGGGTTTGAGGAAGTGGCAAAACAACTCGGCCACGCGGGCGAGTTTTACACATTGACCGCCCCGAGTTGTTATCACGCCGTGCATGCTCATGGCGGCTTTATCAAAAATTGGAATTTTTCAAGCCCTGCCGATACCCAAAAATATTTATGCTCCGTCTTTGCAAAAATCCGCGCAAGCCTTAAACGCCAAGGCATAGACCCTTACGGCTTCCGCGTAGTTGAGCCGCATCATGACGGCACGCCGCACTGGCACTTATTGTTATTTATGCCAAAAGAACACGTGGACGCCTGCCGCGCAACGTTTAAGCGTTACGCGCTGGAAGCGTTCGGAGACGAAATCGGCGCACAAGAACACCGCTTTACAGCCACCGCGATCGACTGGGAAAAAGGCAGTGCCACCGGCTACATTGCGAAATACATTGCAAAAAATATTGACGGTTATCAATGCGACGACGACACCGACGACGAGACGGGCGAAAAATTGAAAGATATGGCTGCGAACGTTTCCGCGTGGGCGAGCAAATGGCGTATCAGACAATTTCAGCAAATCGGCGGTTCTCCGGTTTCTGTTTGGCGCGAATGCCGACGCAAACGTGGCGCCGCCGTTGAGGGCGACGAGAAGCTCACTGAATTAGTGCAGTTAGCCGACAAGGGCGATTGGGCGGGTTACACGCTTTTACAAGGCAACGGCAACCCGTGCGCACAGCGTAAAGAGTTATTAGCCCGCACGGCGTATGAAGACCGCAAACCGAATGATTACGGCGAGATCAGTAAAAAGATTATCGGCTTTTTTAATCAGGTCACCACTCAAACTATTTTCACCCGAACAAAGGCCTGGAAGATTGTGAAGAAAGCCGTTGTTGAGGGTTTATTAAAAATTAGCGGGCTTTGCCCGCCTTGGAGTTCTGTCAATAACTGTACGGAGCGGAAAACGGGCGCGAAAGAATGCGCGGATGTTTGGCAGACGGAGGAACAACATCACACGTTAGAAAAAGGCGAGTTTTTAACCGCTTTTGATAAGAAAAAACGTTGGCTTAAGAAAAACCGAATCAATTTAACCGCAAGCGAAAAAGCCGATTTACTTTTAGGCAGAAAAGTGCGGTTGAAATCAGGCGAGTTTTTAATTTTTAAATACGGCGAAATCATAAAAATAGGCGGATTGCATGAGCAATTACATTAAACAACGCGTTTATGTTGGCATTTTGAAATCCCCGGTTTGGGTGGCCGTCGAAGAATTCGGATTTTTTTATCCCGCCGCAGAATGGGACGAGTTAAACCCGGAACAGCAAGCGGCATTAATTGAAAAAGAGGTGGTGAAATATGTAACGGCAACACAAAAACTGATTGAACGCGGAGAAAAGCACTTGCGCTTTGAAATTACCGCAAGCGTGGGCACCCACAAAAAAGCGATCAATTACGACGCACCACGGGAACAATACGAAAACGCATTATTCCCGTGGCAAAAAAAAGAATTAATGATGATTTATGCAATGAGTTTAATTAACTGGGAATGTGAAAAAATATAGGTGAAAAAATGAAAGTTCAGGAGCAAAAAACAATAAATAAACCGATAACGAGACCTGTAGGAGCGATTAAAGATAAACGGAAAATTGTTCAGATTGCTGTTTCAGAAGCTATGACTTACGACGATTTCGGGGAGTGTATTAGTAAAGAAAGAAGTATTTTGGCCTTATGTAATGACGGCACATTGTGGGAAAGAGGAAAAATGTGCTGGATTAAATTTGAAGATATTCCGCAAGATTGAGGAAAACACTTAATTTAAGGGTAATTTATGGGATTTTTACATCAAGAAACATTAGTAGATATGGAACGCGTAAGAAAGCAAAGAGAAAATGAGATAGACGCTAAAAGAAAAGCAGAACTTGCGGTAAATCCTCCTGGCAAATATGTTGTTTTGAGATATTTGACGGGATTTAAAGAATGGATTGTGGTTTCAGAATCAAAAGGCGGATTATCAATGCAAGATGCGCAAACTGTTTACCAATATGAACATAATTTCGGCAAAGTAGATATGCGGAATTTATTGATTGTGAAAGTGGAGGATTGATAATGGAACGCTATTTTTCAATTAAAGAGATTGTGCAGACGGGCATTTGTTCAGAAGCGACTGTGAAACGTTGGATTTCAAGTGGCAAGTTAAAGTCTTATAAATTCGGTCGCTCCCGCAAAATTGCGGAAAGCGACTTGAATGAATACATTAAGACTTGTCGGCAATAATTTCTTTGAATAAACCATTTGCACATTTTTCAACATAGTTGGCCCATTCTTGAAACGTCTTTAATCTGTAAGGAAGATATTCCGCCCGATTATAGGCGTTTCTTATTTCATCGGAATTCAAATGACTTAGACAAATTTCGATGACTTCTTTATCTAAGCCGAACTCTAGGCGATTATCATTGCAATAGCTGCTGAATAGCGAGCGTATGCCGTGATTTGTCATGGTGCCTTTATATTTGCCGCCGTCCATTGTTTTAATCACTTCATTCGGCGTTTGGCTATTTATATGCTTTTCATTTCTCGCCTTTGACAAGGTGGACGGGAACAAATATTCCTTGCTTGCGTGCTGCTTGATGTATGAAAGCAAGGTTTCTGCCTGTTTGCTTAATGGCACAAGGTGCAGTCGCTCCCCTTTCCCGCCTTTTGAAATTTCCACTAGCCACACTTTGCCATTCGGCAAATGTTCATGTTCGATGATGTCAGAATATTTCGCACTGACGGTTTCGCTCGCCCTTGTGGCGTTGAGTAATCCCCACAAAATCGCAAGTCGCACCGTTTGGGATATGTTGGCCCGTGCAAGGCTGATCATAAATTCCGGCAAAGCTTTGTAATGGATTGACGGGTGATGTTTGTTTTTATTCACTGCAGGCAAATCATCGCCAAGATATTTCCATTTGTTGTTTTCCCAATATTCAAAACGTTCGGCATATTCGGCGATTGACTTCAAAACCAAATAACGCTTTTTCAATTCAGCCGTTGCGCCTGATTGGCGATAAGGTTCAAGCACGGATAAGCCGTGTTTTAATGTCAATTCTTTGAATGGCACATCACCAATTAAATCAATGGCGGCATTGACACGTCTTTCTGTATCAATCCTTGTCTTTTCTGTGTAATTGCCTTGTTCTTTGCCGATTTTCGCACGATAGAGCAACCATTCATTCGCAACATGGGAAAATGTGCTTTGTTGTTCTTTTAGTGCGTCTATGGCTTGTTTGCGCTCAAATTCGTACGGGTCAATCTTATTGGCTAGGAGTTGGCGGAATTCTTGCGCTTTTTGGCGTGCATCTTTTAACGATACGATGGGATAAGTGCCGATGGTTTTTTCTGTGCGCTTTAATGTGTAGGGGCGTTTGTAATTAAACACCCACGTTTTCACCCCGTTAGGCTTGACGACAAGTTTTAGCCCTTCACCATCGAATAAATAATAGATCTTTTCCGCCGGTTTGGCGTTGTTCACTTGTGCAATAGTAAGCTGCTTGATTATTTTAGCCATAATCACAAAATTCTAAGAATGGTAGTAAGATTTTGCGGATTGTAAGTTCTTACTTCCATTTTTACTACTAAAAATTGTGATCGCTTGTGAAATTAACTGATCTTTTGAGCAGTGCTAAGATACTAAATAAAAACGGTCAAACTATTGAATTTCCAATAAATTTGACCGTTTATGAGCTTTTAAGATCTTGTTAAGTGGTGGAGCTGGGGGGAGTTGAACCCCCGTCCGGAATTCCTCTACCGTTAGTACTACACGTTTAGTCAGTCTTTAAAATTCGCTTAACCCTGCGGACAGACACGCGATAATTAAGCTAGTTTGATTCAATTTAATGCTTCGATCCTCAAACGGCGGCGTCCACACGATCTCGTTTGGGTTTGACTCCGCTTTATCCCCGTCTTACGAGCGGAAGCTGGGGAGCGAAGGCTATGAGCAGGTTATTAAGCTGCTAAAGCGTATTGTTCGTCGTTTGCGACTATTTTTTTGCGGTTTATTTACGAGGCCTACCGCACCTCGACGTGCACCT
>ERZ772764.520-NODE-520-length-26597-cov-4.559867_pt1 | contig 26597 bp, 21 predicted proteins | sample MGYA00512163_ERZ772764 | MGnify/ENA primary metagenome ERZ772764 (study PRJEB29015, sample SAMEA2737903) | human oral metagenome | biome: human oral; feature: human-associated habitat; material: dental | place: China | collected 2094 ... | reverse complement strand
AGCGTTCGACTGAAAATCGAAAGGTCACCGGATCGACGCCGGTCGGAGCCACCAGGCCCCTGGAACCCACAAGGATCCAGGGGCCTTCACTGTGTGGCGCGTGCGCCGGGGCACGGTGGCGTATGTGCTGGGTCACGCACCGGTCCGGTGTGTCCTAGACCCGGGCGAGGCCTGCGCCGGGGGCCTGCCCCCGGCCCCTAGGGTGAGCCCATGGTCGCCAGCCTGCTGTCCGCCGTCCCTCCCTCCTGGTCCGTCCCTCTTCTCCTGACCGCCACCCCCACACCCGGATCCGACACGGACGGGTCCGGTCCCGTGCCCGCGCCGACCCCCACACCCACCAGCGACGCGGTCAAGACGGTCGCGGAGGTGGCCGAGGTGACGGTGGACGCCCTCACCCTGGCCTGGCACCTGCTGGTAGGGGCGCTCATCGGCCTGGTCGTCGGGATCCTGGTGCTCATAGTCGCCCGCAGGATGGGACGGCGTCAGCCCATGTGGCTGAGCTTCTCCCACCACTGCCACCTGCCCCTGTACGCCACCGGCGCCACCAGTGGCGCCTACATCGCCGCCCAGGTCTGGATCGCCGGCCTGGAGGCCGAGGTAGCCACCCCCAAGTGGGCCTCCATGGTCACCCACTCCCTCCTGCTGGCCGTCGTGGCCTCCTTCGCCTGGCTGGGCACCGGGATCGTGCGGGTGGTGGAGGACACCACCGTCAGCCACGCCCGTGAGAACAGCGACCAGGGCCGGGCCCGGCGCGTGACCACCCAGGCACAGATCCTGCGGCGCGTGGCCGAGGTCATTATCGTCATCTGCGGGATCGTCGGAGCCGTCATGACCTTCCCGGCCGCCCGCGTGGCCATGGGAAGCCTTCTGGCCTCCGCCGGACTCATCTCCGTCATCGCCGGACTGGCGGCCCAGTCCATGCTCGGCAACGTCTTCGCCGGCATCCAGCTGGCCATGACCGACGCCATCCGCGTGGACGACATCGTCGTGGTGGACGGGGAGAACGGCAATATCGAGGAGATCACCCTGACCTACGTGGTGGTCCACATCTGGGACGACCGCCGGCTCATCCTGCCCTCCAAGTACTTCACCGAGCACCCCTTCGCCAACTGGTCACGCCGCGGCAACCAGGTCACCGGGTCGCTGACCATGTCCCTGGACTGGAGGGTGCCGGTCTCCGCGCTGCGCTCCCAGCTCCACCAGGTCCTGGCGGCGACCCCGGGCTGGGACGGGCGGGAGGCCAGCCTCGACGTCATTGACACCTCCACCCAGTACGTCACCGTGCGCGTCGCCGTCTCCGGCCCCAACCCGGGTGCGGTGGCGAGCCTGAAGAACCACGTCCGCGAGGAGCTGGTGGCCTGGCTCCAGACCGAGGCCGCCTACGCCCTGCCCCGCACCCGCGTGGAGGTGGACACCGTGCAGGTCTCCGCCGACCCCACCCCCGAGAAGGTCGCCCGGCTGGCCGAGGAGCTCGCCCACCTGTCCTCCCCGGGCGGTGGCGGCCCGGTCCCGCAGATCCTCCCCGAGCCGGAGGACGCGGCGGCCCCCGTCAGCGAGGATCCCATTGAGGCCGCCCGGGTGCGCGCCTCCTCCTGGCGCGCCTCCCTGGCGCGCAAGCAGCGTCGTGACGCCAAGCGCCGCCGCAGCGCCTTCCAGCGCCTCATCCGCCCGGGGGCGGAGGAGGACGGCCCGGACGACGTCCTCCAGGAGACCGAGGTCATGAGCGGGGCGGAGAGCAAGGCGCTCCTGGAACAGGCCAGGACCCGGGAGATGCCCGCCGTCACCACCTCCCCGACCGACGCCGTCGCGCACGGCACGACACGTCCCGCCTCCCCTGGGGCCAGCGCCTCCCCGGCCGACGCCGGGACCAGCCCGCACGACGCGCAGCCGACCACCGGCCAGGACGCCGACCAGCAGGGTGCCAGGCCGCAGGAGGCCCAGGACGCCGCCAGCCCGCAGGCTGCCGCCAGCCGAGGGGAGGACGACACCATTATCACCACCCCCGTCCCCGCCGACCCCAGCGCCGCCACCCCGCCAGCCGCGGCCCACCCCGGCGGCACGACGCAGCCGCGCAGGGGTGCCGAGGAGCCCCGTCGCACCTCCATCCTGCCCAGGGGAGCCGGGCGCCCGGCCCGGAGGTGGGGAGCAGACCGGGACCCCGAGTCCTGAGCCTGTGGCGGTCGACTCGCGCACGGCGGGCCTGTCACGCCACTATGGGACCGTGACAGACAACCAGCCCGCCCTGGACCCCGCCGCGATCGCCCGTACCGACGCCCAGTGGAGACGCCTGCTGAGCCCCCTGGAGTACCACGTGCTCCGTGAGGCCGGTACTGAGCGGCCCTTCACCGGGGACCTCCTGGACGAGCACCGCGAGGGCGTCTACCGCTGCCGCGGCTGCGGCGCCGAGCTGTTCCGCTCCACCACCAAGTTCGACTCCCACTGCGGCTGGCCCTCCTTCTACGACCCGGCCGCCTCCAGCGCCGTCACCCTGACCCGGGACACCTCCCACGGCATGGTACGTACCGAGGTGCGCTGCGCCACCTGCGGCAGCCACCTGGGCCACGTGTTCGACGACGCCCCCCACACCCCCACCGGCCAGCGCTACTGCATGAACTCCGTGAGCCTGACCTTCCAGGAGGCAGGGGCCCGGCCCGACGACGCCCCGCGCCGTTCCCCCGGCCCCCGGCCCGACGACCCGCCCGCCGCCCAGGACGTGGGCCAGGCCTGAGGGACGACGTGCTGCGCCTGCTGACCCTCAACCTCCAGCACGCCCAGCTCGGTGCGCTCGCCCCGGCCCTCGCAGGCCCGGGCGCCCGGGACCCCCGGGCGGCCCGCGAGGTCCTGGTCGCCCTGGCCGGGCAGCTGGCCGCCCTGGGGCCTGACGTCATCGCCCTCCAGGAGGTGGACCTGGGGCAGGCCCGCTCGGGTCGCCTCAACCAGGTCGCCGAGCTCGCCTCGGCCCTGGGGTGGCCCCACCACCGCCTCGCCGCCACCTACGCCGGCGGCGTCACCGGGCTGCGCCGTCGCCCCCGGCGCTCCGGCCTTACGAGGCGCGGTGACGACGTCCTGGGCCCGGCGCTCGCGGCCGCCGGACGCCCCCTGGCCGGTTTCGGCAACGCCCTGATCAGCCGTTACCCCGTGGCCGCCTGGCACGTGCGCAGGCTCGGACGGGGACCCGCCCTGCTCACGCGCCGCGGTGGGGCGGCGGGCCGGGGCCGGCTCCGTGCGGCCCTGGACCTGCGTTCCTACCGCCTGGAGACCTCGACCGCCCGGGTCCTGCTCGCCGCGCAGGTGAGCCTGCCGACGGGGGTCCTGCCCGGGGCCGGTGGTCTCGCCGTCGGCAGCACCCACCTGGCCACCCGCCCGGACGTGGCCGCCGCCCAGCTCGCCGGCGCCTGGGCCGCGCTGACCCGCCTGCCGGGTCCCCACGCCCTGGCGGGGGACCTCAACCTGCGTCCTGAGGAGGTCCGCTCCCTGGGCGTGGGCCGCCTCCTGGGGGAGGGCCCCACCTACCCTGCTGACGGCCCCCGCTACCGTATCGACCAGGTCCTCACCGACCCCTGGCCGCTGGACGCCCACGGCCGGCCCCTGGTGCCGGGGCCCCGGGACGCAGGTGGTGCGGGCTGGTCGGGTGCGGTGCCGGACGTGGATGGTGCGCCTGCCGGCGCCCCGTCCCCCGGGGTGCACCTGGTCGCCCGGGACTGGGGGAGCACGACCCTCCTGGTCTCCGACCACGCCGCCACCTGGGTGGACCTGGAGACGGTGGGGGCCTGAGCCGTGGGAAGACCGGGCCGTGGGTGAGGTCCTGGGCGGGCTGGGCGTCTTCGGCGTGGTCATTGCCGTGGGCTGGGTGCTGGGACGCACGGGCGCCGTGCCCGTCGGCTCGGACCGCGTCCTGACCCGGATCGCCTTCTGGGCCGCTACCCCCGCCCTCCTGGCCACCACCCTAGGACGCGCCGACCTGGGCGCGGTGGCCTCGGGGCGGACGGCCGCGGTCGTCTGCACCGAGCTGGTGGCCGTGACCGGGGCCGCCCTCCTCCAGCGGCTGGTCCTGCGGCGTCCGGCTGCCGACGCGGTCATCGGGGCCTTGGCCTGCTCCTACGTCAACGCCGCGAACCTCGGCATCCCCGTGGCCCTCCTGGTCCTGGGCGACACCACACCCGTGGCCGCCGTCCTGCTCCTCCAGCTCCTGGTGATCACGCCGGTGTCCTTCGCCCTCCTGGACTGGGTCACCGCTGGCCCCGGCCAGGGTGGGACGGGGGCGGTGCCGGGCGCGGTACCGGGCGCGCCGGGGTCCGGGGGAGCCCTGGGCGGCACGGGCACGCAGCCGGGTGAAAGACGGTCCGCACGCCCGGGCACGTGGTCCTCACGCCGGGCCCGGCTGACGGCCCCGGCGCGCAACCCGCTCCTGGTCGGGGTCCTGTCCGGGGTACTGGTCAATGTCGCGGGCGTGGACCTGGAGCACCTGGGGGGAGGGCACGTCCAGGCGGTCCTCGACCTCCTGGGCCGTACGGCCGTGCCCCTCATGATGCTGGCGCTAGGTCTGTCCCTGGCCGACTCCCGGGCCTCGCGCCGCGGCGGGGTGGTGGTGCCCCCGGCCTCTGCTGGCCCAGGCCGGGAGCCCGGGCCCTCCGGGGAAGCGCCCGGACCGCCTGGGAGCGCCGCCCACTCGTCCGACGCCACCGGACTGTCCGGAAGTGCCGCCCACGTGCCCGACGCCGCCGGGCTGCCCGGGGCAGCACCGGCACCTGCGCCAGCTCCTCCGGCCCCGGGGCAGGCGGGCGACGGGGGTGGAGCGGCGTACTCAGGCAGGCGCGGCAGGCACGGGACGTCGTCGGGGGAGCTGGAGGGGCGCCGGACAGGACCCGGCAGGCCCAACGGGTACGGGCGGCCGGTGCGCGGCCCCGAGGAGCTGGCCCTGTGGTGCGCCGTAGGCTGGAAGCTTCTCGTCTGCCCGCTCCTGGCGGTGCTGGTCGGCAGCCTCCTGGGGCTGCGTGGGGCGGAGCTGCTGGTCCCCGTGACGACCGCGAGCCTGCCCACCGCCCAGAACGTCTTTATGTACGCCTCCCGCTACGAGCGCGGTGTGTCCCTGGCGCGCGACGCCGTCCTGCTGACTACTGCCGGGTTCGTTCCCGTGGTGCTCCTGGCGACGGCGCTCCTGCGGTGAGACGGCCGGGGTGCGGGATCCCCGCCGAGGACGTGTCGTAAGCTGCCCCGGGGACTGCGTGTTCTGGCAGGTGAGGGCCTCGCGCCCGTGATCGGCCGCCCATCCCGACGGCTTGTCACCCCCCGAGGACGGCCGAGGACCCCGCGCCCGGGATCATCCGCACCTTAATGCAGGGGCCAGCACCCGCTACGTCTCGGGGGCTCCTCGCGCCTGTGATCGCCCGCCCCCTTGGTCCGTGCCCCTCAGTCCGCCCCCTTCGGTCCACGCCCGGCACGGGGTCTTACCTGCGAGGACGCAGGCTCTCAGCACCTATAGGGAAAGCCTCTTGACCTTGTGTCCCAGGACGACGGAATCAATCTTTTCCGTCCCTAGACACCCTCCCCGGGAAGGCGGCGGCCGTGAGGGCGTGGCACGTTATGAAAACGTGACTACAGGAGGCTCCTGCGACGCCGGAAGACCCCAAAAAAAGACTTGCGCAGGACGGCTGGGGGGGGGATCGTTCAGCGCATCCCTCCCCGGCGGCTCACAGTGACAAGGAGTATGTCATGGCCCAGCCCACCCAGCCCGACTCGTCTCAGCAGCCACAGGTCGTCTATGTCCAGGAGCCTCCTGAGAAGAAGCCCTTCTGGAAGAAGAAATGGTTCATTGTCCTCGCCGTGATCATCGTCCTGATCATCGCCGTCCAGGCCACGGGCGACGGCTCCAAGAAGTCTGATCCCGCCGCCGACGCCGGTACGTCGGCCGGTGCGGGGTCCGCCGCGGACGGCGACTCCAAGAAGCCCGAGCCCGGCAGCAAGGGCGGTTCGGGCGACCCTCAGTCCACGACCACCTACAACGGGATCAAGAAGGGTGATGTGGCGGTGAACGCGGGCGAGTCCATCACCGCCAAGGGCGTGACCATTACGTCCACCCCGCTGGAGGCCGGTGACTCGACATTTAAGCAGACTGCCTGCACCACCGTCACCATTCAGAACTCCTCCGGCAAGGAGATCGACTTCAACCTCCTTGAGTTCAGCATGCTGCTCCCCTCCGGGACCATTGACAACAGCTCGTTGTTTGGCAGCGACAACATGCTGTCGGCTGGCAAGCTCATTGACGGCGGTAGCACGACCGGTGACGTCTGCTTTGAAGCCGACATAGCCGCCGGCGGGCAGTTCGTGGTCATCTACGAGCCCCTGAGCTTCTTCTCCCAGCACCGTGAGGCCTGGGTCAACAACTTCTGACCAAGAAGCTAGAGGGCCTACACCCTTCCACGGGGCCTCCCGGCCTGCGCGGGCGCTTATAACGACGATCATGTAGGCAGAAGCTATTGCCCACCTGGTCCTCGTGGTGTGTGCCCGGGCAGGTCGGGAGGCCCCTGCGTGGTCGTGAGTGCGGTCTCCCGACGGCCTGCCTGCTGGGCGTGACATCTGGCACCACTGGTGGTACCCCGGTGCGGTGCGGGGGACAATAGGGTACCGATGACATCTCAGACTTTTGCCGACCTGGGCGTGGACGCCGACCTCAGCGCCTCCCTGGCGGCCCGCGGCTTCACCACCCCCTTCCCTATCCAGACCGCCACCCTGCCCGACACCCTCGCCGGGCGCGACGTCCTGGGACGCGGACGTACCGGCAGCGGTAAGACCCTGGCCTTCGCCCTGCCCCTGGTCCAGCGCCTGGCGCAGCAGGACAAGGCCCGCCCCGGTCACCCCATCGGCCTGGTCCTGGCCCCCACCCGTGAGCTCGCCCTCCAGATCGCCGAGGTCATTGAGCCCCTGGCCCGCGTGGTGGACATGGGAGTCACCACCGTCTTCGGGGGCGTGAGCCAGAAGCCCCAGGAGAGGGCCCTGGCCAAGGGGGTCGACGTCGTCGTGGCCTGTCCCGGCAGGCTCCTGGACCTCATGGGCCAGGGGCTGGTCCACCTTGACGAGGTGGAGACCACCGTCATTGACGAGGCCGACCTCATGGCGGACCTCGGCTTCCTGCCCAGCGTGCGCCGTATCCTGCGCGCCACCCCGGCCGGTGGCCAGCGCCTCCTGTTCTCGGCCACCCTGGACAACGGGGTGGACACCCTGGTCAAGGAGTTCCTCCACGACCCGCTCCACCACGCCGTCGACCCAGCCTCCAGCCCGGTGGCGGCCATGGAGCACCGCGTGTGGCAGGTGGCGGACAAGGCCGCCAAGGACGCCCTGGTGCGCCGCCTGGCCTCCGGGACCGGTCAGCGCATCCTGTTCACCCGCACCAAGCACCTGGCGCGCCGTCTGGCCCGCAAGCTCGTCCAGACGGGTGTGCCCGCCGTCGAGCTCCAGGGCAATATGAGCCAGAACGCGCGTGAGCGGGCCATGCGGGCCTTCTCCAGTGGGGAGGTCCACGTCATGGTGGCCACCGACATCGCCGCGCGCGGCATTGACGTCAGCGGCGTCGAGCTCGTGGTCCACGTGGACCCGCCCGCCGAGCACAAGGCCTACCTGCACCGCTCCGGACGCACCGCCCGCGCCGGGGCGGAGGGGACCGTGGTCACCCTGGTCCTGCCCGAGCAGAGGCACGACGTCCAGGTCCTGCTCAACAGGGCCCGCATCCGCGCCGAGATCGAGCGCGTCCGCCCCGAGGACGAGACCGTGTCCCGGCTCGTGGGGCAGGTCGCCCCGACGCTGGCCGTCGCCGACATGCCCCAGGGCGTGGCCGTCAAGGGCCCCGGCGGTGGTACGCGCGCGGGCAAGGGTGCGCACGCCCCATCCGGTCGGGGGGTACGTGCTGCGGGCCGGGGCGCCCGCCACGCGGGCCCGGGGCACGGCCAGCGCCCGGCCGGCGGCGGTCCCCGCTCCCAGGACGGTCCTCAGGCCGCCGGGCCCGCCAAGGGCCGGACCCATCCCGGGGGACGGTCCGGCTCCGGGGCGGGAGCCTCACGCTCGGGCGGTCGTGCTGGTGCGGGTCGTACCTCCTGGCACGGGCGGGCAGGGGCCAACCAGGCTGGTGCCGGCCGGGGTGAGGTCGGTCGCCGAGGTGGCGCCAGGCAGGGCGGTGCGCGCCCCCAGTACCACAGCCGGCGCGGCGGACGCTGAGCCGCCCGCCCCGCGCTGACCCGCCGCCTGGACGGCCTGCTCGTCGGCAGGGGTGACGCCCGCCCCGCGCGCTGAGCCGCCCGCCCCCGCCAGCCGCGTGCGGGCCGTCAGGCCCGGCGGGTCAGGGCCCGCAGGGTGATGGCGAGTCCGACCGTCGTCCACACCAGCAGGACCACCAGGTCACGTGCAGAGGCCACGTAGGCCTGTGAGGCCAGGCCGGAGCGCAGCAGGTCGGCGGCAGGGCGCACCGGCAGCCAGTCGTGCACCGTCTGGAACCAGCCCGGTAGCTGGGAGACGGGGAAGGTGACGGGGGAGAAGAGCATGACGAAGAAGACCAGGATCTGCGTGAGCAGCTGCGCCAGCGTGGGGGCCAGGCTCACCGCGATCGCGTAGCCCACCGACGTCGCCATGAGGGCGACCAGGAACGAGGTGGATACGAGCAGCGGCCAGTTGACGTCCAGCGTCAGGTCAAAGCGCAGCCGGGCCACCACCACGGCCACCGCCACCCCGGGCAGCGCCACCGCCAGCCACATGGTCAGGTCGGCGGCCAGCAGGATCCCCCGGTGGACGGGCAGGGAGCGCAGGTAGGTGAAGATGCCGTTGGCCCGCGCCATGCTCACGGCCTGGGGCACAATGACCAGCCCCACTGTCATGAGCAGCACCGTGGGGGCGCCGGTGGACAGGAACAGGGCGGTTCCGCTGGTGTCGGCGTCGATATTGGGGATGAGCATGCCGAAGCCGATGACGACCCCCGCGGCCAGGAGGGCCTGGACGACGACGACCAGGGGCAGCATGGGGCCCAGTGACCCCAGGTTCCAGCGCAGGATCATGGTGTAGCAGGTCCAGGTGCTAACGCGGAGAGGATGGAGGGTGCTGCTGGGTACCGCGGCGGGTTGTGCGGACATGGGTGTTCTCCTTTTGATCGTGGCGGTATGTATGGAGGTGGCGGTCGGTCGTGGCCGACGTCGGTGCCCTCAGGCGGCCCTGCGCCCCGGTCCGGCCGCCTCGTCGTCCTCGGCACCGTCCTCGGAGGTCAGGGCCAGGTAGGCGTCCTCCAGGGTGGCGGGGCTGATCGCGTAGGTCTCAATGACCCCCTCCGCGCGCAGGGCCGTGGCCCAGGTGACGCAGGCCGCGGCGGCGTCGGGGACGATAGTCAGCAGGATCCGCCGTCCGGCACGCACCGTACGCAGGGGCGTCGTGGGGACGGGGGGCGTGGTGGGGGCCGCGGCCGTCTCGCCGAGGCTGGTCGGGTCGGCCGAGCCGGGGGCCAGGTGGAGCTCCAGGCGCAGGCCGGTGGCCTCCCCGCGCAGACGTGCCGGTGAGCCGCTGGCCACCACCCGACCGTGGTCGAGGATGACCAGCTCGTCGATAATGGACTCGGCCTCGACGACATTGTGGGTGACCAGCAGCACGCCCGCCCCGGCGTCGGCCCGACGGCGTACCGCGTCCCACAGCAGGCGACGGCGGGCGGCATCGACGTCGTTGGTGGGCTCGTCCAGGACCAGCAGGGGCGTGGGGGCGACTGCGGCCATGGCGAAGCCGACCAGGCGCCGGATCCCGCCGGACAGCCCTCCGCCCTCGGGCAGCGCCCGGCGGGTGAGCCAGGGGGTGTAGCCGAGCTCCTCGGCCACCGCCAGGGACGCGGCGCGGGCCTGCGCCGGGCTCAGGCCTCGCAGACGCGCGGTGATCTCGACGGCGTTCCTGGGGGTGAGACCGTCGATGGGGGTCTGGGTCTGCGGCTGGATGGCCACGGCCCGGCGGGCGGCGGCGGGGTCGGCCACGGCGTCGACGCCACCCACGTGGATGGACCCGGCGTGGGGGCGCAGCAGGCCCACGACCTGGGAGACGAGCGTGGTCTTGCCTGCGCCGTTGTGACCTAGCAGGCCCAGGACGGTGCCTGGCTCAATGGTCAGGGTGATGTCGTTGTTGGCCACGACGTCGCCGAAACGGCGCGTCAGACCGGTGATGCTCAGGGCGGCTGAGGACATAGGACCACCTTTCAGATACTCTCAGTATGTAGATACCGAGAGTATCTGAATCTGGGAGGGAGCGCAACCGGTGGACCTGCCCCTACGATCAAGAGGTGACCGACCTTCCCGATCCGATCAGCAGGCGCGACCGGCAGAGACAGACCCGCGAGGCCATCGTCTTCGCCGCACGCGCGGCCTTCGCCGAGGACGGCTACCACGGGGCCCGGCTCGACCAGATCGCCCGGGCCGCGGGCTTCTCCAAGGGGGCCGTGTACTCCAACTTCGCAGGCAAGGCCGAGCTGTTCCTGGCGGTCCTGGACAAGAACATCGAGGACTCCATGACCCGAGGCTGGAACGCCTATGACCAGGCCCCGGTGGACATCTCCGGCAATGACGAGATCGCCGCGGCCATCAAGGGCTTCGCCCTGGCCAGCCTGGAGTTCATTGCGGTGGCCGCCCGCGACGAGCACCTCAGCGAGCAGGTCGCGCAGCGGCTCGACCAGGTGGTCGGCCTCTACGCCGCCGTCGTGGAGTCCTCGCGCCACGCCTCGGCCGACCAGGCGGCAGAGCCCTCGGACGCCGGGGCCGGGGAGGCTGAGGTCACGAAGACGGGGGCCGGTGCCAGCGGTACCAGGCCCGGGACCGAGGAGACTGAGGCCACGGAGGCGAGGACTGGGGAGGCCAGGCCCGGGGCTGGTGGGGCCAGGCCCGATGGGGCCAGGCCCGGGGAGGCCGGTACCAGGCCCAGGGATCCGGCAGAGGGTGCGGGAAGCGGGAAGACGGAGGACCCCCTCACCAGCGAGCAGCTCGGGGCGCTCCTGGCCGCCCTGGACCAGGGGGCAGCCGTCCTGTCCCTGGCCGGCAGCACCGCCCTCGACCAGTCCCTCCTGCAGGCGGGGATACTCAGGCTGCTGGAGCCGGGGCGGGCGGCGGGGGCGGAACCCGCCTCCGACGGGGAGGGGGAGACGGCCCTCCACCACCGGGTCATCCGCGAGCGCGTCGCCCAGGCGCTCGCGGTCCGGGCGGCTGGGGAGGAGGAGCGCGGCGGACGGCCCTGAGGTCTGCGCGGCTGCCGGGTTGGGGTAGCGGAGACGGCGCCTGGACCTGTGCGTCCCAGGCGTCCTGAGCGTGAGTTAGCTCCAGAGCTGGGTGTGAGACCGTACCTGAGTGCGTCTCAGGCGCCCTGAGTGAGTTGGCAGCCCCGAACGGCCTCTGGGCTGCGTACGGCACCACTGAGGCTCTCCGGGTACGCGCGCGTGGTGCGGTACGCTCGCCGCGAGGAGGACCGCCCGTGAGTGACCCGTACTTCCCCTTCCGTCCCGACCTGTGGTGGCCTGACCTGTTTGAGCCGCTGAGCCCGGCCGAGCGCGAGGAGCTCATTGAGGGCCTGGCCGTCGACTGGCACGAGGGCTGGGTGCCCAACCGCGCCGACGTCGAGGACTACCTGGCCCTCACGGCCGGCACCACCACCCTGGACGAGCTCGTCCAACGCTACCGCGACCAGGCCACCGCCCGACGTGCGGCCGACCGCGCCTCGGCGCCTGCCGCTCGTGGCTGAGCAGTCCGGCTGGCGTGAGTACTTCTACCCCGAGACGGTCGTCGAGCATCCCGGTGGTGTCGTCCAGGGGACGCTGCGCAACCTCCTGGGTGAGCGCGACGAGGCGCGTCTGAGTGCTATCGAGTACTCGTTGACTCTTGAGCGCTGGGAGGCTCTCACCCGCAGTCCTGGACTTGTCGCCCCCACCCGAGACGCGGACGAGGTGCGTGCTGTCCACGCCTGGCTGTTCCAGGACGTCTACGAGTGGGCCGGGCGCTACCGCGTAGTGGACGTCGCCAAGGAGGGCTCCGTCTTCGCGCCCCACGGAGCCGGGATCGACGCCGTCCTGACTGCCATGGCCCGCCACAACGCCCGTGTCCCCTGGGAGAGGCTGGACCGCGACGACACGGTCACCTGCGCCGCCACCACGATCGCCCTGCTCAACTACGCCCACCCCTTCCGGGAGGGCAACGGCCGCACCACCAAGGCCTTCCTGGAGCGCCTGACCGCCCTCGGCCGCTTCACCATGCGCTGGTCGGCTGTGACGCCCCGCCAGTGGAGCACGGCCTGCGCCCACGCCATGCCCGCCCCGGGCACCATGCGCACCCGTCCCGGCGAGCTGCGCCCCGCCCTGGAGCAGATTATCCAGCCCCGCGACGCGACCACCAGCTCGACCAGGGCCAGCAGGATCCCCGCCCTGGTCACGCCCCCACCCGACCAGCGGTGCCCGGGCCCCACCCGGGGCACGCCGCCGGCTACCGGGCGGCCCGGCCCCGGTGCACGTCGCACCGGCCGGGGCCCGACCCTGTAGGACGGGTGCCCCTGTCCTGGTCATCGAGTCCTGGGTGCGTGCCATGCACGCCCAGGGCCTGTCCGAGCGCGCCATCACCGAGCACGCCCGTCCCCGCCGGAGGCCGGTATAAGACCGGCCCCCACGACGTGGCATACTCAGGGGGCCTTCTCCGGCACCTCCTCCCGGAACACCCAGTGTCCTTGCCGGGGAGGCCTAGGAGCCAGGGAGGAGGTGGGGCCGTGTCCAAGCCGCGAGGCAGGAGCCGCAGGGGCAAGGGAACGGCCCGGAAGGTGAGCGAGATCCTGAACAGTATCGCTCGCCTGGTCCGGGCCGTCAGTGTCCTTGTGGATGCCCTCGGCAGGTGGCTCAGCTGAAACCGCCCGCCAGGGGACCCATCCGGTTACCGCCGGGTGGATCCCCACCATTATGTCCTACCGTGGTCACACGTGTCCATTACCCGGTCACCGGCGGACACCGGTCCGGGGCCTGCTACAGGGCCGGGCCCCGGCGGAGGCACTCGTCCGTGCTGACCGCGCCCCGCCCAGCGCCACCACCACGTGGGCCACGGGCACCACGGCCCCGTGCGATGATGGGCAGGCCTTCCTTGAGGCGGATCACCCCCGACACCTCCCGTTTGTTCGACGGGGCGTCGATCCACCGGAAGGAGGTGAGGGGACTGTGTGCCAGCGTCCGCCGCGCCACGCGGCTCCCAGGGGCCCGGGACAGCGCAGGACCCCGACGTGGTGCGAGATCGTTAGCGCGCTCGCAGCCGTCGCCGGGGTCCTGATCCGTTTGTTCGAGATCCTCGGGGCCTGAGCCCCTCGGGACCCATCCGGTTGCCGCCGGGTGGGTCCCCACCATTATGTCCCACCCTCCCACCGGTGTCCACCACCATCTACCGGTCCCATGGGGCGGCGCCCAGGGACTCGCGCACCGCCCTGCGCTCCAGGGCCTCGAAGACCGCCTCGGCCCGGGCCTCCTCGGCCAGGGCTACCCGTGCCCCGGCCAGGCGGGCGGCGTCCACCACACCCAGCCCCCCGGGGCACGACCCCAGCAGCTCGACCAGGCCCGCCACGTCCTCCACCACGCCCCATGCCTCGGCCCGCTCTACCGGCGGCACCACCACCGGCGGGCCCGACAGGACCCCCCACAGGACCCGGGACAGGACCGCGGCCCGCCCCGCACGCTCCCGGTCCTGCCCGTCCCACCCCGTGACCAGGACGGTGGCGATCAGCCCCCGCACCCACGGGCACGCCCCCGCCGCCACCAGGTCCTCATCCTCGACACCCATACCAGCCTCCTCGGAAACTCCCCGGGCCCGCCCCCACGGGCGGACACCACCATCCTCACCCACCCCGCCACCGGGCCACCACCCCCCTGTGGACAGGCCAGGCCCATGGGACCAGGCGCTCCACAGGCAGGCGGCCACCACTCGCCCCAGGACGACTCACAGGGCTACACTGCCCGGCCCCACCACCCGACGGGCGTGCGCCGCTGGCCGGGTGGGGCTGTGGCAGCGGGCCCGTCAGGTACGGGCGGCCTGGGCCCTCTCGGCGACCTCGTAGGCAATGTACCGGTGGCGAGGCAGGAGCAGGCGTGCGGGGTAGGTGCGCTCCAGGAGCTCAATGACCTGCTCGACGGAGGTGTACCCCGCGGCGTCGAACAGGCGGACGGCGTCGTCGGTGTCGCGCTGGCCGCGTCCTGAGAAGATCTTCATGGCCAGCAGGTACTCCGGTGAGGGGACCTGGACCAGGAGCGACTCGGACCTGAGGACGGTGCGTGGGGACTTGTCGGTGCCGGGCATGAACCCTTTAGCGGCATCGTTGAGCCAGTCCCTCTGGAGCCCGTGTGCCAGGGCGATGACCTCGGCGGTCTCGCGTACGACGGAGCCAGGCCTGAAGACCGCGTCCAGGTCGCGGGTGGTGCGGGTGGTGTCGTAGGCCAGGGCCATGGCCGCCCCGCCCACGACGAACAGCTGGGCCCTCTGACCCCGGGCGGCCAGGCGGTCGGACAGCTCGGTCGGGAGGGCGCGGATGTCGTCGGTGGTCAGGTCCGGCCCGGTGCGGGTGGTCATGCTCGCCCCAGGGCCCGGTGGGTAATGAACACGCCGTGGCGGCGGAAGGCTTTAGGGCCGTGGTGCGTGGCCTCGTGGCGATCCATCTCGAGCAGGTCGGGGTACCAGGTGGTGGTACGCGCGGGGTCCCCGGCCCAGGCGGGGGTCTCCCAGCCGTCGCGCTCGGCGAGGTGCTCGGCCAGGGCCGCCAGGGCGGCGTCGACCTGCTGGGCGCCGGTGGGGGCCGGTTCCTCGGCGAAGACCCGAGCGGCCTCCTGGGCCCCGCCCCAGCGCAGGGTGGAGGTGTAGTCGTCCAGGGTCTGCAGGACGCAGAAGCGCCACAGGTCGTCCAGAGTGTCGCCACGGGCCAGCATGGCCGGGCACCAGGCCGCGTTGCTGGCGGCGGTGTGGACCATACCCCGCTCGTCCGGGACGAGCCGGGGCTCAGGGGCGGTCCTGGCCAGGGCGATGAGCTCACCGACACTGAGGAACCCTCCCCGGTCACCCTCTGCCACTCCCACGATCCCCTCCTGGTGGTTACGGTCCCGACGCTCTCCTGGTCCCCGAGGGTACCCGAGGCAGAGCACCCGTCGGGGTCTCAGGACGCCGGGGTTTCTCCTAGTCCTCGAGGGCACCCGGGGCAGGGTATTGCGGGCTTCTCGGCCTGGTCCCGGGAGCGCCTGGTCCCTGAGGGTACCCGGGGCAGGGACCGCCCTCGACCAGGTCCTGGGCGCTGGCCAGGGCGTCGGTGTAGCTGGCGGGCGGGTGCGCGGAGACATAGGTGTCAGCCGCCTCCGGGGTCGTAATCGCCTCGAAGCCGGTCAGACGCCGAATATTGCGACAGCCTCGGCGGTCGGGGGAGGGATACTCGGATCGATGATGTCCTCGATGGTGATCTCATTCTCGATCGGGACCCTGAGGCGCTCTGCCAGAACAGCTCGCGTCGCCTTGGGGCCGGGGTAGCCATCGACATCGACCACGAGCGGGTAGCCCAGAGCGGCGACCTCGGGGAAGTTGTCCTCGACGTCCCACCAGGCGGTGATGTCACCGTCTCGTGTGAAGTGGCCCTCAAGGACGCTGGCGACCTGGGCGCGCGTGGGGCCGGAGCTGATGTACAGCGTGTACTCGGTGCCGGTATCCCAGTCATCGGCGTCCATGTCACTCATCACGTCTCCGGTGTAGCTCCTGGTCGTCCGGGAGGAGAACCACGACCTCGTCTACCTGGTCCCCGCTCTGGGAGAGCACAGACAAAGCACCGGATCATCCCCGCTTGCTCAAGGTCAGTGAAGCGGGGCCCATTCCCGGGCGTTCATAGATGCCTCTTCCGAGGACATCGGCCTCTTATTTCAAGGCTGGCCCAGGGGGAATCCCCGCTTCGTAGCTGATTCTACACCGGATCATCCCCGTTTGTACAGGGTTAGGCATGCGTGTCACCGTCGCGCTCGACGGCCGGGGGCCATCCCCGCGCAAGCGGGGTTAGCTGGCTCCGCAAGATAGTTGCCTGGCTCTTCGCCGGATTATCCCAGCTCGCGCGGGGTTAGCTCCGGGACTGGGTTGCGGCCCTGCTCCCAGCTCGGATCATCCCCGCCGCGGGGTTAGCCCCAGGGCCGTACCAGGGTCACGTAGTCGGGCGGATTATCCCAGCTCGTGCGGGGTTAGCCTTGGTAATCCTTGGGATTCCAACGGTCCTGAAGTCTATCAGACCCCGGTTTCCCTCACTGCCGACCCGGCGCCCGCTTGGCGGCACTGCGGTCGCACCACCGCCTGGCCGCGACAGATCGTGACTGCCTCGGCGGCCTGATTGGTGACCTGGCCGGGGCGGCGCCCGCCAGCCGCCCGTCGCCACCAGCCGTGGCCCGGACAGGGGCTCCCTGCTCCGCACCTGGGGTGCTATGGCACCGCCAGCCCGCCCCCAGAGCGAGCACGAGCCTGCCTCGCCCCGCGCCTGAAGTGGGGACGGGGTGCTGTGCACGGCCCCGGCGGGGTTTGGTGCCTGGTTCTGTCGCAATCTGAGGACCAGAACCGACCCCACCCCGTCCTCACCTTTGTACACCCAATGTCCACGCAGGTCAGGGGCCCGGGGCCCGGCGCGGCAGAGAGTGCCCACCGCTCTGATCCTCAGACTGCGACACGCACACGAACCAGGCCAGCAGACAGGCGGAAGACCATCCAGGAGACCGCATATAACCACCCGAACCCACGCCACGAGAGACCAGGAACCCCCACCCCCGCAAATCAATCTCGTCCCGCTCGCACTACAGGCGAGGGAGAAGTCGCAAGAAGGGGTGTGACCTGTTTCGCTGTCGCCTGTGTCCGGTAGGTCAGGGAGGCGTACGCGCCCGGCATGACCGTGCCCTGCTCGTAGAGGATGTCGTGGCGCACCGCGGTATCTACCCGCCAGGGGCTGTGCCGTACTGTCCGGGGCGCCGCGGCCGCCGTCCCCGGGTTCCGGGTGGTGCCCCCCGTGGGGCTCGAACCCACGACCTTCGGATTAAAAGTCCGCAGCTCTGACCGACTGAGCTAGAGGGGCGTACGGGGTCGGAGGTGGGCCGACGCCGGTGCGGGCCCAGCATAGCGAGCTTGACGTAGTGCCGATAGTGGTCCGTTGGTGAGCTCACCATCCAGCCAGCAGGCTTACCACCCAGCCGGTGAGCTGGCGGCGGCTGGTGTCGGCGACCTGGGCGGCCGCGCGCTCCAGACCGTCACGCGCTCCAGACCGTCACGCGGGTGACGTCGGTATGGGAGCCCACCCTACGTGGTCTCATAAAGTGAGACGTCGTGCGAGGTGCTGTACAGGTACTCACTCCTCTAGTAGCGTGACCTGTGACCTATTCGTCGCACTACGTCGCCGCTGGTTGAGGGAGTTAATGCCATGAGAAGAGTCGTCATTGCTGCTGCTGTGGCCGTCCTGGGTGTGGTCGGATGCGTCGGTGTCGGTGCCAGCGTCGGTGTCGCAGCGGCTACGCCGACGCACTCGGACGTCGTGTCCGGCTGGTGGCAGCCCGGAGGGGAGCCCAGGCCGCGTAACTGCTGGTACGTGGACCGCTTCCACAGGGCCTGCCTGCTGGGCGACGGCGGATCGGTCCCCGCGTGAGCCTGCTGTCCCGCCTCGCCCCAGGGGCCCTGGTAGGGGCCGCGCTGCTGGCCTCCTCCTTCCTGGGCTCGAGCGTGTCGGTCTCTGTCAGGGACCGGCTGGAGGGGGTGCGGGACACTCCTGTCGATATCGTCGTGACCTCCCGGGACCCGGTGACGGTCCTGGGGGGTCACCGGTACCTGGCCCCGGACGCCTGGATGACCCAGGGGAGCGTGACCCCTGACCAGGTCCGGGCCCTGCGGGACATCCCGGGGGTGGAGGTCGCCGCCCCGGTCACCGTGGTCGACCTGGCCGACCAGGACACGGAGCAGGTCGTGAGCGCCTGGGTGCCCCGGCCCGCCGCCGACCAGGACGGCGACCACCTGCGGGCCTGGCGCGTCCAGGTCACCGTGTCGGTCACGGACGGCACTGGTACCAGGGTCTCCGCCCCCTCCACCCTCCTTCTCGCAGCCCAGGGCAGGAACATGCTCCTCGCCCCTGGCACGCGGTCCGCCATCAACCTCCTGTCAGGAGACGAGCTGGGGCAGTTGGTCCCCGTGGTCACCGACCAGGGCGTAGCCCTTGAGCCGCTGACGGCCCCGGGCCTCTCCTCGGCCGCGATGACGGACGTGAGCCGGGCATCCATCGTCGCCCTGGACCCGGCCTCCGAGGCCGCGCTCGCCAGGGCCGGCGGCGACGAGGCCCTGGTGGCCTCCATGGACTCCCTTGCCAGGGCCGCTGCTGACCCCGGTGTCTTTGTACAGTGGGCACGGGACACCTGGCGGGGGGACGACTCGGGCCCGAGGGCGGACGACCCCCTGGGCCTGGACAGTCCCTGGCTCCTGTCCTACGGGTACCCCGTGCCAGCCCTGGTCGCGGACTCGGGTCTGCCCGACATGACGGTGAGCGGGCAGGCCACCGAGCTCGACACCACCGGGACCTCCCTCACCGAGGACGACACGGACAGGGCCTACCGCTGCCCACCGGTCGCGGGTGAGGACTGCCGCTACCTGACCGAGTCCGCAGCCGACCGGCTCCTGGCCCTGCCGGGGCACGAGGTCGCCACGGTGCCCACGACGTCGCCCGCCTACTTCTGGCTCGCCCTCGCGCACCCCCTGGGGGTCGGCGCCCCGTCCCAGGTTGTGACCTACGGGACCATGTCCTACGGGGACGTCACCACCGACTCCTCAAGGACCGCCACCCGCAAAGAGCCGGCGCCCTTGTCCGCCGTCGACACCACCAGCCCCGGCGGCGGCCCCAGCCTGCGCTACGCGGCCGTCGCCGGGATCACCTCCTCGGAGTGGCGGGAGGAGATCTACCGGGTCCGGGGGCTGGTCGGGGGCGCCTACCGCAAGCCGGGCATGATCTCAGCGGGCCTGTACCCGGTGACCTCAGGGTCCCTGCCGGGCACGGATCCGCTGGCGGCCTCCACCCTGAGGACCAGCCAGGGGCTGGTCGCCCAGGACATGTCGGGTACCGGGGCCGTCACCTCACCGGCGGGCGCGGTCATCCCCGACACCGCCCTGGACGACCTGGCCCTGGACGGGACCCGGCTGCCCGCCGGCATGGTGCGCCTGCGCCTGGAGCGGCCCGACGGCGGGGCGGCCAGCGAGGACGACCTGGAGCGCGTGGCCGCCCGGGTCGCCGACATGGGCCTGACGCCGACGGTCGTGACAGGCTCCTCGCCGGTGGAGGTGTCCGTGGAGCTGACCGGTTCCATGACCGGCGCCTGGCACGGTACCGCCACCCAGCAGTGGACCGAGCTGGGGGCGGTGGCCCGCGTGGAGGCCGCCTCGTCGTGGACCACCAGGATGCTGACCGTCGTGTCAATGCTCACCTGTGGCCTGCTGGCCCTGGTCGTCGAGGGGCAGGCCTCCGCGGCGCGGGTCCTCCGGGCCCGGGTCCTGGTCCAGTCCGGCTGGTCCGGGCCCCGTCTGCGAGCCCGGCTCCTGGGCGCTCGTCTGCCCGCCCTGGCCGCCGTGCTCCTGGGCGCGGCGGCGGCCTGCGCCGTGAGCGCGACGCAGGGGAGCAACCCGGTGGTCCTCGTCCTGGCCCCCGCGGTCGAGCTCGTCTACGTGCTGGGGGTGGTGGTGTGGGTCCTGTGGGACGCCGCCGCCGCCCTGCGTCCCCAGCGCACTGGGGCCCGGGGCCGGAGGGGCCTGACGGGGCGGGGTAATACCGACGCCGCCGGAAGGTCTCCGCAGGCGGGCCGGCCGCGACTGCCCGGGTGGGGGTCTCGCGCCGTCCGCGCGCGGGCCCGGCCACGGTGGAGGGTCGTCAGGAGGGTCCGGGCACCTCGCGCCGTCCGCGCGCGGGCCCGGCGGACGGTGCCGGGGCCCGTGGGCGTGGGCTACCACCTCGCAGGCGCCTCGGGTGGGCTCGCCACCGGGGCCGGCGTCGTCCTGACCGGGCTGGCGGCCGGGGCGGGCCTGACGGTCCTGTCCCAGTACACGTCCCAGGCGGGCACCTCCCAGGCCGCCGGGGTCGGCCTGTCCCTGGCCCGGTTGGCCACGACGGTGCTGGTGACCCTGACCAGCGTAGCCGCCCTGGCGCTGCTGCTCACGGGCCTGCGCGCCGTGCGCGCACCGCTCACCGGGAGGCACCAGGTCCTGGCGGCGGCCGGCTGGTCCCGCGTCGCCCGTGTCCGGGTGGAGGCCGTGTCCTGGGGGCGCCGGTACGTGCCGGTCGTGCTGCTCCTGGCCTGCCTCACCCCGGTAGTGAGTCTGTGGGTGCCCCAGGTCCCTGCCGCCGCCACCGTCCTGGCCCTGGCGGTCTGCGCCCTGGCCCTGGTCCTTACCGCCGCCGTCCACCTGCTGCCCGCCGTCAGGGCCTCGCGGCCCCAGCGCGCACCGGATAGCGGCTGGCGGCCCGGCCTGTCGCGTCAGGGACGACGCCTTTCGCAGGGACGCCTTTCGCAGGAGGATGTATGAGTGCTCACGCAGCTGACGGCGAGCTTGTCCGTCCGGCAGGGAAGGTTGCTGCAACAGGGACAGTGCCCGGTGACGGCCTCGATCCTGGGACTGGGCCCAGGTCCGGTGATGGCTCCGATCCAGGAGCTGGCCCCAATCCAGGGACTGGTCCCGGCCCAGGAGCTGGCTCTGGTTCCGATCCAGGAGCTGGTTCCGGGCCCGGTGACGGCCTCGAAGCCGGGTCCGGGGCCCAGGCCGCCTCCGCCTGCCGCCTGGAGACCGACGGCGGATCCGGGGCCCAGGCTCCCTGCTCAGGGCGGGTCCCCGGTGGCGCACGTGGTCAGGGCGACGTCGCAGACGAGGCCTCCATCTGGGCGGGCGACGTCGTCGCCTCCCTGGAGGGTGTTTCCGTCACGTACGCCACCCGGGGCTCCGCCCGCACGGTGGTCAGCTCCTACGACCTGGTCCTGCGCGCAGGAGCGGTGACCTGCCTGGCCGGTCGCACCGGCTGCGGGAAGACCAGCCTGCTGCGGGTCGTGGCCGGGTTCCTCCAGCCCAGCACCGGTAGCGTCATCTGGGCCGGGGAGCCGGTGCCCTGGCGCCGGCCCGAGCGGGTCGCCGCCGCCCGAGCCGGGTTCCTGGGCTACGCCGGGCAGGACAGTCCCGTCCTGCCCGGGCTGAGTGTCCTGGGGAACATCCTCCTGGGCTGCCCACCAGGCCGTGCCTCCCGCGCCGTGCGGGCCGGCCTCAGGCAGCGGGCCGTCGACCTGGCTGAGGAGCTCGACCTCCACGAGGTCCTGGACCAGGACGCGGCCACGCTCTCCGGCGGTGAGCGTCAGAGGACCGCCGTGGCCCGGGCCCTGGTCGGCGCCCCGCGGCTGCTGTGCCTGGACGAGCCCACCGCCGCCCTTGACGAGGAGACCGCCCGTCATCTCGTCGCCCTCCTGCGGGCGCAGGCCGGTCGGGGCGCGGCGGTCCTGGTCACCTCCCACGACCCGCTCGTCCTGGAGGTCGCCGACGAGCTCCACCACCTCACGCCCCGGCCTGCTGTGCCCGGCCCCTCCCCGACCGCACCCACCTGACGGGCCACCACCTGCCCCGGCCGGCTGGAGCACTGACCCGGCGGGCCTGGTATCGCTCGCACGCACCGAGGGCCCGCACGCAGCGGTGCCAGTGACCTACGTCCCGCGGCCTGTGGTGTGGGCGCCCAGGTCGATAGGGTAGGCTCACGTCCACCATCCAGAGCGGCCGAGAGACCTGGCTCCTTGACGCCGCAGCAACCCGGTAGGCGGGTGCTTCAGCCAGGACCGATGGAGAGATCATGACGTCACCAGCACCGACCCGCCCCACGCTGAGCCTGGAGCTCTTCCCGCCGCGCTCCTCGGCGGCCTGGGGGCGCATTGACCGGCTCCTGGCCACCGCCCCGGACTTCGTGTCGGTGACCTACCGCCCCCGTTTCCTCGCCCCGGGCGGGGCAGGGGAGGGGGTCGACGCCGCCCCTGCCCGCCCGGACACCGCTTCCGCCGGCCCCCAGCCGGACCCCGCCGCTGGCCCCCAGCTGGCCCCCGCTCCTGCGGACCCCGTCCCCCGCGTCCGCGTCGTCAGGGAGCGCAATGCCGCCGAGGACGTCGCCGCCCACGTCATCTCCTCCTCCCAGGTGCCTCTCATGGCGCACCTGACCTGCATTGGCTACACCCGGCGTGACACCGTCGAGATCGTCTCCCACTTCCTGGCCATGGGCGTGCGCCGCTTCCTGGCCCTGCGCGGTGACCCGCCCCCCGGCTTCTCCCCCCAGGACGTCCACGGTGAGCTGCGCTACGCCACCGACCTGGTCCAGGTCATCCGCGAGGTCGAGGCCAGTTACTTCGGTGACGACCGCCGCCACGTCACCATCGCGGTGGCCGCCTACCCGGCCGCCGCCGACCACCTCCGGGAGGTCGAGGTCCTGGCCGCCAAGCAGGCCGCCGGGGCCGACCTGGCCATCACCCAGGTCTTCTACGAGCCCGAGGACTACGTGGCCCTGGTCCGCGCCTGCACCTACGCCGGGGTGACCATCCCCATCCTGCCCGGCGTCATCCCCCTGACGGACCTGACCCGTCTGACCCGCCTGGAGTCCCTCACCGGCGTCGCAGTGCCCCGCAGGCTGCGCGACTCCCTGTCCACCGCGACCGGGGCCTCCCTGGTGGCCCGCGGCGTGGACGCCACCCTGGGGCTGTCAACCGCGCTCCTGGAGGCTGGCGCCCCCGGACTGCACCTGTACACCTTCAACCGCACCCGACCCGCCCTGGACATTATCAGCCATCTGCGACTGGGGCGGATCCTCGACGGCGCCGCCCCGGACCGGGAGGTGCGTGACGCCGTCGACCGCGGCTACCTCCAGGCCACGCCCGGCCGCGGCCCCTCCTTCCTGCGCCGCGGGGGCCGGGCCGCCGCGGGCGCGCCCCTCCAGCCAGCCCAGCCACACACCACCGAGACCACCATCAAGGAGAACGCATGAGCGCCGCCCCCGACCAGCCCACGTCCGGCTCCCTGCCCCCCCTGCCGGGGGCCACGATCGTGGGCTACCCGCGTATTGGCGCTGACCGGGAGCTCAAGAAGGCCCTGGAGTCGGCCTGGCGCGGCTCCACCACCCTGGCTGACCTGCGTGCCTCCGCCGCCGACCTGCGTGCGGCCACCCGCTCGCACCTGGCCGCCCTGGGCCTGGGCGGGCCCGCCTCCGTACCGGCCGACTTCACCTACTACGACCAGGTCCACCAGGTCACCACCGCCCTGGGGGCCGTCCCCGAGCGCTTTGCCGACCTGCGCGGCACCGCCGGCCAGGGCTTCCCCGGACTGGGCCTGGAGGAGTACTTCACCGTGGCCCGCGGCGAGGGCGAGCGCGCCGCCGCCGAGATGACCAAGTGGCTGGACTCCAACTACCACTACCTGGTGCCCGAGCTGGACGAGACCACCCCGGTGCGCTACGCCCTCGGCTTCGGCGCCGTGGACCCCACCGACGGCCCGGTGGCCCAGGTCCTGGAGGCCGCCCGCGCCGGGACGGACGTGCGGCCCGTGGTGGTGGGCCCCGTCACCTACCTCCTCCTGGCCAAGGCCTCCGACGCCGCCGGCCGGGACTTCCACCCCCTGGACCGCCTGGGTGACGTCCTGGACGCCTACGCCCACCTCCTGGTCGACCTGTGGGCCGCGGGCGCCACCTGGGTCCAGCTCGACGAGCCCGCCCTGGCCTGCGACGCCTGGGACGTGCCGGAGGAGCGGATCCTCGCGGCCGTCCACCAGGCCTACACGCTGCTGTCCGCCGTGACCGAGCGCCCCCGGATCCTCGTGGCCGGCACCTACGGCCCGCTCGGCGCGGCCCTGCCCGTCCTGGGCGCCACCGGGGTGGAGGCCGTCGGCCTGGACCTGGTGGCCGGCCGCCTGCCCGACGCCGAGGACCTGGCCACCCTGGAGGGTAAGACCGTGGTGGCCGGGGTGGTCTCGGGGCGCAATATCTGGCGCACCGACCTCAGCGCCGCGCTGTCCACCCTGGAGGCGCTGCGTGACGCGCTGCCCGCGGGCACGCCCGTCACCGTAGCCACCTCCACCTCCCTCCAGCACGTGCCCCACGACGTGGGGCGTGAGACCGGCATCGACCCCGAGATCCGCTCCTGGCTGGCCTTCGCCGACCAGAAGGTGGGCGAGGTCCTCACCCTGGCCAGGGGCCTGGCCCAGGGGCGCGAGGCGGTCGCCGACGAGCTGGCCCGCGACGCGGAGCTGCGGGCCCGGCGTGCCGCTCACCCCGGCGTGCGCCGGGACGAGGTACGCAACGCCGTGGCCTCCGTCACCCAGGCCGACCGCACCCGGGCCCCCTACCCCGAGCGCAAGACCGCCCAGGACGCGCGGCTGGGCCTGCCGCTCATCCCCACCACCACCATCGGCTCCTTCCCGCAGACCGCCGAGATCCGCAGGGTCCGGGCCGCCTGGCGCAGGGGGCAGACCAACGACGCCGCCTACGACGCCGCCATGCGCGCCGAGATCGCCCGCGTGGTGGCGCTCCAGGAGGAGATCGGCCTGGACGTGCTGGTGCACGGCGAGGCCGAGCGCAACGACATGGTCCAGTACTTCGCCGAGCTGCTCGACGGCTTCGCCGCCACCGAGCACGGCTGGGTCCAGTCCTACGGCTCGCGCTGCACCCGCCCCTCCATCCTGTGGGGTGACGTCGCCCGGCCCGCGCCCATGACGGTGGCCTGGTCCGCCTACGCCCAGTCCCTGACCGACAAGCCCATGAAGGGCATGCTCACCGGCCCGGTGACGATCATGGCCTGGAGCTTCGTGCGCGACGACATCCCACGCGCCCAGGTGGCCGACCAGCTGGGCCTGGCCCTGCGCGCCGAGGTGGCCGACCTGGAGGCGGCCGGGATCGGCGTCGTCCAGGTCGACGAGCCCGCCATCCGCGAGACCCTGCCGCTGCGGCGCGCCGACCGCCCCGCCTACCTTCAGTGGTCGGTGGGCTCCTTCCGCCTGGCCACCGGCGGGGCGGCTCCCACCACCCAGGTCCACACCCACCTGTGCTACTCCGAGTTCGACGTCGTCATTGACGCCGTGGACCACCTGGACGCCGACGTGACCAGTATCGAGGCCTCCCGCTCGCGCATGGACATCCTCCCGGCGGTGGCCGCCCACGGCTTCGAGCGTCAGCTCGGCCCCGGGATCTGGGATATCCACTCACCGCGCGTACCCAGCGTGGGGGAGTGCACCGAGCTGCTCCGGCGGGCCGTGGACGCCCTGGGGGCGGACAGGGTCTGGGCCAACCCGGACTGCGGGCTCAAGACCCGCGCCTACGCCGAGACCGAGGCGAGCCTGCGCAATCTTGTGGATGCCGCCAAAGCTGTCCGCGAAAGCCTCTAACCACTCGTCAAGACCCCACTTTCCATGAGATCATGGGCGCATGACGCTCTTCGCTCTCGACGACGACCGCCTCACCCCCGTCATCTGGGGGCGTGAGGCGTCGTCACAGGTACGGGCCCAGGTGAGGGCGGCCCTGGCGACCCAGACGACCGCCCCCGTGTTCGAGTTCCTGGACGCCGACGCCCTGGTGTCCGCCATCGCCGAGATGTCGGACACCGGGCTGACCATCCTGACTGAGGGCGTCAGCGATGACGTGCGCGCGAGCGTACGACGCCTGTCCGAGGCCGGGGTACATATCCGTATCGTGAGTGTGCGCAGCTACGGGGGCACCGTCCTGGTGAGCGTTGAGTCCGTGGAGGACGCCGCCCTGGCGAGTATCCGCCAGGCCACGCCCATCCAGATGGTCGAGGAGACCAGCGGGAGCAGCAGCGACGAGAGCGTGTGGGCTGCCTCCCGTACCACCGGGGACTCCCGTACCACCAGGGAGACGGCGGGGACGACTGGGACGACGACGGGGCGGACCTCCCACGCCGCCCCGGACAGCCCCTGGGCGGCCCGTAGCGCCGCGGAGGAGGCGTGGGCCAGCAGGCGTGAGGCGCCCTCGGAGTCCAGGTCGAGCCGGGGGAGCACGGACTGGAGGTCCAACGAGTTCGAGACCACCCCCATGCCCCGTATTACGGTCCCGACCTGGGAGGGCGACGACGTCACCGTCGAGGAGCTGCCCGGCCTGCGTCGCGGGCACCGCAGCACCGGCCCTGTCCTGGGGGCCCAGCCCACGGTCACCTCGGGCAACGAGGCCGCGCAGGCGCTGGCCCTGGTCGCCGCCAGCCTCCAGACCCCCGCCCGCCTGGTGTGGGACCGGCCGCGTCGGGGGATCCACCACGAGGCCATCCTGGACCGCAGCGGTCGGATGACCCTGTCCACGGGGGAGTCCTTCGTGGATCCCTCAGCCGCCGCCAACGCCGCCCAGCACACGCAGGACATTGACGGCTGGCGGGTGTGGCGCCTGGGTGTCACGGGCCCGAGCCTGGCCGAGCTCCTGACCCGCTAGGCCTGCTGGCTCCGGGAGCCAGTCCTTGTGCCTTTGAGCGTCTCCTGGCGCGGGACCGTCCTGGTCCCGCGCCATTCTCTTGCCCCCCTTCCGTGAGAACGGTACTTATTGCTCGTGAG
>ERZ772764.519-NODE-519-length-26639-cov-3.069252_pt1 | contig 26639 bp, 36 predicted proteins | sample MGYA00512163_ERZ772764 | MGnify/ENA primary metagenome ERZ772764 (study PRJEB29015, sample SAMEA2737903) | human oral metagenome | biome: human oral; feature: human-associated habitat; material: dental | place: China | collected 2094 ... | reverse complement strand
TCGGTTTTCTGGGCAGTACGCCGACCGGTTCGGTTAAGGTCGACCCGCTGACCGTAACCGTCGTCAGCCTCTCCAGCCTGTCGATTTTCCTGATACCGCTGATTGCCATGCTGCTTTCCTATGATGCGCTCATCGGCGAAATCGAACGCGGCACGATGGCGTTGCTGCTCAGTTACCCTGTGTCGCGCGTGCAGATTCTGGCCGGAAAGTTTATCGGCCACATCATCATCCTTACCCTCGCCACCGCAGCGGGCTACGGCTTGGCAGGTATCGCGTTGCAACTGGCCAACGGCGGCATCGACATCGCCGCATGGAAACCCTTTGCATTGCTGATAGCCGCCAGCGTCGTTCTCGGCGCGGCGTTTCTGGCGATGGGCTATGTTATCAGTGCCAAGGTCAAAGAACGCGGCACGGCGGCGGGTGTCGCTATCGGCGTATGGCTGTTTTTCGTGGTGATTTTCGATATGACCTTGCTGGGCGTTTTGGTGGCCGATAGCGAGCAAACCATTACCGCGCCCGTGGTTGAAGGCATTTTGCTGCTCAATCCGGCCGATATTTACCGCCTGCTTAACTTGACGGGTTACGAAAATACCGCTATGTATGCAGGTATGGCAGGGTTGAGCGAACAAATCAGCCTGACTGTCCCCGTTTTGTTGGCTGCACAGGTACTGTGGGTCTTTGTCCCGCTGGTTCTGGCGGCATGGATTTTTGGAAGGCGACAGATATGAAGAAAACCTTATCGGCACTTTTTACCGCATTACTGCTGGCGGCCTGTGGCGGCAAAAGCGAAAATACCGCACCGCCCGCACCGCAGCAGATTACCGATGCTTCGGTCGGCCACTACTGCACCATGAACCTTTCGGAACATAACGGCCCGAAAGCGCAGATTTTCCTGAACGGCAAACCCGACCGGCCCGTCTGGTTTTCCACCATCAAGCAGATGTTCGGTTATACCAAACTGCCCGAAGAGCCGAAAGGCATCAGCATGATTTATGTAACCGATATGGGCAAAGTTACCGATTGGACAAATCCGAACGCCGACAACGCATGGATAGACGCGAAAAAAGCCTATTATGTGATTGAAAGCGGTTTTGTCGGCGGAATGGGGGCGGAAGACGCGCTGCCGTTTGCCGACAAGGCGCAAGCCGAGAAATTTGCGCAAGAGAAGGGCGGCAAGGTCGTCGGTTTCGACGAAATGCCGGAAGCCTATATCTTCAAATAGGCCGTCTGAAAACGCGAAAGCCATGCTGGTTCCAGTCATGGCTTTATGTTTTATGGTCATGCGGCCGTATCTTTGCATTTTGAAAATTTAAAACGGAAAACCGATGAACACTCCTTTGACCCGCCGCCGTTTCTTTGCCATTGCCGCCTTTGTCGCGGGCGGAGCCTCGCTGCCGTTCGTATGGAAGCGACGGCAACAGGGACATGGTGAAACCAAACCGGCCGAAGACGGAGAACCGATCGTTTGGAAAGGCATTGCCTTGGGTTCGGGGGCGGAACTGCGTTTGTACCATACCAACCGGAAAACCGCCGAACTGCTGGTCGGCAAAGTGTTGGCAGAAGTGGCGCGTCTGGAAAAAATATTCAGCCTCTATCGGGACGACAGCCTGATTAGCAAGCTGAACCGTGAAGGCCGTCTGAACGATCCGCCCGCCGATATGCTGGCCTTGTTGAGCTTGAGCAGTGACATCCATAAGATGACCAAAGGCGCGTTTGATCCGACTATCCAGCCGTTGTGGGACATGTATGCCGGCTATTTCCGCCGCCATCCGAATACGGAAACCCCTCCGCCTCAAAGCGAGATTGAGAAAGCACTGGGTTTGGTCGGGTTTGATAATGTCCGTTTCGACAACCGGACCGTTGCGTTTGCCAAAAAAGGCATGGGCTTATCGCTCAACGGCATCGCACAAGGCTATATCACCGACAAAGTCGTCGAGTTGCTGAGGAAAAACGGCATCAGGCGTGCGCTGGTCGATATGGGCGAAATCCGCGGATTGGATTTGGATAAACGCCATACTTGGCAGGTCGGCATCCGCAATCCGTCGGATGAGGAAAAAGTATTGCTGACCGTACCGCTGCAAAACGAAGCCTTTGCCACGTCGGGCGGTTACGGCACGACGATGGACGAAGCGGGCCGGTTCACACATCTTTTCGACCCGCGCACGGGCGTCAGCACGCCGCGTTACCGCAGCATCAGCGTAATGGCGGCGACGGCGGCGACGGCGGATGCGTTGTCCACCGCGTTTTCGATAATGGATGAGGCGGATATTCAGACGGCCTCCCGAGCAGCAGGAGCGAAAATCTGGCTGGTTATGCCGGACGGTTCCCTGCAAACCATAGGTTGACCGAAGGCGGAAAGCGAGGCCGTCTGAAAATTGAGTTGTCAGACTGCCCCAATACTGTTTTCCCTGTTTAATTGCTGGTAAATTCGGGTTAAACGGGCTTGCCTGTCGAAGCGCATATTCATAATAATGTTCGACAGATTATCTGTATGGTACAGGTAACGTTTACAGGAGCGAATACATGAAAGTAAAAGCTTTACTGGCGATTGCCGCCGCCTTGGCCTTAAGTGCCTGCGTGGTAGCCGACGATCCGTATTACGACGATTATTCGCGTGAAAACAGTGCGCGCGATTACGACCATTACGACCACGGCCCGCGTTACCGTGACAGAGACGATAGGGACTATCGCAATGATCGCGATTACCGTGATGACCGACGTTCCCGCAGACACAGCCGGATTGATTCGAAATTCAATTGCGAAAACGGCCTTTCCGTCCAAGTCCGCAGCCTGAGTCCCGACCGCATCGAATTGCGTCTGGACGATAAACGCGCCGTATTGTCTTCGGACGTATCCGGTTCCGGCGAACGCTATACCGCCGGCAGAGGCTTGTTCGGCAAAGGTGCGGAATGGCATCAGAAAGGAGACGAGGCCTTCTTCTCGTTTATCGATCCGTACGGCAACAAAGTGGACACTTCCTGCCGGGCCCGTTAATAATATCGCTTTGGACGCTTAGGCCGTCTGAAAAGGAAAAGCACTTTGCAGTTTGCTGCGGAGTGCTTTTTGTATACCTGCCGTTTGTTAGATGATGTGAGACCGTGTCGTATATCGGTACAATCCGGTAACAAAAACCCCGTACGGCTTGCTCCGTACGGGGTTTGCTGTCATAGCGGCCTCAGCAGCAGCGGCCGTTGCCGTTGCTCTTTATCCGGCAGTAGTCTACAAATTGGCTTCTCGTCATGACCGGCGCGTTCGGATTGTGTTTGCGCTGTTGCGCGACGTAACGGTCATAGTCGGGGATGCCGGCCATGTAGTTGGCGGCGATGCAGGCGTTGCGATAGGCCTTTTTCAGACGGCCTACCAACGGATGTTTAAGCAGCCGTTTCATTGTTCTGCACCTCGTCGCGGTAGACTGCGGGGATTTCTTTGGCGGTCGGCCATGCGACTTTGCGGGCTTTAAGGGCAACTACCAAACCGTAGATGGCGACGAACAGCACCACCAGCATGAATGCGGCACACAAACCGGAGTTGACATAATCGTTCAGCACGATTTGCCCCATCTGCGAAATGTCTTTGGCAGGAGACAAAACTTGTCCGGCAGCGGCTGCCTCGCGGTATTTCGCGGCATGTGCCAAGAAGCTGACGCGCGGATCATCGTCAAACAGTTTTTGCACGGAAGCCACGGCAGTAGTAACCAGCAGGCCGATGGCAGGGATGATGGGAACCCAGATAAAGCGTTCTTTTTTCATCTTCACTAAAACTACCGCCGCCATAATCAGCGCGATACCCGCCAGCATCTGGTTGCCGATGCCGAACAAAGGCCAGAGCGAATTGATGCCGCCCAACGGGTCGGTTACGCCGGTGTAGAGGAAGTAGCCCCACGAACCGACGGTCAGCAGGGTGGCGATTACGTTGGCGGGCATACCGCCGGTGGTACCCAGCGATTTGGAGAATGTGCCCAGCAGGTCTTGGAACATAAAGCGCGAAGTACGGGTACCCGCGTCAACGGCAGTCAGAATGAACATGGCTTCAAACAGCAGCGCGAAGTGGTACCAGAAGGCCATCATTGCTTCGCCCGGAATCAGTTGGCTCATGATGTGTGCCATACCTACGGCCAGAGTCGGCGCACCGCCCGCACGGGACAAGATGGTGTGTTCGCCCACTTCTTTGGCGGTATTCAGCAGGGTAGCCGCATCGACCGGAACCTGAAGCTGGTTGGTAATCACTTGGGCTGCGTTTGCGGCGTCGGTACCGATTAAGGCAGCGGGGCTGTTCATGGCGAAGTACACGCCGGGTTCCAGCACGCAGGCGGCCGACAGGGCCATAATCGCCACGAAACTTTCCATCAGCATGCCGCCGTAACCGATAGCGCGGACGTGGGTTTCGTTTTCAATCATTTTCGGCGTCGTACCCGAAGAAATCAGCGCGTGGAAGCCGGATACCGCACCGCAGGCGATGGTAATGAACAGGAACGGGAACAGTCCGCCTGCAAATACCGGGCCGCTGCCGTCTATGAAGTGGGTAACGGCGGGCATTTTCAGCTCGGGGCCGACGATAATGATGCCCACGGCCAAAGCCAGAATCGTACCGATTTTCAAGAAGGTAGCCAGATAATCGCGCGGGGTCATCAACAGCCATACCGGCAGCAGCGAAGAAATGCCGCCGTAAAGCATGATGCCGATGGCAAGCTGCACGCCGTCCAAGTTGAACCAGTTGCCGATAGGGCTTTGGGCGACATGGTTACCGAAAATCACTGCGCACAAAAGGCCGGCAAAACCGAAAATCGAAATTTCGCCGATGCGTCCCGGACGGATGAAGCGGGCGTAAACCCCCATAAACAGCGCGATAGGTACGGTTGCCGCAATGGTAAACGTACCCCACGGACTGTGGGTCAGTGCTTTCACCACAATCAGAGCCAACACGGAAGTGATGATGATCATAATCATCAGGATGCCGATGGAGGCGATGATGCCCGCAGTCGTTCCCAATTCTTGTTTGATGATGTCGCCCAGCGATTTGCCGTCGCGGCGCATCGAGATAAACAGCACCATCATGTCCTGAACCGCACCGGCCAGAATCACGCCGAAAATAATCCACAGCGTACCCGGCAGATAACCCATTTGCGACGCCAGCACGGGGCCGACCAGCGGACCAGCACCGGCAATGGCCGCAAAATGGTGGCCGAACAAAACTTTTTCATTGGTTGGAACATAATCCACGCCGTTGTTGTGGCGTTCCGCCGGCGTCATGCGCCGCGCATCGAGTTCCAAAATGTTTTTACAGATATAGAGGCTGTAAAAACGGTAGGCGATGCAATACACCGAGACCGCAGCGACGACCAGCCATACCGCACTGATGTGCTCGCCGCGGCTCAAGGCCAAGGTGGCGAAGGCGATTACGCCCACCAGCACCACCAAGCCCCATATCAGAAACGATTTCAACGCTTTCATGATAAGTCCTCTTAAGGGTTAGCAAGTAAATATAAAAATTTAACAAACAGAAAGTTAGGCATATGTTGCAAATGGAAATCTGCATGGATGCAAGATAATATCCCATTTTCTGCAAATGTTAACATATTACGCTGGTAAAAAAGCAATATCAATGCTGGAAACTGAGGAAAGTCAAATTTATACGGGAAACTGTTGAAAACGTTTGCACTTCTTTACGATGTGTGATTACGGACGATTACAGCGTTTCAGACGGCATCGAAGTAAGGCTGGCTGTTATAATGCCGTCTGAAATTTATATGGAAGACGCCAAACCATGTCCCGACTGCCTCCCCGCCGCCTTTCCGTTGCGCCCATGCTCGATAGGGTATATATATATACTAATATGTTTTTACTCAAATACTTGTAAATGCACTTTGATATATGGTGGCAGTATGGGGCATTGCAAAAAAACTTTCATGATTGAGTTAGAGTATCAAAATTCTGAAAATCTGATTAGCAAACAAAATAGCGCATCATTCAAGATGCGCTATTTATTCTTCCGTTTCTTTCATGTCGGGCGTTCTCTAGATTTAGATATTGCCTCTATCATTTTTGCTGTCCGCAAAGTATCGATTGCGCCTTCCATGAATTTTTTCTGGTCTTTTATTGCGTCATTAGACATACTTTGAATAAATTCAAAAGTTAATGCCGCCATCAAGTCTGGAAGGGTAGAGTCGTTATTAAGATTTATTGAAGGTAATTCTACTTTCATACTGCCGTCGATCACACTAATTTTGAAAACGTATTCTTTCATTTTATTCATTCCTCATTTATTGATTAATCTTTTCCCAACTGTCTTTAGCTTCGCGTTCGCGCAGGTCGAGCCATTCGGCGATTGCGGCAATGCTGACGAACAGGCCGCTTTTCTGGCTATCTTCGCTGCTGATAACCGGCCACGGCAGGGTTTGGGTTTTTGCGCGGCGTTTGGCGCGGTCGATATTGATATGTGGCATCCAATCCGCAACAGCTTGTTCAAGCGTGATGTGTGTTTTACCGTAAATAAGTAATAGACGTTGTTGTGTCGGTAGGTTTTCCATTTGCTTTACCTTCGTTTCTGATTTTCTCTGCGTATTCTGCGGCGGATTCTTGCGTTTTAAATTCTTGCAGGACTTTTCCATTGCGGCGGAATCCGGCATTCATTTTCGTCCAGTGCTTCTTGTTGTATTGAGGAAGCATATATTCGATAACTTGCCATTTTCCGTCTTTATATCGGTAGCCGATGTTGGGCTGATTCACGGTGTCTGCGTAATGTATGCGGTGGCTTAAACTCATTTTGGTTACTCCGCTACTCTTCTTTGGGTGGCTGCGGAAGCGGTAGCCAGTGTGTTACTTGTTCGTTGAAGTCTTCCGCCATTTCGAAATAATCTCCATCAACGCCATCTTCTAAGTAAATGTCTGAGAAGATTTTGCCGCTATCGGTGTGTACGATGACGGTCTCGAAGATGTTCGGAATGCTACGATCAATGGAGTTCCATCTGTTACATTTACGGCTTGCAATCCATCCTGCATAAAGTAGTGAAGTTTCTGTCAGTAAATAATGGCCGTTGCTGTCTTTGGCTAGGTTCTCTTGACAGTCGGCTGAACCGTCAAAGTCCGCATACCATTTTTCGAATAATTCAATTTCTGTTTTATCCATGATTTTTTATCCAGTTTATCAATCTATTTAACCAGTTTGCTTTCACTGGTATCGGCAATTTCATCACTACTTCGCCGTCATACACTGCGGCGGCCTGCGCCCTGATTTTCCGTTTGGCTTCATCGGGGCTGTCCGCCCAGACAGACGTCGACCACTTTCGGCCGCCGAAGACATAGCTAAATGTGTATTCGTTTTTTGCGCTATTCATTTGCTCAATCCTCCATTGCTTTCGATTCCGCCTCCATGAGCACGTCTATTTGAGCGCGGTAATTACTGCTGTCTGTATTAGAACCGAACATTACATCTTTGCTTAGTTGGTCCATGCCATTTGAAAGTAGCCAGTCTAGGCGGATGGTATCTGTTGGTTCCTCTGTATTGCTATCTATTTTGTATTTACCGGTAATCCGCATCAATTCATCCAGTGATTCGAACAACCATTCACGGGCGTCGCTTAATGCACCAGTCCCGCCGCAGGTTCTGTCTTTCTTACATATTTTGTAAAATGAATAGGCTTCGCGTAGTTCGTTCATAGCCATTTTTTGGTTGCGTTTCATTGCCAATCTTCCCTATCAATAATGTCCAAAATCTTATTAATTCGTTGCTGCACTAAGATTTCTACGGCGGTGTTGATGATGGCGGCCAGCAGAAAAATAATTAATGTAGCGGCGGCGACGGTGGTAATTAATTCCATTTTAAATATTCCTTTTAGTTTTATTCATAAACAATACCGCGCATACGTTCTTCGTCTGTCATGCGGGCGTAGGTGTTTTCAAGTTCGATAACGGCGAAGTCGGCGGCGTCTTGTTGCTCGCGTATGATGCGCTGGACTTCGGTCTCGTGTTGATATACGGGTTCTGTTTCGGTGGTGGTGCAGGCTTGCAGTATGACTGCCAAGGCTGCGATGAGTAATGATTTCATTGTTTTCTCCGTAGGCCGTCTGAGATTCAGACGGCCTGATGCGTTTAGAGGTTTGAGATAGCACCGAAATAGATATCGATATCGGCAAAGGCGGTTTGCAAGCTAGTTGCAATGTCCTGTGCGGCTTGTTCGATTACTGCGTCGATTTGTTGCAGTTCATACCACAAAACCAATGCGCCGCTGTTTTTATCGATACGGAATTTGAGCAATGCCTCGACAAAATATGAATCGCCGCCTTGATAGGGTGTAAACGACAGACCGAAACGTTCGAACATTTTGAGTTGTTTTTCGGTTTGGCCGGCATCTTCGCTTTGGAAGGTGAAATTGATGCGTCCGTCTTGCTCGCGATAGCCTTGTTTAAAGGTGGTTTTTTCGGTGTATTCTAAATTCAGCGCGAAATCCAATACTTCGGCGGCAGTCGGGTAAACGGCGGCATCGTTTGCGGGATTTTTGGATACGATGTTTCGGGCATTGTTGGTTAAGAAGTGGGCAAACTGGGCTTGGTTCATTTTTTCAATGTTATATTTCAGCCAGTTTTCCGCAGCCGCAGTGTGTCTTGGCTGGTAAATTGCGGAGAAGTCGAACCAATCGGCAGCATTGGCAGTATGGCCGTTTATTGCCGCTTTGACAGCGATTTTCCCCGACTTGAAGTCGGCATCGATGTAAATTTGCGTGCCTTCTTGTTTATGTTTTTGCACGAATTTAATTAAGCTGGCGGTGTCGTGCATTTCAAACGTACCGCTTTTACGGGCGGGGGTTTGCATCAATTCGGGGCATTTTTCATATTCCCATTCCCCGTTTTCGGCGGGCCAAAAAATAATCGGCGTGCCATTCGGCGCTGTTTCGATAAACGGTTTTTGCGCGGCTTGCAATGCGCTTTCAATCATGTTTTGTTTTTCCATTTCGGATTTTCCTTTTTGGTTGGTTTTAGCGGGGTTAGGCCCGCTTTCGGATTACTTCGCCTGCGCGAATTTCAAGGGTTTTTCGGGTTTGGATGGGTCTTTCAATTCCAGCTTGCCTTGCGCCGGATCGTCGGCTTGAATATTGCCGTCCGGTGTAGCGAATACGATGCCGCCTTCACGTTTTTCTTTTGGCAGTTTGGCCGTTACGTCGTGCGAGATTTTTACTGTGCCGTGGCTGATATTCTGCGGTGAGATTTTCAGCTTTACCGTTACTTCGGCTTGTTTGCCATGTGCGAGACAAGCGCGCACGGCTTCGGACATTGCTTCGCCCAATTCGCGGTCTAACCAGCCGCCGTTTACGGTCGGTATTTGCTTGGATGCAGGAACAAATTTCTTTTCTTGAGTTTCCATTTTTGATTTCCTTTCAATAAAAATCGTGGTTGATGTAATCGACAGCGCGGAAACGGCGGTGTTGATGGGTATTAAAGTGATATTTCTATGGTCGTCTGAAGCCTGTGTAGTGATTTCAGACGGCCTTTATTACTAGCAAGCGTTAAAACTCTTTGCGGCGGCAATCGAAAACGGGGCGGCTTCTAAAACTGAATCGCTTAGGGTTTTGTTTTCGGCTTCAATGCGGAAATCGACCATTTCTTTAAATTTTCTTAAAACGTGCTTTCTGGCAGATTCCAGTTCTTTAATGGCGTTTTCCATGCCGATATTCTTTGCCCGCTCTTTATCAACCGTCATTCTTGCGACTGCGTCGAATACTGCTTTTCGGGCGCGGCTTGCTTCGGGTTTCAGATATTGGGCTACTTGGTTTTGTTTTTTCATGATGGTTTCCTTTTGGTTTGTTGTTTCGATGGGTGTATTTAAACATATTGTTTAATATAAAGCAACATAATGTTTATATATTTTGTTTAAAAATTTTAAACATATTGATTTTAAATAGACTTTATTTTCACAGGCGCAAAAAAACCGCCTGAATGGCGGTGTGTCATGAAAAAGAAAACCGCCCTAGGGCGGTTCGGTATTGTTATGAGTGGTAAGGAAGCCAAGTAAAAAACAGAGGGTGGCTCTCAGAGATAATATGGCTGTGTGTTTTCATTCTTACATAAATACGGTCGCCGTCTGAAACGGGAAGGCCGCTAACTGTTTGGTGCAGCATGAATGAAACGTTTTCTCCTGTACCGCCGCCGTCATACGGCGGGATTTCAAATTCGGAAATTACATCGTCGTTGCGAACAATTTCTAAAAAGGTCGGTTGGGTTTGCAATGCTTGCATGTACCCGCCTTCGGCGGAAAATGAAATGGACAGGCATAGACGACCTAAAATGAATTGTTGTGTCGGAATATGGCATCCGTCGGTAAAAATTCCTATTAGGCTGTATTTGTCATTTTCCGCATGGCGGATGATTTCATCGCAATAGTGGACATTTAGGTGGATCATGCCTGCTCCATGTATTCGTACTGCTGTTCGAACGCCGCACGAACCTCAAGCGGGGAAACGCCTAATGCGTTTGCCAGTTTTTGTACAGTCTCATTATGCAGGGATTGTTTGCTGTTTTCGATGCGGGACAGATAGGGTTGACGCAATCCTGCGGCGGCTGCCAATTCAGACTGGGTAAACCCCTTTTTCATCCTCAGGCTGACAAATGTCTCCCCGCCTGCTTTGCGGGTTATTTTATCGGCAATTTTCGCTGCCGCCCTGTCCATCGCTGCTTTGCGGCGTGGATTTTTCCGCACATGTTCAATATGCTCTGCGGCGGGGGTAGTGTTGGGGCTTATCGGTTTGACGCATTTAATCTGCCCGTTTATACGCAGGCAGTTTATGTGGGTAACGGGAGTGGCAGGTGTTGGTGTTGATACTATACATGCGGCAACAGCAATGGTAAGAGTTGCTCCCATTGGAACCCACGTGCCGTTAGTTTGAGTATAGTTCTTCATAGTCTTTGATGATCCGTTGTGTAATGGGATGGTTTAATTGATAGTTGAATTTGTCTGTATTCTTATTTACAACAGCCAATATATCTATGCGGCGGATATATGCGCCGTTTGGCTGTTTTTCATGGCATGGTGCGTAAATTATTCTGTATCCGGCTGCTTCTTCGCTGCCAAATCGGACGCGCAAAACTTTGATGTCTTTTTTCCATAATGACAATATGGGTTTCACTTCCAAATCAAGCGGGCCTATGGGTTCGCCATATTCTCTGAAGTATTTGTTTTCGTATAAGCCATCAAAAATAGCAGAGTTCGCCTGAATCATCTCAATGACGGCATCGAGATAACCGACCGCTTCTTCGTCTTTTTCAAAAAAACGGTCTAAATCCTGCTCGGCGTTAAAGTGGACGGTCAGCTCCATGCGTGCCCTTTTGTATATATTATATCTTTTTAGTTATACCGCGCAATACGCGGTAAAAAATCAGTCGTCCAAGTATCTTAATCCATCACACTCCACCAGAAAACGCGGCCGATGATGTTTATATCGGCCGCGTCCGCCTCTTCGTCGGGGTAGGCCTCGGCATTGTAACTTCTGATGCGTATTTTGTTGCCGGGCAGCTTCTGAAGAATCTTTGTGCGTAACAGCCCGCCGTGGTTGACGGCGTAGATTTTCCCGTCTTTTACGGTTTTGTCGGCGGTATTTATACCCAATGTCGCGCCGTCAGGAAATACAGGTTCCATGCTGTCGCCGTCGGCGCAGACGCAGATCACGGCGGCGGGGCTGATACCGTGCCGCCGAAGTGTTGCTTTTGAGAAACGCAGCTTGTAGCCGTTGTAGTCTTCGATGTCGTCTGAAAAGCCGTTGTCCGCCGCTAGGTGGATGTCTTTGTAGAAAGGGACTTCGCAATCATCGTCCGATAGCGGGGTGCGGCTGTCCCATGCGTCTACCGTGCCGATAACGGTAGCGTTCGATTCGGGTGTGTGCGAGCCGTCCATAGAACCAGTTCCTGTTTCAAGCCATTCAACTGAAGCGCCTATTGCTTTTGCCGCTTCTATTAGTCCTTTTGATGATACCCCGCGACTTTCCCAGTTGTTCAAGGTTTGCGGCGATTTGTTTAAAAATCTGGCTAAATTCGATTGTCCTTTGATTCCTTTAAGTTTTTCGGCTGCTTCATAGAGTCGTGCGGTTTTTTCGTTCATTTCAATCTCCCAATGGCTGTTTATTTTCCAACATTTAAACAAAATGTTGTTACACAACACTTGCTTTTTTTCTAAACGTAGTGTTTAATATAAGAGTGGATTTTAAACAAAGAGTTTAATATGAATAAGAAAAAACAGATTGAACATGACAAAAATCTTTTGAAATCAATAGGTAGTTGTTCATCAATAGCTAAACGGCTAGGGATAAGCCAGCAGCGTGTATCGAATTGGAACAGGCGCGGGATTCCTGCGGCTGTAAAGCTGAAGTACCCAGATTTATTTTTAAATTCGTCCCCAGAAAACGGGATGGAATAGCCGATTTCCTGCCTCTCTGATATTTCCCAGTCAGAGATTTTTACGGCGTTTAACGCCGCCTTTTATACCGCCTGCCTGCCTCAAGGGGGGGGGCAGGCCTTTTTGTTGCTTTATAGAACAGGTTTCCAAAATGGAAAACGATAAAAATCAATCACTTTACGAACAGGCCGAACAATGGCTGAAAACGCTTTATTCGGTGCATGTAACGGAATCTGCAATCGCGCGGCGATTCGGTATCGGTATTTTTGAAGCGGCGGCGCTGGCCGAATCGCTGGAAGCTGCCGGAATACTGGGCTACGAATGTCCGCCGTTCGGGCAGCGGGAAAACCGTGTCCGCCGTCGTGGAAAACGTAACAGGAAGGCCGTCTGAAATGAATAAACTGGATTTTAAAGGTGTGGCCGATGCGGCGCTGAACTCTGTTGACAATTTGTTAAGCGAGTGGCTGCCGGGCGGCAAATACAAGGGTCATGAATTTTTCGCATTGAATCCGACGCGGGCGGATAAATCGTTGGGGTCGTTTGCGGTTAATACGCATTCGGGCGCATGGGCGGATTATGCAACCGGCGACGCGGGCGGCGATTTGGTCAGTTTATACGCTTATTTGTTTTGCGGCGGTAAACAAGGCGATGCGTTGCGTCAGGTGGCCGAACGGCTGCGTATCGGCGGATTTGAGCCGGTAGCGCGTACGGAATGGGACGGCAGCCCCAAAACGGGCGGCAAATCGAAGCGGAACAGTTGGACGCCGATTGCGCCGTTTGCGGAACACTTGTTGCAGAATTTGAACGGCGCAAAGGTATATCGTTACTGCAAAAAAGACAGTGTCGATTCGCTGCGGGCGGTGTATCGAGATGCGGCGGGCAGGCCGTTGTGTGTGGTACAGCGGTTTACCGACGATACCGGGCGGAAATCCGACCTGCCGTTTGTGTGGGCGAAAAACAGCGAAGGGGTTGAACAATGGTGTAACCGTCGGTTGCAGGACCCGCAGCCGCTGTTCGGGCTGGATGCCTTGGCGGCGAAGCCGTCGGCGCGGGTGCTGATTGTTGAGGGCGAAAAGTGCAAGATGGCTGCCGAAAGTTATTTTGACTTGAAGGACTGGGCGGTCATTTCATGGCTGGGCGGCTGCAACGGTTGGGGAAAGGCCGATTGGTCGGCGGTATCGGGCCGTGATGTGCTGTTGTGGCCCGACTGCGACAGCCAGCGCGAGAAATTGAGCAAGGCCGAAGAGGCGGCGGGCGTGCCCAGGTCCGCGCCGAACCGGAACTACAAGAAAAGCCGTATCTGCCGCGCTCTGAGCAGCCGGGCATGAAGGCGATGCTGGGCATTGCGGAAAAGCTGCTTAAACAGGACTGCAAGGTGCGGATCGCGAATATTCCCGACGCGGGATATTGGCCGTCCGGCTACGATATTGCCGATGTGATTCAGGATACCGAACCGCTGGTATCGGTGCGCGAGATGTTGGATACCGCCGTGCCGTATCCGTTTACAGAATCTTCTTTGGAATCTTCTGTGCCTATGGCGTGTGATTTTTCACACGCGGCGGAATCGGGGGATTCGGGGGCGGAAATGCTGGCTGAAGACGATGACGGCAATCCGACAAAACGGCTGGCCGCGCTTTTGGAAGGGTATGCGCAAATCGGACTGAAACAAAAAGTCTTGAATCTTGATACCTGCGAAACATTTACGGTAAAGCAGCTTGAAAAACTGTTTGGCAAAACGGCGGTGGCAACTTGGTTTAAGCTGGACGCGCGCAAGCAATTGGGCGATGTTGAGGCGGATATTTATCTGAAACGCAAAAAGCTGGAAATATCGGCGACGGTGGACGATGAATTTAAAGACGCGCTGAACCGTTATATTTATCTGGACGGCACGACCGATGCGTTCGACCGCAATCTGAAGCGCATCGTGTCGCTGGCGGCGGTCAATGCGGCGATACCCGACCGTTACCAAGACTGGGGCAAGTCGCCGCTGCGGCTGGTCTGCCCTATGAGCAATTACCATTTCGACCCGGCAATCGAACAGGGGGTTGTTATGATGGACGACGGCAGCGGCGTGAAGCACATCAATATGTTTAACGGACTGCCGGTAAAAGTGGGCGAGGTTGATAAAAGCCTGAAGGGAAAATCGATTGGTTATCTGATTGAGGCGTTCCCCGAATGCCGCAACATCATCAGGCTGATTTACCATTTATGCAGCGGCAACGGCGACGATGGAACCAATGCGCGGGCGGCGGAATGGGTATTGAACTGGCTTGCGTGCCGTATCCGCCAACCTGCCGAAAAACCGGCGACGGCTTTGGTGTTTATTTCTGAAACGCAAGGTGTGGGTAAATCTACATTCGGCGAAAAAATCGTTAAAGCCTTGTTTGGGGAATATACGCGGCAGCTTGACCAAAACGCGCTGGAATCACGCTTCAATTCTGCTTTGCTGTTTGCCTTGGTAACGATTTTTGAAGAAATCAGCCCTTCCGACGAACGGCTGAACGTTATCGGCAAGCTGAAAAATATGATTACGTCGGATGTGATCATGGTGGAGCGCAAGGGGCGCGATGCCGAGAAACACGGCGATTTCAATTCGTTTATCATCTTCTCCAACGATGAGCGTTCCATTCCCATCGAAAGCAACGACCGCCGCTTTATGGTGGTGAACTGCAACAAAAAATTCAGCGATGCGCAATACGAAGCGTTGCAGGAAGAACTGGACAACGGCGGTATCCGCCATTTTGCCGAGTTTCTGCACGCGCTGCCGCTGACTTATCAGGAAGACGGCGAAGAGCGTAAATTCAGCCCGCATACCAAACCGCTGATGACGCCGATTAAAAAGCGCATGATTAGTTTGAACAAGCCAAGTTGGGAGGCGTTTTTGGACGACTGGCGCGAGGGAGATTTGGATGTGCCCTATGTTACCTGCGCCGCTACGGATTTGTGGACGGTGTACAAACGCTGGGCGCACAATACCAAGACGTTTCACTTACAGCAAAAAAACTTTTATGCTAATATCGGCAAACGTTTGGAAGACAAACGCAGCGATGTTGTTTTGCGTGAGGGCTGGAAAAAAGTACGGTTTTTTATCGTACCGCACGAACAGCTTTCCGAAGCCGCCCGTAAGAAGTACCCGCCGCCGACCACCGACGAAACACAGCGCGGTTCTCAGGGCAGTGTCAATAAAGCGGATTATTACGGAAAGCAGATAAGCGATTTCCGCATTGCTGCCGAATTGGCGGAGTTTTAACCGTTTCGACAGGGTAGGGGAAAATAAAAAATCCTTTAAAATCAAGGTTTCGACATATTCGGACATGGCAAAGGTTGGAAAATTTCCCTTTAAAATCATGGTTTAGACGGTTTCGACAGTTTCGACAGGGTATTTATCCCGTTACGCGAGATAAAAAAATAATTCTGCAAAATATGACATGTTGTATAAAAATATACAGCATGTCATATTTTTTATATTCTTCGTTTTTTCCCTCGCGTGCGTATTTTTTTACCCTGTCGAAACTGTCGAAACCGTCTAAACCATGATTTTAAAGGGTTTTTTTGAGGCATCAAAAAATCATGCCCTGTCTAAACCATGATTTTAAAGGGTTTTTGAAAATCCTTGCCTGATTGCCGTATAAAGAAACGCCGTCTGAACTTCCAGACGGCGTTTCTTCAACGGCTTTTCAAGCAAGGCGGATTTCCAGATGTTTGCCCAGTTGCGCCAAAGCGCGGACGACCGTATCGATTTTGGTTGCATGGTGCAAGCCGGTAATCCGCTGAACCTCTTGCGGCGTGGTTTCCAGACGCCTAGCCAGTTCCGATTTGCTTACATCCTGCGCCAGCATTTCATTGAGCAGCAATACTTTCGAGTAGACCGACAAGGGCAGCGCGACCAAGCGTTCGCCTTCTTCGGGGGCGGACGGCAAGGGTGCGGGGCGTTGGTCTTCAAAGTAGAAATCCATTGCGGACTGCAACACGTCTTCCGCCATCTCGACCGCTTCGGTCATGTCGTCGCCCTGCGTAATGGCTTCGGGAATATCGCGGAAGGTAACGACATAGCCGCCTTCCTCGGCGGGGGTAAATTTTGCGGGATAGTACATATTTCACCTTTCTGCAAGCCCTTGCGGGCTTGCCCTTATTTCAAACCGAGCTGTTTTTTGATTCCTTCGACCAAGCCCGTTTTTAGCTCTTTGGACGGGTGGCGGGGCAGATGCGACTGCTTGCCCTTGTAATACAGCTTGATGTGCCGCGTGCCGTCTTTGGTTTCTACGCCTTGTGCCATCAGCCATTTTAAAAATTCGCTCTGCTTCATCTCATTGCCTGCTCCTGTTGTTCGGATAGGTGTTATTATAAACAAAAATGTTTAAATAGCAAGTCTTTTTTTTAAACATTTTTGTTAAAATTTGCTCATGCAGTGAGCAAAACAAAGGCCGTCTGAAACTTGTTTTCAGACGGCCTTCTGCTGCTTTAATCCATATGAATTTTTCTATAAATTTGGTATAATTTCCGCTTAAAAAATAAAGTCCTGCGGTATTTCAGACGGGGCTAGCAGATAACTGTTGGGAAAGATTCGATGTTATGAATGACGATAGACGATTTGTTGGAGCGCTGGGCGGTTTGGCGTTCGGTCCGGACGGACAACGGGCTGGGTTATGCGGAAAGTGCATTAAACAGGCTGATGAGCGGCGCGGTCAATACGGGCGGTGCGCGTCCGTCTTCGCTGCCCTACGGGGTGGATGCGGATTCGGTGTTTACTTTGGTGGATTCGGCGGTGATGCGGCTGCCAAGGTTTCATCGGGAGGTGATAAAGGTGCATTATTCCGACGGTTTCAGCAGCCGCCGTACAAAAGCAGCGGAGTGCGGGTGCAGCGGCGCTTCGTTTTACCGCTATCTTTCCGACGCGGAGGCTATGTTGGCCGTGAGTTTGCGGGATAGTGAGGCAAGCCGGCTGTTAAATGATTTTTAAAAAAGACTTGCAATCTTGAGACTGAAATGTTTAAATTATGGAAAACTGCGGTTTCGTGCGCTTAGGGCGGATGTGCCGCAGTTTTTTTCTATCGTTTCATTCTGTTCCGAAGGCCGTCTGATATTCAGGCGGCCTTTGCTTTTGGTGGCCTTATGTCTTGTATTGCTGTTGATTTGGGCGGCGTGTTCGCGCATCTGGACGATGTGGCACGGCGGCAGATTCCGTTTGCGGCGAAAAATACGGTAAACAAACTGGCCGCAAATGTCATTGAGGCGGAACAGGCTGAAATGGCGTCGGCATTCGGCAATCCTAGGCAGTGGACGCTGAACAGTCTGTTTGTCCGCCAGTATGCGGATAAACATAATCTGACTGCGATAGTGGACTTCAAAGACAGTGCGTCAAATAGAAGCGCCGGAAAGTATCTGCAAGCGCAAATTTACGGCGGCACGCGCAAAACGAAAGGTATAGAACGGTTTTTGGTTTCGCGCGGCTTGATGCCCGCGGGTTTCCGTATCGTGCCGTCGGATTCGGTCAGGCTTGACCAATACGGCAACATCACGCTGGCGGCGTTTCGTTCAATGTTGCGCGGCATTAATGACGGCAGGAACTTTGCTTTAACCCGAACAAGAGGCCGTCTGAAGCCCGGCATATACAGGCGAAACAAGAAAGGCGTTCGGGCGTTGGTTATGTATGTATCTTCGGCGGAATACGAAAAGCGGATGCGGTATTTTGAAACAGCACGGCAGGCGGTTGAACGCAACAGCGGACAAATTGCAGCCGTCGAACTGGAAAACGCACTGCGAACTGCGCGTTAAGGTACTTCCCAGCCCATAACCCACGCGGGTAATTCGAGCCGCGATTTCTGTTAAGCGACAGGTTTGTATGGGTTGCTTGCTGGGTTAATGAGGAACTGGCATGAAAGTGAATAAAAGACAGCTTGCCGATATTGTCGGTGTTACGGAACAGGCTTTGACCAACTGGCAGAAAGAAGGCTTGCCGGTGGCGGCCTATGCAGATAAAAACGGGCTTGCGAATGAATACGATACCGTTGCAGTTATCCGCTGGCTGTTGCAGCGGGAACTGGAACGGCTGAACAAGGAAAAGCCGCGCGACCGGCTGGATAGGGTGAAGGCTGAATTGGCTGAATTGGAGCGGGACGAAAAATTAGGACAGCTTGCACCAGCCGCGATGTTTGAGCGCGCATGGGGCGACCATGTTTTAGCGGCGCGGACGGAATTTTTAACGATGCCCGAGCAGTTGGCGGCTGAACTGACGGCGACGTCGGGCGTGGAAATAGACCCTGACACCATTGCGGCGTACATCAACAGGGCGCTGGAAAAATTATCGAATTACGGAGCAGAAAACGATGGAGATGACAGCCGCAACCATGCAGTCGCGGATGGCTGAAACGGTGGCGCGGGTGTTGCAGCAGGCGTGCCGGAAATGGGCACCGCCGCGCAAAATTAAAACCCGCGACTGGGCGAACAAGTACCGCTATCTTTCCAGCATAGAGGCCGCCCGACCGGGCAAATACGTTTTGGACGTAACACCGTATCTGGCATGGGAAAACAGCCCGCTTGATGCGCTGGACGACCCGTCCGTGCAAGTGGTTGTTTGCCAGAAATCGGCGCAAGTGGCGTGGACTTCGGGTGTGCTGGGTAACTTTTTGGGCAAATCCATCGATGCCGAACCCAGTCCGATACTGGTTCTGTTCCCGAAAGAGGGGGCGGCTAAAGAGTACATGGACGAAAAATTCGTTCCGATGGTTGAAGCGACGCCCGCCTTGCGCGAGAAAGTCGATACCCGTATCCGTGCGCAAGGGCAGCGGCAGTTGTTCAAGAAATTCCCCGGCGGTTTTCTGAAGCTGGTGGGCAGTAACAGCCCCGCCAGTGTGAAATCATCGCCGGTACCGATTGTGTGCGTGGAGGAGCCGGACGACTGTAACCTGAACCTGCGCGGTCAGGGCGACAGTATCAAGCTGGCGAAGGAGCGAACCAAAACCTACCGCCGCCCGAAAATCGTATTAGGCGGTACGCCGACTATTGCGGGCGTCTCGACAATCGCCGCCGAAATGGAGTTGTCGGACAAGCGCGTCGGCATGGTGCCGTGCCACGAATGCGGCGAAGCCCATGTGTTGAGCTTCGACTACCTTTCCTGCGACGAAGACCCGAACGGCAACCATCCCGTTTTCGGCAAAAAGCTGCCGGAAACGGCGCATTACACCTGCCCGAACTGCGGCGCGGTGTGGAACGACATGCAGAAAAACCGTAATGTGCGTCGCGGTTGGTGGCAGGCGACCGCGCCGTTTCACGGTACGGCAGGTTTTTACCTGAACGAGCTATACAGCCCGTTCCCCGGCAGCGTGTTTTCCGAACTGATGAAAAAATGGTTGACCGCGCAATACGAAGCGGACAACGGCGATATATCGCCGATGATTGCATTCGTCAACTCGTCCATCGGAATCCCATTCGAGATGACCAACGACGGTGTAAAGGAAGACGAACTGGCAGAACGCGGCGAAGACTACGCCGAAAACACCGTTCCGCGCGGCGGTCTGATTCTGACTATGGGCGTGGACGTGCAACATGACCGGCTGGCCGTCATCATCCGCGCATGGGGGCGCGGCGAGGAAAGCTGGCTGGTTTGGTGGGGCGAAATCCACGGCAACACGGTGGACGTCAAATCCGACGTGTGGCGCAAACTGGCTGAGATGATATTTCAGACGGCCTACAAGCACGAAACCGGCGCGGGAATGAAAATCGCGGCGGTATCGATAGACAGTTCGGACGGCAATACCTCCGACGCGGTGTATCACTTTGTGCGCGGCTGCCGCGGCGTGAAAGCGGTGAATGTGATGGCGGTCAAGGGCAGCACCAACCCCGATAAAGAGATTTTCAGTCGGGCGAGGGCGATTGACTTGAAGCACAAAAACACCAAGGCCGACAAATTCGGCGTGCAGGTGTACAGCGTCGGCGTATCGCGGGCGAAGGACTTGCTGATAGACGAGCACGCGCGCATCAATCTGGAAGGAAGCGGGGCAGGGCGGATGCACTTTTACAAAGATGTCCGCGCCGATTACTGCGGCCAGTTGTTGAGCGAAGTCAAAGTACCCAGCCGCATGAACAAGCACAAAAAGGTTTGGCAGAAGAAGGTCGGCGTACGAAACGAGGCATTGGACTGCGAAGTCTATGCCCTGCACGCCGCCCGCTCGGTCGGCACGCATACCATGTCGGCGGCAAAATGGGCGTTATACGAAAACGCGCTGTTGCAGTCGGAACTGTTTGCCGAGCCGAAACCCGCCGAACAGGTACAGGAAAAAACGAAGACAGACAGCGGCAGCAGTTTTGCGGCAACCAGACGCCGTAAGGGCGGTAACTTCGTTACCAATTATTGATTCAGGCCGTCTGAATAGATGGCTGTCCAGCCGGTTAAGCGTCAACCGGACGTCAGAAAACGCTTTTCTGCTACATTTCAGATTAGGGCTTGATACGACGTTGCCCGACGTTAGAGCGTGCGGCTAAGGTTTGCGGCCGCCTTTTAAGTGCAAACCAAGACAAAGGCCGTCTGAATAGCAGATTTCAGACGGCCTTTATACGGCTACAACCATGAGCGAAAAAAAACAGGTTTTATCCTACATTGCGGCGCATCCGGGCTGCACATCAACCGGCGTTGCCGATGTGGTGTACGGAAGACAGAAGTGGAGCGGCTGGATTTTTGCCAGACGCGATATTGATATGCTGATTGAGGAAGGTTTGGTGGAAGAGCGTTTCGACCAAGGTATCAGCAAATTTTATGCAAAAGAGGCCGTCTGAAAATGGAAAAGCAAGACAACATCAACCCGCCGCACTATCGAAGCCGCGCCGTGGAATGTATTGAATTTACCGAACGGCTGAATTTCTGCATGGGTAATGCGTTTAAGTATGTTTGGCGTCATCGGGAAAAGAACGGCGTGGAGGATTTGAAAAAGGCGCAATGGTATTTGCAGCGGCAGCTTGATTCTTGTGCCGTAATGCATCTGTTGGAACCCGAAGAATACGCGGAGTTACTGGACAGTCTGGAAAAATGCGAATTGGACGACCTGATGCAGCATGTACTGGAAGAAATTCTCTATCACGCATTTTTTGAATCTGAAGAAAGTCTGCTTGCGGCAATGTGCGGTGTTTCCGAACTGTTGAAGGGATACGGCGATGAGCGGACATGACTATGCGGTAGAACTTGAAGAAGCGCGAGAGATTCTGAACAGCCTTCGGAAAGCTTACAAGGAACATGCGGCAGGCAGGGGCATGACCAAGCGGTACAAAATCAAAGACCGCGAAATGGAGTTTTCCAGCCTTGCCGATTTATTGAAGCAGATACGGTTCTGGCAGCAGGAAATTACGCGGCTGGAAGCGGCGGCGGGTGTTTCCCCGCGCCGTTCAGGCCGTATCATCACGCGATTTTAGGATGAAATATGGCAAAACAATCAAATGCCGCGCCGCAAAAGCGCGGTTTTTTTGCGCGGTTGTTCGGCAGGCGGGATTCTGTCCCGCAAACAGCCCGCCGCAACTTTGCCGGAGCGCGTCCGGTCGGGTCGCTGGCTTCTTGGCAGCCGCAGAACTGGTCGGCGGACGCTTTGGCGCGTTCGGACCTTGACCGCCTGCGCGCCCGCGCCCGCAGTCTTGCGCGCGACAACGACTACATGCGCAAGTTTCTGAACATGGTCGAAAGCAACGTTGTCGGGCGCGATGGTTTTGCCCTGCAAATGCGTGTTTTGCTGGATAACGCCGCCACGCCCGATACGTTGGCGAACAAGGCCATCGAAGAAGCGTTTTCACGCTGGGCAAGGCGCGGGGTGTGCGATGTTACCGGCCAGTTGTCGTTTACCGACTTGCAACGGCTGCTGATTCGCGGTGTTGCCCGCGACGGCGAAGTGTTGGTTCGTCATCTTTCTGGTTTCAACAACGAATACGGCTATGCGTTGCAGGTGCTGGATATTGACCGTTTGGATACGGGATACAACGTTCCGCAGCAAAACGGGCGCAACGCCGTGCGCATGGGTGTTGAGCTAAACAGCTATTCCCGTCCTGTGGCGTACTGGTTGCGGACGGCACATCCGGGCGAATCATACGGACAGACGAATACGGGCAATTTACGCGAACGGGTGCCGGCAGAGCAAATCAGCCATATTTTCCTGCATGACCGCCCAGAGCAGCGGCGCGGCTTTCCGTGGGTGGCTTCGGCCATCATCGGCCTGCAAAACCTGTCGGGTTATCAGGAAGCGGCCATTATCGCCGCCCGCGTCGGTGCATCGAAAATGGGCTTTTTCAAACAGACGGAAGATGCCGACAACTTCATGCCGCCGATTGACGGGCAAGAGGTCGATAACGGGCGCGGCGGCATCGATTTAATCGATTCGGTCGAGCCGGGCACATTTCACGAACTGCCGCAGGGTTACGACTTCACGCCGTTCGACCCCGATTATCCGCACGCCAATTACGACGCATTCGTCAAAGCCAGCCTGCGCGGTATCGCCAGCGGTTTGAACGTGGCTTATCACGGCTTGGCGAACGACCTTGAGGGTGTGAACTTTTCCAGTATCCGCAGTGGGACGCTGGAGGAACGCGACACATGGATGACGTTGCAAAACTGGTTTGCCGAAGCGTTCTTGTATGACGTATTCGATCGCTGGATTGAGGCGGCGTTGCTAATTGGCGCAATCAAGATGCCGTCAGGCAAATCGCTGCCGGCTGGCAAGCTGGACAAATTCAAGGCCTGCAACTGGCAGGGGCGCCGCTGGTCGTGGGTTGACCCGCTGAAAGATATTAACGCGCATAAAGAAGCGGTGGCGCTGTCGGTTAAATCCCGTCGTGATATTTGTACGGAAATGGGCTTAGATTTTGAGGATGTAATCGCCCAAATCGAACAGGAAAACCAAATTTTGGCGGCGAAGGGAATCGCTGCCGATGTCAAACCGCCCTCTGTGGCGGCAGAACCAGAATCGGAGGATGACCCGAATGAAGAAAATAAAGCCTGATAAGGCGCAAATGCAGCAAATGAGCCGCTTTGCCGTGTTTCAGCGTGAAAGCGTGGATGTTGAAAAACGAACGGTCGAAGTGGCGTTTTCCAGCGAAGAGCCGGTAGAACGCTGGTTCGGCGATGAAGTATTAAGTCATGCGGCGGGTGCCGTTGACTTGAGCCGCCTGAACGACGGCGGCGCGGTGCTGTTCAATCACGACTGGGACGACCAAATCGGCGTCATCGAACGGGCTTGGATTGATGCCGACAAGCGCGGCCGCGCCTTGGTACGCTTTGGCAACGGGACGAAAGCGGCGGAAAAATTCCAAGACGTGCAAGACGGCATCCTACGCCATATCAGCGTCGGCTACCGCGTGGAAGACATGGTATTGGACAATCCCAATGCAGACGATGAGGACTACCGTTACATCGTTACCCGTTGGATGCCTTATGAAATCAGTTTTGTAACCGTTCCGGCAGACCCGACAGTAGGTGTCGGCAGGTCGGTGGAACCATTTATTGAAAACCCTGTAAACCCAACCCCTGAAAAAGGAAATCGAAACATGAATAAAAATCAAATTCCCGCCGAGGCGGAAACTCCCGCTGCTGCAATCCCTGCCGCTGCAGCAACCGATACCAACAACACCGCCGAACGCGGTATGCAGAACGAACGCGCGCGCGTTTCCGAACTGCTGGCCATTGGTCGCAGTTACGCCGCCCACGGCGGTATCGAAGCAGCCGAAAAGGTTATTAAAGAGGGCGGCAGTGAAGCCCAATTACGCGCCGCCATCATGGCAAACATGCATACGAAGCCGACCGTTACCGCCGGTGAAATCGGCATGACTGATAAAGAACAGCGTGAATTTTCCCTTCTCCGCGCCATGTCTGCCGCCGCAACCGGCAAATGGGACAAAGCGGGCTTGGAACGCGAAGTGTCGGAAGAGTTGGAAAAACGACATGGTCGCGCAGCGGCAGGTTTCTTTGTGCCGACTGATTTGATTGCCCGCGCTTATAGTAAAGGAAACGCGGCAAACGGCGGCAACGTCATCGAAAACGACTTCCGCGAAGACTTGTTCATCGAACTGCTGCGCAACCGACTTGCCGTTGCCCAGTTGGGCGCCACCGTACTGGACGGCTTGGTCGGCGACATCACCATTCCGAAACACCTGACCGGAAACACCGTTCAATGGGTGGATGAAAACGGCAGTGCGACCGAATCGAACGCCACTTTCGGACAAATGAGCCTGAAACCGAAAACCGTTACCGCCAATACCGAATTGAGCCGCAAATTCATTTTGCAATCTTCGCTGTCTGCCGAACAGTTCGCCCGTAGCGAATTGTTGAAAGCGATGATGCTGGGTATCGATTTGGCGGCCATCAACGGCAAAGGTACCGGCAACGAACCGACCGGCATCCTGAACACTGCCGGCATCGGCGCGGTGGAAATCGGTGCGAACGGCGGCGTGCCCGAATGGAAGCATGTCGTCGCTTTGGAAAGTGCCATTGCCGCTGCCAATGCCGACATCGGCGATTTGGCCTACATCACCAATGCCCGCGTGCGCGGCCTGCTGAAAACCAAGCTGAAGGCCGACGGCGTATCCGGCTATATCTGGCAGGACGGCGCAACACCGCTGAACGGCTACCGTTGCGCGGTATCGAACCAAATTCCGTCCAACCTGACCAAAGGCACGGCGGCCAACAAATGCAGCCCGCTGATTTTCGGTAACTGGTCCGATTTGATGATTGCGCATTGGGGCGTTTTGGACGTTATCGTCGACCCGTACACCAAGTCTACTACGGGCGCGGTACGCATTACCACATTGCAAGACGTGGATATTGCCGTCCGCCATGTCGAATCCTTCGCCGCCATTAAAGACATCGTGGCAGCATAACCGTTTAACCAAAGGCCGTTTGAGCAACAGACGGCCTGACTATATGGAGTATTAAAAATGGCAAAAATCAAAATTACACCGTTGCGTAGTTTTTTTGACGGCGGCAAAGGTTTCTTCGTCGGTAAGAAGTATTCGATGGACGAAGAACAGGCGGCGGCCTATATCCGTGAAGGCTGGGCGGTTGAATGGTCGGCAGAATCCGACGGCACGGCGCAAACTGACGGCGGCGATGACGACGATGGCGACATTGCCGATGATTTGCCCGACGGTCAGGGCGGCGGCGGAGAAGGTTCAGATGGAACAGGTGCCGGCAGTGTTTAATGAACCGCTGTCGGTGTTTACCAACCCCGCCGATTTTGGCGAAACCGTGATGATTGGCGGTAAAGAGGTAAACGCGATATTTGACCGTGAATTTATGACGGATAGCGGGTTTGGCGTTGCCGTTGTCAATGCCGACCCGCAAATCATCGTTACTGAAGACGACCTGCCGGAAGACGTGAAGTCGGTGGTCGTTACCGTACGCGGAAAACGCTACACGGTGGCGGAGACTGATTTTGACGGCTGCGGCATGGTTGTTGTGCAACTGAGGGCGGTACATGACAAACCGACTTACTGAAATCCGAAATGCAGCGGTAAATGTGCTGAAACAGAAGTTTCAGCGCGTGTATTCCGGTCGCGGATTCGCGCCGGCGCAATCGCAATTACCGTGTGTTGTGGTGTATGTTGACAGTCGCCGCACCGAACCGGAAACGTTTGATTTTCCGCCTATCTACCGTCAGACGGTGCGACTGGTTACATTGGTTTGTGTTCAGGCCAACACCGGCGCGGACGAATTGGCGGAGGAAATGCTGTCAGTGGTGCAACAGGCGTTTGTCGAACATCCCGATTTGGGAATTGGTGGCTTGGAAAATCTGGTACCCGATTTGCTGAATATTGATTCCGACGACAGCGGCGAAGCCGTTACCGTCTACTATCAGCAAGGTTGGCAGGCAGTTTATTTTGAACAGGCCGTCTGAATTTCAGACGGCCTTTAATATGGAGTTGAAAAAATGGCAGTTAAATTACCGAACGGCGCGACCGTTCACATTGCTACCGCCTTGGCGGCAGCAAAAAACGTAACGGCAGCGACCAACGCGGCGGAAGCGGTGCTGACTTCGACCGCGCACGGCTTGGTAAACGGCGATTTTGTATTGCTGAAAAGCGGCTGGGGCAAACTGAATGAACGTGTTTTCCAAGTTGGCGGCGTCGCTACCGATACCTTTAAACTGGTTGGCATCGATACGACCAATACAGATAATTTCCCGGCAGGCTCAGGCGGTGGTACGGTGCAGAAAATTACCGGCTGGACGAATATTTCACAAATCATTGAGTTTTCGACCAGCGGCGGCGAGCAGCAGTACGTTGATTTCGGCTTCT
>ERZ772764.516-NODE-516-length-26791-cov-5.622083_pt1 | contig 26791 bp, 27 predicted proteins | sample MGYA00512163_ERZ772764 | MGnify/ENA primary metagenome ERZ772764 (study PRJEB29015, sample SAMEA2737903) | human oral metagenome | biome: human oral; feature: human-associated habitat; material: dental | place: China | collected 2094 ... | reverse complement strand
GGCGGCGTCGGCGAGGGCGCAGATGGTGCGGCCGGCCATGTTGTTGCCGATGCTCTCTAAAAGTTCGAGGTCTTCCATGCGGCCTTGGCCGTTTACGATGCGGTGAACGATGCGGTAGAGCCAGCCGGTGCCTTCGCGGCAGGGGGTGCATTGGCCGCAAGATTCTTCGAAGTAGAAATAGCTCAATCTTTCCAAGGCCTTAACCATGCACACGTCTTCATCCATCACGATAACCGCGCCGGAACCGAGCATGGAACCCGCTTTGGAGATGGCGTCGTAGTCCATGGTAAGGGTCATCATCATGTCGCCGGGAATCACGGGGGAGGACGAGCCGCCAGGGATGACGGCTTTGAGTTTTTTGCCACCGCGCACGCCGCCTGCCATGGCCAGAAGGTCGGCAAAGGGCGTACCAAGCGGCACTTCGTAATTACCCGGGCGTTCAACGTGGCCGGACACGGAAAAGAGTTTGGTGCCGCCTGCGTTGGGAATGCCTTTATCGGCAAAGGTTTGACCGCCGTCGCGGATGATAAACGGAACGGAGGCGAAAGTTTCGGTGTTGTTGATGGTGGTGGGTTTGCCGAACAAACCGAACGAAGCCGGGAACGGGGGCTTGAAGCGCGGCTGGCCTTTTTTGCCTTCGAGCGATTCGAGCAGCGCAGTTTCCTCACCGCAGATGTATGCGCCGTAGCCGTGGTGGGCAAAGAGTTCGAAATCGAAACCGCTGCCCAGGATGTTTTTACCGAGGAAGCCTGCTTCACGCGCTTCGGCCAGGGCGGCTTCAAAGCGTTGGTAGCCTTCGAAAATTTCGCCGTGAATATAGTTGTAGCCGGCACACGCGCCCATGGCATAGCCGCCGATAATCATGCCTTCAATCAGGGCATGCGGATTGAAACGGATGATGTCGCGGTCTTTGAAGGTGCCGGGTTCGCCTTCGTCGGTGTTGCAGACGATGTATTTTTCGCCGGGGAAGGAACGGGGCATGAAGCTCCATTTCAGGCCGGACGGGAAGCCGGCACCGCCGCGCCCGCGCAGGCCGGAAGTTTTGACTTCGGCAATCACGTCGTCTTGCGGCGTTTTTTCGGCCAAAATTTTACGCAGGGCGGTGTAGCCGCCGCGTTTGACGTATTCGTCCAGCGTCCAGCAATCGGGATTGGCGGTATCCACTTGGTCAAAAATCACGCCTGATTGGTAAATAGCCATTTTGGTGTGCCTATGTGTTTCGGTTTCTGCTACGGCCTTGTCGGTTTCAGACGGCCTGTCAATATTGCGGTGTTTTTCAGGTAGCCTGTTAGGCCGTCTGAAAAAGGGTTTTCTGTTTTCTTTCTGTTCGGTTTCAGGGCGGCCTGCGTTGGTTTTTCAGACGGCCTTTGCGGTTTCAGGTAGCCTCTAACCCAATTCGGCGAGTTTGGCTTCAATCGCCTCTTCGGTCATGAAGCTGCACATTTTGTGGTTGTTCAGCAGCATCACGGGGGCATCGCCGCATGCGCCCATGCACTCGCCTTCAACCAAAGTGAATTTGCCGTCGGGCGTGGTTTCGCCGTAGCCGATGCCGAGTTTTTTCTTTAGATATTCACCGGCATCCACACCGCCACGCAAGGCGCAAGGGAGGTTGGTGCAGACAGTGAGTTTGTATTTGCCGATAGGCTTGAGATCGTACATATTGTAAAAGGTGGCAACCTCATAGGCCTGCACGGGAGGGATACCGATGTAGTCGGCAACAAATTCGATGGTTTCGGGGGCGAGCCAGCCTTTTTCGGTTTGGGCGATACGCAGCGCACCCATGATGGCGGAGCGGTGGCGATCAGCCGGGTATTTGGCCAATTCGGTATCGATTTGTTTCAAGGATTCTGCGGATAACATTAGCGGTCTACCTCTCCGAATACGATGTCTTGCGTGCCGATGATGGCAACGACGTCGGCGAGCATGTGGCCTTTGGCCATTTCGTCCATGCCTTGCAGGTGGGCGAAGCCGGGGGCGCGGATTTTCAGGCGGTAGGGTTTGTTGGCGCCGTCTGAAATAATATAAACGCCGAATTCGCCTTTGGGGTGCTCGACGGCGGTGTAGGTTTCGCCTTCGGGCACGTGCATACCTTCAGTGAAGAGTTTGAAATGGTGAATCAGGTCTTCCATACCTGTTTTCATTTCGGTGCGTTTAGGCGGTGCGACTTTGTGGTCATCCACGATGACGGGACCGGGATTAACACGCAGCCAATCGACACACTGCTGGATAATGCGCACGGATTGGCGCATTTCGTTGATGCGGCAGAGGTAGCGGTCGTAGCAGTCGCCGTTTACGCCGACGGGAATGTCGAAATCCATTTTATCGTAGACTTCGTAGGGCTCTTTCTTGCGCACGTCCCATTCAATACCCGAACCGCGCAGCATCACGCCGGTGAAGCCTTTTTGCAGGGCACGCTCGGGAGAAACCACGCCGATACCGACAGTACGCTGTTTCCAGATGCGGTTGTCAGTCAGCAGAGTTTCAAGGGTGTCGATGCGGCCGGGGAAGCGTTTACAGAAGGCTTCAATGAAATCGAGCATGGTGCCTTCGCGGGCTTCGTTGAGCTCTTTCAATACTTTGGCATTACGGAATTTGCTGGCTTCATATTTGGGCATGAAGTCAGGCAGGTCGCGGTATACGCCGCCAGGGCGATAGTAGGCAGCATGCATACGCGCACCGGAAACGGCCTCATACAAATCCATCAGCTCTTCACGATCGCGGAAGGCATAGAGGATGGCGGTCATCGCGCCGATGTCGAGGGCGTGCGAACCGATGCCCATTAGATGGTTGAGGATGCGGGTTACTTCCGCAAACATGGTGCGGATGTATTTGGCGCGAATGGGGATGTCTATGCCGAGCAGTTTTTCGATAGCGAGACAGTAGGCCTGTTCGTTTACCATCATGGAAACGTAGTCCAGCCTATCCATATACGGCAGGGCTTGCAGGTAGGTGCGGGTTTCGGCCAGTTTTTCGGTGCCGCGGTGCAGCAGGCCGATGTGCGGGTCGGCGCGGACGATGGTCTCGCCTTCCAGCTCCAAAATCATGCGCAATACGCCGTGGGCAGCAGGATGCTGCGGGCCGAAGTTGATGGTGTAGTTTCTGAGTTTAGTGGCCACCGTAGTTCTCCTCGCGGACAACGCGCGGGGTAATTTCGCGCGGCTCGATGGTTACAGGCTGATAGATAACGCGTTTTTCGGTTTCGTCGTAACGCATTTCAACATAGCCGGAAATAGGGAAATCTTTGCGGAAGGGGTAGCCGACAAAGCCGTAGTCGGTAAGGATGCGGCGCAGGTCGGTGTGGTTTTCGAAAACGATGCCATACATATCGAAGGCTTCGCGTTCGTACCAGTCGGCACTGTTGTAAATATTGATAACGGATTGAACCAGCGGGAAATCGTCGTTTTCCGCCCACACGCGCACGCGGATGCGCTGATTATTCTTCACAGATAACAGCTGGCTGACCACGGCAAAGCGTTTACCGGGCCAAGGTTCGTTTTTATAAGTGCTGTAATCGACACCGCACAAATCCACCAAGAGCTCAAAGTGCATTTCTTCGTGGTCGCGCAGGGTTTGCATAATATCGAGATAGTGTTCGGGGCGGCATTCGACAGTTACTTCATCCAAAGCCAACAATACTTTATCCGACTTACCTTCCAAGATGCGCTGTGCCGCGCTGTATAAATCTTTCGGGTGCATGGTGCGCTCCTAGTTGCGGGCAATGGTGTAAGTACGCTTGATTTTGCCCTGAAGCTGAATCAGGCCGTAAATCAAGGCTTCGGCAGTCGGCGGGCAGCCGGGCACATACACATCTACCGGCACCACACGGTCGCAACCGCGCACCACTGAATAGGAATAATGGTAATAACCGCCGCCGTTGGCGCACGAACCCATTGACAACACCCAACGTGGCTCGGCCATCTGGTCGTACACGCGGCGCAGGGCGGGTGCCATTTTATTGGTCAGCGTACCGGCCACAATCATCAAGTCGGATTGGCGTGGCGACGGACGGAAAATGATACCGAAGCGGTCGAGGTCGTAACGCGCCATACCGGCATGCATCATCTCTACTGCGCAACAGGCCAAACCGAAGGTTACCGGCCACAGCGAGCCGGTACGCACATAGTTGAGCACGGTATCCGCGCTGGCGGTAATGAACCCTTTGTTCAGAATGCCTTCTACTCCCATTCCAGCGCTCCTTTTTTCCACTCGTATACAAAACCCACACCGAGCACGACGATGAAGACAAACATCGACCAGAAGGCAAACTGCCCCGACTGAGCCAGCAAATCTTTGAACACCACTGCCCACGGAATCATAAATGCCACTTCCAAATCAAACAGGATGAACAAAATCGCCACCAAGTAATAACGCACGTCAAACTTCATGCGCGCGTTTTCAAACGCCTCGAAGCCGCACTCGAACGGCTGGTCTTTTTCGGCGTAGTGGCGTTTGGAGCCCAGCAGCGTACCGAGCAGGATAAACAGCACGCCGGCAATCAGGCCGACCAAAATAAAGACAAAAACGGGAAAATAGTTAGCCAACATGGTTTGCACTCTGAAATAGACGTAAAAATGCAGGTAAAACCAACGCGCATTGTAACCAAATTTTTTTCCGCATTCAAAATAAACAGGCTAAAAAGCACAATATTATCATTATATTATAATGATAATAATTTTCGATATTAAAATAGTGCTGGGAAACAATACATCTCTCTACAGAGTTTTGATTTAAATCAACACCATAAGCTTAGCCGTATAAAACATATGGATATAGCGCATGATTTCCCTGCTGCAGGCTACCTGAAAGCAGTTTGTCGCCTCAGTGCAAAAACGTGTAGAATACGCCGGTTTGCTATTGATGCCAGATTGGGGCGCCAAACTTATGGATCCTTCCGGTTCCCATCCGATTTTGTTTTCCCTTATTTACTCTTCCTGATTTCTCCCGTGCGCCATTACCGTGATGCACGGTAAGGAGTGCGCATGCCTACCCTACTGCCCTCTTCCGAACAACCGCAGATCGACACCGGCCGTATTCACGAATTGACCGATGCCCTGCTGCCCGTGTCCAACACCATCCGGCCCGACAGCGTGCTGGATAATCCCTATCTCAACAGCTGCCTGGCCGAACTCATCGAAATTCTGCACGAGCTGCATCCGGCCGACATTGCCGCCGTGCTTGAATCGCTGCCGCTGCAGTCGCGCTTATTGGTGTGGAAACTGGTGGAACCGGAGAGCGACGGCACCATTCTGCTTGAAGTATCTGATGCGGTTCGCGAATCTCTGATTGAAAACATGGAGCGGCAGGAAATCCTGGCCGCCGTGGAAGATATGGACGTGGACGACTTAGCCGAGCTGGCCGACGACCTGCCGCGCCAAGTCGTGGCCGAAGCCCTGCAATCATTGGATGAAGACGAACGCGCCAAAGTACAGGCCTCCATGTCGTTTGCCGACGACCAAGTGGGCGCCATCATGGACTTCGAGCTGGTGAGTATCCGCGCCGATGTTACCTGCGAAGTGGTGATGCGCTACCTACGCCGCTTCGAGAGCCTGCCCGACCACACCGACAAAATCTTTGTGGTCGACGAAAACGACGTCTTGCAAGGCGTATTGCCCATCCGCAAGCTCCTCGTGGCCGACCCCGACGAAATCGTTGAGCACATCATGGCGCGCGACATTGTGCGCTTCCGCCCCGAAGACAACACCGAAGAAGCCGCGCAGGCGTTTGAGCGTTACGACTTGGTAACCGCGCCCGTGACCGATGCCGATGGTAAGCTTATCGGCCGCCTGACCGTGGACGAAATGGTGGACGTGATTCGTGAAGAAACCGAAGCGGATATGTTGAACATGGCCGGTTTGCAGGAAGACGAAGACCTGTTCGCTCCCGTGCTTGACTCCGTGAAAAACCGCTGGATGTGGCTGGCCGTGAACCTCTGCACTGCCTTCCTCGCCAGCCGTGTAATCGGCGCATTCGAAGGCAGCATTGCCCAAATTGTCGCCCTGGCCGCTCTAATGCCGATTGTGGCCGGTATCGGCGGTAACTCCGGCAACCAAACCATCACCATGATTGTGCGCGCTATGGCCATGGGGCAGCTTTCAGGTAGCCAGGCGCTGCACCTGTTGCGCAAAGAAGTGGGGGTGGCGCTGATCAACGGCGTGATTTGGGGTGGCGTGATGGGCGTGGTGGCCTGGCTGCTGTATAAAAACATCGGCATCGGCCTAGTGATGGTAGCCGCCATGACGCTAAACCTGCTGCTCGCCGCCACCGTGGGCGTACTGATTCCGGTGATCATGGATAAACTCGGCCGTGATCCGGCACTGGGCAGCTCAGTGCTGATTACCGCCGTTACCGACTCCGGCGGCTTCCTGATTTTCCTCGGGCTGGCTACAATCTTTTTGCTTTAATATCAAGCTCAAATTTTCAGGTAGCCTGTTCCTACCACACGAAGGCTACCTGAAAAATTTAGCGACAGAAAGCTTATAGCTGCAACAATGATGTTTCATACAAGGCGGTGGTCCGTAGGCAGTACTAAGTGGTACGGCTAGACGAGCCAACAATGTATGAAGAAGTAAGTATTTTAGTTATCCTCCACCATACGGCGATAGCCACTTCAATTAAAAAAAGGCTACCTGAAAGCCTCTCGGCACTTTCAGGTAGCCTTTCCCTTTAACTCAATACAGTTGGCTAATGCCCCGTTTCCATCTTTGCCACCTCATGCGGATTAAGGCGGGCATGGCCTTCCTGCCCCAAGCCAACCAGTTGGCGCAGACGGGTCATATAGAGGTTCACATCCAGTCCCTGCCCGTTGCGCTGCGCGCTCCAGATGGTTTCGGCCAGCGCATCCATCATATCGTGTTCGGCGCGTACCCAGTCGCCGGCATAGCGACCTTGCAGCTCGTGGTGGATGGCGCGGATGCCGGGCGGTTGGTCGATATCGCTTTGCTCTTGTATCGAAAGGTGCAGCGACAGATGCAGGAAGGGATTGGTCTCGCCCTGCTCCGGCGTCCAGTTGTGCTCGAGGTAGCGTTCGATATTGTCGAGATAATGGTGATATTCGGGGTGGGCTTCGATGATGCGCAGGGCTTTTTGCTGGAGTTTGTCCAGTTGCAGCGGGGCAAAGCGTTGCCGCCATACGTCGGCAAAAAAGCGGCGCACGTCGTGGGTGTTTATATCATACATTTTCAGGTAGCCTTTGGCGCTTAATCGCGGATAACCAAGGTTTTGGCCAGCATATCCTGCCCGGTGCGGCGGTTGCCGTCTTCCATAAACATCATCAGGATGCAGGCCGCGGCCACCACCAAGGAGAGCATGCCGCCGATAAGCGGGAGGAATTTCAGTAAGATGGCCAGCGGCAGCAGGATGGCGGCTTCGCGCAGCAGAAGGTATTGCACCAGGCTGGGCTCGCTGCCGTCTTCGCTAATTACACGGATGCCCATAATGCGTTTGCCCAGGCTTTGCCCGCTATTAGCCATCAGCATGGCCTGCCCGACTACATAGACAAGCATCGTGCCGTAGCCGATGAGGGCAGGATTGCCGAAATTGCGGCCCAACAGGCTGCCGATTAGGCCGACAATGAAGCCGATGCCAACTGTAATCACCAGCATCATCAATAGGTTCAATGCCACAGCCGCTATCCGCCGCCACGGCGCCGCCAACTCCACATTGATGCCGTCTTCATCAAACACTTCATCTTCCAACACAGCGGAACGGAAAACTTGTTTGATCTCTTCACCTATCTGACTGTTGAAATTGGGTTTACGAAAATCCCGCATGATTTTTCCTTTCTGATTAGTCTGACGGTTTGCTTGTGGGGCTACCTGAAAGCTGCCTCCCGTTGTTTTCAGGTAGCCTATCGCTGAAATACTTCATCTTCCTACTGAGTTGGCTCGCCTTATTGTACTGCTGGTATGAGGAAATCATTATTTCAGCTCTAAAATACCGCTACTGATAGCGCTGTCCATTATGCTCCAACCAGCCATCCGCATGGCGGCCGGCCGGGTCGTGGTGCGTCCAGTGGATCACGCCGCCTTGGGCGTTGTATTCGTATTCGCCGGAAAAGCCCACCGTATCGCCGCGCTGCAAACACGGAATGCGCGGCGCGAGGTCGATATTGTGCGCCACCAATACGGTTTGGCCGTTGGAGAGCTTCATAATGAAACGCTGGTGGCGCGAGCCTTGGGTGTCGTCGGGCAGAGTGCGGTGCACTTTGCCGCTGCCGCTCACCTGCACATCGCTGCGCTGCTCGGCAAAGGATTGGGCAATCAGTTCAGCGCCATCTGCTGCCGTCTTGGCAGAGGGGTGGGTAGCGTTTCGGTGTGGCGTACGCGCCTGCTCGACTACGGCGGTTTGAGGCCGTGCCGCGCCCTGCTCCGGCTTGGATTTTGGCTGTTCGGCAAAGTGGAAATAGGCGGCGATGCCGAGCAACACCAAGAGCCACAGCCATTTGTTTTGTTTCTTATTCATTGTTGTTTGAATTAGTTAGCAGGCTACCTGAAAGTTTGAGCTTGTGGAAGCGGCGTTTTAGCTTCGCAGAAACTCCACCTCCTTCGGAAGCTCCGTTTTAGCTCTGCAGAAACTCAGCTTCCTTCGGAAACTTCGTTTTCAGGTAGCCTCAAACGGGTTAATCGTCGTGCCGCACATCGGGCAAGAGCAGGCTCAGCAGAATCGCCAGCAGCGCGCACAAGCCCACGCCGGCAAAGCTGAAACTGCCCAGCTTCATTTCCATGCCGCCCACGCCCACGGTGAGCACCGAGCTCACAATCACTAGGTTTTTCGGCTGCATCAGGTTTACCTGCGCGTCGATCAGCGTTTTCAGCCCCAGCGAAGCAATCGTGCCGAACAGCAGAATCATCACCCCGCCCATCACCGGCAGCGGAATCGAAGCCAAGAAAGCATTGAATTTGCCGAAAAATGCCATACAGATGGCGAAGATGGCCGCCCAAGTCATGATGGCCGGATTGCTGTTTTTGGTAAGCATCACTGCGCCCGTTACCTCGCCGTAAGTGGTTACCGGCGGGCCGCCGATCAAGCCGGCCACGCACACGCCCAAGCCGTCGCCGGCTAGCGTTCTGTGCAGCCCCGGCTCGGCGGCATAATCCTTGCCGGTTACCTTGCCGATGGCCATGATGCCGCCGATGTGCTCAATCGCCGGCGCAATCGCCACCGGCAGCATAAACAGCGCAGCCTGCCAATTCACCTGCGGCGAATGGAAATGCGGCACGGCAAACCACGGCGCGGCCGCAATCGGCGCGGTATCCACCATGCCCATGGCCAGGGCCATCAAATAGCCGGCTGCCACCCCGATTAAAATCGGCACCAGCTTCATCATCTTGCTGCCGAACACCGCCACCATCACGGTTACTGCAAAGGTAAAGCCGGAAAGCAGCAGCGAATGGGTGTAATCCAACACCTGATTGCCGCCGGCCTGGCCCATCGCCATGCTGCTGGCCACCACCGCCACCGAAAGCCCGATCACCATAATCACCGGCCCGATCACCACCGGCGGCAGCAATCGGCTAACCATCGGCAGCCCGAAATACTTAATCAGCGCGGCAAACACAAAATACATAAAGCCCGCCGCAAACAACCCGAACATCGTGCCGCCCATGCCCCATTCCTGCATGGCATAGATAATCGGCGCGATAAACGCAAACGACGAACCCAGAAAAATCGGCACCTTGCGGCCGGTCAGCGCCTGAAACAGCAGCGTACCGATGCCCGCGCCCAACAGCGCCATCGCCGGGTTCAACCCTGTGAGCAGCGGCACCAGCACCATTGCGCCGAAGGCCACAAACAAAATCTGCGCCCCCGCCACTGCGGTTTTAAAAGATTGGAACATGTCTCCTCCTCGAAAAATTCAGTCGGCAAAACGGACTGGATTATACCCGAGAGCCTCTGCGTCCGCATCGCTTGGGCTACCTGAAAATATGAAAATCCTGCTGGCTCAAAACCACTCCGGCAAAAGAAAAGGCAAGACAATGCTGCAACCCAAGCCAAGTCAATCCGCCATATAATTTTCAGGTAGCCTGCCATGCTATTTGGAGGCTACCTGAAACCGGTAGAAACACACTGTGTCCCCACACGTAGGCATACAAAAGGCTACCTGAAACTTTTAGCTGCGCAGCAACGGCGTTGCGTTTTCAGGTAGCCTTTATTTACCACTTCATTTCACACATCATAAGTGCCCACCGCATAGGCCTCAGCCAAGATATGCCCGCGCATGGCGAAGTGTAGGTCGTTGTAGCGGAAACCTTGCGGCAGGTTGAGCTTGGTGTCGAGCGCATACACAAACAATTCATAGCGGTGGCGGCAGTTGGGCGGTGCCATGCCGCCATAAGCGGAGGCTTCTTCCAAATCGAGCTGCCCCAACACGCTGGCCCAGCTGTTGGCGCCCTGCACATAATCTTGAGCCGTTTGGCTGTCGTTTTCCGGCACGGAAGTGCGGGTGAGGTCGGCAATCAGCCAGTGCACCCACACGAAGCCGCTGGCGGTAATCGCATCTTTATCTTCCAACACCACGGCGAAAGATTGGGTTTCGGGCGGGGCATCGCTGATTTCAAACGGGATGGAATAAGTAGGCATGCCATTGGGGCTGAATTGGCTGCCACGTTTGCCGAAGCGGTCGGCGAATGCGCCGTTTTGGATGGCGGAAGTGCTGACTTTCATGGTGGTTTCCTCCGGTTAGGCTCTGGGATAACCGATTATAGCGAACACATGAATTTCTTCAAAATACATAAAGGCTACCTGAAAATCCGTTTTCAGGTAGCCTTAATCACAACGGGCAAAAAGTTGAAATTAGTTGCCGGCATCGGCAGCACAAATATCCAGATGCGGATCGATACCGCCATCTGGCGAGGTGATGCCGGCGCAGCCTAAAACAGTGTGGAAGATATTGTCGTGCGAAACCGCGCGCTCATCCTTAACAGCTTGTGCCACCCGTTCGGCCAGCACTTTGCCCTCGGGGCTTTGCCGATAGCTTTCGGAAAACCACACCACAAACGGGATGGAGAACTGCTCTTTGGGCGCGATATTCACTGGCTTGCCGTGGAAATAATCGCCATTTTCGCCCAGCGATTCGCCATGGTCGGACACGTAAATCAGCAAGGCCCGCTTATCGGACAGCGATTTGATGGTTTCCGCCAGCAGTTCGTCCACACCCAGCACCGTGTTGTCGTAGGCATTGTCTAATTCGGCCTTGCTGCAATGCGATACATCGGGGTTGGTGCAATAGGGAGTGAACACGCGGTGGTGCGGCGGGATGCGGTCAGCATAAGTTTGGTGCGAACCCAAAGTATGCAGCACCAACAGCATTTTGCCGCCGCGATACTGCGCCACCGATTGCCGCATATAAGGCAACAGCGCCGCATCCCAGGCACCGGATTGCTGCTCGGCCACAATTTGGTATTTGCTCACCAGCCTGTCGTAGCCCATATAACTGTAGAAACCGGACAGGGTTTGCAGCGAATAGATTTCGCTACGATAGCCCAATGAGCGGAACACCTCGCCAAACGAGGATTGGCGCGGAGTGCGGTCGGGGCTGCTTTTCAACATGGGCGAAGAAAGGCAATTGAGCGAATTTACAGTCAGCGTGTCGCAAGATTGGGCATCTTTGAAGCTGTAAAGATTGGGAATGGCGGCAAGCTGCGGGTTGGTGTTTCGCGGGTAGCCGTTAAGCGCAAAACGGTCGCCACGCGTGCTTTCGCCAATCACAAACACCACCAGCAAATCGTCTTTTTGGTCGAGATAACGGTATTTCTGCGACATCCGTTCCACGCCGGCATAATTGCGCTTCATATCCCGAACAGATTTGCGCGCCCGCTGGCCGTTGTAATACACATCCAAAGGAGAAAAGCGCAGCACATCGCCCATAAAGCGGCTGTCGCGGATGCTGCCTTTGCCGCGGAAGTGGTAGCCCTTATATTGAAACAGGCCGAACACCGCCAACAGCGCTGCCAGCGAAGCTAGGCCGCAGCAGGCCAGGTGCCGGCGCCAGCCCACCTGCCGAATACGCTGCCGCCACAGTAGCAGCACTGGTAGCAAGCCGAACACCAGCACAAAACACACCGACTTTACCGAAATCATTTCTGCCGTCAAATCATTTTCGCTGATGAGCGCGCTGAGCAAAATATCTTCAGTAATCAAGATGCGGTATTGGCTTTTAGCAAACACCGCCACCGAACCCGCCAGCAGGTTCAACGTCCAAAATAATTTGAATGGCCAGCGGTGCACTAATGCCAGCAGCCAACCCAGCGCAAGCAGCACCAATGCTGGCCACACCGCTGCTTGAATTTCCACCATTCCATGATTGGAAAACAGGTTTAATGCAAACAAATACAGCGTAAGCACAATATTGAGCGCAAACAGGGAAACGGGCGAGCGCAGGATCTTCATCATGGTAAGGCTACCTGAAAACAAAACGGCAGATTTTACTACAAAGCCGCACGGCCTTGTCTGCCGACGCATCTATAGCGTCGCACTTTATACTCAGACAGCCTGTGGAAGCGTTGTTTGGAAACCAAAAGGCTACCTGAAACTTTCAGGTAGCCTTTCTTAGTGCCTAACAGGCAGCTGCAAGCCTAATATTTCACCAACACCGCGCCCCAGGCAAAGCCGCCGCCGATACCTTCTAAAAGCAGGGTATGGCCGCGTTGGATGCTGCCTTGGCGCACGCCCCAATCGAGGGCGAGGGGGATGGAGGCGGCGGAGGTGTTGCCGTGATCCTGCACGGTAAGCACCACTTTTTCCATGCCGAGCTTGAGGTGTTTGGCGGTACTTTCCAGAATGCGGTAGTTAGCCTGGTGTGGCACCAGCCAATCGATTTGCTCGGGGGTAAGGCCGGCTTCGGCAATCACGTCTTCGGCCACTTTGGCCAGCGCTTTCACGGCGAATTTGAATACGCCGGGGCCGTCCATCTGTAAAAACGGTGTGCCGCAAACAGCGCCGTTGGCAATCTGGCCGGGGGTTTGCAGCAGGTAGCCGTAGTTGCCGTCGGCCAAAAGTTTGCTGTGCAGGATGCCTGGCTCGTCGGATGCACCGAGCACCACAGCGCCGGCACCGTCGCCGAACAGCACGCAGGTGCGGCGGTCGGTCCAGTCCATGATGCGGCTGAACACATCGGCGCCGATGACCAAGGCTTTTTTGGCCATACCGCTTTTAATGTAGGCATTGGCGGTGGTGATGGCATACATAAAGCCGGCACACACGGCCTGCACGTCGAACGCGGGGCAGCCGCTGATACCGAGCTTCTGCTGCACGATGGTGGCAGTGGCAGGGAACTGCATATCGGGCGTGGAAGTGGCCACGACAATCAAATCAATTTCGGCTGCATCCACCCCTGCGGCTTCCAGCGCGTTTTGCGCGGCGGCTACGGCCAAGTCGCTGCATTTTTCGTTGTCGGCGGCGATATGGCGGGTTTTGATGCCGGTACGGGTGGTAATCCACTCGTCTGAAGTGTCTACAATTTTGGCTAGGTCGTGGTTGCTGAGTGTTTTGGCCGGCAGGTAGCTGCCGGTGCCGAGGATTTTGGCGTAGGTCATGAGTGTGTCGCTTTAGGGTTAATCTACTGCTGGAAAACGGCGTATTTTAAAGATTTCCAGCGGGTTTGTCTCATGATTTATCCAAACTTCATGCGAAATACCGCCATTGCATATGCCTTTTTAATATAAAGATACAAAAACAAATTATTTGTTTGCCTGCGGCTTTGCCATTATCATGCGCACCGTATCCGATTCACACTTCACAGGAGCACCTAATGAGCAATATCGCCAACAACATCGTTGATTTAATCGGCAACACCCCGCTGGTTTACCTCAACCGCCTCACTGAAGGCCTGCCCGGCAAAGTAGCCGCCAAGCTGGAATACTTCAATCCAGGCAGCAGCGTGAAAGACCGCATCGCCATCTCCATGATCCGCGCCGCCGAAGCAGCCGGCCAAATCAAACCCGACACCATTATTGTGGAGGCCACCAGCGGCAACACCGGTATCGGCCTGGCTATGGTTTGCGCCGCCTTGGGCTACAAACTGGTCATCACCATGCCGGAAACCATGAGTAAAGAGCGCAAAATGCTGCTGCGCGCCTACGGTGCCGAGCTTATCCTCACCCCCGGCGCAGAAGGCATGCCCGGCGCCATCGCCCGCGCCCAAGCACTGGTAGACGCCAACCCCGGCCAATACTTTATGCCGCGCCAGTTCGACAACCCTGCCAACCCCGAAATCCACCGCCGCACCACCGCCGAAGAAATTTGGCGCGACACCGACGGCCAAGTTGATATTTTCGTTTCTGGCGTGGGCACCGGTGGCACGCTCACCGGCGTGGGCGAAGTGCTGAAAAAACACAAACCCTCACTGCAGGCCTATGCAGTTGAGCCCGCCGCCTCCCCCGTATTGAGCGGCGGCGAAAAAGGCCCGCACCCGATTCAGGGCTTGGGCGCAGGCTTCGTGCCGCAAACCCTGAATACCGAAATCTACGACGGCGTGATTACCGTGGCCAACCAAGCCGCCTTCGATACCGCCCGCGATGCCGCCGCCAAAGAAGGCCTCTTGGTGGGCATCTCTTCCGGCGCTGCCATCTGGGCTGCCTTGGAGCTGGCGAAAAAACCGGAAAACAAAGACAAACTCATCGTAGTGGTGCTGCCTTCCAACGGCGAACGCTATCTTTCCACCCCGCTGTTTGAAGACCTCGCCTCCTAAGGCAATCCAACGCCAAAAGCCGCAGCCATGCGGCTTTTTTCGTATTTCAAATCTGCCAGCGTGTTGTAAATTTGTCGGGAAAACCGCCAAAAACTTGCCCCGACGCTCGATTTTCCCTATAGTTAACCGCATTAATGGAACTGTTACCTTAAGTCAAAACATGAAAAAATATATCCCCATCCTCCTCGTTGCCGGCCTGCTCGGCGGCTGTAACCTTATTTCTTCCCCCAACAACACACGCCAAAACACACAGGCCTCACCCCGCTACACCCTAGCTGCCAGCCACTGGGGCGATGTGGCTAAAATCCGTAATGAAGCCACCCGTTTGGGCTACGAAGTAAACAAAGGCCGCATGACCAAAACCCAGGCCGCGCAGCAGCTCAACCGCTTCCGCATCAACTTGGTTGGCCGCAACAGCGTGGACGACAGCATGTATGAAGTCTACCTGCGCTCTGCCGTACAAAGCCAACAAGGCCGTATTACGCCCGAACAATCTAAAATCTTCGTGCGCAACGCGCTGCAAGGCTGGCAGCAACGTTGGCCCAATATGCAAAACCGCCCGGCTAACCCCGCGTTCACCAACTTCCTGATGGAAGTGATGAATATGCAGCCGCTGAAATAAGCTTGCCAGCATCAGCAAAGGCTACCTGAAAACTTCAGGTAGCCTTTTTCCTATTCCAATTCCTGCTATGTTTACACCGGTGTTTTCTTCCGATAATAGCGCCGATACACCATCCAGCCATACCCCGCCAGCACCGGCAGCGCGGCGAAGATCAGCTTAAACGTCCAGCCCGCATACCAAGGCAGGGCTGAAACCGCAGCTGCGGCATCCTGCTGCAACAAGCCCACCGGTAGCGATTGTTCGCCGCGGGCATCGAAATACGGCCACCAGCAAGCGGCCAGCAGGCCGAGCAGGCAGGGCCACAGCCAGGCCGCGCGGTTGCGTTGCCACAGCAAAAACGCCGGCAGCAGCACAATCAACGTGAGCGCCGCCACCAGTAGCGCGGTTTGCCCCTGCGCGCCGAAATAGGATGCCGCCGCATAAGTCAGCACCACAAACAGCGCGCCCAGCACCGCCATAATCACTTCTTCCGGCCTTTTCAATATCGACATGGTGTGTTCTCCGTAACAAAATCAATTTAGGCAAAATATACTGCAAAGCTGGTGCAGCCGCCAGTTTATTGCGGCATGAATACCGTTTTTTCAATCATCACACGGCATTTTCGCTTTATTCAAGCTTGGCATTCAGAGCCGTATCGGCTTAATCAAAGGCTACCTGAAAATTGATGCCGAACCTCTTTCAGGTAGCCTGCCGCCCTATTCTTCCCCTTCTTTGGCCGCCAGATGCCAGCGCACGCCCGCGTCGTCCAGTTTCTTGCACAGGCCGGCGCTGGGCGGCTCGTCGGTGAACAGGGCGTGAAATTCGGTTACGTCGCCTATGCGCACCAAGGCGTTGCGGCCGAATTTGCTGTGGTCTACGGCCAGGTAGCAGTGGCGGGCGTTGGCCATCATGGCCTGCATCACGCTCACTTCTTTGTAGTCGAAATCGAGCAGCGAGCCGTCGGCTTCGATGCCGGAAGCGCCGAGGATGGCGTAATCCACTTTGAATTGGTTGATGAAATCGATGGTGGCCACGCCGGTGATGCCGCCGTCCACCGGCCGCACCACGCCGGAGGTGATGATGACGGTGTAGTCCGGCCGGCCGGACACGATGGAGGCAACGTGGATATTGTTGGTGATGATGCAGAGGTTTTTATGGTTTTTCACCAGCGCCAGCGCCACGGCTTCGATGGTGGTGCCGATGCTCATAAACAGGGAAACGTTGTCTGGGATGTGCTCGGCAATCAGGTCGGCAATGTGGGCTTTTTCGCTTTGCAGCTTGTTTTTGCGCGTGTCGTAGTCTTCGTTTTGCACGCTGCTGCCGGGCGCGGCGCCACCGTGGTAGCGGCGCAGGATGTTGTGTTCGCACAAAACATGGATATCGCGGCGGATGGTTTGCGGGGTCACGTTTAGGCTGCGCGCCAGCTCTTCCACCGACATAAAGCCGTGGTCGTGCACAAGCCGGGCGATTTTCTGCCGGCGGGGGGTGCGGTGCGGCATGGTTACTCTATCTTCTTTATTGATTGGAAATGGTTTGGCTGAGGCTTTCAGGTAGCCTCACTTGATTAGTCTGCCTCAAGCTGCGAAGGTATGCTCCGGCGCGGGATAGGTTTTCTCCTTCACTTCGCGCACATAAGCCGCCACTGCCGCCTGAATGCTATCTTGCCCCTGCATGAAGTTTTTCACAAACTTCGCCGTTTGGCCGGGGAACACGCCGAGCATATCGTGCATCACCAGCACCTGCCCGTCGCAATCCACACCTGCGCCGATGCCGATAGTGGGGCAGGCCAGCGTTTCGGTAATCTGTTTGCCCAGAGCGGCAGGCACGCATTCCATCAGCACCACTGCCGCGCCGGCTTTTTCGTGCGCCAGCGCATCGTTCAGCAACGCCTGCGCCGCCACATCGCCCTTGCCCTGCACCTTATAGCCGCCAAACACATGCACCGACTGCGGCGTGAGCCCGATGTGCGCGCACACCGGAATGCCGCGCAACTGCAGAAACTCGGTGGTTTCCGCCATCCAGGCGCCGCCTTCCAGCTTCACCATATGCGCCCCTGCCGCCATCAGTTCGGCCGCAGCGGCAAAAGCCTGCTCCTTGCTCTGCTGGTAGGCGCCAAACGGCAAATCGCTCACGATCAGCGCATTGCTGCTGCCGCGCGCCACCGCCGCCGTGTGGTAGCACATATCGGCCAGGCTCACCGGCAGGGTGGATTTCTGCCCCTGCACCGTCATGCCCAGCGAATCGCCCACCAACAGCATATCCACTTCCGCCGCATCCATCAGCGCGGCAAAGCTGGCTTCGTAGCAGGTGAGCATGGCGATTTTCTCGCCCTCGCGCTTCATTTTGCGCAAAGTGTTCACAGTAATCACGGCATTTCCTTATTCACAATCAGATGGCGCGCAAGGCTACCTGAAAACCTGAGCGCAGGCAAACCCGAAGTGTTTTCAGGTAGCCTTCGGCATGGCTGTTCCCTATAATCACCCTGCCCCAATCCACAGGAAAACGCTTATGAAGAAAATCGCCCTCCTCCTGCCCGCCCTGCTGGCCGGCCTCAGCCTTGCCCCTGCACTTGCCGAGCCGCTCAACTACAACCTGCTCAAATTCAGCGAAACCGCCAGCCGCACCGTGCCCAACAATTGGATGACCGTGCACCTGAAAGTTTCCTCCACCCACGCCAATCCCGCCCAGGCTGCCGCCGAAACCACGCGCCGCTTAAACATCCTGCAAAGCCGCGCCCGCCGCCTCTCCGGCGCAGAAGTGGAGCTGGAAAGCCGCCACGCCTACCAAAGTTACCGCAACGGCGCACGCCCTTGGGAAGACATCGCCGTCTTGCGCGTTTCCGGCAGCGATTTCCAAGCCATCGGCAAGCTGATTGCCGAAAGCAGCGGCGAAGCCACCATCAACGACATCGGCTTCTCGCTCAAGCCGGAAAGCCGCCGCCAAATTGAAGAAAGCCTTGCCATCGAAGCCCTGCAGAACTTCCGCAAACGCGCCGACACCCTCAGCCGCAGCATGGGCGGCAGCGGCTACCGCGTGGTGGAAGTATCGTTGCAGCAAAACGAACAAACCCTGGCCGTTCCCGCAATGGCACGCGCCGCCGCCTATGAAAAAGCAGGCAGCCCCGAGCCCGTGTTCGACAGCCCGGGCAGCAGCACCGTGCAGCAAACCGCAAACGGCACAATCCAGTATTGAATACAGAAAACCCTAGCCGGCGTGTGCCTAACACGATCAGGCTACCTGAAAACCAAACCGCACCGTATTGCCACGGTGCGGTTTGCTCTATCCGGCTCGGTTTCACAACGGCCACTGCAAGCCGCCGTGCTGTTCCACCAGGGTTTTGAACTGCGCCTGAATCCGCGCCAGTGCGGCCGGGTTATCGCCCTCGAAGCGCAACACCAGCACCGGCGTGGTATTGGAAGCGCGCAGCAGGCCGAAACCGTCGGCGAATTCGGCGCGCAGGCCGTCGATGGTAATCAGCTCTTGCAGGCCGTCAAACCGGGCGGCCTGAGCCAAATCGGCAATCAGCGCGTGGCCGTCGGCGCCTTCGGGCAGGGCGATATTCAATTCGGGAGTGGACACGCCTTCCGGCAAGGCTTCCAGTACGGCGCTGGGGTTGGGGCTGGCTGAAAGGATTTCCAGCAGGCGCGCGCCGGCATAGAGGCCGTCGTCGAAGCCGAACCAGCGTTCTTTGAAAAACACATGCCCGCTCATTTCGCCCGCCAAAAGCGCGCCGTGCTGCTTGATGGCGGCTTTGATGAAGCTGTGGCCGGTTTTGCTCATCACCGGTTCGCCTCCGTGCTGCTTAATCCACGGCGCCAGCAGGCGGGTGGATTTCACGTCGTAAATCACTTTCGCGCCGGGGTTGCGCCCAAGCACATCTTGCGCAAACAGCATCAGTTGGCGGTCGGGATAGATGATGCTGCCGCTGCGGGTTACCACGCCGAGGCGGTCGCCGTCGCCGTCGAAAGCCAGGCCGACTTCGGCCTCTCCGGCCTGCACGGCACGGATGAGGTCTTGCAGATTGGCGGGCTTGGCGGGGTCGGGATGGTGGTTGGGAAAATGGCCGTCCACTTCGCAAAACAGTTCTTCCACTTCGCAACCCAGCGCACGATACAGCCGCCCGGCAAACGCCCCGGCCACGCCGTTGCCGGCATCGACGGTAATTTTCAGCGGCCGCTTCAGGCGGATATGGCCGGCGATGTGACGAATATATTCGTCTGCCACATCCAAACGGCGCACGCCGCCTTGCGGGCTACCTGAAACAAAATCCTGCGCTTCGATGATACCGCGCAACTCTTGAATGCTGTCCCCGGCCAGGGTATTGCCGCTGAGCATCATTTTGAAGCCGTTGTAATCGGGCGGGTTGTGACTGCCGGTAATCATCACACCGCTGCCGGAACAATGCCGCACGGCGGCGAAATACAGCATGGGCGTGGCCACCATGCCCACATCGGCCACCTCCAGCCCGCCTGCGGTGAGCCCGCGCATCAGCGCCGCTTGCAATGCCGGGCCGCTGAGCCGGCCGTCGCGCCCCACGGCAATCTGCCGCAGGCCTTGCCGGGCGGCACGCGTAGCGATGGCGCGGCCGATTTGCTCGGCAGCCTCTTCGGTGAGGGTTTGGCCGACGATACCACGGATATCGTAGGCTTTGAAAATGCTGTGGGAAATGGGCATGGGAGTTCCTTTGTTTGTTCGGGATAGGGGCTACCTGAAAATATAGGGGCAAACAGAAAACCGCCCCACAACATGCTTGCAGGGCATGAGTATTCAACCTACCAGTTTTAATTTTCAGGTAGCCTTTAAGGGAGATAAAGGCTACCTGCAACCTTATTGCGGTTTGCTGCTGAGCTGTTGCGCTTTCTCAATCAGCTGCACAAACTGGCGGCGCAGGCCGTGGCGGTCGGGGAATTGGGCGTTGCGGGCCAGCTCGAGGGTTTGCGGCCAGCCGAAGTTGCCGCTGTATTTGCCGCCGCGCAAGAGTTCGCCGAAGGCGGCTGCGGCCACGGCCTGGCGGGTGGCGTTGCTGCCTTGGGCGAGCGGTTTGCTGCCCACGGCCACCGGGCGGTTGATGAGGATGCTGTTGCTTTGGCCGGGCAGTTTGTAGCGCAGGTTGATGAAGGCGTATTCGCTGGCGGCTTTATCGTTGGCGGCAGGCGCGGCCTGGTAGCGGCTTTCCGGCAGCCAGCCGGTTTGCCCGGCGGGGATGATTTCATACAGGGCGGTAACGTTGTGGCCGGCGCCGATGTCGCCTGCGTCCACTTGGTCGTTGTTAAAGTCTTCGCGGGCAAGCATGCGGTTTTCATAGCCGATCAGGCGGTATTCCTTCACGGTGGCGGGGTTGAATTCCACTTGGATTTTCACATCTTGCGCCACGGTGGCGAGCGTGGAAGAGAGCTGGCGGTGCAGCACTTTCTGCGCTTCTTCTGGGCTGTCGATGTAGCTGTAGTTGCCGTCGCCGGCATCGGCCAGCTGTTCCATCAGCCGTTCGTTGTAGTTGCCGCTGCCGAAGCCGAGCGTGGTGAGAGAAATGCCGCTTTTGCGTTTTTCGGCCACCATGCTGCGCAGGGTGTTGAAATCGGTGATGCCCACGTTGAAATCGCCGTCGGTGGCGAGCAGGATGCGGTTGATGCCGTTGCGGATATAGGCGCGCTGGGCAGCTTGGTAGGCCTGTTGGATGGCGTTTTCGCCGGCAGTAGAACCTCCTGCCTTCAGGCTGTCGAGCGCGGCGAGGATTTTCTGCCGCTGGTTGCCCGGGGTGGGCGGCAGCACGACTTTGTTGCCGTCGGCATAGGTAACAAGGGTGATGCGGTCTTGGGCGCGGGTTTGGTGCGCGAGGGTGCAGAGGGTGTATTTCACCATCGGCAGTTTGTCGCGGCTATACATGGAGCCGGACACGTCCACCAGGAACACGAGGTTGGCCGGCGGCAGCGCGGCTTGGCTCACTTCTTTGGCCTGAATGCCGATGCGGATCAGCTTGGCACCGCTGCGGAAGGGGGATTCCACGGTTTCGGTGTGTACGGCGAAAGGTTTGCCGTCGGTAGGCTTGGCGTAGCCGTAGTCGAAATAGTTGATGATTTCTTCAATGCGCACGGCATCGGCGGGCGGCAGGCGGCCGGTTTGGGTGAGGAAGCGGCGGATGTTGGCGTAGCTGCCGGTGTCCACATCAATGCTGAAGGTGGAAACGGGCTGCTCGGCCACGGCATGCACAGGGTTGGGCTCATAATGGCCGTAGCGCTCGGTGTTTTGGCGCGACGGAGCGGCCACGCCCGCATTCACCATCCTCTTCTCGCTATTAATTATGCTATATGAGCCTTCGGAGCCTAAATCGGCTGTCGCCTGCGCTGCGGGCGCAGCTGAAGGCGCTGCTTCATATGAAGTCACAGAATGGTTCTTCACCGCTGCCTGCGGCATGGCGCGTAAGCTGAAGCGGGCACTTCGGGATTCATAATAATCCGGCTGTTCGTCCAAATAACGCGAACAGGCCTGATGAACACGCTGAGCATTGTCTGCCAGCGCAGGCAGGGCAGATACAGACAATAGGGCCAGCAAAATGGTGCGGGCAAACGGCGGTTTGTGCATGGCAAACTCCTTAGCAAGCAAACATGGGAAATAGCTGCCATTATATAGCCGCCCACGCCGCCTGCAAACCAAACGCCGCGCCCTGCCGCCGCTCTATTTTCAGGTAGCCTCCAAGCCGTTTGGGGCCAGCATTCGGGCGCGGATTTTGGTATCATTCCCCTATTGGCAAAAGGCTACCTGAAACTGGCCGGCCTAAGCTTAACTAAGGAGAAAATCATGTCTTTCAGAGAAATGAAACACGCAAACCAACAGCTATCCAACGAAGAAGCCATCGCCATTTTGCAGCGCGGCAAATCCGGCGTGCTCGCGCTGCACGGCGACAACGGCTATCCCTATGCCGTGCCGATCAGCTATGTTTACCACGAAGGCAAAATCATCCTGCACGGCGCGCCCGCAGGCCATAAACACGAGCTGCTCGCGCGCGACAACCATGTTTCCTTCTGCGTGGTCGATCTCAACGACATCGTGCCGCAGGAATTCACCACCTATTTCCGCAGCGCCATCATGTTCGGCACAGTGCGCACCGTCACCGACCCTGCCGAAAAACAGGCCGCGCTTGAAGCCGTGGGGCACAAATACTCCCCCGGCCAAAACGGCCTTCTGCCCTATATTGGCAAACATTTTGATTATGTGAAAGTGATGGTTTTGGAAATCGACCACCTCACTGCCAAAGAATCCATCGAGCTCGTCCGAGCCAAAACCACCCATTCATAACCAAGGAAAACCATGTCAAACCAAGCCCCCTTCCCCGCCCTTGCCCCCGGCCTGTTTGTTTCTCCGCAAATCAGCCGCCAAGACATCCTTGCCGCTGCTGCCGCCGGCGTGCAAACCATTATCTGCAACCGCCCCGACGGCGAAGAGCCCGGCCAGCCCAGCTTTGATCAAATCCGCCACTGGGCGGCCGAAGCCGGTATCCGGCACGTTATCCACCAGCCCATGCTGATGCCGCAAATCGATGCCGCCGCTGCCGCACAGTTTGCCAAACACCTGGCCGACCACCCCGCGCCTGCCCTCGCCTACTGCCGCAGCGGCACCCGCAGCAGCTTCTTATGGGCCATGGGGCAAGCCGCCCACGGCGCAGACCCGCGCCAACTGGTGCAAACCGCCGCCGCCGCCGGCATCGACCTCACTGCCGCCCTGCCGCGTTTGCAGGAAGCGCAAGCATAGGCTGAGCTGGCCTGCACAATATTAACTTCGATGCAGCTGAGCTTTTCAGGTAGCCTTACCAACCATCCAAAGGCTACCTGAAACGAGTGAAACAGCGTTTCTACAAAGCCAACGCCTCTGCTTCAACGAAAAGTTGAAACCCAGACAAAAGTAATAAAACTTTGAGCAGGCCGTTTTCAGGTAGCCTCATCCGGCAGGCTAAAGGCTACCTGAAACTACCTTAAACAATGTCTTGGTATAGCCCAAGCAGAGATTCAGCAAAGCTCAAGCCCCGCCCACACAAGAAAGGAGCCGCCCATGCATTATTGGTATTGGTTTATCGCCGCAGCCGCCCTGTTCGTTCTCGAAATGTTCAGCGGCACGTTCTACCTGCTGGTGGCCAGCATCGCCCTGCTCGGTGCAGGCATAGCCGCCTGGCTCGGTGCGGGCAGCGGCGTATCGCTGCTGGTAGCCGTGCTGCTTTCCGCAGCCGGCATCGCCGCCGTGTACCGCATCCGGCGCAACCGCCGCGCCCACGCTGCCGATGCCGAAGGCGATTTGGACATCGGCAACACCGTGCTGCTGCACCAGCCCCAATCCGGCAGCCTGTGGCTCGTGCAATACCGCGGCACCTATTGGCAGGCCGAAGCCCCCTTCCCCGCGCAGGCCGGGCAAGCCGCGCGCATCGCCGGGAAATCCGGCAACATTTTGATCTTGCAACCTCTGGAGGAAAACTGATGGATATCGTTACCCTGGCAATCTTATTTGCCGTTATCGTTGTATTCGGCTTTAAAGCCTTCACCGTCGTGCCGCAGCAGGAAGCCTATGTGGTAGAGCGGCTCGGCCGCTTTCATGCCGTGCTCAACCCCGGCCTCAACTTCCTCATCCCCTTCCTCGACCGCGTGGCCTATAAGCACCTGCTCAAAGAAATCCCACTGGATGTGCCCAGCCAGGTGTGTATCACCCGCGACAACACCCAGCTCACCGTAGACGGCATCATCTACTTCCAAGTAACCGACGCCAAACTCGCCTCCTACGGCTCCAGCAACTACATCACCGCCATCACCCAGCTCGCGCAAACCACCCTGCGTTCCGTCATCGGCCGCATGGAACTGGACAAGACCTTTGAAGAGCGAGACGACATCAACCGCACCGTGGTCGCCTCGCTCGACGAAGCCGCCGTATCCTGGGGTGTGAAAGTATTACGCTACGAAATCAAAGACCTCGTGCCGCCGCAAGAAATCCTGCGCGCCATGCAGGCGCAAATCACCGCCGAACGCGAAAAACGCGCCCGCATCGCCCAATCCGAAGGCTTGAAAATCGAGCAAATCAACCTTGCTTCGGGCGAGCGCGAAGCCGAAATCAAAAAATCCGAAGGTGAAGCCCAAGCTGCCGTCAATGCCTCGCAAGGCGAAAAAGTGGCTCGCATCAACCGCGCCCAAGGCGAAGCCGAGGCCCTGAAACTGGTGGCGCAAGCCAGCGCCGACGCCATCCGCCTAGTGGCCGACGCCATCAACCAGCCCGGCGGCAACGAGGCCGTTAATTTGAAAGTGGCCGAACAATACGTAGACGCCTTCGCCAAACTGGCCAAAGAAGGCAACACTCTGATTATGCCCGCCAACGTGGCCGACATCGGCAGCCTCGTCTCCGCAGGCATGAGCATCATCAAAGGCCAGCAAGGCAAAACACCGGCTGCTTGATTGCGATTGGTAGGGAATGTGCAAAGGCTACCTGAAACCATTTCAGGTAGCCTTTGCACATTCCCTACCATTTCGGCTCAACCACAGCTGATAGCGGTAGGTGGTCGGAGAGTTGTTGCCATGGTAAACCTTGATGGCTTACCGCGTTTAATACGGTGAGATGGCGGGTGTAGATGCGGTCTAGGCTGAGTATGGGCAGCCTTGCAGGGAAGGTTTTCGGCCGCCCGGCAGAAAGATGGGCGAAAGCTTCGTCTAAGCCAAGCAGTTGGCCGAAGCGGCTGCATGAGCGTTGCCGCCAGTCGTTGAAGTCGCCAGCGAGAATCAGCGGGGCATCGGATGGAATCTGGTGTTCGATATAGTCAGCAATGGTGCGATATTGCCGTTTGCGGTCGGCTTCACGCAGATTGAGGTGTACGCAGAGGCAGATAAGCGGCCTATCCCAGCCGGGAGGCTGAATTTCGCAATGCAGCACGCCACGTTGTTCGAGCCGGTTTACCGATACGTTTAGATTAGTACGCATCTGCAGCGGCAGGCGGCTGAGGATGGCGTTGCCGTGGTGACGGCCGGCATAGGTGGCGTTTTGGCCGTAGCTGCAGGCAAAAGCGAGCTGCCGGCCAATCACTTCGCCATGCGGTTCGGCAGGAAATTCGGGCACATTCTGCTGCCGTTTGTGGTGCACGCCCTGCACTTCCTGCAAAAACAGGATGTCGGTATCGAGATGTTGCAGGGCATCGACCATTTGCGGCAGTTGTAGCCGCCGATTTAGCGGCGACATGCCTTTGTGGATATTGTAGGTGGTGATGGAAACGGCGCGGCTCATGGTGTGGCGTGGCAAAGAAATTTAATGCTGTTTTTCAGGTAGCATCTTATGTGCCAACCTGCAATACTCTGCTAAATATGGCCTGTCTATGCCATTTTCCAACTGCTTCAATCAAACTTTTCATTTCTGCCATATTTAGCCTGTTGGGCATCCATTTCCTGCCAGTTCAAGCTATTTTCAGTCAAAACAAAAGGCTGCCTTTCGGCAGCCTCGGGGAAACACGGCAGCAAATTAACGTTGGAACATATTGCCGTATTTCTGATTGAATTTGTCCACACGACCGGCGCTATCCACGATTTTCTGTTTACCAGTGTAGAACGGATGGCACTCAGAGCAAACTTCAATGTTGAATTCGGTTTTGCTCATGGCAGATTTAGTAGTGAATTTGTTACCGCAAGAGCAGGTAACATTGACTTCGTGGTAGTCAGGATGAATTTCAGGTTTCATGGTTTTTCCTTTAAAAAGCGGGTATAGGGAATTTGCCTATACTACAGACAAGCGGCGGATTGTACTTAAAAACGTCCATTAAGGCAATAGGCTGCGCGCATATTAGGCTACCTGAAAACTTATTTTTCGGCTATTTAGGCTGCGAACGCAACTGCTGCAAATGCGTCTGCACTTGGCGCACGTTCTCTTCGGTAAACAAATCCTCGATATTGCGCCAGATGCTGTGGAAGCCGTAGGGGCCGTGGCGCATTTCGTTTTTGGCTTGCTCCACCGTCCAGCCCTGGTAGATGATGCGGTACATGCCGGCAATCAGGCCGGTGCGGTCGGCGCCGTGGTAGCAATGGATCAACACCGGCCCTTCAGCCTGCTGCTGTTCAATCAAATATAGCGTTTCGGCCACCTGTTTCGGCGTAATCCGCCAAGTGAGCAACGGGCGGTTGAACAGCGCGATGCCCCGGTCGGCCAACACTTTGCGGTCGCCGCTACGGTTGAAATAGCGCAGGTTTACCACGCTTTTCACATTCAAAGATTGCAACAGCGCCACATCTTCTGCCACCGGCTGCTCGCTTCGGTAGAGTTTGTCGTCCACCCGATACAGATTGGCCGCCTTGCTCACCTGCTCCGCCCAAGCCGGCTGCCCGGCCGGCGGCGTTTGCACCTGTGCCTGCGGCTGCGCACAGGCGCTCAGCATAAGTGCCAGCAACAGCCCGCCCAAACAGGTTTTATTCATTTTTGTTCCCATTGCGTAATCTCTTTAGGGGCTTAGGAAGCAAAATCACTCAATATAGTGATAAGCTTCTGAAATGAATTTA
>ERZ772764.514-NODE-514-length-26853-cov-6.256959_pt1 | contig 26853 bp, 26 predicted proteins | sample MGYA00512163_ERZ772764 | MGnify/ENA primary metagenome ERZ772764 (study PRJEB29015, sample SAMEA2737903) | human oral metagenome | biome: human oral; feature: human-associated habitat; material: dental | place: China | collected 2094 ... | reverse complement strand
CGGCGGGGGATTTTGAGTCCCCTGCGTCTACCAATTTCGCCACCTGGGCAGGTGATGAAGAAACGGCATTATAGGCATTTTTCCACGTTTGTAAAGTTTTTTACCTGCATATCTGCCGTTTTGCCATTTAAAACCGTGTTTTCAATGGCAATAAAACCACAGCCCTGCTCCACCATATCGCCTTTTGGCTGGTCAAAACCTCCTGTTGTGCGCTGGTGGAGTTTGAATTTGTGCATATTATAGCGGATTGGCTTGAAATCAGGACAGTTTAACAAGCCACAAAGTGCAGCCTATATGGCAAGGCAAACCTATGCGCTACTGGTTTAAAGTGAATCCACTATATATAATCGCCGCATGCGCACAACAATCCTCCTTTCCGCAGCCCTCCTACTCTTGGCCGGCTGCCCCTCCGAACCGCCTGCCACGCTCGAAGCGTCGGCATCTTCGGCTTCCGCCACCTCTGCCGTTACCAACCAATTTCACGGCACAGACATCAGCCAAGATCCTATCGGCGGCGACTTCACCCTCACCGGCCACAACGGCCGTCCCGTATCCTTAAGCGATTTTCGCAGCAAGGTTGTGGTGCTCGTGTTCGGCTACACCCACTGCCCAGATGTGTGTCCCACCCACCTGCTCACCTATGCCCAGGCCATTGCTCAGCTGCCGCCCGAGCAGGCCGAAGCGGTGCAGCTCCTGTTTGTTTCCATCGATCCCGCGCGCGACCGCCCCGAGCTCTTGGCGCGCTACGTGCCCGCCTTCAACCCCAGCTTTATCGGGCTCACCAGCGCCGATGGCGGCGAAGCCGAAACCCAAACCGTGATGAAGCTCTACGGTGCTACCGCCGTAAAACAGCCGCCGCAGCCCAACGGCTTTTACAGCGTAGACCACAGCAGCGCCACCTTCCTCATCAACCGCCAAGGCCGCCCCGTGGTGATGGAACCCTTCGGCCAAACCGCCACCCAGTTGGCAGAAGACCTTAAAACCCTGTTAAACCAACAGCCTTAACACCAAAGGCTACCTGAAAACTATTTTTCAGGTAGCCTCAACCCAGAAACCCAACACCATGCAGAAAAACGACCAACAAGCCCGCCTCGCCGTCCTCATCGACGCCGACAACGCCCCCGCCGACATCATCGACCGCCTGCTCGAAGAAATCGCCAAATACGGCATCGCCAGCGTGAAACGCATTTATGGCGACTGGAGCCACGGCCTCTCCAAATGGAAAGCCGCCCTCCTGCCGCACGCCATCATCCCCGTGCAGCAATTTGCCTATACCAAAGGCAAAAACGCCACCGACATGGCCTTGGTAATTGACGCCATGGACTTGCTCTACAGCGGCAATTTCGACGGCTTCTGTATCGTATCCAGCGATTCCGACTTCACCCGCCTCGCCAGCCGCCTGCGCGAAAGCGGGCTCACCGTATACGGCTTCGGCGAAAAGAAAACCCCCACCGCCTTCCGCAAAGCCTGCGACAAATTCATCTACACCGAAATCTTCCTGCCCGAAAAACAGCGCGCTAACAAAGAACGCGGCAACGGCAAAACCCACTCCCCCGCCGCCGAAGAAAACAACAATACTCCCGACGCCCTGCCGCTGCTCAAACGCGCCGTGCGCGAAAACGCCGACGACCTCGGCTGGGCCAACCTCGGCCCCATCGGCAGCTACATCAACAACACCAATCCCGACTTCGACTCCCGCCTCTACGGCTACGGCAAACTCTCCGACCTCATCAAATCTTTCGACATCTTCGAACACCGCACCGACAACAACCAGCTCCAAGTACGCCGCAAAACCGAAGCCCGACCCGAAAGGCTACCTGAAAACCAAAACGAGCAACGTGAAGCGCGGCAAAGCCAAAACGAACGGAGCGAAGCCCGCACCAACCAAAATGAGCAACGCTCCCAAAACGACCAGCCTGCCGAAGGCAAACCCGGCAAACGCAAACCTCAGTCTGCCAAAGCCGAAGGCGGCCCGTCCAAAGCCACCAAACCCTCCTTCACCAAGCTTATTCCCGCGGTGCAGCAGGCCATCCAAGCCACCGCCGACCCCGACGGCTGGGCGCGGCTGGGCGACGTAGTCAAACAGCTTCCCGCCGCCATCGATCCCATCCAATACGGCTGCGCCAACGGCCGCGACCTCATCCACTCCATCTACAACGACTGGGTGGAAATCAAAAAAGCCGGTCGCGGCGAACGCATCCGCATCAACAAAGCCTTCATCGTGAAAAACGAACAAGCCTAGCCAAACCAAAGGCTACCTGAAACAAACCAAACCGATTGTTGCCAAGCAATCTCCGTTTTCAGGTAGCACTATAAAGAAACTGTATCATGCTGTTATTTATCGACAACTACGACTCCTTCACCTACAACATCGTCCAATATTTCGCCGAGCTCGGCCAGGAAATTAGCGTGCGCCGCAACGACGACATCACCTTGGACGAAATTGCCGAACTCCAACCCCAATACCTCGTGATCGGCCCCGGCCCCTGCTCGCCCAAAGAAGCCGGCATTTCCGTGCCGGCCCTGCGCCGCTTTGCCGGGCAGATTCCCATTTTGGGCGTGTGCCTCGGCCACCAGGCCATCGGCGAAGCCTTCGGCGGCCGCATCGTGCGCGCGCAAGAGCTGATGCACGGCAAAGTATCGCCCGTGCACCACACCAACAACGGCGTATTTGCCGGCCTGCCCAACCCCGTAAACTGCACCCGCTACCACAGCCTCGCCATCGAACGCGCCAGCCTGCCCGAGTGCCTCGACATCACCGCTTGGACGGCAGACGGCGAAATCATGGGCGTGCGCCATAAACAACACGCCGTGGAAGGCGTACAATTCCACCCCGAAGCCCTGCTCACCGAACACGGCCACGATATGCTGGCCAACTTCCTCAAAGAGCACGCCGCCCGCAATAGCCAGTGAGCCGAACTTTCGTTCCTGCGTCGGCTCACTTCACAGAAAACTAAAGGCTACCTGAAACTTCAAATTCAAACCTCAAGCAAAAAGGAGAACACCATGAGCCTGAAAGCCCGCCTCACCGAAGACATGAAAACCGCCATGCGCGCCAAAGACACGCTCGCCCTATCCACCATCCGCCTGGCCAATGCCGAAATCAAACGCTACGAAGTGGACGAGCGCGCCGAAGCCGACGACGTCAAAATCACCGCCATGCTCAGCAAAATGATTAAGCAGCGCAAAGAAAGCGCCGCCATCTACCACGAAGCCGGCCGCCAAGACCTGGCCGACAAAGAGCTGGCCGAAGTATCCATCCTCCAGCGCTACCTGCCCGAAATGCTTTCCGAAGCCGAAATCCAAAGTGCTGTGGCCGAAGCCATTGCCCAAACCGGCGCATCCGGCATGGCCGATATGGGCAAAGCCATGGGCGTGTTGAAAAAACGCCTCGCCGGCCAGGCTGATATGAGCTATGTGAGCCGCCTGCTCAAAGCCGCCCTGCAAAAATAGCGTATACCGAAGGCTACCTGAAAATGCCCAACAACTTTTCAGGTAGCCTTTCCTTTTCCCGCCAAGGCTACCTGAAACCCAAACCACCTCATAAGGAAACCCGATGTTTACTCCCCAACAAGCCCTGCAGCGCCTGCTCAGCAACAACGAACTCTTCCACGATGAAATGACCGACCTCATGCGCCAAATCATGCGCGGCGAAGTAGCCCCCGAGCTGATTGCCGCCATCCTCATCGGCCTGCGCATCAAAGTGGAAACCGTATCTGAAATCAGCGCCGCCGCCCAAGTGATGCGCGAATTTGCCGCCAAAGTGCCCGTGTCCGAGCCTGACAAACTCGTCGACGTGGTCGGCACCGGCGGCGACGGCGCGCACACCTTCAATATTTCCAGCACCGCCATGTTCGTGGCCGCTGCTGCCGGCGCTAAAGTGGCCAAACACGGCAACCGCAGCGTGTCTTCCTCCAGCGGCTCGGCCGACGTGATGGAGCTGGCCGGCATCTCCCTCGCCCTCTCGCCCGAACAAGTGGGGCAATGCATCGACCAATGCGGCGCCGGCTTCATGTTTGCCCCCAACCACCACAGCAGCATGAAATACGTCGCCCCCGTGCGCCGCGCGCTCGGCGTGCGCACCGTGTTCAACATCTTGGGCCCGCTCACCAACCCCGCCGCCGCCGCCAACCAGCTCATCGGCGTGTTCCACATTGATTTGGTGGGCATCCTCGCCCGCGTGTTTCAGCAGCTCGGCAGCAAACACGCCCTCGTGGTGCACGGCAGCGACGGGCTCGACGAAATTACCCTCACCGGCCCCACCCGCGTGGCCGAGCTCAAAGACGGCCTGATTGCCGAATACGACATCCACCCCGAACAATTCGGCCTGCCCGTGCGCGCCAATCTCGACGACATCAAGGTAGCCTCCGCCGCCGAATCGCTCGCCATGATGAACCGCGTACTCGCAGGCGAAGCCGGCGCCCACCGCGACATCGTGCTGCTCAACGCCGGCGCCACGCTCTATGCCGGCAACGTGGCCGCCACGCTCGACGAAGGCGTGGACATGGCACGCGAAGCCATCGACAGCGGCAAAGCCCGCGCCAAACGCGAAGAAGTGGCCGCTTTCTCGCAAAAACTGGCCGCACAACAGGCAAAATAATGCAGATAAGTTTCAGGTAGCCTTTCATCTTGCCCTCTAGCTTATTTCGCAATATGCAGCAAGCCGCGCCACAGTTTTTCTTCCCTATCCGCAATTTCGCGCAGGAAAGCAGCGATTTGGGCGCAGCCTTGTTCGCTCGGGCGGCGGCATTGTTTCACGCACTGGCTGGCCAGCTGCCGCCATTGGTCGCCGATGGCGGTCATTTCCTGCGAGGTGGTTTGCAGGGCGGGGTTGGCGCAAATATCGGCGGCCTGTTCCAAAAAATAGGCGTAAAGATAGCGGAAGCCGGCGCCGCCGGTGCCGATTTCTTCCTGCATGCGAACGAGATGACCGAGCCACAGCTTTTGGTATTTTTCCGGCTCTTGCGGCAGGCGTTCGATTTTCTTGGCCACGGTGCGGATGCCGCGCACGCCCACGAAAAACACGGGGGCGAGCATTTGTTTGGCGTTTTTGCGGATGGCGGCATACAGCAGGGCTGGCAGGCGTTCGGCCAGCTGCTGCTTTTGCGGCAGGCTGGCGGTGTCGAGCGTGTACATCAGGCCTTTGCCGGCTAGGGCGCCTTTGGCAAAGCGGGCGCGCTGCAAATCGGTGGCGGCACAACGCTGGGGCGTTTCAAACACAGGGTCGCTGATTAAATAATCCTCACCTTCGCGGCCATACACCAAAAGGTTGTGGGCATTGAAATGAAAACGCATTTCGGGCGGGAAATAAGGTAGCCAATACACGGAGGTTTGCAAACCGGCAATCTGCCCGCGCAACAGCGCCTCATCCAGCGCGGCCGCACCACGCTCGGCTTGGGCGAATTTGCGCATATTGAGCTTCACACCAAGGGCGCGGCAAACGTTTTTGATGATGCCGCGCGGGGCGATGCGGTAGGAAATCAGGGGCATGCCATTGAGTTTGACCACGGGCAGATACACAAAGGTAAGCGCATGAGCCAGCCCGAACACCATGGCTTCGTTCATGGTGCAGCCGTGGTGGGTGAGGAGGGTGGACATCACGCCGCTCTCGCAGTGAGCGGTGTGTTGGTGGGTGAAGGTAGTCATGACGTTGGCGTTGGTTGCGGGGAGGCAGATGATACGTGAAAAATGAAGCGGATGGAATTTCAGGTAGCCTTTAGCGCACGGGCAGGCTACCTGAAATGTCTCTATCTATTAGCCCAGCAAATCGGGCTGCACCTGATGCCTGCCCTTTTCGTGGTCAAGCAACCATTGTTTGCGCTGCAGGCCGCCGCCGTAGCCGGTGAGGCTGCCGTCTTTGCCGATGACGCGGTGGCAGGGAATGAGGATGGAGAGGCGGTTGGCACCGTTGGCGGCGGCCACGGCGCGCACGGCGGCAGGGTTGCCGAGCTGTTCGGCCAGCGCCTGATAATGGGTGGTTTCGCCGTAGGGGATGGTTTGCAGCGCGTTCCACACCCGCCGCTGAAACGGGCTGCCGGGGGCGTGCAGAGGCACGCTAAACTCGCGGCGCGTACCTTGGAAATATTCGCCCAGCTGGGTTTGCACCAGTCGGGTGTGTTCGTTTTCGCCCTGCTTGGTTTGGCAGCCGAGCAGGTGCTGGAGATCGCGCAATTCATCGTCGATGCGCCGGCTGCCGGCAAATTCGAGCAGGCACAGGCCGCGCTCGCTGGCGGCGGCAAGGATATTGCCCAAGGGCGAGGGGAAGGAGTGCAGATAGAGCATGGGCTTGTGGTTGGGTTTAGATAAGTGTTTGCTGGGCAGAAACCCTGCAATGTTTTCAGGTAGCCTGCCGTGTTGGCAAAAGGCTACCTGAAAACGTGGCTACTGCGAAGTTAAAAGGTTTACAGCGCGGTAAAACAGGCTGCCAAACCCAAAAAGATGCCCGGTACGTTGGCCACCACAATCGGCCAGTCGCGCGGTTTTTTAAACAGGCCGTAGCCAGTCCACAACGTGCAGTTTACAAAAGCCACAAAGGGCTGCACCGGATTGCCTTTATGCCCGGCCAGGTTGTCGGCAATCTGCGGAATGTAGGCCACATACATGCCCACAGCCATGATGCTGGCCACGATGCCTAAAATCTTGATTTGTTTTTCAGTCATTATTTTTACCTCTTAAAAGTGAGTCAGACGTTTCATGCCGGTATGCGCCGGCTTCCCGGTTTCAGGTAGCCTGTATCCATACGGGCCAGCTGAAAGCGTGCAATTATAAGACCCACTCCCCCGCCGTCCGCAAGGCACACTACAAAACTTAACCTGTTCTCCCGCGATGGTTTCAGCCAGCCCCACCGCCCCGCAGGCTACCTGAAAACCCTTGCTTGCTTTACAATTACGGCGTTTAGCAACCGAAACACCAGCCACACCATGCCAGAAAACACCGCATCCGCCGAACACAGCGACATCCTGCTGCTCGCCCCCTACGCCGAACGCGCCTACCTCGAATACGCCATGAGCGTGGTAAAAGGCCGCGCCCTGCCCGACGTGGGCGACGGCCAAAAGCCCGTGCAGCGGCGCATCCTGTTTGCCATGAAGGAAATGGGGCTGGCCGCCAATTCCAAGCCGGTGAAATCTGCGCGCGTGGTGGGCGAAATTCTGGGCAAATACCACCCGCACGGCGACGCTTCCGCCTACGACGCCATGGTACGCATGGCGCAAGACTTCACCCTGCGCTATCCCTTAATCGACGGCATCGGCAACTTCGGCTCGCGCGACGGCGACGGCGCGGCCGCCATGCGCTACACCGAAGCCCGCCTCACCCCGATTGCCGAACTGCTGCTTTCTGAGCTGCATCAAGGCACGGTGGATTTTGTGCCGAATTACGACGGCGCGTTTGAAGAGCCCGTTGCCCTGCCCGCCCGCCTGCCCATGGTGCTGCTCAACGGCGCCTCCGGCATTGCCGTGGGCATGGCCACCGAAATCCCGCCGCACAACCTGGGCGAAGTTACCGCCGCCGCTGTGGCCCTGCTCAAAAAGCCCACGCTCACCACCGCCGAGCTGATGGAGCACATTCCCGCCCCCGATTTCGCCGGCGGCGGCCACATCATCACCCCGGCCAAAGACCTGCTCCAGCTCTACGAAACCGGCAAAGGCAGCATCCGCGTGCGCGCCCGCTACGAAATCGAAAAACTGGCACGCGGCCAATGGCGCCTCGTCATCACCGAGCTGCCGCCCAACACCAGCGCGCAGAAAATCCTGGCCGAAATCGAAGAGCAAACCAACCCCAAGCCCAAATCCGGCAAAAAACAGCTCAACCAAGACCAGCTCAACACCAAAAAGCTGATGCTCGAGCTCATCGACAAAGTGCGCGACGAGAGCGACGGCGAACACCCCGTGCGCCTCGTGTTCGAACCCAAATCCAGCCGCATCGAGCCGGATAACTTCATCAACACCCTAATGGCGCAAACTGGGCTGGAAGGCAATGTGCCGGCCAATCTGGTGATGATCGGGCTCGACAACCGCCCCGCGCAGAAAAACCTGAAAACCATCCTGCAGGAATGGCTCGATTTCCGCGTATCCACCGTAACCCGCCGCCTGCAACACCGCTTGGAACAGGTGCTCAAACGCATCCATATCCTCGACGGGCGCATGACCGCCTTTTTGCACATCGACGAGGTTATCCGCGTTATCCGCGAAGCCGACGAGCCCAAGCCCGAACTGATGGCCGCCTTCGGCCTCTCCGAAATCCAAGCCGAAGATATTTTGGAAATCCGCCTGCGCCAGCTCGCCCGTTTGGAAGGTTTCAAACTGGAGCAGGAATTGGCCGATTTGCGCGAGGAAGAAGGCTACCTGAAAAACTTATTGGCCGACGAGGGCGTGAAGAAAAAACTCATCATCAAAGAGATGCAGGCCGATGCCAAGCAATTTGGCGACCCGCGCCGCACACTGGTGGCCGAAGCCGAACGCGCCGCGCTCACCCACACCACGGCCGACGAGCCGGTAACGCTCATCCTGTCGCGCCAGGGCTGGATTCGCAGCCGGGCCGGGCACGGGCTGGATTTGTCGGCCACCGCGTTTAAAGAAGGCGACGAATTGCAGCAAACGCTGGAAACGCGCACTGTCGACCCGGTGGTGGTGCTCGATACGCTCGGCCGCAGCTACACCATCGATCCGGCCGAAATCCCCGGCGGGCGCGGCGACGGCGTGCCGCTGGCCTCGCTCTTGGAATTGCAGCCGGGCGCGTCGGTGCTCACCATGCTGGCCGGGCAGCCGCAAGAGCACTACCTGCTCGCCGGCAGCGGCGGCTATGGCTTCATCGTCAAACTGGGCGATTTGGTCGGCCGCGTGAAGGCGGGCAAGGAAGTGGTGAAACTGGAGGCAGGCGAAACCCTGCTGATGCCGCAGCCGGTGCGCCAGTCTGCGCTGATCAACCCCGATTGCCGCTTGGTGCTGGCCAGTGCGGAAAAACACTTGCTCGCCTTCCCGATTGGCGAATTGAAAGTGATGGCCAAAGGGCGCGGCCTGCAATTGATGTCGCTGCGCGGCGGCGACACGCTGCAACTGACCGCCCTGGTGTCCACCCCCGATTTCTGGGTATGCAGCCGCGGCAAACGCGGTGCGGCACACCGCGAACGCTTACGCGTGCAGGATATTGAAGGCAAACGCGGCCGCAAAGGCCGGGTATTGGATGTTTCAGGTAGCCTGATCAGCCTGAGCAGCACGCAGGAGGGCGAAGCATGATCCAGCTGCCGAAATCGTATACCCCCAACGAATGGGATAGCCAACTCGACCGCTTGCCTTCGCTGATGAACATCGCACGCGTGAGCCTCTTGCTCTCGCTGCTCACCTTCCACGTGCTGGTCAATGCCTACGGCTCGAATGTGGGCATGGCCAGACTGGCTTCAATGCCCATTTTCGGCAGCCGTTTCTATATCTGGGCGGCGGTGTATGGCGGGTTGATTGTGTTCAGTATGGTATTTCCCAACTGGCAACAACAGAAAAACAACCTGCCCAACATCAGCGCGGTGGTCGATATCACCATGATGGTGATACTGATGCACCTGGCCGGCGGCATTTCCTCAGGTTTCGGTATCCTAATCTTGCCTTTTATCGGCGTGTCCTGCCTGCTCAGCCACGGCCGCTATCCGCTCTTGTATGCCTCCTATGTTGCCCTTCTGCTGTTTCTCGGCACTTGGCTAAACTATTGGCCGTTTGAAGCCAACAGCCAGGCCGGCAGCAATGCAATTATCCACACTATCGTGCTCTCAGCGGTGGGCTATCTGGTGGCACTGCTCACCTCGTTTTATGCCTCCTTCCTCAACCGCGCCTCTTCCACTCTGAACAAACACCGCCGCGCCTTCGACCGCCTCAAAGGCCTGAACGAACTGGTGCTCAACCATGTGGCTGAGGCCGTGGTGGTGGTGGACACCGGCTGCCGTATCTGGCTGATGAACCGCCAAGCCGGCCTCTATTTTCCTTATGTAAAGCTCGACCGACATGAAGAAATGTTCACCCTCTTGGTGAAACGCTGGCAGCGTGCGCCTACGCGCAACTTCATCACCCATGTTGAGCTGGGCGGGCAAGGCGTGCAGGTGCGCGCCCGCCCGCTGGTGCGCGAAGACGAATCGCTGCTGATGCTGTTTATCCGCTCCGATCAAGAAGTCGCCATGGAGGCCATGGCCACCAAACTGGCCGCGCTCGGCCAGCTCACGGCCAACCTGGCGCACGAAATCCGCAACCCGCTTTCCGCCATCCGCCAATCCAACGGCTTATTGGCCGAGGAAGACGAAGATCCGATGACCACCAAGCTGCGCGGCATCATCGACAACAACATCCAGCGCATCGATAAAATGTTGGAAGAAGTGAGCAGCCTGAACAAGAGCGACCGGCTCGACGCCCAATCCATCAACCTGATGAAATTCTGGCTCGATTTCAAGCAGGAATTCCTGCTCACCCATCCAGAAGCCAAACACGCTGTGCACCTTTATATGCAGGGCGGCGCGCTGAAAGTGTATTTCGACAAATTGCACCTGCAGCAGATTATATGGAACCTCATCAACAACGCCTGGCAGCACGGCAGCAAGCAGGCCGATTCCATCACCGTTTTGGTGAAGCCCACCGACGACAACGTATCCGTATCGCTCACCGTGATGGACGACGGCCCGGGCGTATCGCCCGAAAACCAGCCGCGCCTGTTCGAGCCGTTTTTCACCACCCGCGCCGAAGGCACCGGGCTGGGGCTGTATGTGGCACGCGAATTGGCGCACGCCAACTCCGGCCAGCTTCACTATCATCCCGAAGTCAAGGGATTCGAACTAATCATGCCGAAAGATATCAATGAGTAAACAAAGCCTGCAAAAACCGGTATTGGTTGTGGACGACGAACAAGACATCCGCGACCTGATGGAAATGACCCTGATGAAAATGGGCTTGTCGGTGGAAACCGCCGAGGGCGTCAATGCCGCCAAAAAGTGGCTCGACAGCAAAAAATTCTCCCTCGTGCTTACCGATATGCGCATGCCCGACGGTTCGGGGCTCGAAGTGGTGGAATACATCAACGAAAAAGAGCTCGATGTGCCCGTGGCCGTGATTACCGCCTTCGGCAATGCCGACCAAGCCGTACAAGCCATCAAAACCGGCGCCTTCGACTACCTGCAAAAGCCCATTACCCTGGCGCAACTGCGTACCTTGGTGAAATCCGCCATCAAAATCCACGAAGAAGATAGCCGCCCCACCCCCGCACCGGACAAAGAAGAGCCTACGCCCCAAGCAGACGGCGCAGACGAAGGGCTACCTGAAAACGAAGAACCGCAGGAAGAGAGCAAGGCCGCCGGCCGCAAGCTCCAGCCTGCAGCCGACAAACAGCCTGCCGCCAATCCCGAAGACATCCCCCGTCTCATCGGCTGCTCCCCGCAAATCGAAGAAGCCCGGCAGATGATCCGCAAACTCGCCCGCACCACCGTGCCCGTGTATATCGCCGGCGAATCCGGTTCCGGTAAGGAGCAGGCCGCGCGCAGTATCCACGAGCTCTCCGAGCGGCGCGACCGCCCCTTTGTGGCCGTAAACTGCGGCGCCATCCCTGAAAATCTGATGGAAAGCGAATTCTTCGGCTACAAAAAAGGCAGCTTCACCGGCGCCGACCAAGACCGCCTCGGCTTCTTCCAACACGCCCACGGCGGCACCCTCTTCCTCGACGAAGTGGCCGACCTGCCCCTGCACATGCAGGTGAAACTCCTGCGCGCCATTCAGGAAAAAGCCGTGCGCCGCATCGGCGACGCGCAAGAAGTGAAAGTAGACGTGCGCATCATCTCCGCCACGCATAAAGACCTCGCCGCCCTCGTGGCCAAGGGCGCATTCCGGCAAGACTTGTTCTACCGCCTCAACGTCGTCTCCCTCACCATGCCGCCCCTGCGCGAAATGCGCGAAGACCTGCCCCAGCTCATCACCCAGCTCTTGCGCAAACACCGCCAAGGCGGTGACTACACCCTCACCCAGCCCGCCAAACAGGCCCTCTTGCAATACAGCTATCCCGGCAACTTCCGCGAGCTGGAAAACATCCTCGAACGCGCCGTCGCCCTGGCCGCCGACAACACCATCGACGCCGCCGACCTCCAGCTCTCCAGCTCCCCGCTATTGGATGAAGACGACGACTGGGGCAGCGCCATCGCCGCCGTCAGCCAAAACAGCGGCAGCCCCGACACCACTGAAGCAGCCGCTCCAGAAAACAGCGGCCAGCTCGACAACCTGCCCGGCTTCGTCCTCGGCCGCACCCAGGTGCAAGACTACCTCGACGACGTAGAGCGGCTGATTATCGAGCAAGCCCTGCAAAAAACCCGCTACAACCGCACCCAGGCCGCCAAACTGCTCGGCATCAGCTTCCGCTCCATGCGCTACCGGATGGAACGCTTGGAAATCGAATAGCCGCATAACTTGGCTGAATCAAGCGATAAACTTTCAGGTAGCCTTTGAGGCTACCTGAAAGTTTATCCATATGAATATAAAAAACATCTTTATAACCAAACCTTCGAATCTCCCAGTACACGTTTCCATTCAGGCTCCAATCCAAAGGAGTAAAATAACCGCTATCTTTAGTTAGGCAATCACCGGCCTGCAGATAAGGCTACCTGAAAGTCAAAATCCAGATACAAGGAGAAGCAAATGTGGAAAAAACCGAATCCTCGCACACTGGACGGTTTGCTCGCCGCACTGTTCTATGTGCCGATGCTGGTACTGTTTATGGTTTATGCCGATTGGTATGGTTTGAGCCTGTACATCCTGCTGATGCTGCCCACGCTAGTTGTGCACGTGCTTGGCCTCAAATGGAAAGAATTTAAACCCTATCTGGCCTCAGGCATTTCACTCAGCGCCAATATGGCGCTATGGTGGGTATTCCTTCAATCCAACACAGATGCGCTGTTTATTTATCTTATCGGGATGTGTGCCTGGTCTCTCGGCTTTTTCTGGCTGTTGATCACCCAGCGTGATTGGGAAGGCAGCAATAAAGGCGCATTTTGGCGAGGATTTCTGATGACAGGGGTAGGTTTTACGCTTGCCTGCTTTGCTACCTTATTCTAACGAACACACCCGCCGTCATAGCTTAAACAATTATTTCCTCAAACCAGACAGTAAGCCGCCATGTCCCCCATCCCGCTCATCACCCCCACCCCGCACACCCTGCCCGACTACGCCCGCAATCCCGCAATAATTATTTCCAGCACCCCGCCTGCCTCCGGCCTCTACCTGGCCGCTGAAGAACACGGCATCGTGTTGCACCGCGCAGGCGACAAAGGCGCCGTGTGGGTAGATTTCACTGCCGGCGCGGCGCAGCACAGGCGGCTGCACGGCGGCGGCGAGTTGCTGGCCAAAGCCGTCGGCCGCAGCAAACAGCCCGCCGTATGGGACGCCACCGGCGGGCTCGGCCGCGACAGCTTCGTGTTGGCCGGGCTCGGGCTGAACGTGCATATTTTCGAACAGCATCCCGCCGTATACTGCCTCTTGGCCGACGGCCTCGCACGCGCCCTGCTCCACCCAAGCACCGCCGACGACGCCTCCCGCCTCACCCTGTACCATGCCGACGCCGCCGAATACATGCCGTGCCTGGCCGCCGAAATCGGCCGCCCACAAGTGGTGTATCTCGACCCGATGTACCCCGAACGGCGCAAATCGGCAGCGGTAAAAAAAGAAATGGCGTTTTTCCACGAGCTGGTCGGCACCGCGCAAAACGATGCCGCCCTGCTCGATGCCGCCCTCGCCACAGCCACCGCCCGCGTGGTGGTCAAACGCCCGCGTCTGGGCGATTTCCTGTGCGGCCGCAAGCCGGATTACCAATACACGGGCAAATCAACCCGGTTTGACGTGTATAGCGGGAGTGGCAGTTGCCAAACATAGCATTTACCGATTCAGCAAGAAACAGCCCGTCTAAGTTTTAGACGGGCTGCCTCCTCAACAACTCAAGAGTGATTACCGCGTTTTAAACCCCACCAACTCTTTAGGTAACCATCCCATTATCCACAAGCATTCAAAAATACCGTACAAGCAACCGATTACAACACCAAGCGCGATACAGACCAAACAAAACACACCAAACAATACAAGCAACATTCCCAGTGCAGCCATCATTTTCCCTTTTACCTAAATCTCGTAACATCATAAATCACAGTAGAGAAGTTATCCATCAAACGCCTGAAATATGAAACCTAAACAAGCAAAAAACAATGGCTTTCAATTTTTCAGGTAGCCTTTTCCCAAAGGCTACCTGAAAGCAAAATCTCAATTCCATTCAAACCAAAACCTCCCGCTGCCCCATTCGGGCAGCAGGAGGTTTCGTTTTTCATCCCGCCTTAACGCTGCTGGTTTTGCAGCAAGGCAGCGCGTTCTTTAAATGCTTCATTTTCCTGCGGGGTCAATATCCACATTTCCACGATATTGCCCGCCCCGTTGCGGCGCAGAGCCACAATGCGGCCGGTGTAGTTTTGCAGCTGGCCGTGGGTAATGAAACGGTTGTTCTCGTCTTTAATGCGCACGCCCTGCACCATATCCACGGTTTTTGCGCCATCATCCAGCCAGCCCAAAGTCAGGGTGCGCAGCCAGGAAAAGCCGTCGGTAGTGAGCGTAACCTGCGGGAAAGAAGCAGATTTCAGCACGGCCACTTCCATGCTGTCGATAGGGAAGCGGTACGCCCAAGCGGTGCTGCTCAAGGCCAGCAGCAAAGCCAGCAAATATTTTTTCATGTTTCGTCTGCCTGTGTGATTAATCGGATTAAAACGTTGCCATTATAATATCTTGGCAAACGCTGGGCTACTTGCACGCCGTCGGTATGCTGCGCCAAACGCGCGAAAGCGTGGTGCCGTTGGCATACAGTTTAATTTCCGAGCTTCTCACGCCGCGTTGGCGCACATCCATTACCACACCATCTTTATTCGTGAAAGGGTTGTGCAGCGCCACAGTGTAGGCCGAATTGGTGTAGCTGCGCACTTGGATAAAGTTTTCCGGTAAACGCAAACGGGTTTGCAGCTGTTGTTGCAGGCATTGTGCTGCCTCGCCCGGCGCTTTATTGCTCTGCACTTCCACCTCCGGCCTGCCGCGTGTAGGCTGGCTGCGGAAGCCGTAGGCCATGCGCGAACTACCGATTTTCACATCGTCATCATAATTGATATTCGACTGTTGCCGACGGATACCCGCCGCTTCCGGCGAAACGCAACCGGCCAGCGCCAAAAGCGGCAGCAGCCACAATAAATTTGAATATTTCAACTTTTTTTCTCCTACAGCCAGCCAAACCTGATCAAGCCCGGCTGATTTGGAACAGAATTCGGAATGCCCGTGCGGTATCCACAAAGCTGGGCATGATAGCAGCGGAACAAGCAATTTCGAAACCGTTTAACCCGGCTTTACTCCAACATACTGTCTGTAATATTATTTTTACAGTTTTCAAACTAGCTATTCCTGTTTATCCAGGCTACCTGAAAACGCCAATCCCGCCACCATCCGGCACTTGACAGCCTACTCTACTCCATTTACACTCCCTCTCCATGAATACGCAAAACTTCTCTTTCGCCCCGTTTTATTGGTACCGCCCAGCCGAGCGGTATCTTTTGCTGTGCGCCTGATTTGCGCTACTCCAGCCGAAAGAAAAGCTACCGCCCGGAAACCCCGAGCGGTTTTTTATTTGCTCCGGCAAGGCCGCTCACCCACGGAATCCCTCCCATGAACCGCCAAGCCGAACAGAAACATAAAATGTCTGCCCTAGCCCGCCAACTCCGCCAGCTTCCCCCCGCCCAGCCCCGCACCGAGCTGCAACGCTGGTATTTGGCCGTGGACGGCAACCAGCACCGTGCCGATTTGCAGGCCGATACGCCGCAGCAGCAAGATTTCATGCTGTGCGAAGCCCTGCTGCCACAAATCCGCTCCCTAGCCTGCCTGATTGCTGCCGAGCGGCATAATTTCGAGCAACACAGCCCGGAAGTGTTCACCGAAGAAGCCGATTGGTTTGCCGCCCGTATTTTGGTGTTGGGCGTGCGTGTGTTTCATTTAGACATCACGCTGATTCCGATGCTGCAAACCGCCAACCGCCGCGCCGCCGAATACGCCCGCAAACACGGATTGCCCTTCACCCCCGCGCAAATGCGCATGAGCCTGCACGCCTCGCGCCCCAACGGCGGGCTGATTTTGGAAAACGCCTGCTTTGCCGATGCGGATTTGGGTATAATCGGCAATTCGCTGCAACTGAGCCACAGCCTACCCAATCTGATTACCGGTTGAACGCAGACTGGCGGCTACAGGCGCACAAAACACACCGTCTGATAAAAAGGCTACCTGAAACGAAATTTGCCCAAGCAAACCGAGTTTCCGCGAAGTATAGTGAATTAACAAAAATCAGGACAAGGCGGCGAGCCGCAGACAGTACAAATAGTACGGCAAGGCGAGCCAACGCTGTACTGGTTTAAATTTAATTCACTATAAACAACCAAGCCGCCATCCAACCCCAACCACCATGCTCGTTTTCAACCCCGAATACATCAACCAACCGCCCGAACGCCTGCCGCGTTTGGGCGTTCTATTGCTGCTGCTATGGATCACCCTGCCGCTGGCTTTTGCCCTGCCCGTTGGCGTGATTGCCGTATTCGGCGTGCTGTGGCTGATCCAGCTCGGGCTCACGCTCATCGGCAACCGCGGCCTGCCCGCTTGGGCCACTGCCATCGGCGGCCTGGCCGTGTTTGGCTTCGTGTTTTCGCAGTTGGGCACATTTCTCGGCAGCGAGGGCGGCAGCGCGCTGCTTCTGCTGCTGGTGCTGCTGAAAACCTATGAAAGCCGCGTGTTGCGCGATTGGCATATGCTGCTCACTGCCATGGTGTTCCTGATGGGTGCCACCGTGCTGCTCAACCAAGGCATGTTCATCGGCCTGTGGCTATTGGCCGGTCTGTTCGGCACCGCCACCTGCATCGCCCTCTTGAATATGCCGCTGCGCCTGGCTGCCCGCCACGCCTTTACCGCCCTGCTGCTCACTCTGCCGCTGGCCGCCGTATTATTTATCGCCGTGCCGCGCATGAGCGAGCCTTTATGGCGTATCCCGCAGCCGCCCAAACCCGGCCAAGCCCAAACCGGCCTGTCCGACACCATGCAGCCGGGCAGCATCAGCAATTTGGTGCAGAGCAACGAGCTGGCTTTCAACGCCACTTTCGACGGGGGCTACACCCCCAACCAATCCGACCTCTATTGGCGCGCCATTACCATGAGCCAGTTTGATGGCGAGCAATGGCTTGCTGACGACGATTTTATTGAAAGCAACGCCACCACAGAGCTTACCCAATCCATCGTGTCCTACAGCATCATTATGCGCGACGAACGGGGCCGCATTCCCGCGTTGGATTATCCCTTCATCAATTCCAGCGCTGCCAATTCGCGCAGCAAAATGCACTTTGTGGAAGGCCACACCGTGCGCGTGCGCAGCCATGATGGTTTACGTCGCTTTTCCTTGCAGGCCGCCATCGGCAACAGGCTACCTGAAAAACTTTCCCCCTCGCGCCAGCGCCAGCTGAGCCGCCTGCCTGGCTACAGCAACCAGCGCGTCCGCTCGCTCGCCCGCCAGCTGCGCAGCCAATCCGCCAACACCGTCGATTTCGTCAACCGCACCCTGGCCTATTACCGCAACCAATCCTTCGCCTACACCCTCAATCCCCCGCTCGACCGCAGCCCCGACCGCATCGACAACTTCGTGTTCGACAACCGCCGCGGCTTCTGCGAACACTACGCCGAAAGCTTTGTGGTCATCATGCGCGCCGCCGGCGTGCCCGCCCGCGTGGTTACCGGCTATCAGGGCGGCGAATACAACCCCGACGGCGGCTTCTGGCAGGTGCGCGGCAAAGATGCCCACGCCTGGGCCGAAGTGTGGCTGCCCGAAGAAGAAGCCTGGCTGCGCGTCGACCCCACCGCCGCCGTGAGCAGCAACCGCATCGAACAAGGCCTCTCCTCCGCGCTGGAGGGCGGCGAGCAAGAGCTGGTGGCCGGCAGCGGCAATTGGCAGTGGTGGAGCAAACTTAGCGCCGAAGGCCAGTTTTACTGGCAGCAATGGGTGGTGAACTACGACAGCAGCTCGCAGCAAAGCCTGTTCCGCAGCTTAGGCCTGCGCGGCTTCAACCTATTGAGCCTGCTCGTGTTCCTGCTGATTGGCGGCACTTTGGCCGTGATTCCGCTGTGGCTGTGGTGGCGGCGCAGCAGCCGGCGTTATGCCAACCTGTTGGAAGAAGGCTTTGCCCGCATCAAAGAACGCCTGCTCGACGTGGAAGGCATCGACCCCGCCGCCCTCGGCCCCGCCGAAACCGCCAACATCCTGCGTGAGCAGGAATGCCTCAGCCCCGAGCTGGAAAGCCTGCTGGCGCAATACGAACGCTGGAACTACGCCGATGACGGACTGCCCCCGAAAGCCGCGCAAAAACGCTGGTATCGCCAGTGCTGCCGCGCCGTGCGCAAGGTTAAGCTGTAACACACCGCGCTTTTACCTGACCGAACTCGGATTAACGTTCTACCTCCCGTTTGTCTGTTATCTTTCAGGTAACCTTTATCAGAGCAAGCTATAGTGGATTAAATTTAAATCAGGACAAGGCGGCGAGCCGCAGACAGTACAAATAGTACGGCAAGGCGAGCCAACGCTGTACTGGTTTAAATTTAATTCACTATAAAACCGGATAAAGGCTACCTGAAAATTTATTCACCACACCCAAAAAGGATAACCCATGAAACGTTTCTTCCCCCTGATGGCCGCCCTCGGCTTGGCCGCCTGCGCCGGCAGCCACACCACTTCCGCCCAAGCCGACGCCCAAGCGCCCGCCATCGGCACGCCCAACCCCGCCAGCGCATACTGCGTGCAGCAAGGCGGCAAGTCTGAAATCCGCAAAAACCAAGACGGCAGCGAATACGGCGTGTGCATCCTGCCAGACGGCAAAGAAGTGGAAGAGTGGGCATACTACCGCGCCAACAACGGCGGCAACGGCAAATAAGCCCCGCCCGGCCAAACAGGCAGGCTACCTGAAATCCGATTTTCAGGTAGCCTGTTTGCCTTTTCCTGTCGCCAAGAATAGCGTTGATAATGCTAAAATACCGCCCTTAGCAACATCAGCAACATCATGCCGTACCGCGCATCTGTGCGCCCGAACAACCCCATCAAAGCATTCCACATGGCCTATCAAGTTCTCGCCCGCAAGTGGCGCCCCAAAACCTTTGCCGATTTAGTCGGACAGGAACACGTTGTCAAAGCCCTGCAAAATGCCCTGGGCAAAGGCCGACTGCACCACGCCTACCTGCTCACCGGCACCCGCGGCGTGGGCAAAACCACCATCGCCCGCATCCTGGCCAAAAGCCTCAACTGCGAAACCCCGCACGAAGGCGAGCCTTGCGGACAGTGCCAATCCTGCCGCGACATCGACGCCGGGCGGTTTGTGGATCTACTGGAAATCGACGCCGCCTCCAACACCGGCATCGACAACATCCGCGAAGTGCTGGAAAACGCCCAATACGCGCCCACCGCCGGCAAATACAAAGTCTATATCATCGACGAAGTGCACATGCTCTCCAAAAGCGCGTTCAACGCCATGCTCAAAACCCTGGAAGAGCCGCCTGAACACGTCAAATTCATCCTCGCCACCACCGATCCGCACAAAGTTCCCGTAACCGTGCTCAGCCGCTGCCTGCAATTCGTGCTGCGCAACATGACCGCCCAGCAGGTATCGCAACACCTCGCACACGTTCTAGACAGCGAACAAATCCCCTACGAAACCCCCGCCCTTGCCCTGCTCGGCCGCGCCGCCGCCGGCTCCATGCGCGACGCACTCAGCCTGCTCGACCAAGCCATCGCCATGGGCTCCGGCAGCGTAACCGAAGCCGACGTGCGCCAAATGATCGGCGCCGTTGATCAACGCTATCTTTATTCCCTGCTGCAAGCCGCTACCAACCAAGACGGCGCCGCCCTGCTCGCCACCACACAGGAAATGGCCGGCCGCGCCATCGGCTTCGACAGCGCCTTGAGCGAACTCGCCCTTCTGCTGCAAAAGCTCGCCCTCATCAAAACCATCCCCGCCGCCGTGCCCGCCGACGACCCTGAACGCGACACCCTGCAACAGCTCGCCAGCCAACTGGGCGACGAACAAATCCAGCTGTATTACCAATGTGTTATCCACGGCAAACAAGACCTGCCGCTCGCGCCCGACGAATACGCCGGCTTCGTGATGACTCTGCTGCGCCTGCTTGCCTTCGCCCCCTTGGCCGCCGCCGAGCTGCCCGAAGGCAGTCAAATCAGCGGCAGCGAACTGCACGATCCCGCCCCAAAGCCCCGTCCGGCTGCCACACCGCAGCCGGATAAGCCCCTCAGACTGGCTGAAAACCATATAGCAGAAGCCCCTCCCGCCCAAGCCGAACCAAGGCTACCTGAAAGCGGGCATAACAGCCAAAATGAACACGGCAGCTTTTCAGGTAGCCCAAACAACAACGGCAGGCTTTCGCAAAACACCCCCCTGCCGCAAGCAACTGCCACCGCTGCCCGCCATACCGAAAGGCTACCTGAAAATATTTCAGGCAGTCCAAACAGCCGGCACGAGCTTTCGCCCAACCTAAGCGCATCCAGCAACCTTGCGCCCGGTTCGGCCGAACCCGGCCACCCCTATCCTAGCGAGCCGCAACCTTCCCCGGCCGAAGCCATCCCCGCCGCCTTCGAAAGCAGCCCGCCATGGGACGACAGCCCGCCGCCCGCCGGTTTTGAAAGAGGCCTGCCCGACAGCCCCCCAAGCTCAGGGCTAGCTGAAACCGAGCCCAGCCAAAACCCCGCAAACGAGTTTCCGCATAGCCGAAACCAAAATGACAGCCTGCCCCAGCACAAACATGACGCCGCATCCCGAAACGAATCCGGATTAGGCAGCGAAAGGCTACCTGAAACCGAACAAAGCGGATTTTTACAGAGCCCAAACGGGCAAACCGAAGCCCAATCGGCCGCTGCCGCAGCCCCGGAACACCCCGGCACGGCTGCCCTGCCCCTGCCCGATGCCGACACCTGGCCGCACATCGTCGCCGCCATCGCGCCCAAAATCGGTGCTGCCCAAATGAGCGCCCAGCACACCGCCTGCCTCGGCTACGACCCGCAGCAACACCTGCTTACCCTCGCTGTGGCCGAAGCCGGGCAAGTCAGCATCAGCCGCGAACACATCCAGCGCATTGAGCAGCACCTGGCTGCCGACTACGGCCATCCCGTCAGCATCCGCACCACCGATTGGCCGGCCGGCGGCACAGCCGCCGAAACCCCCGCCATGCGTCAACAACGCCTGCGCCAGGCCGCCCGCGATCAGGCGCAAAGCCTGCTGGAGCAAGACCCCGCCGCGCAAGATATCCTCAATCTATTCGGCGCCCGCTGGCTGCCTGAAAGCCTTGTATTGCAGGGAAACGGCCAAACCTAAGGCCGCTCCCGCACTTTTTTATTCCCACCTACTCTTTAAATAGGAGCACACTCATGTTCAACAAAGCTGGCCTCGGCAACCTGATGCAACAGGCACAAAAAATGCAGGAAAAAATGAAACAGGCACAGGCCGAATTGGCCAACATCACCGTGGAAGGCGAAGCCGGCGGCGGCATGGTGAAAATCACCCTCAGCTGCCACCACGCCGTTAAACGCGTGCATATCGACGACAGCCTCGCCGCCGATGCCGCTTCCGACAAAGAAATGCTGGAAGACCTGATTGCCGCCGCCTTCAACGATGCCGCCCGCAAAGTGGAAGCCGCCGCCCAGCAGCATATGTCGCAATTCACCCAAGGCCTCGGCCTGCCCCCCGGCATGGACAACTTCTTCAAGTAATCCACACATAAACACCGGCTGCCCGAACTCGTCAGGCAGCCGGTTCGTATTTGGCTTGCATACGTTTTCAGGTAGCCTCCATATCGCCTTACCAAGGCTACCTGAAAAGGTTTTATCGCCATCCCAATAGAAACTCATCTCGCCATATTTCTGTACTGCCTACAGCTCTCACCAGCTAGTATGCAAAACAATGGATATCGCCGCCAATCAAATCCACCCATCAAACAAAAAGCCATCCCAACAGTGGGACGGCTCAATAATCATCACAACGGATTAAGTCCGCTCAAACACGGCACCCTTTTCTTCCACCACGCTCTCGGGTGGCAGGCCGCGCAGTTCGCCCATCTTGGCCGCAATTTGCGCCTGGGCAGCGGCGCATAACTCTTGCCGCGTTTTGCCTTCCGGCGAAATCGGTTCCAGAAAATACAGCACGCCTTCGCTGCGCTTTTGCGGCAGGATGCGGCAGAACGATTCCCACAAGCTGATTTCGCCGCAATAGGCCATATCCGTGTTCGGACTGCCGTCTTCATTTGGATAGTACACCAACACCGGCCACACCGGATATTGGCCGATGATGGCGGTATCGAATAGCCCGCTCTTAAACGGCTTGATGCCCCGCCCATCGGTGCTTGTTCCTTCGGGGAAGACAACCGCGTAATCCTTTTCCGCCAAAATCTGTAACAGCACATCCATCACCCGCTGTGATGATTGGCGGTTGCCGCGTTTGATGAATACTGTATCCACCCGCGCCACCAGCCAGCCGATTACCGGCCAGTCGCGCACTTCTTGCTTGGCTACAAAGCGTACAGCCTGCACGGAGTTGATGAGAAAAATATCCAGCCAGGAGATGTGGTTGCCCACCATAAACTGGCCACCTTCGGCGAAAAAACGTTCCGTGCCGTGCACGGTCAGCTTGGTACCGAACACTTTCATGCACTGGCGCGACCAGCGTTGAATCCGCCATTGGCGTTTGGCCTTATCTTCACGGCCGAAAAACAAGGCTACCTGAAAGCAGCCCCACAACAAAATGGCAGCCACCCCAAATAGCCTGACAATCAGTCTGAGCCTACGCATCAGCTAACCTTGTCTCCTGATTTATTTAACAAAATGTTTGGCATAACGCGGATGGATATTGGCCATCGGCATCATCACCAGCATATCGGCACTGCCGAAATCCTTATCCCAATGCGGCTCGCCGCAAATCCACACGCCGGCGCGCAGATAGCCCTTCATCAGAGGCGGTGCTTCCACCTCCAAATCCTGCCGCAGTTCGTTCAGCGGCAGCGGCACTTTCGGGAACACGCGGTATTCCTCGGGCGAGTAATGGGTCTGTTTGAGCTGGTTAAACAGGCTGGCGGCATAATGCCCGCCGTCATCTACATGCACGCTGCCACAGCCGATCATGTATTCCAGACCATGTGCTTGCATGAAACTGATCAAACCCATCCACAGCAGTGAAATCGTGCCGCCGGTACGGTAGTCTTTATGTACGCAGGCTCGCCCCAACTCCACGGTTTTGGGCAGGATGTGGCGAATGCGGGAGAGGTCGAATTCCGAATCGGAATACCAGCCGCCGGCGGCTTGGGCCGCTTCTTCGGTGATCAAGCGGTAGGTGCCGATGATGCGGCCGCTGTTTTTGTCGCGCACAATCAGGTGGCGGCAGAATTCATCATAACGGTCGATATCGCGGCCGTCTTCACTGTGTATGCCGGCGCCCATCTCGCGGCCGAAGATGTCGAAACGCAGGCGTTGCGCTTCTTCCACGGCATCTGCTTCGCGGGTTACACTCACTTCAAGATTGCCGCCGTCTACCAGCAGCCATTCTTGGTTTTTTATTTGTTGCATGGGTTACTCCGGAAAAACGTGCCATTTCGCACAGGCTGAACTGTAAAGCCACATGGCGCAAGTGGCAAGTAAATTGTTTGCCTATGCGGCAGAAATAGCGGATTTTAACAAAGGTTTTACTCAACAGCGGAATGGCACGCCCTAGATTATTCAAGAATATTGCCGGCCAAATGTTTGGTCTGGGTTGTAGTTTACATTTTCAGGTAGCCCATCAATCCATAGCTAACAGGCTACCTGAAAGCCTGTCTAAACAGCTGAACTTTTTCAGGTAGCCTCTTACATTCGCCGTAAAAACTGTGGCGGCACTTCCTTAATCAGCCACACTTTATTGGCTGTTAAATAAAACACAAAACCCTGCTGACGCATCAGCCCGGCCTGCACTTCCAACACCAACGGCTTGCCGTGGCGGCTACCCACCGACACAGCCGTCTCCACATCGCCCGACAAGTGCACATAATGCCGGCTGCCCGGCAACAAGCCTTGCTCTTCAATAGCTTCGGCAAAACGCTGCGCCGTGCCGTGATACAGGATTTCCGGCGGCTCGGTTTCGGTGTAGGCAATATCCACTTGTGCCGTGGAATGCCCTTGCTCGGCACGGATTTTGCCGCCATCGGCAGACAGCGTAAACCGTTTTTTATTATTGGTAGCCACCACCTCATGCAATAGCGGCAGGCTGATATTGCGCCCGTGTGCCGCCGCCTGGGTTAATAGCTCATCCACATCTGCCCAGCCTTCACCATCCAGCGTCAAACCGATGGCTTCGGGATGGTGGCGCAGGATATAACTGAGGAACTTGCTCACGCCGGCAGTTGATTTGTCCATTGTGTTGCCTTTAAATTTAGTGTTTGGTTGAGTCTTAAGTATTTGTTATAGCGAATTAACTTAGATTCAGCTACAGCATTGAGTTGTCTTGCTTTACTTCAGTACGGTTACCTTTCGGCCTTATGTCAAGCCAATTCAATTATAATTTCGTTATAGTTATATGATTGAAAAGTGAAATATTAGATGATCGTCTGCATCTGCAAAGCTGCGTCCGCGAAAAACAAGAGTTACCTCAATTCTGCTTTGTTACAACAGGGCATCTAACTAATTACCTACCCAGATAGGCTATTTTTCAGGTATCCTAATTGTCCTTGACCATGGGAGATTCAAAATGAAACACCTTAGCTTGTTCGTTCTGTTTGCGCTAGTTTCCGCTGCCACCCATGCAGAAAGCTGCCGCATCGCCGCTGCTGCTCCAGTACGTGAAACGCCAGGCGGCCGTATTTTAGGCAGTCTGCCTGCTAATCTAAATGTTACCCTGTTTGAACGCAGCCCCGATGATCATGGTAAAAACTGGGCGCTGGTCAGATGGCGTGGTAAACCTAATCACTACAACCGTTATTTTGGTGTCAATACCGGCTGGGTTGCGCCCAGTGCCGTCCGCTGCACAAGATAAATAATTGCCCCACGATTAAGGCTACCTGAAAATTAACGTACCGAGCAAAAGCAAATGTTTTTTGAAACAAGAAACTGAAGGATTAACTATGCCTCTTTAGGATGGGTGCCCGCAAGATGTTGTATCCAGCAGCACATCCGCCAATTTCATCGCGATAAAACTTGAACCGAAAATGCTTTCTATGGTATAAAGCAAGTTTCGTTTCTATCTAATATTTTTTGAAGTTTGGAGAATTAACCATGGCACGAGTTTGCAAAGTAACCGGAAAGCGGCCGATGTCCGGTAACAACGTATCGCACGCCAACAACAAAACCAAGCGCCGTTTTTTGCCGAACCTGCAATCGCGCCGTTTTTGGGTTGAGAGCGAAAACCGCTGGGTGCGCTTGCGCGTTTCCAACGCGGCTTTGCGTCTGATTGACAAAGTTGGCATTGATGCCGTTCTGGCCGATCTGCGCGCACGCGGCGAAGCCTAATCACATTATTTAAGGAATTAGAGTCATGCGCGATAAAATCAAGCTGGAATCCAGCGCCGGCACCGGCCATTTCTACACTACCACCAAAAACAAGCGGACTACCCCCGGCAAATTCGAAATCAAAAAATTCGATCCGGTTGCCCGCAAGCACGTGGTTTACAAAGAAACCAAGCTGAAATAATCTTCAGCCACACTTTCTACCCAGACTGCATTTTCTGCTTGGCAGAGAATGCAGTTTTCTATATCTGCCCCACTAAGGGCACATCTGCCGTTAAATAGGGCAAATGCGCGTAATACCAATGCCCTGCCCGGCAAAGAGCCTGTATACTGTGCGCCGCTTTTTGCAAATCTAATGCTTGGCCAAGTTTGCATATCGTGTACCTTGCCCCCGTATCAAATACACCGCTGAAGCATATTTTGCAAATGAAGCGAACTGATGCTGCATGAAGTGATTTTTAGCCGGATAAAGGCTACCTGAAACCCTGCCAATCCCATGATTGCAGCCTGCTTCGGCAGGCTGCGGAGCCCATTCCACTATGCTTTCCTTAGAAACTTGGATCGGCCTGCGCTATATGCGCGCCAAAAAACGCAACGGGTTGATGTCTGTTATCAGCATCATCTCGATTTTCGGCATTGCCACCGGCGTAACCGCGCTGATTGTGGTGCTTTCCGTAATGAACGGTTTTCAAAAAGAAATTCGCGGCCAGCTGCTGCAAGTTACCCCCCACATGCAGATGAGCTATCTACAGGCCGATCCGGGTGACACTTGGCAAGGCTTGGCCAAAATCGCCCAAGCCAATCCGCGCGTGCTGGGCGTGGCGCCCTATGTGAGCGGGCAGGCGTTGCTGGCTAATTCCGGCGAGGTTCAAGGCGTGCAGGTAAAGGGGATCGACCCGGCTGAAGAACCGAAAGTGTCGGAATACGGCGACAAGCTGCCCAACGAGCTGTATCAGCAGCTCAAGCCCGGCCAGTTTGAAATGATTTTGGGCAAAGATATTGCCGACCGCTTAGGCGTGCAGCCGGGCGAGAAAGTTACCCTGATTTCGCCCGAAGGCAACGTTACGCCGGTGGGCATGGTGCCGCGCATGAAGCAATTCACTGTGGCTTCCACCGTTTCCACCGGCATTTTTGCTGTAGATAACAGCTTGTCTATCATCCATATTGAAGACGCCAAAACCCTGTATCGTGCTGGAGATGGCGATGTTAGCATTCAGCTGCGCCTCTCGCAGCCGGAAACCGCACCCGATGTGACCTCTACTATTGTGCCCGCCGAGC